>Ga0209168_10000580_pt1 | contig 33993 bp, 28 predicted proteins | sample Coa_R1_FD_187156 | JGI IMG/M metagenome (GOLD analysis project Ga0209168, IMG submission 187156) | Surface soil microbial communities from Centralia Pennsylvania, which are recovering from an underground coalmine fire - Coalmine... | ecosystem: Environmental > Terrestrial > Soil > Unclassified ...
CTCCACACCGTCGAGCCCCGCGGCGAGCATCACGGTCAATGCCAGGTACGGATTCGCGGACGGATCGGGCATTCTGAGCTCCACGCGCGTGCCCGACCCGCGCCGATCCGGGATGCGGATGAGCGGCGAGCGATTGCGCATCGACCACGCCACGTTCACCGGCGCTTCGTAGCCCGGCACCAGGCGCTTGTATGAATTGACTAACGGATTGGTGATCGCGCAGAAGCCGCGTGCGTGACGCAGCAACCCGCCGATGTAGTGCAGCGCGACGGCGCTCAACTCCCACTGCGCCTGCTTGTCCCAGAATGCGTTGTCGGATCCCTTGAACAACGACTGGTGCGTGTGCATACCGCTGCCGTTCTGCCCGAAGATGGGCTTGGGCATGAACGACGCGACGAGTCCCACTTGATGCGCCACGTATTTGACGACGAACCGGAACGTCGCGATGTTGTCCGCCGTCGTCAGCGCGTCCGCGTATCGGAAGTCGATCTCGTGCTGGCCATGCGCGACTTCGTGGTGCGCCGCTTCCACTTCAAAACCCATCTGCTCGAGCAGATCGACGATCATCCGCCGCGCATCTTCGCCCAAGTCGACGGGCGCGAGGTCGAAGTAGCCGCCCACATCATGCGTCTCGGTTGTTGGTCCTCCCACCGACGGCTGCTTGAACATGAAGAACTCGGCTTCCATGCCGGCGTTCATCGTGTAGCCCATCGTGCGCGCGCGTTCGATCTGCTGCTTGAGCACGCCGCGCGGATCGCCGGCAAAAGGCGTCCCGTCGGGCAGCGTGATGTCGCAGATGAGACGAGCGACCCGATTGTGCTCATCGCCCCACGGAAATACCCGGAACGTGCTCAGATCCGGCGCGAGCAACATGTCCGACTCTTCGATGCGCACGAAACCTTCGATCGACGAGCCGTCGAACATGATGTTGGCGTCGAGCGCCTTCTCGAACTGCGATGCCGGCACCTCCACGTTCTTGTTCACGCCGAGGATGTCGGTGAACTGGAGGCGGAGGAATCGCACTTCGTGGGCGCGGGTCAGCTCCAGAATGTCTTTCTTGGTGGCGCCTGCGGTGTCGGGAACGAGAGATCGATTCTTCGAGGGCACGTCACGTCCTATGTCGCGTGGAGAATGGGCGAGCCGCTCCCAGGAGGGAGCTGTGCAGCCATGAATGTCGGCGGAGCCGCATGGTAGGTGCAAGCCTCGGCGCCAAGGCGGAGTCGCGCGCACAGTGCCGTCGTGCAAGGGGCGCGGCTACATTGCGGGCGAACTCATTGATTCGATGTATCGATGCCGCCCACGCCAACAACCGCTCCAACGACCTGCCCGAGCTGTGCCGCGCCAGCGACCGGCCGATTCTGTGCCAATTGTGGTGCGCCGCTCGCCGGAGCGCTGTGCACGACGTGTCGAACCCCTCTCACCCCGGGCGCCAAGTTCTGCCACCGGTGTGGGACCGAGGCGGGCACCACGAGCGCGGCGCCGAGCGAGCCGCCGACCGAGCACGGCCGGTTCAACGCCGCGCTGCCATGGGCAGTAGCCGGGATCGCGCTCTTGGCGCTCATCGCCCTTGTTGCCGGCCAGCATTTCGGCCGACAACCGGCCGCGGTCGGCGCGAACTCCGAGGCCGCGGCCGCCGCGCCGGACGACGGCAATGGAGTGCAACCGGTTCGCGGACCCGACATTTCGTCGCTGTCGCCGCGCGAGCGAGCTGACCGGCTCTATGACCGCATCATGCGCCTCGATTCGGAGGGCAAGAAAGACAGCGCCGCCTTTTTCGCGCAAATGGGCATATCCGCCTACATGATGCTGCCGACTCAGGATGCCGACTCGCGCTACGACATGGGACGTATCGCGGAAGTCGCCGGTGCGGCGCCAGTGGCGAGCGCGCAAGCCGATACGATTCTCGCGCAAGACTCCACTCATCTTCTTGGTCTCATTCTGGCCATCTCGACGGCGCGCGATGCGGGCGACAGCGCGACTGCCCAACGGATGCAGCGGCGTCTCGTCGCCGCACAGGCATCGGAGTTGGCGAAGAAGCGCCCCGAATACGAGCGACACCAAACCGAGATCGCTGCAGCCATCGATCAGGCAAAGAAAGCGGTGCGCTGAACTCCGTCGCGCACGCCACACTTTTTCACCCGACTCGCATCCACACCATGCCTGTCCGCACCATTCGCGTTGCCCACAGTCCCGATTCCGACGACGCGTTCATGTTCTACGCGCTCGCCGCGGGCAAGATCGACACGGGCGACGTTCGCTACGTGCACGAGCTGCAGGACATCGAAACGCTCAACCAGCGCGCGCTGCGCGCGGAGCTGGAAGTCACCGCGGTTTCGATTCACGCGTACGCACATATCGCCGACCGATACGCGCTGCTGCCGCATGGCGCGTCCATGGGCGACCGCTATGGCCCGCGCCTCGTGGCGCGCACACCGCTCGAGCGCAAGGATGTGCGCGGCCTGCGCATCGCGATCCCCGGTCCCCTCACGAGCGCGTATCTGGCGCTGCGCCTCTACGAGAAAGCGTTCGAGCCCGTGTTTGCGCGCTTTGATGAGATCGAGGACGCCGTCGTCGAAGGCGCGGTGGACGCCGGACTGCTCATCCACGAGGGACAGCTCACGTTCGGCGATCGCGGACTGCACCTCGTGGTCGACCTCGGCGAATGGTGGTACGGCGAAACGGGACTGCCGCTTCCGTTAGGCGGCAACGTCGTCCGCAAAGACCTGGGGCCCGCGCTCACACAGCGTATCTCGCGCGACCTGCGGGCGAGCATCGCGTACGGGCTGGCACATCGCGCCGGAGCGCTCGACCACGCCATGCGATATGCACGCGGCCTCGACCGCGCGCGCGCGGACACCTTCGTCGGCATGTACGTGAACGACTGGACGCTCGATTACGGCGAGGCCGGACGGCGCGCGGTGCGCGAGTTGTTGTCGCGCGGCGTTCGCGCTGGCGTGATCGATCGCGACGTCGCCGTCGAATTCGTGGACGAGTGAGAGTTCACTAATCCAGCCCAGGGTTGCTCGCCTTCTCGACGGATCGTCTCCCACCGAGCATCCCCGCTGTTATCGTTCGAGTCGTGATCCAGTTGCACCGAGCGGATTTCCGCTCCGGCTCACGCGTCCACCCGCCGTGCCGATGCCTAACCTCGTAGCGAACCCGGAGCACACGGCGTCCCCGAGCGGCCGGTGGCGGGCATGACGCGACTCGCCTCGCCGTATCCGCCGCTCGTCAACGGCATCGATGCGGCGTCGAACGGCACCGATTCGTCGGGCATCGCGAAGCGACTGCTCGTCGTCGACGACGAAGACTCGATTCGCAACGCGCTGACGCGCTTTCTGAGCGCGCGCGGGTTCCAGGTCGAAAACGCGTCGTCCGGCGCGGCGGCGCTGCGCATGCTCGGGCGCGAGCGGTTCACGGTGATGGTCTGCGACGTGCGTATGCCGGGCATGACGGGTCTCGATGTGCTGCACCAGGCGCTCGCCGACGATCCCGACCTCGCCGTGGTGATGCTCACGGCGGTCAACGATGCGGTGACGGCCACGGAAGCACTGTCGGGCGGCGCGTTCGACTATCTCGTCAAGCCCGTCGAGCTCCAGCAGCTCGAGGGCGCACTCGAGCGCGCGATGCACAAGCGCACGCTCGTGCTGGAACAGCGGCGCGTCGAACAGCTGATCCGCGACGAAGTCGCGAGCCGCACCAAGGAGCTCGAGCACGAGCAAGCGGCGCTGCGAACGCTCACGGTGAGCGTGGCCGAAACGCTCATCAACGCGATGGAAGCCAAGAGCATCTACCTGCGCGGGCACTCGCAGCGTGTCGCGGAGCTCGCCGCGTCAATTGCCGACGGTCTGTCGCTCGATGCAGACACGGTCGAGGCCGTTCGCATGGCCGGCCACCTGCACGACGTCGGCAAGATCGGGATTCGCGAGGAGGTGCTGAACAAACCGGGCAAGCTCACGCCCGAGGAGTTCGCGCACGTCAAGGATCACGTTCGCATCGGCATGGAAATCCTCGCTCCGCTGCAGCACCTGGGCGTGGTGCTCGACTACATCCACGATCATCACGAGCACGTCGATGGCGGCGGATATCCGCGCGGGTTGTCGGGCAGCAACATCTCGCTTGGCGGGCGAATTCTGTGCGCCGCCGACACGTTCGACGCGCTCACATCGCGTCGCGCGTACCGCGACCCCATGTCACCGCGCGAGACGGTCGAGTACCTGTCGAGCAGCATCGGGCAACTCCTGGACGCAACGGTGTACGACGTGCTGCGCCGCATTGTCCTGCGTCGGAAAACTCTCGTCTTCATAGAAGACACTCCGGCCTGAGGCCCAGGCGGCCCCAACAATAGCGCTCCCCGTTGATACCAACATGGGAGTACCGCTATACGTAGTTTGTGTTGTGAATCCTACGCTCTCCGTCGCCCGGCAGCGCGCGCGAGCCTGCGCGGCCGCTGTCGGCGCGTGTTTCGTTGTCGCCTCTTGCGTGCATACCCCGTCGGTTGACGGCGTGGCGGGCGCCGCACCGTCATCCGCGCAGACGTGGAAGCCGCCGGAGCATATGAAGCGCGACACGACCAGCAGTCATGCGAAAGTCGAGATCCCGTCTGACATCGAGCAACGTCTGCAAACGCTGACGCTCGCCGATATCGTCGATCTCGCGCTTCGTAACAACCCGGCCACGCAAATTTCATGGGCGAACGCACGCGCCGCGGCGGCCACTTACGGATCGCAGCGCGGCAATTATCTGCCGACGATCAATGGCGACGTCACAGGCACGACGCTCAAGACCGTCGCGACGCAGGGCCGAGCGGCGGTGCAGCAGAAAACACTCGAGCCCAGCGTCACCATTAACTATCTCGTGTTTGATTTCGGCGGCCGCTCGGGAAGCGTGGAGTCGGCCAAGCAGGCGCTCTTCGCGGCGGACTGGACGCACAACCTGACCATCCAGAACGTGGTGTTGCAGGCCGAAACCGCATACTTCAATTACATGGCGGCGAAGGCGCTCGTCACGGCGCAGGAGAGCACACTCAAGGACGCGCAAGCGAACCTCGAAGCGGCGCAGGAGCGGCACAAGGTGGGACTCGCCACTATCGCCGATGAGCTCCAGGCCAAAACCGCGGTGTCGCAGGCCGAGCTCGACCTGGAAACGACGCAAGGCCAGCTGGCCACGACGCGGGGCACGCTCGCGCTTGCGTTAGGCCTGCCCGCCAACACGCCGTATGACCTGCAACCGCCTAACGTGCCGGCGACCGTTCCCGTCATCGCCGACAGCGTCGACACGCTCATCTCGATGGCACTGCGCGACCGGCCGGACCTCGCCGCTGCGCAGGCCCAGTACGAGCAGGCGAAAGCCAATATCAGCGTCGTCCGCGCCACGCGTCTGCCGTCGCTCGTGCTCAACGGAACCGGCGCACGCACCTATTCCAAAGCGCTCTCGAGCGGGGCCGACAGTTACACGCTCTCGCTCGGCCTCAGCATCCCGATTTTCGCCGGCTTCAGTCGCGCCTACAATCAGCTCGCCGCGGAAGCAGAGCGCGACGCAGCCGGCGCACGACTCGACCAGACGCGGCAGCAAGTCATCTTCGACGTGTTCAGCTCGTATCAAACGCTGCAGACGTCGACGAAGCGCGTCAGCTCGGCCGATGACCTGCTGGCGAGCGCTCAAGAATCCGAGGACGTCGCGCTCGGCCGATACAAACAAGGCGTCGGAAGTGTTCTCGATTTGCTCACGGCGCAGGCCGCGTTAGCCAGCGCGCGAGCACAGCAGGTTCAAGCTCGATGGACGTGGGAAACTTCGTTGGTGCAGTTGGCGCACGACGCGGGAATTCTCGACGTGCACGGCGGTAGCCCGATCCATCTCACGCCCGACACCACACAATCGAAGCCCCCACAATGATCGATATGGCAGGTTTGGGCGCACCTCGGTACCCGGCGGCGGCGGCGCGGACGTTCATGTCCATCGCCGGCGTCCTGCTGCTGTTGGTCGCCTGCAAGGATCCGAAGAAGGCGAAAGCAGCGCTGGTACCGGTGGCCGTCGCGCACGTCGAAAAGCGCGACGTGCCGTACGAGATCGACGCAACCGGCACCATCGAGCCCATGCAGACAGTGTCCGTATCGGCGCAGGTCGGCGGCATCCTCACGCACATCGACTTCAAGGAAGGCGATGACGTGAAGCAGGGCCAGGTCCTGTTCCAGATCGATCCGCGGCCATTCCAAGCCGCGTTGCAGCAGGCGCGCGCCGGACTCGCGAAGGACAGCGCGCAATTGACTACAGCTCTGCAGGACGAGCAGCGATTCGCCCAACTGGTACAGAAGGATTACGTCACCCAGCAGCAATACGATCAGGCGAAGGCGAACGCGTTGTCGGGAAGAGCCACCGTCGATGCCGACGAAGCGATGGTGGAGACGGCGAAGCTCAATCTCGAGTACGCCACGATTCGTTCACCCATTGCTGGCCGCGCCGGCGCCATCCTTCTCAAAGAAGGCAACCTCGTGCACGCGGGCGGCACGCCGCTCGTCGTGATCAATCAGATTCGGCCGATCATGGCGCGCTTCGCCGTGTCAGCGGTGCACCTTCCCCGCATTAGGCAATACCAGAGCGACACGTTGAGCGTTGTTGCCCAACCGGCGAGCGGACTCGGCGCACCCAGCCGTGGGACCTTGTCCTTTCTCGATAACGCGGTGGACACGACCACGGGAACGATCATGATGAAAGCGAGATTTCCCAACACGGACGCCGTTCTGTGGCCGGGGGAATTCGTGAACGTGGCTCTCGAGCTCTACGTCGAAAACGGCGCCATCGTGGTCCCGACGACGGCTGTCGTGCAAAGCCAGTCCGGCACTTCGGTCTTCACCGTCGACGCGAACGGCGTCGCCGAGCAGCAGCCGGTTCAGGTCGAGCGCACGGCAGGCGACATGTCGATCATCGAGAAGGGACTCAGCGTGGGCCAAACGGTGGTGACGGACGGACAACTCCGCATCACCGATGGAACGAAGGTGCAGATCCAAGGCTCGACTAACGGCGATCAGCCGAGGCCCTGATGAATATCGCGGGAATCTGGATTCGACGGCCCGTCATGACGACGCTCGTCATGATGGGCATTCTGATCTTCGGGATCGTGGCCTACCGCCAACTCGCCGTCAGCGATCTGCCGACGGTCGATTACCCGACGATCAACGTCAGCGCGTCTCTGCCCGGCGCCAGTCCTGAAACGATGGCGTCCGCCGTGGCGACGCCGCTGGAAAAACAGTTCTCGACCATCGCCGGCATCGACGTCATGACGTCGAGCAGCAGCCAGGGATCGACGAACATCGTCTTGCAGTTCACGCTGGACCGCAACATCGACGCGGCCGCGCAGGATGTGCAGGCCGCGATCTCGAAAACGCTGCGCCAGCTGCCGCAGAACATCATTCCGCCCTCGTATCAGAAAGTCGACCCATCCGCGTCGGCGATTCTCTATCTCGCGCTCACGTCGAAGACGCTTCCCCTGTCGCAGCTCGACGAGTACGCCGAGACGTATCTCGCCCAACGGCTGTCGACCGTCTCTGGCGTCGCGCAGGTACAGGTGTACGGCTCGATGAAGTACGCCGTGCGGGTGCAGCTGGATCCGCAGGCGATGGCGATTCGCAAAATCGGCATCGACGAAGTGGTCAGTGCGATCGACAACGCGAACGTGAATCTGCCGACGGGCGTCCTGTGGGGCGCCAACAAAGCCTACACGGTCCAGGCAGACGGACAGTTGCAAGACGCGAAAGCGTTCCGACCGATGATCGTCGCCTACCGCGACGGCGCGCCGGTGCGGCTCGAGGACATCGGCAACATCGTGGACGGTGTCCAGGACTCCCACCAGGCCAGTTGGTACAACGGTGCGCGCGCCATCGTGCTCGCCATTCAACGTCAGCCGGGCACCAACACCGTGCAGGTGGCGACCGGCGTCAAGCAGGCGCTCAAGCAGATGGAGGAAGAATTCCCACCCTCCGTCCGCGTCGACGTGCTGCACGACCACTCGGAGTCCATCGCGGCGTCGGTCAAGGACGTGAAGTTCACGCTCTTCCTCACGCTGTGCCTGGTCGTGCTCGTGATCTTCCTGTTCCTCAGGAACATCTCGGCCACGATCATTCCGAGCCTCGCGCTGCCGATGTCGTTGGTCGGCACGTTCGCGGTGATGTATCTGCTGAATTACAGCCTCGACAACCTGTCGCTGATGGCGCTCACGCTCTCGGTCGGCTTCGTCGTCGATGACGCCATCGTGATGCTCGAGAACATCGTTAGGCACATCGAGATGGGCGAACCGGTGTTCCAGGCGGCGCTCGACGGATCGCGCGAGATCGGCTTCACGATCCTGTCGATGACGATGTCGCTCGTGGCCGTGTTCATCCCGATCCTGTTCATGGGGGGCCTCATCGGCCGCCTGTTCCACGAATTCGCGGTGACGATCGGGGTCGCCATCCTCGTATCCGGCTTCGTATCGCTCACGCTCACGCCCATGCTGTGCAGCCGGTTCCTCAAGTCGCACCACGGCGAAGAGCACGGCCGATTCTTCAACGCCACCGAGCGACTCTATGAACGTGTGCTTGCGGGCTACGAGCGCACGCTCCGGATCGCGATGGACCACCGACGCAAGGTGCTCGTGTTCGCGGTGCTCGTGTTGCTGGGAACCGGACTGCTTGCGGTCATCACACCGAAAGGCTTTTTGCCGAGCGAAGATCAGGGATTCCTGCACGGGACCACCGAAATGGCCGAGGGCACCTCGTTCGACGCGATGGTCGCCCATTCGGAGCAGGTTTCCAAGATCATTCAGGCCGATCCCAACGTTTCCGACTACATGGTCTCGGTGGGCACCGGCGGCGCGTCGAACACGATCAACGACGGCCGCGTCCTGCTGCACCTGAAACCGCTCGATCAGCGCAACCTGAGCGCCGACCAGGTGCTGCAGGAAGAAGAAAAGAAATTCGCGTCGCTCACCGGCATGCGCGTGTATCTGCAGAATCCGCCACCGATCAACATCGGCGGACACTCGACCAAGAGCGACTATCAGTTCACGCTGCAGAGCGCCGACATCCAAACGCTGTACGCGTCGTCGAACAAGTTGCTGGCGCGCATGGAGAACATTCCCGGTTTGCAGGACGTGACCACCGACCTGCAGATCAAGAACCCGCAAGTGAACGTCGCGATCGATCGGGACCGTGCATCATCGTTGGGCGTGACCGCGTCGCAGATCGAGAACGCGCTGTACGACGCGTACGGCCAGGCGCAGGTGTCGACTATCTACACGTCGAACAACCAGTACTGGGTCGTGATGGAGCTCGAGGATCAATACCAGCGCGACCTGTCGGCGCTCAATCTCCTGTACATCAAGTCCAGCAACGGTGATCTCGTGCCGCTGTCGGCGGTGGCGCACCTGTCGCCGGACATCGGTCCGCTCACGGTGAACCACTCCGGGCAGCTGCCGTCGGTGACGCTGTCGTTCAACCTCGCGCCCGGTGTTTCGTTAGGCGATGCGGTCGGGCGTGTGCAGCAGGCGGCCAGCGAAATCCTTCCGGCGAGCGTGACCACGGCGTTCTCCGGAACGGCGCAGGCGTTTCAGCAGGCACAGGCGGGTTTGTTGGGCCTTCTCGTGCTGGCCGTCGTCGTTATCTACATCGTACTCGGCATCCTGTACGAGAGCTTCGTCCATCCGCTCACCATCTTGTCCGGGTTGCCGTTTGCCGGATTCGGCGCGCTGCTCTCGCTGTTCATCTTTCACACCGATCTGAGCATCTACGCCTTCGTCGGCATCATCATGCTCATCGGGTTGGTGAAAAAGAATGCGATCATGATGATCGACTTCGCCATCGAAGCCGAGCGGGGCCAGGGGAAGTCGGCGCACGACGCGATTCTCGAGGCCTGCTCCGTTCGCTTCCGCCCGATCATGATGACCACGATGGCCGCGTTGATGGGCACCCTGCCGATCGCCCTCGGCACGGGCGCAGGTGCGGAATCGCGACGACCTCTCGGTATTGCGGTATGCGGCGGCCTCGCGTTCTCGCAGCTGGTGACGCTGTATGTCACGCCGGTGATCTACACCTACCTCGATTCGTTGCAGCGGCGGCTCCACGCGTTTGAACCGCGGCAGGCCGAGGGCGCGCCCCTGCCGGCTACCGGTGACTGACCAACGGGATCCGAGATGCGTCTTCACAGGCGTCTCGGGTCCGCGTCCGTCACCTTTAGCCATGGGCATCACTCCGGGGTGGCCCTCGTCTTGACGGATCGGGAGATGTGTTGTATTGGGAGCTTCTGGCGGGGGGTGGGTGACGCGAGGCTACGACCTCCCTTCAACACTTTCTACGAGCACATACCCGCAGCACCAGGTGCTACGCGACAACACGACAGGAGGCAATCATGCCGCGCGGTGACGACTACAACGAGAAGCTCCACCTCTCCGAGCACGATGAGGACGAGGACGATCTCGGATACGGTGGTGGCGGCTCGTCGTATGACGAGGAGGAGGAGGAAGAGACGAGCGGCTGGGGCATGAAAACCCATAGCGATGATCTGTGGGACAGCACGGATGAGGACGAGGACGATGAAGAGGGTGGGGTGGAGGAGGACGGTGCTGAAGTCGAGGAAGAGATAACGATCATCGGCACTCCAGCGACTCCGTCGGCAGGTGGCATGGGCTCGGCGAGCCGTCCACCCGCAAAGAAGGCGGCTCCCGTAGCGAAGGCGCCTTCAAAGCCGGCTCCGGCAGCGAAGAAGGCCGCACCCAAGCCCGCGGCCAGGAAAGCGAAAAAGAAGTCGGCGAAGAAGGCACCGCGTCGCGCCGCGGCGAAGAAGAAGTCGGCAGGAAAAAAGTCAGCGCGCAAAAAGTCCTCGGCGAAAAAAGCGGGCCGCAAGGCCGGCGCCCGCAAGAGAAAGTAGGACTCGAGCTCGCGCGGTGAACTGGCGGCGAGGCGCTCTGCGCCTCGCCGCTCGTCGTTTCTCGCTTCGAGGCGAGCGCTCCTGTCGCGTAACTGGCGCGTCCGTTATTCTTTGCCCATGGCTGACTCACCGGTCCCGCTACTCAGAGCACACGGCCGCCACGCGCCGTGGAATGCTCGCGGACTGGCCGGCCATGCGACGTCACTCGTGAACGCGGCGGCGATGCGCCCGACCAACGCTGCCGCGCGCGCGGAGCCGAGTGCTCGAGCGGTGCGGTATTACGTGGCGAGTGGCCTGCTCGATAGACCCGAGGGCACGGGAACGTCGGCTACGTACGGATACCGCCACCTGCTTCAGTTGCTGTTCGTGAAAATCCGCCAGCGGGAGGGACAGCCGCTGGAAAAGATCCGCGACGAGATGCGCGAGCTCACCGGCGATGCGCTCGAGCGCCGCGTGGCCGCGTCGCTCGCGCCGGCGCTCACCATGGGTGCGGACACCGCGGTCGCGCACGACGCGGTCACGGAAGGCATGTGGCACCGCTTCACGGTGGCCAACGGCATCGAGCTCCACGTGCGCGACGACTCGCCGGCATCGCGCGACGACGCGGTGATCGCGATGCGCGAAGCCGTGCGGGCAACGTTAGGCCGCGACGACATTCGCTGACGCCGTTCGTTAGGCGCGCGCGGTCTCAGCGCGCGAGGGGTTCGAACTCGAGGCCGCGCGGAATCCGGCGATAGCCCGCCGCCGCGAACGCGCCGGCCCAGCGGCTCGCCGCCGCCGGTGCGCCATCGATCCGTTCGATGGTGCACCGGCGTCGCGTTAGGCCGGTCGACGAGCGACGCCGCTGCACGTACTCGGCCATCAGCCGCGCCGCCGCCGTCACGTCCGACTCGTCCGCGTCCGGCCGAACCGTAACGCGCTGACCCGCGTACTCGGCGGACAAAATCACGCCCGAGCCGCGGACCACGAGGACGGCGCCGCGACCCTTGGGGTACTCGAGCGGCGCTGTCGTCCGCGTCGCCAGGGGCAGGTTGAACACGTTGGCCGGATCCGACGCCGCGATCGGCACCATCGGCGCCTCGTTGCCTGCCGTCTCCTCGCGCACGCCGCGCAGCAGCTCGACGGCGGCCGGCACCGCGAACTGCGCTCCGGCCAGGCCCTCCACGAAATACCCGCGCCGCAACTCTCCACGCTGCTCAAGGCGCTTGAGTTCCCGGTAGATTGCCCGCCACGCGACCGGTGGTCGCTCGCGCCGCCACCAATCGCTCGTGACCACGCCGTATCGATCGAGCCAGCGTCGCGCCACTATTTCGGCGTGCTCATCCTCGGGCGGCTTCTCGGCGTCGTCCACCGAGATCAACGACCATCGACCCACCCACCCGCTGCGCGGCCCCGGCAGATCCGGTCGACGCCACTTTGGCAACCGATACGCCGACACGCGTCCTTGCACGACCGGGGAGTCCGGCAGGCCCGAGATCTCCGACGGCCATCGCGACGCCTCGCCCGACGCCTCACGGCGCGGCAGCGGCCGCATGCGGATGATCTCGCGCATCGCCTCGACCGTGTCATTCGTCGCCACGCCGGCCGCGACCAACTCCCGCAAGGCATCCCGGATCGCCGCCGGACCGAGGCCCGTGTGCGCCGCCAGATCGCCGAAGAACGATGCGCCCCGTTGGGCGAGCGCGTCACGCACGCGCTGGGCGTCGACGGTGAGCGGCTCCGCGCAGGTCGAGAGCCAGATGCTCTCCTCGCCGCGCGGGAAAAAGCGGATCGCCGCCAGCGTGGTCGTGCCCGTATCCGTTTGCCGCGCGCTCCCGGCCCATTCGAGTTGGCCCGATGACGCGAGGTGCGAGAGCCACGCCGGCTCGTAACGGTCCAATCGCGAAGGCAGCGTGTCGCGCTCCCACCGATCGGGCGGCTGCGGCAAGCCGGACAACTGATGGAGCACCGCCTCGAGCCCCGATGAGCCCGTTAGGCGGTCGCGCGGATCGACGTGCTGCCAGCGCCGCAGAAACGCGCCGAAGGTGCCGAGATCCACGGCGCGGATCTGCCGGCGCAGCGTGGCGAGCGCTCGACGCCGCGCACGCTCGACGAGGCCAGTCGTACACCACTCGGTGTCGCGCACCTCGCGGCGGAAGCGGCCGCGCACCAGCCGTCCGGCGCGCTCCCACTCGGTGAGTAAGCCCGTCACCCACTCATCGCTCCAGCCGTATCGCGAGACGATTTCGCCCGTCGTCACCGGGCCCGCGAGCGCTACGAACTTGGCCAGGACCTCGCGCTTGGCCGCGCGCGCTTCGAGCGACGCGTGGCGGAAGGCGGCCGGCACGACGACATCGGCGGCCGTGTCGGCGAGGGCCGGACCGGCGCGCACGCGATCGAGCGCCTCTTCGCCGAAGGCGGATGCGTATCGCGGAAAGGTCTCGACGAGGATCGCGCGCCAACGGAGCGCCTCGTCCGCATCCGGAAACGGAATGACGATGACGCGGCCGCTCGCGAGCAGCTCGCCGATCGGATCGCGCGATGTCGCCCAGGCATCCGACGCCGATGTGCGCTCGCGCAGCTCGTCGGCTGTGAGGTCGCCGGCACGATCCAACAGATGCGCGAGCTCGTCCGCGCTGCGCGCGCGGCGGCGGTCGGACGTGCCGCGACGGTCGGCCACCACGTCCTCGAGCGCGCGCCGTGTGTCGTCGTCGGCCTCGGCGCCTAACAGACCGTCGGCGAGCACGTCGCCTAACAGAGCCCGGTCCACCGACAACAGCGCCGCCGTGCGCTCGGCTCGCGGGGTATCGTCGGCGTAGAGCCAATCCATCACGAAGCCCAACTGCAGGCCCGCCGCAAACGGCGATGGCCCTTCGGTTTCGACCGTGCGCACCGCGATGCGCCCGGCGCCGATCGCGTCGAGCACCTCGCGAAGGGCGGGCAGGTCGAACGCATCGTCGAGCACCTCGCGGTACGTCTCGACGAGCAGCGGGAACGAGGGAAAGCCGCGCACGGCGTCGAGCAGATCGAGCGCCCGCAGGCGCTGGAGCCAGAGCGGCATGCGCCGCCGCGCGCCGCCCCGCGCCAGGACCAGCGAGCGGGCGGCGTTCATCCGGAACCGCGCGCCGAACAGCGACGTGTTCCCGATTTCCTGGACCAGCCGCTGCTCCGCGTCGCTGGCCGTTAGGCGCAGGAGCGCGCGGACATCGAGCGCGGCGCCGGTCTCGGGCAGGCGCAAGAGGATCCCGTCGTCGCTCGTCTGCACCTGGCAGTCCGACGTCCCCAGCGCGTCGCGGACGCGTTGGGCGAGCGCCATGCCCCAGGGCGCGTTCACGCGCCCGCCGAACACGGAATGGACCACGATGCGCACCGCGCCCATCTCGTCGTGGAACCGTTCGACGAGCACGGTGCGCTCATCGGGCACGGTCCCGGTCGCCGCGCGCTGCTCCGCCACGTAGTCGCGGAGCTCGCCCGTCGCCGCGAGATCGGCGCCTAACCGGGCTGCCAGCGCCGCCGCGGCGGCGTCATCCTCCGGCGCGATCGCGGCGAGCTCCCGGCGCAACGCGCCCACCCGCCGCCCGACCGCCGCGGCCCGCGCCGCGTACTCGCCGTGCCAGAACGGCATCCGCGCCGGAGCACCGGGCGCCGGCGTCACGATCACCCGGTCGTGTTCGATCGCCCCGATCCTCCAGGTGGCAGAGCCTAACTGGAACACGTCGCCGACGCGCGACTCGTGGACGAATTCTTCGTCGAGCTCGCCTAACCGGGTGCGGTCGGGCAGCACCGCCGTGTACAACCCGCGGTCGGGAATCGTACCACCCGACACCACAGCGAGCAGCCGGCTGGCGCGCGTGCCGCGGATCTGGCCCGCCACCCGGTCCCACGTGAGCCGCGGCTGCATGTCGGCCGTCACCTCGGCCGGATACTGGCCCGACAACATCGACAACACTTCGTCGAACGCCGTGCGCGCCAGATTGTGGTAGGGATACGCGCGCCGCACGAGCGCCAACGCATCCGCCGTCGTCCAGTCGTCCACCGACGCCATCGCCACCAGAATCTGCGCCAGGACGTCGAGCGCGTTTTGCGGCACGCGCGTCGGCTCCACGTCGCCCTCGCGCATGGCTTCCACGATCGCGGCCATCTCGAGCAGGTCGTCGCGGAACGTCGGCACGAACACGCCGCGGCTCGATTCGCCTAACGAATGGCCCGCGCGCCCAACGCGCTGCAACCCGGCCGATACCCGCTTCGGGCTCTGGAGCTGCAGCACCAGGTCCACCGACCCGATGTCGATGCCGAGTTCCAGCGAGCTCGTCGTCACCAGCGCGCGCAGCTCCCCCGCTTTGAGCGACCGCTCCAGCGCCAGGCGGCGCTCGCGCGACAACGATCCGTGATACGGCCGCGCCACCTCCTCACCCGCGAGCGTATTGATGCGCGCCGCCATACGCTCCGCTTGGCCCCGGTTGTTGACAAAGACGAGCGTCGTGCGCGCGCCGCGGATCTGCGCCAGCGCGAGCTCGGCGACGCGCGGCCAGACGCCGCCCGGTACCACCGTCCCCTCCGGCGCCGGCGACGCGATCTCCAGCGCCATCCGCTTGACCAGGCCGCAGTCGATGATGCTCACGGGCCGAAACGCCGGCGCACCGCCGTCGCTCCGCGACTCGCACCCGCCCAGATAGCGTGCGATCTCGTCTAACGGACGCTGCGTCGCCGAGAGGCCGATGCGCTGGGGCGGCGTCTCGCACAACGCCTCGAGACGCTCGAGCGACAACGCCAGATGCGCGCCGCGCTTCGTCCCCGCCACCGCGTGGATCTCGTCCACGATCACCGCCCGAACCATCGAGAACATCCCGCGACCCTTGAGCGTGGTCAGCATGATGTGCAGCGACTCGGGCGTCGTGATCAGGATGTGCGGCGCGCGCCGCACCATGCGCGCGCGCGCCGCGGCCGGCGTGTCGCCCGTGCGCACCGCGACGCGAATATCGGGGAACGCCTGGCCGCTTTCCTCGAACCGCAGGCGCAGCTCGGTGAGCGGCACCTCGAGGTTGCGGTGGATGTCGTTGCTCAACGCCTTGAGCGGCGAGATGTAGAGGATCTGTACCGCGTTAGGCAGTGGCGCCTCGAGCCCGCGCGCGATCAAGCGGTCGATCTCCCACAGGAACGCCGACAGCGTTTTGCCCGTACCCGTCGGCGCCAGAATCAGCGTGTGCGCACCGCTCGCGATCGCCGGCCAGCCCAATCGCTGCGGATCGCTTGCCTTTCCGAACGCGTCACGAAACCACGCGCGCACGATCGGATGAAAGAGGCGCATGAGCGCGCCGTCGGAGCCGCGGGCCATGCTCTAAGCTATCCCGTCACGTCGTGGGGCAGGGAGCAACGGCCTTGCCACATCGCGCCAACCGCCCCATGCTCACGCGATGCAAAGCGGAACAGAGGAATGACGCCGAACGCGCGTCGGCTCGCGGTGGTGACCGGCATCGGCCGGACAGGGCAGACCGGCGAGGTGATCGCGCGCGTGCTCGCCGAAAACGGGATGCGCATTGTTGCTGTCGCGCGGAACGCCGACGAAGCCAAAGCGCGCGTCGATGACCTGCGCGCCGCAGGACACGATGCCGAATCGTTCACCTGCGACCTCTCCGATGAAACGCAGGTCGCCGCCCTCGCGCGCAATGTCTCCGCTCTCGCCGGCTCGCCGCCGCGACTCGACGCGCTGATCAACATTGCCGGCGGTTTCGGCATGTCGGGACCCGTCGCCGACAGCACGATCGACACATGGACCACGCAGCGCTCCATCAACGTCTCCACTGCATATCTCGCCACGCGCGCCTTCCTGCCGCTGCTCCGACCGGCGCATGGATCCATCGTCTACTTCGCGTCGGCCGCCGCGCTCCCCGGTGCGAGTGTCGCTCGCATGTGGGCCTATGCGGCCGCGAAGAGCAGCGTCATCGCGCTCATGCGCGCCGTCGCCGAAGAAGAACGCGCGAACGGCGTACGCGCGAACGCACTCGCGCCCACGGCCATTCGCACCGAAGCGAATCTCTCGAGCATGGGCGACAAGACCCGATACGTCGAGCGCGAAGACGTAGCCGCCACCGTATCGTGGCTCTGTTCGGACGCCTCGCGTGCCGTTAGCGGCCAGGTGATTCGCCTCGGATGACGAACGAACCATCGGGCTCATCTGGCCCGTCATGCCCGCCTACCCCTACCTTAGAGCATGAGTCTCGCGGCGCGACGACGAATCACCACCCGCATCATCGCGCTCGACCGTTCGCTCGAAGCGTTGCCGCTGTTTCGCCTCAGCGATTCGGCCGACGATTCCGCAATCGCATACGCCCCGCCCTCCGGCGGACGCTGGCGCGTCCTCCCTCGTCCAGGCGATCGGCTGCCCGGCACGTTCGATCAGGACGTCTACGTCGAGCTCTGGCACCGCTACCACGACATGGGCGCGCCTGCCGACGGGACCGTGCGCTTCACGCTCCACGCCTTTCTTCGCTCGATCGGCCGGCGCGTGGACGGCCGCACGTACGAGCAGCTACGATCTGCGCTCGCGCGACTGAATCACACCACCCTGGAGTCGCAGGGCGCGTACTTCGATGCCACCAGCGGATCGAGCGTCGAAAGCCGCTTCAACGTGTTGAGCGCCGTGTTCATCGAGCGCCGGCGGATGTCGGATCGCGATCAACTAACGCTGTTCCCGTCGATCGCCGCTGCCGAGCCCGGCGAAGCGGTCGTCACACTCGCGGCAGGACCACGGGCCAACATTGCGGCCGGACACGTCGTATCGCTCTCGGCCCCTCACTATCAAGCACTATCGTCACCAGTCGCTCGGCGCTTGTACCGCTTGATGGAGGTGGCGCGAGAAGAGGGCAATTTGACCTGGCGAGTCGGCCTGGCAGAGCTCGCCGAACGCATTCCCCTTGCCCAACGCTACCCGTCGCACCTGCAGCGAGTGCTTCAACCGGCCCACGAGATGCTGTTGGCTGCAGGTCTGCTCCGCGATGTCGCAGTACGCCAGCACCGGCGCGATTGGTTCGTCGATTATGTTTTGTCGGCGCGGGCGACCTGAAGCACGGTCGTGAATGCCGTCACCTCTCGTTTCCATCCTGACTCCACGGAGAGCAACACATGGCGACCAAGCTGGAGAAAACGCTCAAGCGCGAGATCGAGATCGAAGGACAAGCGTACATGGTCGCGATCTCCCCCGAAGGCGTGAAAATCACGCAGAAGGGTTTCCGGAAAGGGCCCGAACTCACGTGGAAGCAGCTACTCGCCACGGGTAACGAAGCTGGCGGAAACGGGGGAAGCGCAGGGGGCGCGGCGTTCGGCACGGCATGAGCGGTGCGGAACGGAGGGAAGGGACCGAGGAACACTTCGCGCCCTGAAGTCGTATCTTTTAGAGCAGACGCGCCGGCATTCCGGCGCGTCGTTCCTTCCACCCGGATGGTCCCATGACTCGTCGACTCCGGGCGACCGTTGTCGCCGGCGCCCTGCTCCTCCCCGTTGTGATTGGCGGGTTTTCATTCAGGGAGCGCGCGGCGCGTGATGGTGCCCGCGTGTTCGACCAGGTCATGTCGCTCGTGTCCGACCGGTTCGTCGACACGGTAGATGCGTCGGCGCTGTACGAAAAAGCCGCGCGTGGCTTGGTCACGCAACTCCACGATCCGTACTCGGAGCTCTTCTCGCCCACCGAGCTCAAACGGTTCTCGACACAATCCACTGGCCGCTACGGCGGCATCGGGATGCAGATCGAGAATCAGGACGGCCAGATCGTCGTCGTCCACGTTTTCTCGCACAGCCCCGCGCAGGCGGCGGGCGTGCAAGACGGTGATCACATCATCGGCATCGATACGGCCTCCACGCGTGGATGGTCGTCGCAGCAGGTGTCCGATGTCCTGATCGGCACTGTCGGCACTCAGGTCAAAGTGCGATTCGCGCGCCCGGGTGTGAGCGAGCCGATCGACTACACGTTCACGCGCGCCGAAATACACGTCCCTGCGGTGCCGTACGCACTCATGCTGAACGACAAAATCGCGTACATCCCGCTGCAGACCTTCAACGAAGACGCGGCCGACGAGCTTCAGAACGCAGTCAACAACTTGGTAAAGCAGGGCGCCAAGTCCATCGTGCTCGATCTGCGCAACAATCCCGGCGGTATTCTCGATCAGGGTCTTCAGGTCGCCGATCTTTTCCTCAAGAGCGGCCAACAGATCGCGAGCGTCCGTATGCGTCAGGGTCCGCCGCAGGTCTACACGGCTCACGACGACGAGCACGTTCAGAGTGTACCGCTCGTTGTCATGGTAGACGGTTACTCAGCATCGGCCGCCGAGATCGTGACTGGTGCGCTGCAAGATCACGATCGCGCGCTGGTGGTCGGTACCACGTCGTTCGGCAAGGGACTCGTGCAGACGGTCTTCCCGATCGATGGGGGTTGGGCGCTCAAGCTCACGACCGGCAAGTGGTACACGCCGAGTGGGCGGTCCATTCAGAAGAATCGGAAGCCGGTGAATCCGGACGATGTCCAGGCGAATGCGACCGAGACTCCGCCCGACTCACTCGAGAAGGAATCGGTGAAGCAGAATCGCCCTGCGTATCGCAGCGATGCGGGACGCATCGTGTATGGCGGCGGTGGCATCACGCCCGACGTGATCGTGTCCGACGACACGATCTCCACACAGGAGCAGCAATTCTTCAAGGCGATCGCGCCCAAGTATCCGGCGGTTCGCGGCGTGTTGTACAGCTACGCGCTGCAGCTCAAGGGTACGGTGTCGCCAAATTTCACGGTGAAGCCCGAATGGCGCGATGAGCTCTACCGCCGCCTGCAGACCGCCAAGATTACGGTGGACCGTGCCCAGTACGATTCGGCCGCGCCGCTCATCAATCGGTGGATCGGCAATCAGGTGGCCGAACTCGCGTTTGGAGATTCGACGGAGTTTCGCCGCCAGATTCCCGATGACAAGCAGTTGCAGCGCGCGATCGACTTGCTGAGCAAGGGCGGCACGCAGAAGGACCTGTTCTCCCTGGCTCAGGGCGCGAGCCCGCTCGTAAAGCAGTAAGTTGGGGGCATGAGGTCCGGCACGGAGTCACCGCGGCCACGCTCGTGGCCGCGGTCGCATGTGGGCACCCCGCGCCTAACGCTACAGTGGCGCCGGCGGTGCCCGTTGCGCAGGAGCCGCATCTCGCGGACATCCGCCAGCTCACGCACGGCGGCGCCAACGCCGAAGCGTACTTCAGCCACGACGGCAGGCAGCTGATCTTCCAGTCCACGCGCGACGGGCGCAGCTGCGACCAGCAGTACATCATGAACGTCGATGGCTCTGGCGTCCACCGCGTGTCCACGGGCACGGGCAAGACGACGTGCGGCTACTTCTTCGCGTACGACAAGCGGATCTTTTTCGCGTCGACGCACGCCGCCGACACCGCGTGTCCACCCAGGCCGGACCCGTCGAAGGGCTATGTGTGGGGACTCGACCCGTTCGACATCTACACGGCCAACGCCGACGGGTCGAGCCTGCAGCGCCTAACGAGCTACGGCGTGTACACGGCGGAGGGCACGCTGTCACCGGATGGGCGGACCATCGTGTTCACCTCGCTCAAAGACGGCGACCTCGATCTCTACACGATGGACATCGACGGTACGCACGTGCGCCGCCTTACGGACACGCCGGGCTACGATGGCGGTGCGTTCTTCTCGCCCGACGGGACCAAGATCGTCTACCGCGCGAACCACCCCACGGATTCGAGCGAGCTCGCCGAATACCGCGCGCTGCTCGCCCAACGGATCGTGAGGCCCAACAAGATGGAGATCTGGATGATGAACGCGGACGGCACCGACCAGCACCAGATCACGCACCTGGGCGGCGCCAACTTCGCTCCGTACTTCACACCCGACGGCGCACGCATCATCTTCTCGTCCAATTACAAGAACCCGCACAGCGGCAACTTCGATCTGTACATTGTGAACGTCGACGGCTCCGGACTCGAACAGATCACGACCGATCCGGGGTTCGATGGCTTCCCGCAATTCAGCCCCGACGGGCGATACCTCGTGTGGGCGTCGAGTCGGAACGCGGCCGATCCGCACGAGACGAACGTCTTCATCGCCCGCTGGGCGGACTCGAACGCCGCACGCTGAGTACCGGCACTCTTCTCTATTTCTCGATCGGAGTCTCCCATGACCGCCATCGTGATCGCTCTCCTCGTCGTGATCGCGCTGTACGGCGCGACGCGAATCTTTCGCGTCGTGGGCCAGGCGGAGGTGATGGTCGTCGAACGGTTAGGCAGGTTCAATCGCATTGCGCGGTCGGGCCTCAATATCCTGCTGCCGTTCATCGAGCGCCCGCGCGCCATCGACGTACGCTACGCCATGAGCGATCCGAGCGGCGCCAAACGCCTCGTGTCGGGATCCACCACCCGCATCGACCTGCGCGAGCAAGTCCTCAACTTCCCGAGCCAACCGGTGATCACGAAGGACAACGTGACCATCGACATCGACGCCGTGCTGTACTACCGCATCGCCGATCCGCAGAAGGCGACGTACGCAGTACAGAATCTCCCGTTCGCGCTCGAGACGCTCACGCGCACGACATTGCGCAACATCGTCGGCGAGATGGAGCTCGACAGCACGCTCGCCAGCCGCGACCAGATCAACAAGCGCATGCGCGAGATCATCGAAGAAGCATCCATCGGCTGGGGTGTGGATGTCACACGCGTCGAATTGCAGGCCATCGAGCCGCCGCGCGATATCCAACAATCGATGGAGCTGCAGATGCGCGCCGAGCGCGAGCGTCGCGCAGCAGTCACCAACGCCGAGGCGTCGAAGCGTGCCGCCATCTTAGAAGCCGAAGGCGTGCAACAATCGCAGGTGAGCCGCGCCCAGGGCGAAATGGAAGCAGCGGTACTGCGCGCGAAAGGTCAGGCGCAAGCACGGTTGGCCATGGCCGACGCGGAAGCACAGGCCATTCAACGTATCAGCGCCGCGATGCCCGCCGCGGACGTCGCACTCTATCTGCTCGGACTCAAGTATCTCGAGGCGCTGCCCGCTCTCACGCAAGGCAAAGGGTCGACCATCTTCCTGCCCGCTGAAGCCGCAGGCGTGATGGGCGCGTTGGGCGGACTTCGCGAGCTCATGGCACGCACCGGTGTCGCCGACCGCGCCGCAGCTGCGCCCGAGTCGACGCCGGCTTCTGCAGCGGCAGCGCGCCCCGTCGTTCCGCCAGCCAACACTACGCCGACACCGCCCGCAGCGAAGGAGTAGCGCGTTGGCCAAGATTTCGCGCGACCGCGCCGAGCGAATAGCCAGAGCGCACGCCTGTGAGAACTGTGGCGAGTACAGCTACAAGAAGCTCACCGTCAAACCGGCTAGCGCGGCCATGCGTGACGAGCTCGGCGAGGCCTGGCACGCGGTGAAGGTATGCGGCGTCTGCGGAATGCAGCAGGAGCTCGGCATCGACGACGAGGGCGAAATCGTGTACGTGACCTGAAGAGCAACGCGTTATAACCGGCTAATAGGATCGAGCCGGGTACCGCGTGCCTGCGTCCGTCACCGAGTGGAACTTCTGCGTTGCCATTTTGTAGAAGCGATTGACCACGCAGACGCAGCCAGCAGAGCCGCGATCGAGCGCGTCAAGTCGGTCCCTCCCGTAGGTCCGCGACAGCGCGACAACGTTCTCGCGCCGAAGAGCGTTTCTACTATGTGAGACGAGGAGGTTCAGGGTCGCCCCCAGCGATCCATGCTCGATCGGCGTCCGTCCTCGGCCGGCGGACACCGCTGTGTGTCACTCTGGAGGAGTCAATGCGCAAGCCCCGACCAGCCACCTACAACCCCGCCCAAGCCCTTCAGCTCATCTCGCACGACCGCAACGGAATGGCCCTCAGCTGTCCATCCTGCTCCGGCGAAATCGTGCGCGACCCGGATTCGACACCGCCTCCACCGCGCTCGCACGTCACGCTGCGCTGCGCGAACTGCGGACGCATCGCGCGATACATAGCAGGCGCCGCGTAAGTTCGACCGCTCGGCGTTTCGCACGCAGAGGTATGCCGCCAAGGTCGCGGCCGCACAGATTTCTCGACCTTCCTTGCGCAGCAACGTTTTCACGAGTGGCCCGATTCATGAAGTGCGTGGGCCATGCCGCCGTGGCATCCCTAAAACCGGATGTTTAAATTGCGGCTCGTCCTACGATCACGTTGGGCAGGCTCTTGGAACCCGCGCGGTTCCAGTCTCTCGAGCGGGATCTCGCATCACAGTTTCACCCCACACAGGGGGAGAGGTAAGGTACCATGTCTCGCATTACGGGCACCGTGAAGTGGTTCAACGACGCAAAAGGGTACGGCTTCATCTCACGTGAAGGCGGCCCCGACGTCTTCGTCCATTTCAGCGCGATTCAAGGGAACGGCTTCAAGTCGCTCGCCGAGGGCGACCAAGTCGAGTTCGAAATCGTGCAAGGCCAAAAGGGCCCCCAAGCAGCTGAGGTGCAGAAGCTCTGATCCCGCTATCGAGCGCCCCATTCCAAAAGCTCCGGCAACGATGCCGGAGCTTTTTGTTTGTGCCGTTAGCACATCTTGTGCATGGAATTGTTCGATGCTACGCATGACCGTGCACACCGCTTTCACATGGGAGTCCGCATGGCTGCTCGTCGCTCGCGCACGGTCCGCACGAGATCAACTTCGCGTCGCGCACCCAAACGAACGACGTCCGCTGCGAACGTGCTGTCGGATCTCGATCGCATAGAGCACGACCGCGGCTCAGGTACGATCGACGTCGCACCCGGCCGCTCGATCGAGGTGTCGCACCTCGAGAAGGTGTTCTTCCCCGAGATAGGCGCGACCAAAGGTGACGTGATGCGATACTACGCGCGCGTCGCCGATTTCATCCTGCCCACTGTCGCCGACCGGCCGCTCGTGCTCAAGCGTACTCCCGACGGAGTGACCGGTGAGCTGTTCTTTCAGCAAAACGCCCACGACGACGTGCCCGACAGTGTGCGAGTCGAGAACGTCGCCGGCGAAGGCAAGGAGCAACGCCGCTTCGTCGGTGGCGATCTGGCAACGCTGCTACATCTGGTCCAACTGGGCTGTATCTCCGTCGACCCATGGATGTCTCGTATCGGCAGTCTCGACGATCCCGACTACGCCATTATCGATCTCGACCCAGGCCCCGGCGCGTCGTTCAAGCTCGTCGTCCGCGTTGCGCTCTGGATACGCGATACGCTCGATGACATGGGTCTCCGTTCGATGCCCAAGACATCCGGATCGAGAGGCATTCACATCGCCATTCCACTGCCGCGCTCGACGTCGTATCACACAGCGCTCGCGATCACGCAGGATGCGGCGTCACGCGTGGTCGAGGAGCACGCACGTCAGGCTACTGTCGAGCGCGCTCTCGACAACAGGCCCCGCGGCACCGTATACGTGGATTGCTTGCAGAACGCGCGCGGAAAGAGCGTCGCAGCCGCCTACGCGGTGCGCGCGAAGCCGCGTGCCACGGTGTCCGCCCCGCTCTCCTGGGATGAAGTGAACGAATCGCTCGATCCGGGCGATTTCACGCTTGCAACGATGCCGGCGCGCCTCGAGCGAACGGGCGATCTCTGGCGCGATGGCCTCAAGCACGGGAACTCGACGACCGCGATCCGCGCTAGTGCGACAGCGAGCGGCAAACAACGAGCCGCCCGTGCGAGTATCAAGTAGAACGTTAGGCAGCTGCGCCTGCCGGCGCAGAACTTCGTCCTTTGATGATCGAACGCTGTGTTTCTCTATCTGCGTGAGCTGCCCGGCGGCGGCCTGGTGACGATCGAGGCGACGAGCGACGAGGGATCGTCGGTCTCGTGCCGCCTCGCGGTCGAACGGCGCAGCGATTCGCGCCGCCGCGAGGGCCATCCGCCTCCCGTCATCGCCGAGATCAGCGCGCCCACGCAATCGGCGGCGTTCCGCACGCTCTACGAGATCGCGGCCGATAACGTCGCGGTCGCGCGCGGCCTCCTCATCTGGCAGTCACGCCGCGCCAAGCGCGGCGCGACATCCGACGGAAGCTGATGCGACGAGTGGCGGCGCTCCGGGCCCGGGGCGCCGCCACTCTCCGTTAGACACGTTGTCACCCTACCGCCGCGCCGCTCTCCGCCGCCATGGCGTCGTCGCCGCTTGGGCCGTTCGACCGGCGGACCCAACCGCGGCCAGCCGTCGAAGCGCGAGAGCATCGACCGAGTGAAGCGACCGCGCGCGCGCCATCATGACCCTCGAGAAACCGGGCGATGCCGGCGGCTTGCGAGCGGGCGCCGTCACGGAGCGCGATGTGCGCGCCTCCATCCCGCGGTGGACCCCTTCGTCCTTAGACACATTTTGCAACTAAAAGTTCGTACGCAACAACCGCGCTCGGGTCGCGATCCCGTCAGGGTTGCGTCACGAGTGCTACGCGCCGAGCGTTCCGCTCACGCCCTCGAACCGCACGCCGCGCCGGCTGCCGCGCCGCTTCCGAGGCGCGTATCGGAAAAGTTGTGCCGGACGTCCGCGACCCTCGCTGCGCCATTCGTCCGTCGGTTCGACTAGCCACGATGCGTGAAGCGCTCTGCGAAAGCTCGCCTTGTGTAGGCGTCGGCCGAGGAGCAGCTCGTAGATCTCCTGCAGTTGGCTCAACGTGAACGTCGGCGGCAGCAGACGAAATGCGATAGGCGACTGGTCCAGCCGCGCGCGCACGGCGTGCATCGCGCCTTCGACGATGGCGCGGTGACGCGGCGCGATCGGCGGGAGCTCGTCGACCGGGTACCACGCCGCATCGTGGCCCGGCGATTCGCCCACGCCGCTTGCGACCAGCGCCACGTACCCGATTGAAACGACGGCGTCCGATGGATGCCGGCGCCGGTCGCCAAAGGCCGCAATCTGTTCGAGCATGGCGGGCTGCGCGCCGAGCGCCGCGCGTTCCACTCGCGCCGCGGCCTCGTCGATCGTTTCGTCGACGCGGGGCGCATCGTGCGGCAGCTCCCACCGTTCCTTGGATCGCGAGTCGCCGGCGCGCACGAGCAGCGCCATCAGGCGACGCCCGTGCGGCGTCAACGAGACGACGTCCACGGACAGAGCAGGCCGGCGCGACGAGGCCCGGCCGGACGAAGCAGAACGTTCAGGCATGACGTGACGAATTAGTCACAGGTTGTGACTAATGTCAAGGTCGCCTTCCTTACGGACAGGCAGGTCGCCTCAACGGCGCACGCCGCAGCCGAGCGGTCAGCGCTTTGTCCGGCTGTGTCCGCGCTTTGTCCGTCTGTCTGGATTACGGCGACGTCGACGATGCCGTTGCGCCAGCCGCGAGCGCGCGCGTCAAACCTGCACCGACCGCAGCGACCGGTGGGATGCTGATGGGCAGCCGTCCGCCGATCGGCGCCGCGCCCAGCAGCGCACGCGCCGCGGCCCGCTGCGACACTGGCGCGCCACTCCACGCGATGAGATACGCCGGCACTTCGCTCACCTGCTGCAACAAATACGGATTGCCGAGCGACACCACCACGGGATGTGCCCCGCGCAGCACAAGCTCGTTCACGAACTGCACGAATCCCTGCGGCGCCGACAAATCCGACACCGTGGAACCCGCCGCCAGGTACGAGCTCACCACCACCACCTCAGCCGAGTCGGCTACGGTGAGCAATCGCCAGTAGTCAGGCAGCGCGTCGTCCGCACTCACGAACTCGCTGCGCAGCGACGGGAACGTGCGCCGCAGTTCCGCGTCGAACGTGACGCCTGCGCCGAGATCGCTCCGGTGCGCGAACGTCACCGACAACACACGCGCCCCGTGCGACAGCCGGCCTAACGGAACCTGGTCGAGGGAGTCCTTCACCAGCGTGACCGCCCGCTGCGCGATCTCCGCCGCGAGCGCCTGGTGCGCCGAGTCGCCCACGATCGCGCGCGCGCTGTCCAGATCCGCCAGCCGCTGGCGCTCGAGACCCAGACGCCACTTGAGCGCCAGAATCCGACGCGCCGACTCCGTGATGCGCGCCTCTGTGTATCGGCCTCGCCCGACACCCTCCACGACCGCGTCGATCGCGTGCGGGACGTCGGCCGGCATCAGCAGCACGTCAGCCCCCGCGGCCACCGCGCGCTGCATCGCTTCCGGCGCACCAAAAAGATCGAGCACGCCGCGCATGTCCATCGCGTCGGTCACGATCAATCCGTTGAAGTGCAGCTGATCGCGCAGCAAATCCGTCAGCACCAGGGGCGACAACGTACCCGGCACTCCACTCGAATCGAGCGATGGCATGGCGCCATGGAACGTCATGATCGCGCCGACCCCCGCGTCGATCGCGGCGCGGAACGGCACCAGCTCAACGGTGTCGAGCCGTGCACGCGACGCATTCACGATGGGCAGCGCGAGGTGCGAGTTGACGCCCGTGTCGCCGTGACCTGGAAAGTGTTTGCCCGTGGGGATCATGCCGCCGGCTTCGATCCCGTGCATGTAGGCCACGCCCATCGCGGCCACCGCTTTCGGCGTCTCGCCGAACGAGCGCGTGTTGATCACCGGATTCGCCGGGTTGTTGTTCACATCCAGCACCGGCGAAAAATCGATGGTGATGCCGATCGCCCGCCCTTCCTCCGCCGTTGCTCGGCCCTGTTCTCGAGCCAACGTCGTGTCGCCCGTCGCGCCCAACGCCATCTCCGGGGGGAACCACACGGCGCCGCCGAGATCGATTGCGTTAGGCAGGAAGTAGCCGCCCCGCGCGCGAAAGCCGGCGCCGGCCTCGAGATCCGCGCTCACCAGCAGCGGCAAATCGCTCATCGACTGCAGCGCGTTCAGCTTGGCGGCAATTTCGAGGGGCGAGCCGATCGACATGATCAGGCCGCCGACGTGCTGGTCGCGCACCAGACCGCTCAGTCGCCGCCACGCCGGCGCATCGGCCGCCACGTAATCGCCGTACAATTGCGGCCACACCATCTGGGCGACCTTGTCGCGCAGCGTCATGCGCGACAGCGTGCAATCGACCCAGCTTTCAGATGTGCGTTGAGAAGCGCACGCCTGCGCAATCGACTGGCGTGGCGCGAGCGTACCGGGCGCGGGCTTGGCGGTTGCACATCCGGCGCAGGCGAGGCCTGCGAGCGCCAGCCAGGCGAGCCCGCGCCGCCGTGTCACCAAGCGATCGTTCCTTGCTTGCTCGTGTCCACGGATTCTTGCGAGCCGCTCTTGAACAGGAAGGCTTCCATGTTCCGCGTCAGGAATGTGCGCGCTTGTGGGTCCATGAGATTCAACCCGTAGTGGTTGATCAGCATGGTCTGCTGCTTCAGCCATTGCGCCCAACATTCCGTGCAGATTTCAGTTTGAATGCGCGTGCCGATGGCGCCCGGGAATGGCGGACGTTCGAATCCCGCGCGCGTGTTGCCGCAGCGGGTGCAGGTGATGTCCATTGATCAAAACCTCGAGAGAGTCTGCGGAAAGATAGCCGTTTCCAGCCTGCTCCGAGCCCTCCCGAGGAGCCGCGCGCCCCGCTCCGCGGGGCGCGACCAGCTACGCCCGCGCGTACGTCACTTTGGCGAGCCTCAGCCACTCGAGCACGCGGATGTACGCCCAGCCCACGTCGAACTCATACCACTTCGCCTTGAACTTGGCGGAGCGCGGGTCGGCGTGATGGTTGTTGTGCAGCTCTTCGCCGCCGAGCCAGATCGCAATCGGCGAGATGTTTCGGCTTTCGTCCTTCACATTGAAGTTGCGATACCCCAGTGCGTGGCCCACGCCATTGATGATTCCCGCCGCCCAGAACGGAATCCACAGCATCTGGACGCCCCACACCAAGGGTCCGATGAAGAAGCCGAACAGATAAATGTCGATGCCGAGCATGAGGATGATGCCCAACCACGGCAGGCGGGCCAGCACATACCGCTCGAGCCAATCGTTGGGCGTGCCCTTCCCGTACTTTTCCAGCATGCCGGGCTGCTTGATCGCCGTCCGATAGTAGAACGCGCCCTTGATGATGATGTTGCGCAATCCCTCGAGCAGCGGGCTGTGTGGATCGCCCTCGCGGTCGGCGAACGCGTGGTGCTTCCGATGGCAAGCCACCCACTCCTTCGTCACGATCGATGTCGAGAGCCACAGCCAGATTCGCATTGGCACTTCGGCGACTTTGCTGAACGTCACGCCGCGGTGTGTCTGCGAACGGTGAAGAAAGAGCGTCACGCACACATTCGTGACGTGACCGGCGAGGACGATGAACAGAAGCGGCTTCCACCAATGGGAAGCCAGCACCGCGAACCCTGGCATGCTGTTCCGTTCTCCTGCTGAGGAGTTGTGACTATGTCGCTTCGGGCGACACGCGGGACGGCGTCGATCCCGGCCCGGCAGGAATCCGACGGGAGGCCGGTACTCCTGGAGTAACTTAAGCGCGGGAGCGTCACCTGCCAACATTCGAATCAGCTGCGTCCCAGCCGCCCTCACTCGACTCGTCAGTCCGCCACCCGTAACGGCTTCGGACTTCTTGCCGCATCGCTCGAACCATCGTAGCGTCGAACCGTGACAAACACCCCGCGCCGACCGGCGCCCTCGCGCCAACCCGGCGCCGCCATCGCCGGCCGCGCGACCCTGAATGGCACCGAGCGCTTCGTCGAGCGACACGCGTCGCACTTCGCCACCGATTACTTCCGTTCGTTCACGGCCAATCGGCTCCGCGTCTCGTCCATCGGACTCGGAACTTACCTCGGCGAATGCAACGGGGACGATGATCGCGACTATGCTGAGACCGTGCACCTGGCGCTCGCCTCCGGTGTGTCGCTGGTCGACACGGCTATCAACTATCGCTGTCAACGGTCCGAGCGCGCCGTTGGCCGCGCGCTTTCGCGCGCCGTTCGGGAGGGTACGGCTGCGCGCGACGAGATCGTCGTGTGCACGAAGGGCGGATACATCCCGCTCGACGACGCGACGCCTGCAACGCGCGAAGAGTACCAGGCCTACGTCGAGCGCGAGTACTTCTCCACGGGCATTGCCTCACCCGAAGATGTCGTCGGCGGCGGCCACTGCATCGCGCCGGCGTTTCTGGCAGCGCAGATCGAGCGCAGCCGGGCCAATCTGGGCCTCGACACGATCGACGTGTACTACGTCCACAACCCCGAGCAGCAACTCGACGCGATCACGCCCGCCCAGCTCGCGATGCGCCTCCACGCGGCGTTCGAGGTGCTCGAGCACCAGTGCGATGCCGGTACCATCGGCGTCTACGGCTGCGCCACGTGGAACGGACTGCGCGCAACGCCCGGCACGCGCGGACACCTTAACCTCGCGGATCTCGTCGCGATCGCGCGAGACGTCTGCGGCGACCAGCACCACTTCGCCGCCGTCCAGCTGCCGCTCAACCTCGCGCTGACCGAGGCCGTGCGGATGCCCACGCAGCAGTTAGGCAGCCACACCGTGCCCGTTCTGGAAGCCGCCGCCGAGTTGGGCGTGGCGGTCGTCGCCAGCGCGGCGCTGCTTCAGGGCAAGTTGGCGCACCACCTGCCGGCCACGATTCACGAAGCGTTGCCCGGCTTCCACACCGATGCCCAACGCGCGATCGCCTTTGTGCGGTCGCTGCCCATGGTGACCGCCGCCTTGGTCGGGACCAAATCGGTTCGGCATCTGCACGAGAATCTCGCCGCCGCGCGACGTGCTTGAGGAAGGCCGCCCAACGGACGAACCTCGACTCGTCACATCCGAGCTGTCGAGCCACCGATCTTCGGACGGCCACTTTCTGAACCCGTGGCCCGACGCCAAACCGCCGACATTCCGCGACGTGATCACGTGGACCCGTACGCGTCGGTCGACGCCTCGCGGGCGGCCGATACTTCCGGTCCATGTCCAACCCGGCTTTGCACGGCCTCGCGCCGCCCCGGGTACGCTCTCCGCTACGTGGATCGGCCATTCGACGGTGTTGCTCCAGGTGGGAGCGCTCAACGTCCTCACCGATCCCATGTGGAGCGGCCGAGCGTCGCCCCTACAGTGGGCGGGTCCGCACCGCCTCACGACTCCGGGTGTCGCGCTCGACGCGCTGCCGCCCATCGACGTCGTCCTCCTCTCGCACAACCACTACGATCACCTCGACGCCGCATCCGTTCGCGCCATTGCGCGCCGCCATCCCGCGGCCCGCTGGTTCGCGCCACTCGGCGTCGCCCGCTACGTTAGGCGCTGGGGCGGACGCGCCGTCACCGAGCTCGATTGGTGGAGCACGGCCGATGCCGATGGCGTCCGGGTCGCGTGCGTACCGGCGCAGCATGCGAGCGGTCGCACCCCGTTCGATCGCATGCGCACGCTCTGGTGCGGCTGGACGCTGCGTAGCGGCGAGCACAGCATCTACTTCGCCGGCGACACTGCGTACCACTCCGAGTTCGGTGAAATCGCCCGCCGCCACGGGCCGTTCGATTTGTGTGTGCTGCCCGTCGGCGCCTACGAGCCCCGATGGTTCATGCGGCCGGTCCACGTGAACCCGGAGGAAGCAGTGCGCGCGTACGCCGACATCGCGCGCGCACATCCCGCGGCCCCGCCGCCCGTCGCACTAGCCGTCCACTGGGGAACCTTCTCGCTCGCCGACGAGCCGGTGGACGAACCGCCCCGCCGCGCGGCCGAGGTGTGGCGCGCGGCGGGGCTTCCTCAGGACACCTTGTGGATTTTTTCGTTAGGCGAAACGCGGCGCGTCCCATCACGCGACGCGTGAGCGGCTCCCGCCGCTCTCCCGCTAGGATCACTTCTCGATCTTAACGGGCGTCACCAGTACGTGCAGGTTGTGGTTGATACGGAGGCCCGCCACACCCTCGGTGGGCAATTTGCTGCGCGGCACCGCGTCCACCAACTTGTCGTTCACCAAGAAGTGTGCGGTGTCCTTCGCAAAGTGAACTTTGAGCGAGTACGTCGCCTTGCCCGACGCATCCTGCTTCGGCACGTTCGGGTTCGCGGTCCAATCCACCACCGATGACGTCTTGGCACCGTCGCGCCGCTTGATCAGGAATTCCCCCGTGCCGCGTACGAGGAAGTAGCCATAGGTCTGTTGCGCGCGGTCGTCCAGGTGCTGGCCGCCGAAAAAGATGCCGTACGCTTCCGGGTGCGCCGGTTTCTCGAGCTGTTGGATGGTCGCCGTCACTGCATAGACGCCGGATCCAGAATCCTTGGCGGCGTACAGAATGTGCGCCGGCCCGGTCTGCACTTCCCATTTGTCGCCGTTCGCCGTGTACTTGGCGTCCGTGATGTTGGCATTGGCATGATCGGTCATCGCGGTGAAGCCAGCCGGCACGCCCGTGCCGGGCGCGGCCTTATCCGAGTCCGCCATGCCAGCCATTCCCTTCGACGTGTCAGACGCCGCAGCCGCCGGCGTGCTCGCAGAATCGCCTGCTCCGGTCTTGCTGGCATCGCTCGTCTTCGCGCACGCCGCTGCCAGAAACGCGAGTGCGGCGAGAGCCCAAGTCGTGGTGCGCACATCTCCTCGCTTGCTGAAGTGAATGTTGGTGCCGCTAATATACCGGGCGCGCAGGCACTGGTCAGCGTTGCTCAGGCGGCGCCCGGAAGGCATCCTCCGCTCCATGACCCTCGAACCGCAGCCTCCCCGCCGCCTGCGCATGCCCGATGGCGCAGTGTGGACCGTCGAGTTCCAGCACGAGCGCGCGCAGCTCATGCGCCGCGGAAGCGAGCGGGAGCGCAGACTGTTCGTGTTCTTCCGCGACGATCGCGGTGCGGTACGCCGCGCCGTGGTACCCGAGGAGGCGAAGTCGAGCGCCGGCGACGAGGACCTCCGCCGCGCGTGGGAGGGCGCCGAGCGGTTGTCGCCGCCGCGCGCTAGGTGAGTCCTTCCGTTAGGACTGGATCCGCGCGTCGGAGCCGGCGCGCAGATACTCCGCCATCCACGATCCGACCAGGTCCGCCACCCTATCGCGCGCATAGTCCACGGTGATGACGTGCCCACTCCCGCTCACCCACTCCAGGCGCTTCACGGGCGAGCCGATCGCCGCGAACGTTTCATCGGCGGCTTTCACCGTTAGGCGGTTGTCTTCGCGCGACTGGACGTACAAGGTCGGTGCGCGCAAACGACCGAGCGCACCCCGCGCGGCGGTCGCGAGCGCTTCGAGATCGGCGAGGAGCCGCGGCGTCGAAGTGCCATAGCCTAACGAGCGCGCGCGCTCCGCCGGGTCGCGGATCGACCGGGGGTTGCCCACACCGCGTCCGAAGTATGGCATCACCACGCCCGCGGCCGGCGCCACGCGCGCGAACCAGCGCAGGCTGCGCGGTGTCTCGATGTACGGCGCCAGCAAGACGAGCGCGGCGACCTGCGGCTGGTCGACCGCGACCAGCACCGCGAGCGCGCCGCCCATGGATAACCCCACCACGCCCACGCGTTCGTATCGCGCGGCCATGTTCGCGTACGCCTCGCGTGCGGCGTTGAGCCAGGTCCCGCCCGCCGACGCCCGAAACGCGTCCAGCGTGCGGCCGTGACCGGGCAGGAGCGGCGCGTAGACCGCGTATCCGCGCGCGTGCAGATCAGCTGCCAGAAAGCGCAGCGTGTCCGGCGAGTCGCCGAACCCGTGGATGAGGAGGACGGCGTCGCGCGCGCCGGGAGCGGACATCTCGATCGGTCCGGCGCCGGGCACGATCCCATCGGCGCCTAACGGAAGCCGCGTCGCGACGGTGCGCTCCACGCGCCACCGCGACGCGGCGCGCGTCACGGCGGCAACGATCAGAATGGCGAGCAGGACGGACGGGATCACTCCCTGACGTCTGCTCCGCTGGCAGCGCGTTCGTCGTACAAGGCGATGGTCGGGCGCGCGGTGCTCTGACGGGACATGCGGCCCACCAGCCCGTCCAGATCGGCGATCACGAGCCCGTTTCCGGCACGCTGAATGAGTCCCTCGGCCGACAGCCGGCCTAACACAAGAGAAATGGACTCGCGCGTCGCGCCCACCAACTCGCCTAACAGGCGCCGCGAGACCACCACGTTCTCCTGCGGCATCGCGTCGGCCGGAATATCGCGACTCTGCGCCATGCGCACCAGCGCCGCGACCAGCCGCTGCTCCACCGTCAGCGTCGCGTACTGCCCGAACTTGTCGAGGATCTCCGTGCGCTCGGCCATGAGCTGGCGCACCAGCGCCAACGCGTGGATCGGCTGCTCGCGCATGAGCGCGCTGAACCGCGCCGTGCTCAAGTGCAGC
>Ga0209168_10000581_pt1 | contig 33991 bp, 36 predicted proteins | sample Coa_R1_FD_187156 | JGI IMG/M metagenome (GOLD analysis project Ga0209168, IMG submission 187156) | Surface soil microbial communities from Centralia Pennsylvania, which are recovering from an underground coalmine fire - Coalmine... | ecosystem: Environmental > Terrestrial > Soil > Unclassified ...
AATCTCCCAGATCGGCGATCTGGCGCAATAGCTCCGCTCTTTGCTTTTCCAGTTGAGCCAGAGAGTCAGGCATAGTGTCCTCCTTAACCTAGCGTATATAGGCGCTAAGAAAAAGGCCACAAAAAAAGAAATCGAACTAATGCCAACTCTGATGTCGCACACCCGCATCGGATGGCCGGCATGCGATCTTTAAGCGATTTTTTAATACATAAAAAGGCCAAAAGAAGGTACCATTTGAACTCCTTGCTTGAGGATGCCGCCGCGGTGACTGCCCCAGGCATCTGAGGATTCGTGGAGGTACCATGAACACCAGCTCCTCTTCTTTCCGGATCGTACTCCCATTAGCAATTTTGCTTAGTTTGCCTTGCAGCATGCTGGCGCAACGCGGGAAAGGAGGACCCGGCAAGCCCGCGACCAACTTCCCTACTCAACCCAACCTGCCCAACACTACGTCCCAGCCGGTGTTCATCTCAGGGAAAGTGCTAATAGATGGAGGCGCAGCTCCGCCGGAGCCGGCGGTGATCGAACGGGTTTGCAATGGCACCGCACGCAGGCAGGGCTACACGGACGGCAAAGGTTCTTTCCAACTCCAACTGGACCAGAATCCCGGCTTCCAGGACGCGAGTGAAAGCACGAACGCCACGGACGCATTCGGCAATACCAGCCAGATGAACAACCAACAGGATGCGATGAAGTTGAAGTACCAGGGTTGTGAGATCCGCGCGGTGCTCCCCGGATTTTTCTCCAGCACGGTAGCGCTGCGCCTACAGGGAAGCACCTCGCAATACGATCTGGGAACCATCTTCCTCAAGCGCATGGAAAACGTGCCCGGCACCACCATTAGCTTGACCACAATGAACGCTCCGCATGATGCAAAGCACGCGTATGAAAAGGGACGCAAGGCCTTTGATGAGAACAAATTTCCTGAAGCAGAGAAGGAATTGAACAAGGCAGTAAAAATCTATCCCAGTTTTGCCGCTGCCTGGTCGCTTCTGGGCGATATCCATCAACAACAGAAACAGTTTGATCCGGCCATCAAGGAGTATTCGCAGGCCCTGGCTGCCGACCCACGATTTGTGAACCCCAGTTTCGGCCTGACGTTGATCGCCATGCAGCAAAAGAGATGGCAGGACGCCGCGCAGTTTAGCGATCAGGTGGTGAAGATGAATTCCCTGGCATTTCCATCAGCCTACTTCTATAACGCCGTAGCCAACTACAACCTGGGTAGGGTGGAGCCGGCCACCGAGAGCGCGAAAAAATTCAAATCACTGGATACGGAACACCACCACCCTGAGGTCTGCCTGCTGTTGGGCCAGATCCTTGTTCAAAAAAATGATGTTAGCGCGGCCGTCCAGGAAATGCGCGAGTTTCTGACGCTCGCACCCAATGCGTCGCAGGCCGAAGAGGTGCGACAGTGGCTGAAGCAGTATGATGACACCAATGTGGCCAAGCAATAGTGGGCAGGTTACAGCAGCCGGATACTTCTGGCGTTTTTCCTCAATTCCTTTTAGCATAATCTCGGACCGGCGGAGTAACACCAAACCTCTCGACTATGATCCGCTCCTCCGGGAAGTGTCTCAGGTGCTTGCCCCGTTCCTTTTGTTTCCTCTTGCTGTTGCTGGCCGGCTGCAACACAAAACAGGAAACACCGTCCCCTGATGTTCCTCGTCTTACTACGAAGGTTACGATGCGGGACATCATATTCCACAGCGTTGCACTGAATCGTGACATGCAATATCGCGTGATACTACCTGCGAGCATCTCTGTGGGCCAGGAACTCAGGACCATTTATTTACTCCACGGGGCAGGAGGCAGCTTTCACGACTGGTCCAACTATTCTGATGTCGCACGGTTCGCCGAAGGCGGCCTGGTGCTGGTGATGCCGGAGGGCGATTCTTCCTACTACACTAATTCGGCCGAGCGGCCGCAAGATCGTTATGAAGACTACATCGTGAAGGATCTAATCTCCGATGTAGAAGGCAGGTTTCCGGTAGCGAGCGGCCGTTCGAGCCGGACAATCGTGGGCGTCTCCATGGGAGGATTTGGGGCTGTCAAACTGGCATTGAAGCATCCTGAATTGTTTGCTTTCGCCGCCGGGATCAGCTCCGCGATTGACGTTCCGGGCCGCCCTTTCTCCATCAAACGTATCAGCCAATGGCGGTTTCATAAGTCCGTTTTCGGCGACTGGGGAAGCCAAACACGGCAAGAGAACGATCCGTTTGTTCTGGCCCGATCGGCCGATCCCGCCAGGACGCCTTATGTGTTTCTTTCCTGTGGCGAGCAGGAAGGGCTGCTGCCTGCGAACCGGAAATTCGCTGAGTTACTCGCGCAACGTCATTTCCAATTTGAGTTTCACAGCGTTCCAGGAGGCCACGATTGGAAGCAGTGGAACGAGCGCTTGCCCGGGTTGTTTGAAAGCCTGATGGAGCACGCCTTCCCTCCGAGTCATTCGTTTCGCAAGGTCACCAGTGGATCGACCCTTGGTTGCGCGACGGGCGGGAATGTAGCTGGCCGCCAGCACCACAATCCGGCAGAGCTGCGGGCATGAACCCAAAGGTCACAGGATCAGTGGCGCGAACCCCATAAGGCAAAGCTGACATTAAACGCGTCAAGGCCATGGCTGCGCCCAATCCGGTGAGGCTCTCAAGCGCAGTTGCGTTCCATTCTCGGCAGGTTATTCTAACACCGGCAACAATCAAGGCATCGGATTTTCAGCCTGACTTGATGCGGTCAAAATCCCCGTAAATATACCTGAGCAATACAGGACAGACTGGCCAGCCATGAAAAGCCTATGGTTGAAAAAGCAGGATCTCTGGGTTTACGAATGTCCAAGCCTGCCGCCATACACGGCTAGCGCGAACGGACGTTGGTGCGGACCGGAGATTTTCATGTCATTTGGAATCTACATTGTCGGCGCTCTAATCGTGATTGGCGGGCTCATTTATGGCGCGGTTTTGCTCCACGTGCCGGCACATTGGATTGTCGTGGGCGGAATCGTGCTTGCGGGAACGGGCATCCTGATGGGGGTGAAGAACACCCGCCAGAAAGACCCTTCGTCGTAATTTTTAGAAATGCGGGCTATGGGTCCGCATTCCTTCACCGATTGTCGTATGAATTTGAAAAAGGAGTTACACAGTGAAATTGAATTGGTTACTCGGTACAGTGTTTGCAATGTCGATGGTAGTGCCTGCTTCAGCGCAGATTGGTATTTATGTCAGGACCGGCCCGCCGGCGGTCCGCTACGAAGAGCGCGGGAATGCTCCCGGGCCTGGTTACGCCTGGGTCGATGGATACTGGGCGCCACAAGGCCGACATTACAGATGGGTTGCGGGCCGCTGGCAACAGCCTCCCTATGAAGGCGCATATTGGAGCCATTCGCACTATGACCACGAAAGACAGGGTTGGCGCTTGCACGAAGGCCACTGGGACCATGAGGACCACGGCAATCACGATCACGACGACCATGGCCACGGCGACGATCACAGACGTTAAAGCGATGCTATAGCCGATGCGGTGCACTCCAGGAATGTGCTGGAGTGTTTCGCATCGTGGTCGAGAGCGCCTGTTGCAACGTCTGCGAAAGCGCCGAGATTCGCTCTGGAACCAATCACGGTCCGAATATGGGATAGTGGCTGGCGATGGCCATGAAGAGCAACATAGGAAAAGAGAGCACGAAGTTGGTCCGCGAGGTGAGCGAGGCCAGGCGTGAAAGCCGCGCCGCCTCAACCGGGATGGGCGTGCCATTGGCTGCGTTTTCCCGGGCCCAGCGGATCAGCTTCTTCTGCATCCGCCAAATAATTCCCCAGACGTTCAGCAGCATGAACCAGCCCAGCCCACCGCCAATCCCGATTGCCAGCAGGCGGTTGCTCTCCCATCCGTGAGAGTTGAGATCCAGATAAAGGTAAGCGGATGCGATCACAATAAAGGCCATCAGCAGGCCGAACACCAGACCTTTCCGCAGAAATTCAACCGGCGCCATCAGCAGCCCCATCTCCAGGACGAAGGCCACAGTCCATATCGTAAAGAATGTTCCAATAGCTTTTCCGCCATTGGTCTGAGCATTGTGGGCGTCGGCAGAGACGATCATCATCCAATACCAGATTCCCGCCAGGACCGTTACTACCGCTGCCCAGCGGAACCACCACAAGGCGCGCGACATGAGCAGAGGAACTACTTTGCCCCGCGCAGGGGCATCAATCTCCTGCACAAAAGGAGTGCCCACCAGGATGAAGAAGTAGAGCAAGCCTACCCAGGTAACGCCGGCGCTGAAGTGAATCCAGCGCAGCACTAACTGAAGCGTGGCGTGACCTCCGGGAAAAAGGATGTGCGGTGCATTCACAAACGCAAAACCCAGTGCGTGCATGTGGCGTCCTCGTCTGCCGGCGCTGCTTTGCCTGGGCTTCCCCTGTAGACCATAGCTGCCTTCGTGGCCTTTCGAAGCCGTGGCAAGTACCCGTGTGGCGAGAGATTATAGCAAGAGCGGCCCAGCTACAATGTACCCCACGTCTGCCGAGAATCAGACACCGCAGGCGGCCATCGACGAACAAGCCACGGTCCAGCCTGTCGATCCTTTATTGCTTCCTTTTTTCCCGTCGCCTGATGGGCCGGAAGCGGAGGAGTTGCCGGCGGGAATCATTCGCGAGCATGCAGAGCCGAATCCTCGCGGCCATTGTCCGCAAGAAACTGCGGGCTTCCCAGGGCAGGAGGTTCGTGAGCCAGAAAAGACAAAAAAGGCAAGAGCTTCTGGTGTTTTTGTGTATTTCGCTTTACCATCGCCCTGATGTCGGCGCCGAATCAAAACCCTTTGGACAAAGACCGGCTGGTCTCCGCCGTGCAAGCTGAGGACGATGCATCGTTCGAGCTTAAGCTGCGCCCCCGGTTGTTGCGCGAGTTTATCGGGCAGAAAAAAGTAAAAGACAATCTATCCATAGCCATTGAGGCAGCCAGGTCGCGCAAGGAAGCGCTGGACCACGTGCTGCTTTACGGACCGCCAGGGCTGGGCAAAACCACGCTGGCCACCATTATTGCCAACGAAATGGGAGTGCCCTTCCAGCAGACGGCCGGGCCTACCATTCAGATCAAGGGAGACCTCACCGCCATCCTGACCAATGTGGTGGATAAGCAGGTGCTGTTTTTTGACGAGGTACACCGCCTGCAGCCGGCGCTGGAGGAGATCCTCTATTCGGCGCTGGAAGACTACAAGCTGGACATCATCATCGGCCAGGGCCCTTCGGCGCGCACACACACGATTGAGGTAAAGCCGTTCACATTTGTGGCTGCCACCACGCGCGCGGGATTGCTTTCATCGCCGTTGCGCTCGCGTTTTGGCATTTTGTTGCGGCTGGAGTTCTATACCCATGAAGAATTGAAGTTCATCATTTCGCGCTCGGCTGAGATTCTGGGGATTGAGATTGACGATGCAGGCGCGGAAGAGCTGTCCGGCCGGGCGCGCGGCACGCCACGCATTGCCAACCGGTTGCTGCGGCGGGTGAGAGATTTCGCCCAGGTCCGAGGCGCGGGGAAGATTGACAAAGCCACGGCACAAGCCGCACTGGAGATGCTGGAAGTGGACAAGCATGGGTTTGATGAGATTGATCGTCGCCTGCTGCTGACCATTATTCAGAAATATAACGGCGGCCCGGTGGGCCTGAACACTCTGGCGGCGGCCCTGGCGGAAGAGCCGGACGCGCTGGAAGAGATTTATGAGCCGTTCCTCATTCAGATTGGTTTTCTTGACCGCACACCTAGAGGCCGCGTTGCCACTCGGCTGGCTTATGAGCACTTTAATCTCAAGTATGGCCGCCAGCCCGAGCTGTTCTAGCGGCAACGATTTCAACGAGGCGGCAATGAACTTGTCCTAGGCGGACCCGATCCCCGGATCGGATCTCCCGGTCGCTCGATCCTCCCTCTGCTATCATCCTTTTCCTATGGCGGTCCTGGTGCGGTCGTTTGCCAAGATCAATATTGGATTGAGGATTGGGGCGCGGCGTGAAGATGGATTTCACGAGTTGCGCACGATCTACCAGACGCTTGCTCTCCATGATGTCATTAAGGTCGAGGTAGGGCGTGGAGCCGGCATCGAGATTTTCTGCGAAGACGCCCGCATCCCCACGGACGAGAGCAATACATGCTGGCGCGTGACAGAGCGCGTCCTGAAGGCGCTGAAAGTCCGAAGCAGGGTCCGCATTTCCATCGAGAAGAAGCTGCCGGTGCAGGGCGGGATGGGCGGCGCCTCTTCCAACGGAGTGGCAACCATGTTGGCGCTGGAGAAGGCATTGAAGCGTCCGCTGGCGACTGCGGAGCGTCTGCGTATTGCGGCGGAGGTAGGATCGGACCTTCCTTTGTTCCTGATTGGGGGAACGGTGCTGGGTACGGGACGCGGTGAACAGGTGTATGCCGTCGAGGACTTGCCCAGCTTCCACTGCGTGACGGCAACGCCGACCATAGGGGTTTCGACGCCAGCGGCTTTCGCGGAATGGGATAAGAGGAAGGAGAGAGGCGCAAAATTGACGGCTTCCAGAGCCTCCGATAGAATAGGTGAGTTCAGCCACTCAGTTTATGAATGGCTGAGTGGCAGCAGATTTACCCCAACCGGTGTCCCAGACAAGGGCTGGGACCGGGCCGAGGCACTGCTTCTCGACCTTGTCCGTGCCGGGATTGAAAACGACTTCGAAAGCGTCGTCTTTTCCAAGTATCCCGCCATACGAGAGGTCAAACGTGCGCTGGAGCGCTCAGGCGCGCTGTATGTGTCGTTATCTGGCTCAGGCTCAACGGTTTATGGGTTGTTTCACAAGAAAAAAGCGGCCACCGACGCAGCCGCAAATCTGATTGACGCGGGAGTTCCAGCGCGGGCGACTGTGACTCTTACCCGCAGGGAATACTGGAATGAGATCTTTCCAAGAATCGGGAGATTGGATTGATCGTGTGAGTCAGGTAGGGAACGCGAGGCAGGGCGGGAATGTTCGCGAGATTTCCATGGTGGCTGCGGTAACATAGAACTATCCAGAGTTGGGCGGTCGACTAATGGTAGGTCAAGTGCCTTTCCACCCCGCCACGCGCAAAAGCAGCGCGCGCCGGGGGATTGACATGTAAGAGTTTGTTAGACGAAGGCCGTTAAGAGTTGGGCGGTCGACTAATGGTAGGTCAAGTGCCTTTGGAGCACTTTGTCTAGGTTCGAATCCTAGCCGCCCAGCCAGAAGTCAGAAATTTCCTTAGCTGGGAGCAAGCAACCCAGCCAACATTAATCCGTTGTCGCAAACCAGCTTCAAACGGGTGAATATTATGGCAACCATCGCAACAGCAACTGAGACCGAAAACAAGCAACACAAGACAACGCCCAAGAGCGAGCACAAAGTGCAGCGCGCGCGCCATGACGACAAATTCAAGATCTTCTGCGGTACCGCCAACGAACCGCTTACCGAGGAGATTTGCGCCTTCCTCGGAATGGACCGGGGCAAGGCTACCGTCACGCGTTTTTCTGATGGCGAGGTCTACATTCAGGTAATGGAAAACGTGCGGGGCGCGGACGTCTTTGTCGTCCAGCCCACATGCTTCCCGGTGGATGAGCACCTGATGGAGTTGCTGTTCCTGGTGGACGCTTTGAAGCGCGCCTCGGCCCGGCGTATTACCACTGTGATTCCGTACTATGGCTACGCCCGGCAGGACCGCAAGGACAAGCCGCGCGTTCCCGTATCGTCCAAGCTGGTTGCCGATTTGCTGACGACAGCGGGCGCTCATCGGGCCCTGGTAGTGGACCTGCACGCGCCGCAGATTCAGGGGTTCTTCAACATTCCCGTGGACCACCTGTTTGCGTCGCCGGTTCTGGTGGATTATTTCAAGAAGATGACGTTGCCCGCCCTGACAGTGGTTTCTCCCGATGCCGGCGGCGTGGAGCGGGCGCGCTTCTTTGCCAAGAAGATTGATGCAGCACTGGCTATTGTGGATAAGCGGCGCACGGATATGAACGTAGCAGAGGTGATGAACGTGATCGGCGATGTGAAAGGCCGCACCTGCTTGATCATTGACGACATCATTGACACTGCCGGAACGCTGGTCAAGACAGCCGATGCGCTGCTCAACGCCGGCGCGGCCAAGGTATACGCCTGCGCTTCGCACCCAGTGCTTTCCGGAGAGGCCATTCAGAGGATTTCCAAGTCCAGGCTGGAACAGGTGGTGGTGACCAATACGATTCCGCTGACTCAGGCTGGAAAAGATGAGCCCAAGATCAAAGTTTTGTCGATTGCCGGATTGCTGGGCCGCGCAATCCAGTCGATTCATGAAGAGACGTCGGTCAGTTCATTGTTTGCTTAAAAGGCAGTATTTAGTACTTAGTATTTAGTAGTTAGGAAAACCAAGAGCAAACCTTTTACCGCTGACGACGCTGATAGACCAATGTCAAGAAAACAAGAGCCAAGAGCTAAATACTAAGTACAGCTTAATAATTTTTGAAGAGGACAGGAAAATGATTTCACAGGAAGTGGTTGAAGCCCAACCGAGACAGGACAGCTCGCGGGGCAAGAATGAAGCGCGGCGGCTGCGCGCCAGCGGCCGGGTTCCGGCTGTGATTTACGGCGCCAAGAAAGCGTCTCTGGCCATCAGCGTTGATCCCAAGCAGATTTCCAAGATCCTGCGATCGGAGTCGGGCCATAACACGATTTTCGAGCTGCAGCTCAATGGGGACAAGGCGCAGGTGATGATTGTTGACTGGCAGTACGATCCCATGAAGGGCAAATTGCTGCACATTGATCTCAAGCGGATCGCCATGGACGAGCGGATCAAGGTCGAGGTTCCGATCCACCTGGTGGGAGAGGCCGCGGGCGTGAAGCAGCAGGGCGGAATCCTTGATCAGGTGCTGCGTGAGGTAGAGATCGAGTGCCTGCCCAGTGATATTCCCAGCCATATTGATGCGGACGTCAGCGAGTTGGTGTTCGGCACGGTGTTGCGCGTCAGCGATCTGCCGCATACCGGCTCGATCAAGTTCATTACCGATGCCAGCCAGACCGTGGCCCACATTACCTCAGTGAAAGAGGAAGTTGCGCCCACGCCCGACGCGGCAGCGGCGGAAGCTGCGGCAACACCTGCCGAGCCGGAAGTCATCAAGAAGGGCAAGCAGGAGACTGAGGAAGAGGCGGCAGCACCCGAAGGCAAGGAAGGCAAGAAATCGCCTGAGGGCAAGAAATAAACGGCGTGAAGCTGATCGTTGGTTTTGGCAATCCTGGGATCGAATATCAGTTCACGCCCCACAACATCGGGTTTCTCGCGATCGACCGCATTGCCGAGCAATGCGGCGTGATGGTGGACAACAGGCATTGTAAGGCGCTCACGGCACGGGCCAGGATCGGCAAGGAAGAGGTTTTGCTGGCCAAACCGGAGACTTATATGAACCTGACCGGTTTGTCGGCGCTGGAGCTGGTCAGAAAGTATGAAGCTGATCCGCAGAAGGACCTGCTGGTGGTTTATGACGAGCTGGACCTTCCACTCGGAGCCATACGCATCCGGGAGCGCGGATCGTCCGCGGGCCACAAGGGAATGGAGTCCGTGATAGGGGCTCTGGGCAGCCAGGAAATTCGCCGGATGAGGCTGGGAATTGCTCCCGACCATCCGGTGAAAGATGGATCGCGATATGTGCTGTCACAATTCAGGAAATCGCAGCTTGTAGCGCTGGATGAGATGCTGGACAAGGCTGCCGAGGCCGTGAATGTAATCGTGAATGACGGGATCTCAGCGGCTATGAATAGATTCAATAGAAAAGAAAGTACTTAGTTTTGGAGACAAAATAAATGCAACGAGCTTACGAGGTCATGTTCATCGTGCGGCCGGATTTTACGGAGGAGGACCTGGACAAACTGATTTCCACCCTCCAGACTCATGCCACCAATGCGGGAGCCGTGGTGGCGAATGTTGAGAAAATGGGAAAGCGCCGGCTGGCCTATGACGTGAAGAAGTTTCAGGAAGGCCAATATGTGCTCTTTATCATGAATGCTGATGGTAAAGGCATCTACGAATTGGAGCGGCGCATGCGCGTCACCGAGCCGGTGATCAAGTTCATCACCGTGCGAACGGACGAGGAGCAGCAGCGGCTGGAGAAGGTGCGCAAACTGCGTGCGGCGCGCGCCAAGCGTCCACCGGCTGAGGCTGCGGCGCCGGAAGCAGTGAATCCGGCGGTAACCGCCTGAGGCAACCACAAGGAAATCAAGGTAGCTTCGCTATCCGGGCCTGAAGGCCCGGAATACCAAACAACCAGCGGAGCTGCCAATCAAGGAGAGTTATGGCTGACGAAACGAATCAGGAAACACCAAGAGAGCCTGGCCGCCCGCAGTCCCGAAGCGGGGACCGGGGTGACCGCGGCGACAGAGGGGATCGCGGAGGTTCCGGGGGTCGCGATCAGGGACGCAAGTTTTTCCGGCGCAAGAAAGTTTGCCGGTTCTGCGTCGAGAAGGTTGACGACATCAACTACAAAGATGTGCGGCTGCTGCAGCAATTTGTGGCCGAACGAGGCAAGATCGTGCCGCGGCGCCTGACCGGGGTGTGCACACCCCACCAGCGCCGCCTGACAACGGCGATCAAGCGGGCCCGCAACATTGCCCTGCTGCCGTTCTCGGCTCGTTAGAAGCCAAACGATCAATATTCAAAAATTGGAGACGAGCGAATGGAAGTGATTCTGAAAGAAGATGTTCCCAAATTGGGCCATCGTGGAGACGTGATCCGGGTGGCCGAAGGATATGGCCGCAACTACCTGCTTCCACGAAAACTGGCCATTGAAGCCACCAAAGCCAATAAGGTGGTGATCGAGCAGATGAAGCAATCTGCTGTCCGGCGCTCGGCGGTAGAGAAATCAGATGCGGAGGCGCTTTCCAGGCAGCTTGAGAGCGTTTCTGTCACCTTCCAGCGAAAATCCGGAGACAAGGACCAGCTATTCGGCTCTGTGACTCCGGGCGATATTGCGGATGCGTTGGAGCACAAGGGCTTCAACATCGACCGGCGGAAGATCCAACTGCACGATCCTTTGAAAAATCTGGGTGAATTTGATGTGCCCGTGCGCCTGCACCGGGATGTAACCAGCCGGGTGAAGGTGATTATTGAAAAAGAAGCCGAGGCATAGGATCCGGTGATCGGGTGGTCGGAAAGGCCAATCCTGCACCTTAGCAAGTGCCAGGGTCAGGGTCGCCATCAAGAGCGGTACAGATAAGTTATAGAGTGCTCAGGAATTCATGCAAAATGGGGCTGGGACGCGGGTTCCGGCCCTTTTTATTTGTTTGCGAACCATTTAATCTCGGCTTACGTATTCATGGGTACTCCGTCCAAGTAATAGAAAGCAGAGAGGATTACGAGGGCAGAGCTGATGCCGGCCAACACAGCAGTCATGTCGATTGCGGTAGGCAGGGGCCACACAAAAACTGACTCCCAACGAGCGGGAGCAATAGTGAGTCAAGCTCAGGGCCGACTGAATGACAGCGATCTGATTCGTGCCTCGCAGCGCGGTGACCGGGGTGCGTTTGAGACGCTTGTCCGGCAGTATGATCAGGCGGTCTTGCGCCTTGCGCTTCACCTCACCGGCTCTGAAGCCGACGCGCAGGACATCTATCAGGAAGCCTTCCTCAAAGCTTACCGGCATATCGGTAACTTTCGTTTTGAATGCTCGTTCTATACCTGGATTTACCGGATCGTTACCAATCTGTGCCTCGACCACCTGCGCAAACGCCAGACGCGGCGGGAGGATCCGCATGTATTGACTGACTCTTCCGGGCAGGAAGTGGACCTGCTGGAGCGGGTTTCCGATGACCGCGCCGGGGCAAACCCGGAGCGGGATCTTATGCGGCGCGAATTGGGCGCCAGGATTGCGCGCGCTTTAGCCAGGCTTACGCCAAGGGAGCGCATCGTTTTTGAGTTGAAGCATTACCAGGGATTGCGATTGCGCACCATTGGTGAAATGTTGAACACCACCGAAGAAACCGCGAAGAACACCCTGTTCCGGGCCACGCAGAAATTGCGCGGCGTATTGGCAAACATGAGGTAGGCGCGGGAGAAAGTGCTATGAACTGCGATTGGATCAAAGAGAACGTTGTTCTGTACATCTATGACGAACTGGCAGACGATGCCAAATACGAATTCGAACAGCACGCCAGCCACTGCTTATCTTGCAGGCAGGAGGTGGAGTCTGCGCTGGCCTTTAAGAACGCCATGTCTGAGACGCCAGTGCAGGAAGTGTCGCCGAATCTGCTGGTAGCGAGCCGGCTGCAACTTCAGGAATCGCTGGATGAAACCGTGCAATCGCACGGCTGGAATCGGTTCGTATTTGACCTGGCTGGCTGGATGCATCAGCTCAAGCTGGCTCCGGCACTTACAGCCGCGATATTGATGGTCGGTTTCGCCGGAGGCTCGCTGACCACGTGGCGGCTGGTCGGTTCTCGACCGCCGGTTGTGGTTTCCCCTCCGCCGGATGAAGCCAACATCGCCGGAATCGAATCCATCACCCCAGACGCAAATTCCAATAAAGTCGCCATCAAGTACGACCTGCTTTATCCGCAGACCATGGAAGGCACTCCCGATAATCCTAGAATTCATCAACTTTTATTGATGGCCACCCGCAATACGAGCAACTCCGGGGTGCGCCTGGACTCTATTGATGTGTTGACGCAGGCCGAGGAAGACAACGCAGTGCGCGAAGCCCTGGTTTACGCTTTGCGTTATGACAACAATCCCGGGGTGCGCCTGAAGTCCCTGGATGGCCTGAAGAATTATGTGAAGGATGACGTGCATGTGCGCGACGCTGTAGTAGAGGCGCTGATGCACGATAGCAACGGCGGGGTTCGTTCGGAGGCGATCACGCTCCTGGATCCCGTGCGGGCCGATATGAGCGTGCACGAAGCGCTGCAGGTGCTGGCGCGGCATGATAAAGACCCGTTTATCCGCTCTGAATCCAGGCGGTACCTGGAAAGCACGCCAAATTTATATTAGTGGCTATTAGCAAAGCTGAGATTCAAGTTGCAATTGAGCAGATAAGAGAAATGATGACGAAACAGACACAACTCGCGGTCGTGGTGTTCGTGGTAAGCCTGGCTGCGATAGCGCAAGACTCCAGTTCCCGCGTGTATCGCGTGAACGGAGAATGGATTGAGGAGATCAACGGCACTCTGCCCGCGGGCACAATCGTCAAGGTAAAAACCACTGTAGGCCCCATCCGGCTCAACGGCGCCCAGCAAGACTACATCACTTACACGGTGCGCAAACACGTGCGCGCCGGGAGCGAAAGCGCGGCCCGGCAGGAGTTTGCCGGCCTGCGGTTTACCGCCAGCAACGTGGGCAATGTGGCGCTGTTCCACGGTGAATGCGGGAGCCGCGGCTACGTAGGTTTCGATCTCAACGTTCCTGCGCGGACGTCGTACGTAAGACTTGATACCAGCGGCGGCACAATCTCAGCCAGGAACATTGCGGGAAAGGTGGAAGCGGTCACCGGTGGCGAGTCCATTCAGCTTGATGACATTGGAGCCAGCGCGTACGCCTCCAGCGGTGGCGGCAATATCGAGATCGGCAGGGTCGGAGGCGACGTGCAGGTGGAAACCGGCGGAGGCAGCATTCACATCCTCTCTGCGGGGGGCTACGTGATGGCCTCGTCCAGGGGTGGAACCCTGGTCATCGGTTCAGGCAAGGCAATGAAGCTGCAGACCGGAGCCGGCGGTATCCACGTGAACCGGTGCGCCGGAGAGATGAAAGCGTCTACTGGCGGCGGCAGTATCGACCTGAAGGATGTAGATGGGCCTGCCCAGGTGGAAAGCCGCGGTGGCGGATCAATCCGAGTGGGGCCCGTCCGTGGCGGATTGCACGTAGATACCGGCAGCGGACCCATCGTGGTGGATCTGGCCAAGGGCGCGGCAGCGTTTACAGATTCGCGCCTGGAAACTTCAGCAGGGGACATTGTTGTTTACATTCCAGATGATCTCGGCGTCACGATTCAGGCGGCTGTCGAGGTTACCCGGGGCATCGGTATTCTCAGTGATTTTCCCGGTTTGAAGATTTCCAATGGGCGCCAGCAATGGGGACCGCATGATGCCTCTGCTGAAGGCGCCCTGAACGGCGGCGGCCCGGTCCTGCACGTCCATACTACGAATGGAACCATCGAGTTCAAGCGCAAGAAAAAAACTTAGGGACCGATTGTACAAAAACAGGTCTAACTCGTGAGCAAACAGGGAACCGGTTAGCAAAGATGAGGAGCAAAGAAGATGATTCACAAATTGACCATTGCGGCAACGCTTCTGGGCTTGCTGATGCCCGCAGCCGCCAGCGGCCCGGAGCAGCCCGGGACTCAGATCAATACCTACCCGGACGGGTTCTTCTATTCCGCGGGGCGCTCTTATCTGGGCGTGGACGTAAAGGACATTACCTCCGACCGGGTGAGCGCTCTGAAGCTGAAAGAAGAGCGCGGGGTGGAAATCACCACGGTGGACCAGGATGCGCCCGCCGGCAAGGCCGGACTCAAAGAGCATGACGTGATTCTGGAATACAACGGCGCCAAGGTGGAAAGCGAAGAGCAGTTCCGGCGTATGATCCGGGAGACGCCTCCCGGCAGGAGTGTGACTCTGGGAATCAGCCGCGATGGCAGTCCCATGAGCATTACTGCGCAGGTTGGCGATCGCGCAAAGATCAGCAACAAAATTTTCAAAATCGAACGGAATGGACGCCCGTTGGTGATGCCTGAGCTGCCGCAGGTACAGGATTTCAACATTCCTTTCGACGTTCAGGTCTTTACCTATACGCCATCGCTGGGCATTCAGGTGGATAACCTGAACCAGCAACTCGGAGAGTACTTTGGGGTAAAGAACGGCGAGGGCCTGCTGGTCAAGTCCGTGGAAAAAGGCAGCACGGCGGAAAAGGCCGGAATGAAGGCCGGTGACGTGATTACCCGCGCCGACAACGAAAAAATCACGGACCGAGCAGACCTGCGGCGCATCCTGCGCTCGCACCGGTCCGGCGGCAAGATCACAGTGGGAATCATTCGCGATAAGCGCGAGCAGAATCTGCAGATAGATCTGCCGGCACACAAGTCGGGAGACGACTCTTCCGGAGTTGAGATTCTGGGTCCTGGGATAGAGACCATTGAAGATATGGAGTCCGCGTTCCAGGAAGTAAAGCCGGAGATCCAGGCTGCAGTACAGGAAGGCCTGCTTCAGGTGCGTCCGGCGCTCATGGAAGCTCAGGGCGCCCTCAAGCAGATTAATCCGGAATTGCGCAAGCAGATGCGCCAGCTTCGATTGCAGATGCAACATCTCCAGGAAGAGCTCAGGAAGCAACAGAAAGAGTGGCGCTTGGAATTGAACGACCTTATCTGAATTTAGCCGTAGTCTTCTTCATGCCTCCGTTAGAGCGTGGCCCACAATGCCACGCTCATTTTTTTGTCCTTTTTTTGTGGCCCATTTCAGAATCTTGAATTTCGCCAAACATAAGAATGTCTGCTTGAATTTCAACTTGCGGACAGGGATAATGCGAAGATTCTATTCCTGGTGACGCAAGGACCTCATGACCAACATCAATGGCAAGACCTACGCGATGAATGCAATCACGCCCATGAAGCCATGGAAAACATTCATCGTGAGGCTCTTTTTCTTCATTCTGGGGCACATAAAACCCTTACAGAAGAAGTTGGTGGATCTTTCGTTTATTCACTTTGCCCGCTGGGTGGTCATCCCGCGCAGACGCTTTCCTCACCTGGGCAATCAACAGCTGCCGGAGAAACTCAAGTACGACTACCTGCTGTTCTTCAGCAATTTCAACGGCACCTGGAACCAATATATTGACGCGTTTTCCGCCGTTCTAAGTGGCGGCTTGAATTCGATCTGGCGCTGGAGCGAAAAATTTCCGGGTTCGGTGCCGGTCACGCCATTCAAGGCCTATATCGCGCGCTGTCAATTTGATACCGATTATTACTACTCCGCCTATCCGTATGCGACTACCAATGATGTAAAGGCGGCCCATCGAGTGCAAGCCGCGGTAGACGCGTTTGCGAAGCAGAGCCAGAGCATGACGCCGGAAGAATTTGCCCAGGCTTATCAACGCTTTGTGGTGAAGGTTCAAAGCGACCTGGGGCAAACCGGACAGGCGCCTGAGGGGACCTAAAGGCCTGAGGGCACATAAAGGAAAGAGCCATGCCAAACCAAAGCGGCAACGTCTACGGGCTGACAATTCTTTCGCCCATTATCCATGATCACAAGGTGGACATTTCCCATAATTGCGCCATACGAACTTATCTGGCAGAGCTGGCGCGGCGACGCAAAGAACTGCAGGATCCGGGCCCATTTGCCACGCTATCAAGCACCCACATTGCGCGGCTGGTGGTGATGGACGATGTGGTTTACGTGGGTATGCCGGCCTGTGAGGAGCACCTGAAATCGCCATATTTGGTGTTCGAATCGAATTTCGATGGCGACCTGGATACCTACCTGGACCGCATGGCGCGTGACATTCCCGAGGCAGTGGACTCTGTCTGGAGCCACTGCGTCGGTTACCCGGGACTGCAGGACGTGGCAAGATTTAAGCAGTACATGAAGCGGTGCCAGCTCACCACCACGTTCTACTTTGCCGACGTAAATGACAAGACGGTGCAGCAGACCTTGCGTGCCTTGCAGATGCAGAACGCGCTCGCGGATTTCATTGAAAAGAACCAGGGCAAGCCTCCGGCTGAATTGCAAAAGGCGTTTGCAATCTTTTTGAACACGCAACGTCCTGAACCAAGACCAGGAATGCCGGGAATCGGCGGAATGCCCTGCATCGAGACGAAAATGGAGTGGCACTCGCAATGAGCAAACTGGACGAGACCGATATTCAAGGATTTGTACTGCGCGGATATAACCTGCCTTTTGCCCGTTACATGTTTCTGGAGATTTCTCACCACGAGCGCGGGCAGGAGTTTATTGGGCGGCTGCTCGATCTCATCACCACCGGCGAGCATTGGGATGAGGGCAAGCCGCAATCCACGGTGAATATTGCTTTTACCCATAGGGGACTGATCAAGCTCAACCTGCCGGATGCATCGTTACTGAGCTTTCCCGTTGAATTCCTTCAAGGCATGAAAGCACGCGGCGAAATCCTGTATGACAAGGGCAAGAGTGGATCCGGGAATTGGGATGAGGTGTGGCAAGGAAGACGCGTCCACGCATGGCTCGGAGTCAATGCGACGTCACCAGAAGCTCTGAATGCGCAATGTAAGCAACTTCAGGACCTGATGACCCAGACCGGTGGGGCCAGTGTGGTTGGCTCACAGGATGCCGCGGCGCTCAAGATAGACGGCAAGTGGACTTCGAAAGAGCACTTTGGCTATACCGATGGATTCGGCAACCCGGATTTCCAGGGTGTGGAGCGCCACGTGCGACCCGGGCAGGGCAAGCTGACGAAAGATGGCGGCTGGGCGCCCCTCGCCACCGGAGAGCTTCTGCTGGACTATCCCGATGAAGCGGGCGAATTGCCTGTAGCCCCCATACCGCACCTGCTGGCAAGGAATGGCACATTTATGGTCTATCGCAAGCTGCACCAGAATGTGGCCACCTTCCGGCGTTATCTGGATGAGAAAGCAAAGCTTTATCCCGGAGGCAAAGAGAAGCTGGCCTCCAAGTTCATTGGCCGGTGGCGCGATGGAACTCCGGTGGAGCTGTCACCGGACCGGCCCGATCCGGCGATCGTAAACGACAAGGCCCGGAACGTAAACTTTACCTTTGGCAAAGATCCGAATGGCGCCCGCTGCCCGATTGGGGCCCATCTGCGGCGCGTGAATCCGCGAGATGCATTCGGCTTCAACGGCCAGTTGATTAACCGGAGACGCATCACCCGGCGCGGCCTGCCCTATGGCCCATACATTCCGGAAGATCAACCCGTTCGCGATCAGGATGAGCACGGAGTGATCTTCATCGTCCTCAATGCCAGCCTCTCCCGGCAATTTGAATTCGTGCAGCAGCAATGGATCGAGTACGGCAATGATTCCAAATTGGGCAATGAGAAAGACATACTGCTGGGAAATCACGGTGGCGAGGACGGCCAGAATCAGAGCGATCGAGCTCTGATCCAGGGAACAGAAGATCCCAGCAATCCGCCCTTTATGTGCGGCGGCCTTCCCAACTTTGTGGAGCTCCGCGGCGGAGACTACTTCTTCCTGCCGAGCATGACCGCATTACGCATGATAGCCTCGGGCACGATAGATCCGCGCTGAGGACAGGAGATTTTAGTCCGTCCACCTTCTGAAGATCAGTGAGCCGTTGGTCCCGCCGAAGCCGAAGGAGTTGGAGAGGGCGATATTGAGATTGGCTTTACGGGCGGTGTTGGGAACGTAGTCCAGGTCGCAGCCAGGGCCGGGGTTTTCCAGATTGATCGTTGGCGGCAGCACCTGATCCCGCAGGGCGAGGATCGTAATTCCTGCTTCCAGGCCGCCTGCGCCGCCCAGCAGATGTCCGGTCATGGATTTGGTGGAGCTGACCGGCAGCTTTGTCTGCTCGCCAAATGCGCGCTTGATGCCCTGGGTCTCCAGAACGTCGCCAATGGGAGTGGAAGTTCCGTGGGCATTGATGTAATCAATATCAGCGGGTGAAATTTTTGCGTCGCGAATGGCGTTCATCATCGAGCGGTACCCGCCTTCGCCATTTTCGGCCGGCTGGGTGATGTGATACGCATCGGCGCTCATGCCGTAGCCAATGATCTCGGCCAGGATGGGAGCGCCGCGCCGCCTGGCGTGCTCCAGCTCTTCCAGCACCAGGATTCCCGCTCCTTCGCCTACCACAAAGCCATCACGTTCCGCATCCCACGGACGGCTGGCCCTTTCCGGTTCATCATTGCGCGTGGACAACGCGCGCATGGCGCCAAAGCCTCCCACGCCCATGGGGGTAATGGGGGCTTCTGAGCCGCCAGCAATCATTACGTCCGCATCACAGCGCTGGATAATCTCATAAGCATCGCCAATCGCGTGCGAGCTGGTAGTGCATGCGGTGGCCGTGGCTTCATTAGGGCCCTTGGCCCCATAGCGGATGCTTACATGCCCGGCCGCCAGGTTTACGATGGACGCAGGAATAAAGAAAGGAGACATCTTGCGCGGCCCGTGTTCCAGCAGTTGCTGGTGCTCGCGCTCAATCACATCGAACCCGCCAACGCCCGAGCCTATGTGCACGCCAACGCGCTCTTCGTTTTCCGGGGTCACCTTCAATTCACACATCTTCATGGCTTCATCCGCGGCGGCTATGGCCAGGTGGATGAAGCGGCCCATCTTCTTGATTTCTTTTTTTTCAATAAAATTGAGGGGATCGAAGTCTTTGACTTGAGCGGCAATCTGGCAGGCAAAGCGGGCGGGATCGAAGTGAGTGATCTTCCCCACGCCGCTCTTGCCGGCCATAACATTTTTCCAGACCTCGGCGGAGGTATTGCCAACACCGCAAATCAGGCCCAGACCCGTGACCACGACCCTGCGTGACAAACTACTTGCCGCCTTTCGCGTGCTTGTCAATGTAGTCGACCGCGTCTTTGACGGTGCGGATCTTTTCCGCGTCTTCATCCGGAATTTCAATGTCAAAGGCCTCTTCAAAGGCCATGACCAGTTCGACCGTGTCCAGTGAGTCCGCGCCTAAATCGTCCACGAAGGAGGCGCTGGGGGTCACTTCACCTTCATCCACTCCAAGCTGCTCAACGATGATCTGCTTTACTTTCTCTTCCACTGCTGTTCCTGCCATGGGGTCAACTCTCCTTCTTTTCCTGCACAGAGGTGATTGGCTACTACTTCACCGGCCTGGCATTCTTGTCAATGTCAATGGATCGCACTCTGTTCCGTAGAGATCCTGTCTCCGCCGGGATTTCTCTTCCCAGCATGGAATCTCCAACGTATGAACGGCAAACTTGCTAGTGTAATTGCTGGAAAAATGTTGTGTAAAGGGGGAATGCTGTGTCAAAAATTCCACACACCCCCGTAATCGCAAGATGGTTTTGGTTTGGCCGTGGTTCTTTGCCTCTTGAAGTTTCTCTGAACCTTTCTCTTTGCCTTTGCCTTCTGTTCCCGCCCGTTGGAACTCTTTATCCTCTCGTGGCGACTACCAGCGACTCCGGTGAGCCTTCCAGGGCGACAACCTTCATCCCAAGAAAACCGGCGTTGGCGCACATCCTGGAGAGTTCGGCAAAAGTATATGCGTCTCCATCGTCGGTGTTGGCCAGCATGGTCATGCTGAACAGGGCCGCGGGCGGAGGTGAAACCCTGTCTTCATTGGGCACAAATTCCAGAATCACCAGCTGCGCGCCCGGATTCATGGCGGCAAAGAATCTCTTGAGCAAGGATTCGTTCGTCGCCGGAGCAAAATGATGGAGAAAATTTGTAACCAGAACGGCGTCATAGCCCGTGCCAATGTTCGCATCAAAGGCGCTTCCGGGAATCAGATGATGACGGTCCGCAATTCCTGCTTTGCGCGCATTTTCCTGCGCCACCTGCAGGACGTTGGCCCAATCCAGCGCGTAAATCTGCGCCCTGGGGTTTTGCTGGGCGAGGGTGATGCCAAAGATTCCATGGCTGGCGGCAATATCCAGCACCTTGGGCGCGGGGACGCTCTTCAGGGCCTGCTGCAAATATTGCGCGATGGCTTGCGCCGCGGGGAACATCAAAGGGGCCATGCCGCGTGCAAAATCCAGCCAGACAGGATCTTCCGGAGCCAGATGGTTACTGCCGGCCGGTTTGCCGGTTCGAATGGTGTCAGTGAGTTGCTCGAAATTGTGAAACTGATCAGGGTGCATCAGGAAATTGACCGCCTTGCCCATGCAGGCAGGTGACCGGCCATCCAGAAACATGGCGCTGTCCGCTGTCAAGCTGTAACTACGGTCAGTCTTGTTCAGGAAACCGAGGATCGTAAGGTAATCGCACAGAATGCGGATGCCGCGCTCGGACGCGGCGCAGGCCCTGGCGATTTCCTGGACTGTTCCGCCACTCTGGGCAATGGCTGTGAATAGGTCCAGCTCAATCGCGGCCTTGAGGACAAAAGAGTTGTGATAGCCGCGAATGGTTTCGAACAACAACATGGGAGTGGGCTGGCTGCCTGTACCGGGCGCGGGTGTCATGAGGGTTTCTCCTGGAAATGGGTGTGAGACTTACTTCTTATCTTCAATTGTAAACCGTGCTATCCAGACTGCTTGTATCTTCTACAATACGAGCTTGTTCACCCGAAGCAAACTACTACTCAAATACACCGCATGGGTTGCGGCCCTTAAGTCTCTGGGCGCCTGGGGCGTGTTCATCATCGCCGGGTTGGACGCTGCAGCCTTTGGGATTCCCATGGACCCGCTGGTGGCGGGCTTCGTCTATGCCAATCCTCACAAAGCATGGATCTATTGCCTGGCGGCCGCTTTGGGATCGGCGCTGGGCAGCCTGATTCCTTACGGACTGGGGCGCGCCGGAGGCGAGCTTTTCCTGCTGAAACGCATCGACCAGGCCAAGCTGGAGCGCATCCGCGACCGTTTTGAGAAGCGGGAGTTCCTGGCCATCATGATTCCCGCCATGCTTCCACCGCCCACGCCGTTTAAGTTGCTGGTCTTTTCTGCCGGGGTGTTTGAGATGAAAGTGCGGCAGTTCGTGCTGGCAACTATCCTGGGCAGGTTGCTGCGGTTCGGTATCCTCTCCGGCCTCACGATTATCTTTGGCCAGCAGATCGTGGACCTCACTAAGGACCTCGTCAGGAAACATCCGTGGGTCGCCACGGCCATCGGGGTGGTGATTCTGGGAGTACTCTATTTGATCTACCGCATGTTTCGCGAGCCTGCAGCCGAAGTGATACACGAAATAGAAACCGAGAAACATGCCGGCGATAGCCAAAAACCTTTAACTCGGTCTGAGCCTTTGTAGTTTATCCCGAACCCTGAGCTTGCCGAAGGGGAGGGAATGCCTTGGGGCGCATGCGAATGCATGTGTGTCGGTCTTACTTCTGCCTCAGGCTGCTGCTTTGCTGCTCGCCGTTGAGCCGCTCAGGCGTGCGTAAAATACCGGCAGGCTGAAGAAGACGGCGGAAAACACCAGGTCAGAAACAAGACCCGTTTTGAAGAAGGGGATTGCGGCGACATAGCAGGCGGTGAAGCCGGCCCAAGTACGCGGATATAACATGCCCGCGAGCCACACGCCGAAGTTGCTGACTATGAAAAACGACACTGCCGATGTCAGGGCTGCGGCGCCCACATAAAGGGGTTTCACCCGGCTCTTGAGGAACGAGCCCAGGAAGAAAACTCCCAGATAGAAAGCCCCGATGATGCTCTGGTCCCAAGTCACAGCCATGCCATAGCGCTGGGTTGTCAGGTAGATGTCAGTGCCAATCAGGAGCGCCAAAACAGCCAGAAAATGCTTACGCGGCATGCGCGAACCAAAAAACAGCAGAGCGGCGTCCAGAGGAGAAAAACCCATGGTCCCGATAGATCCAAGACCGCTGAAAAGACGCACGGCAATTGCCATCAATACCAAGAGATAAGCCAGCATAAGCACCTCGGAACAAGCATTGTTGAATAGAGAGCGGGTGAACGTCAAATGGGCAAGAGGCTCACCTGCTGAAAGTCTGCCGTGGCGGGTCAGTTAAGGTATAATCTTCAAGTCACGTTCAGCTGCTGATCTGGCAGCTGTTTTTTTCCTCGGGGAGTGGCTCAGCCTGGTAGAGCACCTGGTTCGGGACCAGGGGGTCGGAGGTTCAAATCCTCTCTCCCCGACCAAATCTTTTCAATCACTTACAGCTATTTTTAGATTTGCTGAGGAGCTAAGGGTTTACACAACGGTTTACATTGGCCCAGGCGCTTGCGGCGCAGGCATGAACTCCCGCCAAACGGTCGCGGCAGCCATGCTCACAGCTTCAACTCTCTCTTCCCACCACGTCTTGTTGTAGACATTCTGAGTCACATCGACAGTCGAGTGGCCCATGTTGTCCCGCGTCACTTCAGGCCGAACGCCCACGCTGCTCATAAGGCTTGAGTGCATGGTTCGGAAACTCCTGAAGTCCACCGTGACCGGCAAGCCAAGCTTCTTGACTGCCGGCTTGAGATGCCGCCGCAGCAGATTGCGACGATCCACGGCCCCGCCGCGCTTGTTCGCGAAAACCAAATCTTCCGGCTTGCGAAACTTCGACCTCTGCAAAGCTGCATCGAGAACCGCCCGCAGGATTCCAAAAGAATCCAGCGGAATGCTCCGACGCCCGGCATCGGTCTTGGTGTCGTCGAATTCGCCTTCATAGAAGCGTTCTACGACCTCAATGCGGTCGGGATGAATTCTTCCCCACCGCAACGCGGCTACCTCTCCGATCCGCAACGAACCGACAACCATCAACGTTACGATGGATTTTGTTGGTTCCGGCAAAGCTTCGATAACACGCCGAATGTCCTGCTTGGCGAGGACTACAGGAGGCTTCCGGGCCTTCTTGCGAGGCAGCCGGACACCCTGTGTGGGATTGGTCTTCACCAAGCCCCACGCTTTGCCCTGATTGAAAACAGCCCTCATGCACCCGTGCATGTTACGGATCGTCTTTGGAGCCAGACGAGGAGAAAAAGAGTTGAAGAAATCCTGAAGTTCAATGGTCCTCATTTTGTCGAGTCTCATTGAACCCCACTTCGGCAACAAGTATGTGTCCAGATAAAAGTCGTAGCTGATTCGCGTTGAGTTCTTCAGCAGCGGCCACATCTTTTCACGACAAGTTGCCACAAGTCCTGCCATTGTTTCTTCCCCGGAGGGAAAAAGTTGAGGTTCATTGTTTCGCCCATTCACGGTGTCCATAAACCGATCAGCTTCACGCTGTGCTTCGGTTTTGCTGGAGATCAGATCTTTTCCCCAGCTTTTTGTACGACCGCGACGAGTACCGGAACTGTAGTCCCAGTAGAAGATCTTCCAGCTTGACCCCACGTCTCTGACTCGGGGTCTTTGATGTCTTTCACGCACCACGATTCTCCTTCCGTGGTGCTTCGTCCTTAATGTATCTGTAGCATCAAACGACTTCATTAGCAAGCCTTCTGCTGGTCTAAAAACAAATCAATTTCAGAACGCCGGAAGCGCTCGTAGCGCCCGAGGCGCACGGTTGGAAGCTGATCCTGATGGCTATAAACCCAACTCCTCGGGACGCGAAGAATCTCAGCGACTTCGTCGACGGTCAGCAGGACGTTGTCCGCCGGTACAAAGACATGGTTTTGACCGGCGCTGTTGTCATTCCTCTGCTGAGAAACATCTTCCTGATGGGAGGAACTTAGAGGCTTGTGGGAGTCCTTGCGGTTCATACTCGATCCTTTATTGAAATGCCTGATCCTCACGAAAATACGTGATCGCCAAGCCGAGCGGATTCACCTGAATCAAATCGTTCGGCACCGAGTCACGGAAAAGGAAAACGAAGTGGGCCGTGTAGAGCGTCCGCTTGGTCTCGACATGCTCGACCGGCGAATAGGCGATCTCGTAGAAATCAACCGTGGCTTTATAGGGAGCCGAGCGCAAGTCTTCAATCGAGACCTTCTGGACCTCAATGTCGATATCCGGCCCACTCGAATCCTGGAGATAGTTCTCTATCGTGTGGTTCTTGCGGTACGCCTCGGCCACGCTGTTAGCGAGCTGCGCCTCCATGAACAGCAGTGACTTTTTGAAATTGTCCCGAACCGTGTAATGGTTCCGGCTGTAATACATCCGGCAGAAGTCGCTGAGGAAATACTTGATCTCCGCGTCTTGAGGCTTGTAGCCAAGCGTGTCGTACCTAACCGCCTCCGCTCGACCAATGTCATTGATGCGGATCACTAGCGGCTTGAAATTCTCAACCGTGCGAACCGTCTTAATGTTCGTATAGATCAGGCCGGCAGCGACCAGCGCCATCACCAGCAGCGCGATCTTCAAATAGGTGTTCGTGACAATGGCATCGCCGAACTGCTCGGCATAGAGCTGCTTCGCGGCATTGAACGTGGAATCCTGTTTTGCTTCGCTGGCCATACTTCAACCTCGACTCACGTAAGCGATCATCGCCGCAGCCAGGCCGGAGTCTGCCCCCGCTGCCCCGCTGAAAAGGTGGTTCGTCAAAGTCGGAATCTTCAGCAGCCCGTAAATGGCGATGAGCAGAAAGATCAGCATTGCCGGGAATGCCGTCATCCATTGATCCACCGACATGCCGCCGGTATCGACAGCGAAGAAAGCCAGCAGGAGCTTGGCGAAGATGTAAACAAAGGCGCTGGCAATGACCTGATAAAACGAGTACTGAAGAAATGCCTTGAACCAACCCCAGAACAGCCAGTCCATTTTCGGCACGATGAAAAACGGAATGAATATCGGTCCGACCAGCAGAAGCACTGCCTGGGCTATCAGGCCGAATCCGATAATCATCAGGACAACAGCCTGAATTGTGGCCAATATTACATACAGTACGACGAACGTGAGCGTCTCGTGAAAGCTGAAAGAACTCGGCTGCTCCATTCCTTGCTCGACTTCGGTGACCTTCGTCTCGACCAGTCGCCCCTGCTCCATGCCAATGCTGTTGGAGAGCGAAGAAGCCTCTTGCATCACCAAATCCGGGAAGCTCTGGCCGATTCCTGGAATCGGGGAGCTGTAGTACTTGACCATCGCGAAGCAAAACGCGATCACTAGAAGCAACCGAGTGAAGCGGGTGAAGTTGAATCCTTCGCCGCCTTCGGCGCTCGACAACGCAGATTGGACCCCGAACCAGACAATGAGAATAGTGGCGAACCCACGAAACAGGTTCAGGCCCATGCCCACGAACAGATCGAGCTTCGAGGTCATCAAGGCGCGAATGCCGTCCTCAATCGAAGTGAGCGGGTCTTGAGCGGGAACAAACATAACAACTCCGTTCTTTTATTTGCTCGTAGGCGTTTGCAGCCGGGTAGGCGTGGCACTGGTGAAACTCATCACCTCACCAAAATGCTGCTGCCGGTACAGTTCTGCATTGATGCTGCCAACGCTCGATGTGCGATTGCGCTCCGTCGTGACGAGCTGCTGTTCCAGCAACGCGGCCAACAGTTTGTTTGTGTCTTGCATGGTGCGTACGAGCAGAACGTTAGCCGCATTGATCTTGTTCAAAACGGCAATCTGCGTATTCAGGTCAGGCGCGGACGAAAGTGAATCGTCTTCTAGTTGCTTGATGTGCAGCTCAAGCTGCTGCGCATTGCGACGCAACTGGCCAATCGTGGCCATGCCGTTGATGGTGGAACCGTCTGACAGTTCTTCTAATCCGTAAGCCTGTTTCAAGCTGTCGTAGGTGTTGACGCCTGCTGGACTGCCCAATGGCCTGTTAACCTGGCCATAGCCCTGTCTGGCCGTTCCGTAGTCGCCGCTGTTGATGCCATTGAGCCAGAAGGAAGTGTTTCCCAGTGTGTTGCTGGCGGTCAGATTCTGCCACTGCGAGAATTCGGCCCGATACCGGCCCACCATGCCCTGAAGCTGCCGTGCCTGCCCTTGGATGAACTGGTACTGCTGCATGTAGAGGCTGTACGACTGCCGGAGCTGCTGTAATTGCTGCTGCAACTGCAGATAGCGTAGGACTGCATTTTTGTAGTTCGTCGGGTCGAAAACAATCCCGCTTCCCAATTGAGCAAATGCCGGGCTAACTGTGAGTGCCAGCAACAGCGATATGAGTGCGATTCGGTGTTTCATAGATACTCCTAAAGATTTGAGGGCATCTCGTGCTGTGCGTAATCCGGCACAAGCAGGTCCTGCATCAGGTAAACCTTCACACGATGGCCCTCTCGAATGGTTATGGTTGGGAGCAGGTTCAAGAACCTGTCCAGAATGTGCGTTGACGACTGTGCAAGGCTCGTAGCTACGCCCTGACGATAAGCATCCGTCGGGGTCTGTGGCAGGCCGAGACTGCTGGTATTCGTGCCCACTTCGGCCAGCCCGCCTATCGCGCCGACCGCGATGGACGCGCCAAAGATCTGCAGGTAGTGATGATTGACCTGATCCTTCAGGCCGGTCTCCCCGATCTGGTTCAGTCCGTGGAACTGGTCGAGATCGACCGAGAAACCGTCCGGCATGATGAGCCGGTGAAAAACCACGGCCAGGCGAGTCTGGCCGAAGCCTTCAACTCGTTTCGTTTCTCCCAGAACCTTTGTGCCAGCAGGAATCAACAAGCGCTGGCCATCGTGGGAATAAATGTTGTTGGTCAACATACAGATGACCGGCCCGGAGAAATCGCCGTTCAATCGAGTAACCAGCACCGTCTCAAGAACTGTGCCCTCAAAGATCACAAAGTCCTTACCGCTTGCCTGATTGAAGTTCGGATTGTTTCTCTTGTGCGTCGTGTCAGCAGGAGACGACGCAGGTTGCACTGAAGGCACTCCGCTGTTGGCGAGACCAGCAGGAAAACTCGGGAGTTCAAGCGCTGCCAAGTCTGCCGGTATTTGCGCGGACGAATCCGTCGCGTTCCGCGCCGCCTCGCCAGCTTGAGGATTGCGATAGCTGAGAGACACACTGGATGAGAATCGTGACGTGTATTCACGCCTCTTCATGTCCTGCCTTATCGGATCTTCCTCAACTGACGTCGCGGCTTCTTGGTTGCCAGCAGAAGGAGCCAGACCCCTGCTTCCCTGCTGCTGATTCACAGGACGCTGCTGAGGAATGAAAGGCGTTTGCTGTTCCCGACGCTCCTGCTCCAAACGTGCGGAAATCTCCGCAGGGCTGAGTCCTGCGACAGTTTCTGTCTTCGGAGCGTCCGTTTTTTGTGACGACTTCGCCCCTTTTGCCGGCCCTGATACCCACAGCATCAGCATGATCACCGTGGTAAGTCCGATCACTACCCACGTTTGAGCATTCTTCGGCAGCACACCGGGAGCAGGCTTTCTCTTGTCCTGGACATTGGGCGCCGCGTTCTGATTTTCATTGGCTTGCGACATGGCCTTACTCCTGCCTCTTGAAATCCATCCTGTGTTTGCCGATCACCAGATACCCGGAATCGAGAATCTTGGGCACGACGTAGACCCCATCTTTCAGATCGAAGTTGATGAGATTCGGTGCTCCGTCTTTCACCTCGTAGAGAGTCGGCTTCTCCTGCGCGGAGGAACGGATATAAGTGAACTTGTCATCGTGATAAATGGCCGAAACCAGAAAGGGCTTTTTGTCCTTGTCAAAGCCGTAATCGAATTTCAGACTCTTGACCGGATAATCGGCCTGAAATGCCTGCTTGTCCTTTTCGGCCTGGGCTGTTGCAAGCGCAGCCTGCACCCGCAACCCTTCCACTTCGCTGGAGGGTACGAACTTCGGCTGCGCATTCAGCGACTGTAGGATCGATTGATCCTTTGGCTCGATGAAGACCTTCAGGTCCGGCTCATCGCTCTCACCGACTTCTTTCACAAGGAACGAGTACACATTGCCCGCTGCTGTGATCAGCGTGACATCGGTATTGCTGCCTTGCTTGGCAGGCTTTATGTAGCAGAAATTCTGTGTGCCCTCGACCACCCAAAAGTCTTTGTCGCCGGTGACGAAATCGAGGATCTTCTCGTTCTGAGGCAGAACGATCAGGGTTGTGTAACGCAGCTTGGCCTTAATAAGAACAATGTCCTTAGCTGCATACTTGATGGTGCGCGCCTCACGGCTCTGAGCGGCAGCGGAGACCGCCGCCAGGACCGCGAGAAAGACTATGGCAATTGTTTTTCTCATAGCGGACTCCTTGCTAGAATTTCCAAACCTTTTTCGAAGCCATGCTCACGGAATGCCTGTTCGCGCCGGAAGCTCTCGTTCGGGTCGCTGGTATAGAGCCAGTAACTCTTTTCATCCACCTCCAGATTGACCACCTTCGCCAGATCAGGGCGCTTCACCAGCGCCTGCCGTTTGGGAATCAGGGTTGAGATCATTTCGATCTCGTTGTCATTCAAATGGAAGGTGTTCCGATACAGCTCACGGTCCAATTCCGGGTTGGCGAGAAAAATCTTGGTCGCACAGCTTTCAATCACGATGTTTACAATCTCGGACTTGTCCAGCTCATCGAGTGATTGCGTGGACAAGATCATTGCGGCATTTTTCTTGCGCCAAGTCTTCAGGGCCTCAACTATGTAATTCCGAATAGTCGGATGGCCGAAGAAACGCCATGCCTCATCAATAAAGAACGCCTTGAACGTCGTGACCGCTTCCGGGCTGTAGATGAAGGCATTGGCCCGATGCAGAATGTAGAAAAGGAGCGGCTCAATCAGTTCGGGGTAACGATCCATTCCCTCAAAGTCGAAGCACTGGAACCGCGACAACGTGAGCGTGTCTTTCTCATTGTCGAAGACCTGCTCGTATTGACCGCCGCGAACCCACTTTTCCAATCTGCCGGCCAGGGACTTTTGCAGAGTGTTAACGAGAACACTCAGAGTCCGCAGATTCGGAGGCAGAACGTAGAGGTTCTGAATCTGCGCGTACAGGTCTTTCTCTTCAGCTTGGCTCAGGGGATTCAGGCCGCGTCCTTCAGCCAACACCTTCACCAGGGAGAACAGGAAATTCAGGTTCTCCCGCGTCGATTCAAGTGAGAATGGGTTGATCGTGAATTCAGCGTGCTCGGCGCTCACTTTCAGATAAGCGCCGCCGAAGAGCTGCGTGATGCTGCGAAAGCTCCCACCCAGATCGAAGATGAAAGTATAGGGAGCATACTTCTGCAAATTCGTTATCAGGAAATTGAGGAAGAACGATTTCCCCGACCCGGTACGGCCCAGGACAATCGTGTGCGCAGTGTCCTGATAGTGCAGGTTCAGAAAGTAAGGAGTACCCTGGTTTGTCTCCAGCACTGCCAGATATTCCGCATTCAGATGTTTGTTCCGGCGCTCTCCGGTGTGCAGCGTGAACAGGAATGAGTAATCGGCATAGTTGGCATTGAGCAGCCAGAGATAACGGAGATTGAAATGCCGATTCCCCGGCACTGTTGCGAAGAAGGCATTCAGCAGGTTGTACCGTTCCTCAAACAGCAAGCCGTCGTGCATCGAGAAAACCTTGTAAAACTCAGCACAGGCTTTTTCGACCGCTGCAAGACTCTTGTCATAGACGACCACGGTAAGTGAGAACTCGCCAAAATAATTCCCGTTCAACTCAATTTCCTTCAAGCACTCGCCCAGGCTGCGAACCAGAGATTCCTTGGAATCATCCACGAGCAAATCGCCGGGATGCGTCGAATTATCTGCCTTAAGTTGGCTGAACAGGGAGGTCTTGCTGTTATGAAAGTGACGCCGCATCGACTGAATGCGTTTACGGGCGGCCGTATTGTCCCGCGGCTTCCATTCCGTCACGATGTGGTAGCTGGCCCCGACCTCCAGCAATTGCCGGAGGATCAAGGGCCAGCTCTGCGCGGTAGGCTCTTTCAAGGTGAGGACTTTCACGTAGCAGTCGTCAATGTGAAGGTGTCCCGGATAGCACTCAAGCGCGGAATCTGCGAGGTAATAATCCACGTGCGTGTCGTACTTCAGACGCGCATGTTCGATCTTCATGACAGAGAAGTTCAGCAACCGCTTCAGGACGGCAAAGGATTCCTGCTTTTCGCTAATCTCCATCTTCACGAAATCACTGAGCTGAAGAATCAGGCTGCGCACCTGGTGCAGGAGCAACCGGTGCTGTTTCTCAATTGTGCTGCCGATGAGGACCGTTTGTTTCCTGCTGCTGAAGAATCCCTTCAGTTCCTCTATCCCTTGCTTTGGCTCTGACGCGAGCCTCTGTATACTTTTGCTCAGCTTGGCATGATGCTTGGCCCCCTCGTATAAGACCACGTAGTAAATCCGCAGCGAGTACAGGTCGCCGGCCTTTTTCTCAAAATATTCAATGCGCTCATGGACGGCCTGCTTTACGACCGGGTTTTCATAAGCAATATGCGGAATCGTTTCGCCGCTCGACTTGAACAGGAATTGATAGACGCGAAACTGGGACCCCAGGAGCCGGAGAGCCGATTCCAGGCGCTTAGTCAGACTGTCTGTCTGCTTGTAATCCAAGCACTCGTAGTCGACTCCCTCGACTCTCAGCACCACGCCGACATCACCTCCCTTGGTCAGAAATACCTGATCGTCAAGAAAACCGTAGACGCTGACGTTCTCGTTCAGAGCGCCCGTCTCCTTGTAGTTCTTGACGATTCTGGACAGCCTAAGCATGGTGAATAACCCGCACATGGGGATCGTTGTACTTTGCCGGGTCATACTCCCGGCGAAACTTGCTGGAATTGAGGACAATGCGGAGGATCTGCGGGTCTGTCCGGGTCGCCCATTGCGCCATCAGGAACAAACTCCCGAAGATTAGAAGCCCACCGAGCAGGCTGCCAAACAGATTGAAGGCCGCCGCGCCCATAATCAGGGCGACGAAGAACAGCTTTCGCTCCGCGCCGAGGATCGTCAGAGGCTTGTTAATCGCCTTGTGAGTTGCGTTGATCCGCCGTTCCGCCTGCATATCTGCCTCACGCTCCCGGAAAGAGCCATGACAGAAAGTTCACTGCCGCCACCGCCATGCCGATGCCAAAGACGATTCCGGCAAAGACGCGTTTGTTCCCGCCTTCTCCAAAGGCGAACATCAAGCCGCCCACGACAATGGCGACCAGGCTGAGGCCCTTGGCAATCGGGCCTGTGAAAGCGTTCTGTAGCTGCTGCACTGCATTTTCCCAGGGGCTGCCCCCGGCCTGCAGCAGCATGAGTGTGAGCATTATGTTCATATTGCACATCCATGAAACCCGCATTTTTACTGCGTGTTTAAACACTCAGACGCAGCAGAGCTGCTGATAGTTTTTCGTCACAAGTCGGGATGCGGTTTTTTAGAATGCTATGGAGAAAAATTGAAGATATGGAAAGCGGCCTGCGGCGAGACAATAGATGCCCAAATTAGAAAGTGCTCTTGGACTTCTTGCTGGTGTTAGAATGCCGCCTGTTCATCGAGCAAGGCAGGAAAACGTGTCGAAGCGAAAGCATGAGCAAGTTCCAATAGATCCGGAACTGAGAGCGAAGGCTCTACAGATCATCGGGTCGTATCAAAACAAATCTACAACTCCTGCGTCTGATTCACCTGCGGATATACTTTCGGCCGCTGTTCCCGCAGCGATGAAGGTGATCGGAGAGAACATTGAGTCGTATGATCGAGGTGAGTTGTCCGTCACTGCTCAGAAGCAGTTGATCTCAATGATGAAGAAAATTGTTAATAAATACGGAGATTTGGGCTGATCGCCCCGAAGCCGATTGACTTTCGCTATATATTCGCCTACAAACTGCGAACGTGCCTGAACCACCCAAAAACAACGAGGGGAAGCTCATTTTTTGGGAGCATGTTTGATTGCGGCAGTTCGCTTAGCGCGAGAAGAGAAATGGGATAACAAGGGAGCCGTGACAAAACTTTGACAACTCCGAGAAATTTAAAGTTGCACTTTAAGGGATTAAGGTGCATCTAACATTGCAAGTTCCTGAAATTGGGACGTTCTCTATTTGAGGTAGCCAACCGAGGATAAGTGTCGGTTGGCCGCTATGACGGGTGCCAGGGCCACTTTCCGTACACCGCTCGGGTCTTATCCTTTCACCCGCTCGCTGCCGCCTTGCGCATCTCGACCTCCGACCCAACAATAAAGCTGATACTCCGTCTAACTGAATGCCCAGGTATCGGTGTCTCTACATTAGGGAGACGCTTTAACAATCGGGAATCGGAGGTGCTTTTGAGATGACCGTTATGGCTCTTCAAAAGTTTGACTGCAATGAAACTCATCGAGATTTTGGAAAACCGCAAAGAGGCCCTGAAAGTTTCTGAGGTGGCAAAAATGTTGGGCGTCAGCACACAGCAGATATACAAGATGGTGGCGGCTGGTACGATCCCGCATTTTCATGTTCAGGGCTCAATCAGATTCTGTCCGGCAGATCTGGCAGAGTGGATCAAAAAGGAGATAGAACAATCAACCCAAATGCGAAGTCCAAACGGTAATGGGAGCGGCTTGAAATTCGGCACTTGAATTTCATGACAATTCCATTTGGGGTTGCAACGGGCTGGCATCGTGCCGGCCCGTACCGTTTGGCAGCTACGGCAAAGATCGCGCCGCACATAGCCATCATCGCTTGTAGGCTTTCATGGACAAATGGGCTATCGTTAGACATTTCGTCAAAATGCCGTTTAGGGCTTTCATAAGAGAAGACATGAGTGTCGCTGATCGTAAACGGGCGTAGGCGCGCGACTGCGCTGCCTTGGTGGTTACCAGCTGGAGACACCAAAATTGAGAGTTAACCGCGCGCTGATTGGGGAGTTCGAGGTTTGGTCATTTCATTCTTAACGTTCCCCCCATTCTTTCTTCCCAATTTCACTTCCGCTTTCGTTTGAGCCGGAACGGCGGGGGACGGCTGATTCTTTAAGAATTCAGCTTTCCACGCAGCGCGTTTTTCCGGCGACGTCACAGAACGGGAAAAGTCAATGATGTAGGAAATCTCGTGCGGACAATAGATACAGGGCGTCTGCAGTACCTCTGCACTCGGCTCGTGTTGGACGGTGAACGGGAACGACCGCAGGCACACCGTGCAAGTGAGCACCACAAAAGGCGTGCCGTTGTGGTCCTTTCCGTTTCGCGGTATCCAGACTGGGGCGGTTTTCTTGTCGTGCCCTATCGGTCCTGTCCTGAGAGCCTCTGCGATGATCTCCAGCAAGCTGGCAGCATCTTCTCGGCCTTTTGCATAAAAGGCATCGGCAATCACTCCGGGGGGGACCGAACCCGACGAGTATGCTCCGCTGGTTGCGACCGCGACCACTTGTGGGAACCTGCGACGAATGACCGACAGCAGTTCGAAGCCGGACATCGCGGGCATATTCAAGTCGGAAAGCAGGAGGTCTGGGACCTGATCCTGGAAGTGCAGGAGGGCCTCGAAACCATCGCTTGCCGTTGCTACATCATAGCCGCTCGTTCTTAACATCATTGCCACGGTCTGCAGAACACCGGGATCGTTCTCTGCAACGTGAGCTTTCGGGAAGCCTGCGTAAGTCAGAGCCAGCTTGGGAGATTCAAAAGCAGTAGCCCTGCGCTACCCAGTAATGCCAGTCTCCAATGGCCTCGATAGTTGATTTATCGGCGTCAATGGCGGT
>Ga0209168_10000583_pt1 | contig 33895 bp, 31 predicted proteins | sample Coa_R1_FD_187156 | JGI IMG/M metagenome (GOLD analysis project Ga0209168, IMG submission 187156) | Surface soil microbial communities from Centralia Pennsylvania, which are recovering from an underground coalmine fire - Coalmine... | ecosystem: Environmental > Terrestrial > Soil > Unclassified ...
CTCGGCCGAAGCCGAGATCGATGGCGTCGAGGTGTCAACCATCAGCCGTTACAGCGTCACGGATCACCCGTTATCGCGTTCCAGATCAGGCGTTATCGATCTGTCACGCGTCAGCCGTGATCACACATGGCGCTGGTGGGGCTAGCTGGAATCGAACCAGCGACCTCAGCATTATCAGTGCTGCGCTCTAACCGACTGAGCTATAGCCCCGAGACCTGCTCAAACTACACCGGTGCCTCGGCGACCTGACCAGCCGCGGCGGGCGCCACGGGAGGCGATATACAGCACCATAGGTGGTACCATATGACATGGAGAAGACCACCGTCTATCTGCCGGACGACCTGAAGCGTTCGCTTCGCCGACTGGCTCTGTCCTCCGGACGATCCGAAGCGGCCATCATCCGTGAAGCCATCGCCGTCCAGGTGAGCGTCCTCGAGCAACCGAGACCGCGCGGTGGGCTGTTCGCGAGCGGCGAGCCCACGCTGTCCGAGCAGGTCGACGAGGCGCTGGACGGATTCGGCGAGCGCTGAGCGTGCTCATCTGTGACACGAGCGGGCTGATCGCCTATTTCGATGCGAGTGACGCTCATTACGCGTCCGTCTCCGCCGTCGTCGACGGCGACTCAGGGCCGTTCGTCGTCTCCCCTTACGTCATCGCCGAGCTCGACTACCTCGTCGCCACCCGTCGGGGCACAGCAGCCGAGCTCGCCGTGCTCGATGAGCTGGCGAACGGTGCGTGGGAGTTGCCCCATGTGACCGCCCCGGACGTCCGTGACATGCGCGACGTCGTCGATCGCTACAGGGACCTGCAGATCGGCCTCGCCGACGCCTCGCTTGTCGTCCTCGCAGCCCGTTATCGCACCGATCGGCTCCTCAGCTTGGACCGCCGTCACTTCGCGGTCGTGAGGACGACGGATGGCCGACCCTTCTCGGTACTCCCGATCGTGTGACGAAGGTGTGCGAGCGACCCCGATCTTGATCAGAGCGTGTCCGCCGCCGGTGGCGAAGGGTGCATGGCAAGAAGCGTGTCAAGGAACGCTTCCGGTGGCCGGCGCGGGGCGCGTCGCCCCTAGCGTGGAACGCCGGGGCTGGCGCAGGACGAGACAACTCTCATGCGCCAAGGTTCTTCTCCACACGACGAAGCCGACGTCACCGCGCCGCTACCTCCAGTTCCGCGGGCGCCCTCGGACCGCCCGACCGGACGTGGCCGTGCCGGCCCGCTCCGGGCGTGGCGCCAACGACCGGGCGGCTCAGGACCTCGTGCCCTCGGGCGGGCTCTCGGAGCCCTCACCGCCCTCGTTGTCGTCGTCGGGCTCACCGACCTCGGGCTGACCCTCACCCGGTCGTCGAGCGCCCCGTCGTCGGTCGCCGCCCCACGGCAGGCGAAAGCCCACCGGCAGTCGTACCGCCCGTCTCACCGACGAGCCCATCGGCTGCTCGTACACCGGCCACACCGCACTCACCGGCACCATCCCACCTCGACGACCACCGCAGTCCCCGCCTCGGGCGGACCGAGGCTCTTCTCGATCACGCCCCGCCACGGTCACCCCGGCGCAACCGTGATCGTCCACGGCGCCAACTTCGTCAGCGCGAACGGCGTCGTGCTCGCCCGGGTCGACGGGCAGGCCACCCGCACCGACTGCCCGCAGCGCGACGAGTGCTACGTGACGATCCCCGACCTCGGGAGCCGGCGCCGCCGTGTCCTCGTGACGATCACCACCTCGGCCGGCACCTCGAACGCCCTCCGCTTCCACTACCGCTGAGAGAGGAGCGCACCGCTGGCCGCTGGTGCGCCGAGCATCACGGCTTGGCGCCTGCCTTCAGGGCGTCGGCCCACGTGTAGTAGAGCGCCGGCACCGTGCCGGAGACCTGCACGAAGAGCTCGGAGAACGAGCTGTAGCCGTTCCCGGCACCTCGCTTCACATAGCCGCCGCCCATGACGAGGGAGCAGGACGCCTCGTAGCAGGGCAGGCGCGACGAGTTCAAGAGGATGTTGTCCCGGTGGCCCCAGCATCCGGGCGCCTTCGGCGAAGTGCAGTCGTAGTTGAAGGTGTGCTTGCCGTCCCAGCCGTCGGTGTACATCCACTCGTAGTTGGAGTCGAGGGCGTTGACGCCGCCCGCCCAGTTGGCGGCCCAGCCGCCGGTAGCCCCCGGTAACCCTCCGGGGTACGTCGGATCGGCCCTCGCCTCTGCTCCGAGCTGCGCGAAGTGGTCGAGCGTCCTCGACAGGCCGAGGACAGGAGGCTCGCCGCGCGAGACGCGTTCGATGTCGGCGAGGACGAAGAGCTGCTCGGCCGCGGTGAGCTTGGCGAAATCGTGCGGCAGGGCGATGGGACCGATGTGCTCGCCCTTGTGAGCGTTATCGGTGGCGGCGACCTCGTCCGAGACGCACTTCGGCGCCGAGGGCTGCGCGACGAACCCGCCGCTCGTCTCCCTCCAGCACGGGGGGACGACCGTCACGATCGTGCTGAAAGGCGAGAACGAGTACTCGGGCTTCGGCCACACGTCCTTGGGCGGGTTGTGCGGGGGGAGGTAGCCGCCGAGTGGCACCGCCGAACGGACGGCGTTCGTGGCCTCGCTCGCCTGCCCCGGCGTGGCGAGCAGCGTGAGGAGGAGGGCCGACATGACCGCCCCGAGCCCCGTCCTTCCGAGCGAGGGAGCCCTCCGACCGCCGGCGGGGCGGATGATTCCGCCACGGAGCATCCGCGCCACGTCCCTGCCACGACCGTCCATCGCCGCCCCCTCCCCTGACAGTCGCCGCCAGGCTAGCGGTGGTCCGGTGACGCCGAAAGGGTGGCGGCGCTGCCCGCTCGGACCAATGTAGCGACTCGTAGCACATCACGCTACGATGGGGCGGTGGCCAAGAGCATCCCCCAACGGGAGCTTCGCAACGACAACGCCCGGGTGATCGAGGCCGTCAGCTCGGGAGAGACGTTCGTCGTCACCCGCAACGGGGTGCCGGTGGCGGAGCTCCGCCCGGTCAGCGGGGGTCGTCGGACCTACGTCCCGAAGCACGACCTCGCCGCGCTCGCCACCGCAGGGCCGCGCATCAGCTGGACGCAGTTCCGCTCCGACCTCGATCGAGCCCTCGACCAGCAACTCGACACCGAAGAGCGGCGCTAGATGGCCGTCGGCCTTCTCGACACCTCTGTCCTCGTCGACCTGGCCGAGCCGGACCTGGCTGCGGCCCTCCCCGACCAGTCGGCCATCAGCGCGATCTCGCTGGCCGAGCTCGCATCCGGGCCGCACCTCGCCACGACCGCCGACGAGCGGGCCGGCCGGCAGGCACGGCTTCAGCAGGTGGAGGCCATGTTCGAACCGCTCCCCTTCGACGTCGCAGCCGCCAGGAGCTACGGCCAGATCGTCGCCGCGGTCGCCGAGAACGGCCGCTCCCACCGGCGCCGCGTGGGGGACCTGCTCATCGCGGCGACGGCCCACGCCAACGGGCTCGGCCTCTACACGCGGCACCCCGGCGACTTCGCCGGGCTCGAGCGCCTGGTCGAGATCGTCGGGATCTGAGCGGCACCGCCCACGAGGAGCGGGAGCCTCAGACCTCTTCCCGCTCCACCTCGGAGGTCACCGGGGCGACAGCCGCCACGCTGTGGCCGGCGTCGAGGTTCATCACCCGAACGCCGGTGGCGTCGCGGCCTTGAGCGGCGATGTCGCGCACCTGGATGCGGATGACGACGCCGGACGACGACACGAGCAGCAGCTCGTCGTCGAGGCCGGCCATCAGGGCCGCCACGACGAAGCCGCGTCGCTGGGTGAGCTTGATGCCCCGCACGCCCTGGCCGCCGCGGGCCTGGGCGTGGAAGTGCTCGAGCTTGGTGCGCTTGCCGAAGCCCGCATCAGTCACGATCAGCAGGTCGACGCCGTCCCGGGCGACGTCGCAGGAGACGAGCTCGTCGCCAGCCTTGATGCGCATCCCGCGCACGCCGGCTGCGCTCCTGCCCATCGGCCGCACCTCGTGCTCGGAGAATCGGATCGCCATCCCGCCTCTCGACACGAGCAGCAGCTCGTCGTCGCCGCTCGTGCGGATGACCCGGACGAGCTCGTCGCCCTCGTTCAGGTTGATGGCGATGAAGCCCTCGCGGCGCGACTTGTCGTACTCGCTCATGGCGGTCTTCTTCACCTGCCCGCTCTTCGTCGCGAAGAGCAGGTAGTCCTCGTCGTCGAAGCTGCGGGCGTCGATGACCGCCTGGATGTTCTCGCCCGGCTCGAGCGGCAGCAGGTTGACGGCAGGGGTGCCCCTGGCGTTGCGCTCCTTGATCGGGATCTCGTGGGCGCGAAGGCGGTAGACCTTGCCCCGGTTCGAGAAGAAGAGCAGGTGGGAGTGGGCCGTCGTGTGCACCATCTGGTGGACGAGGTCCTCCTCCTTCAGCTTGGCGCCCTGCACGCCGCGCCCGCCCCGGCCCTGGGTCCGGAAGGCGTCCGCCGAGACGGCCTTCAGGTAGCCGGCCCTGGTGACAGTGACCACCATCTCCTCGTCGTCGATGAGGTCCTCGATGCCGAGCTCGCCCGGGTCGTGCACGAGCCTCGTGCGGCGCTCGTTGGCGTACTTGTCCCGCACCTCGGTGAGCTCCGTGGCGATCACGCCACGCAGGCGGCCCGGGTCGGCCAAGATCGCCTCGAGCTCGGCGATGGTCTCGCGCAGCTGCGCCATCTCCTCGTCGAGCTCCTGGCGGCCGAGCCGGGTGAGCCGCGAGAGCGTCATGTCGAGGATGTGGTTGGCCTGGATCTCGGTGAACGAGAACGGCTCGGCCATGAGGGCCGTGCGAGCTGCGGCGCGGTCGTCGGACGCCCGGATGGCGGCGATGACGGCGTCCAGCATGTCGAGGGCCTTGAGGAGCCCCTCGACGATGTGGGCCCGCGCCCGGGCCTTCTCGAGGCGGAACTCCGTGCGCCTCGTGACAACGACGATCTGGTGGTCGACGTAGTGGAGAACCGCCTGGGCGAGGTTGAGCAGGCGGGGCACCCCGTCGACGAGGGCCAGCATGTGCACGCCGAAGCTCGTCTGGAGCGGCGTGTGCTTGAACAGGTTGTTCAGCACGACGTTGGCGTTGGCGTCCCGCTTGAGCGTGATGACGAGGCGGGTCCCGCCGCCTGCCGAGAGGTTGTCGACAGCGTCGATGCCGGTCACGTCGCCCGACTCGACGGCGGCCGCCACCCGCTCGGCGATGCCCTCGACCGAGGTCTGGTACGGGATCTCGGTGACGACGATCTGGTTCTTGCCGCCGCGGCCCTCGACGATCTCGGTGACCGCCCGCATCTTCACCGAGCCGCGGCCGGTCCGGTAGGCGTCGAGGATGCCCGCCCGACCGAGGATCAGCCCACCCGTCGGGAAGTCGGGCCCCTTCACGAAGCGCATCATCTCGTCCGGGGTCGCCTCGGGGTGCTCGAGGCCGTACAGCACGGCCTCGCACACCTCGCCCAGGTTGTGCGGCGGGATGTTGGTCGCCATCCCGACGGCGATGCCCTGCGAGCCGTTCACGAGAAGGTTCGGGAAACGGGCCGGGAGCACGACGGGCTGCTCGGTCGAGCCGTCGTAGTTGGGCATCATGTCGACGGTGTCCTCGTCGATGCCGTCGAGCATCACCATGGCGAGGGGGGCGAGCCTGCACTCGGTGTAACGGGCGGCCGCCGGGCCCATGTTCGGCCCAGGGGCGCCGAAGTCGCCGTGGCCGGAGATGAGCGGGTGGCGGAGCGAAAAGTCCTGCACCATCCTGGCGAGGGCGTCGTAGATCGCCATGTCGCCATGAGGGTGGTAGGTCTTCATCACCTCACCGACGACGGCGGCGCACTTCACGAAGGGCCGGTCGGGGCGGAGGTTCTCCTCGCCCATGGCGTAGAGGATCCGGCGGTGGACCGGCTTCAGGCCGTCGCGGACGTCGGGGAGCGCCCGCTGGACGATGACGGACATGGAGTACTCGAGGAACGAGCGCTCCATCTCCTCCTGGATCTCGATCGGGACGATCGCGAGGGTGCGCTCGTCGTCCGGGCCGCCCGGCCCCCCGCCCATCCCGGGCGGGGACGCGCCGTTGCTGCCGTTACGTCCTGCCATCAGTCGTGCCTCCTGCGAGCACGGCCCACTGCGGGGCCCGGGCTCAGATGTCGAGGAACCGGATGTCCTTCGCGTTCGTCTGGATGAAGTGGCGCCGCTGCTCCACGTCGTCACCCATCAGGATCGAACAGATCTCGTCGGCGATGCTCGCCTGCTCCACGGTCACCTGGAGGAGGGACCGCTTGGTCGGGTCGACCGTGGTCTCCTTCAGCTCCTGCCAGTCCATCTCTCCGAGGCCCTTCAGGCGCCCGAACTCCTTGGAGTAGTTGGGGTGCTCCTCAAGGAAACGAGCCCTCGCGGCGTCGTCCTTCAGGTACACCTTCGACGTTCCCACCTCGGCCGAGTAGAGCGGCGGCTGTGCGACGTAGATGTGGCCCGCCTCGACGAAGGGCCGCATCTGGCGGAGGAAGAAGGTGAGCAAGAGCGTACGGATGTGCGAGCCGTCGACGTCGGCGTCCGCCAGGATGATGACCTTGTCGTAGCGGATCTTCGAGAGGTCGAACTCGTCGGAGAGCCCCGCCCCGATGGCCATGATGAGCGCCTGGATCTCGGCGTTCTTCAGCATCTTGTCGACCCGGGCCTTCTCGACGTTGAGGATCTTGCCCCGGATCGGGAGCACCGCCTGGGTGCGCGGGTCGCGGGCCTTCACGGCCGAGCCGGCCGCCGAGTTCCCTTCCACGATGAAGAGCTCGGACTCGTCCGCGTTGCGCGACGAGCAGTCGTAGAGCTTGCCCGGAAGGCCGGCGCCGTCGAGGGCGCTCTTTCGCCGTGTGAGGTCGCGGGCCTGGCGGGCGGCCACCCGGGCACGCTGGGCGAGGAGGGCCTTCTGGACGATCTGGCCGCCCTCCTTCGGGTTCTCCTCCAGCCATTCGGCCAGCTTCTCGTTGGTCGCCTTCTCGACGAGGGAGCGGGTCGAGACGTTGCCGAGCTTGGCCTTGGTCTGCCCCTCGAACTGCGGCTCGCGAAGCCGCACCGAGACGATCGCCGTCAGCCCCTCCCGGATGTCCTCGCCCGCCAGGTTGTCGGCGCTCTCCTTCACGAGGTTGCGCTGGCGGGCGTACTTGTTGACGACGTTGGTGAGGGCCTTCTTGAAGCCCTCCTCGTGCATGCCGCCCTCGATGGTGGCGATGCCGTTCGCGAACGAGTGGATCGACTCGTAGTACGTCGTGTTCCACTGCAGGGCGACCTCGACCTCCTGGTCGGCCTCCTCCTGGGTGAAGGCGGCGACCCTGCGAAAGAGCGGCTCCTTGGCGGAGTTGAGATGCTTCACGTAGTCGACGATGCCGCCCGAGTACCGGTAGGTCTCCTCGGCCTCGTGGCCGGGCCGCTCGTCCTTGAAGCGGATCTCGAGACCCTTGTTGAGGAAGGCCATGACCTGGAGGCGCTCGAGCACCGTCTGGGCGCGGAACTCGACCTCTTCGAAGATCGAGCCGTCGGGCCAGAACGAGACCGTCGTCCCGGTCCGCCCGCGGGGGGCGTCCCCGACAACCTTCATCGGACCGGCCGGGGCGCCGCCGTCCCGGAACTCCATCCGGTGCCGCTTGCCGTCGCGCCAGTCCACCTCGAGCACGAGCCGGGTCGAGAGGGCGTTCACGACCGAGACGCCGACGCCGTGCAGGCCGCCCGAGACCTTGTAGCCGTTGCCGCCGAACTTCCCGCCGGCGTGCAGCATCGTGAGGGCCACCTCGGCGGCCGTCTTGTCCTTGTACTGCGGGTGGCGCTCGACCGGGATACCGCGGCCGTTGTCGACCACGCGGCAGCCTCCGTCGGCGAGGAGGGTCACGTCGATGCGGGTGGCGTACCCCGCCATCGACTCGTCGACGGCGTTGTCGACGACCTCCCAGACGAGGTGGTGGAGGCCGCTCGGACCCGTCGAGCCGATGTACATGCCGGGGCGCTTGCGGACCGGCTCGAGACCCTCGAGGACGGTGATGTCGGCGGCCCCGTAGGAGGCCGAGCCCGCCGTGCGGGCTCTTGTCTCAGTTGACGTCTCGAGCAACGGGCGCGACCTTCCCTCGTGCGAGCGATCCAGGGCCGACGGCGCCCGCGTCGATGGCGAATGGGCAGTCGGCGATGGGTGAGAGTCTACCGGGTGGGTGCGCGCCACCGGGGCATCCCGGGGCACGAAACCCGTCCCTTGGAGCGCCCGAATTTCCTGCTCAGGGACGTTTCGCGCGCCCCGGCGGCACCACCCTCACCGACAACCTGGTCGGTGCCGACGATCCGAGCTTGTCGGCCAGGCGGGCGAGCAGCTGGGCGCTCGAGAGCTGCACCTGGGTGGCCCACGCCGGGTGGTCCACCTCGACCACGAGCTCGCCGTCGCGGAGTGTCCGCGGGCTCACGTGAGGGGCCGCCTCGGGCCCCGCCACCTCGTCCCAGACCGCCGTCACGTCGGCCAGCACGGCCGTCTGCTCGAGGCCTCTCACCTGCAAGAGGCGGTCGACGGCCGCCCGGATCGGGACAGCCTCCCCGCCGTCACCCTCCCCGAACCAGCTCACCGGCCCCGATTCTGCTCCCTTCGCGGGCGCCACAGGTGCTCGTCAGCCGTCGACGATGGCCCCGTCCGACAGGCGCAGCACCCGGGTGGGGGTGGCCGCCGGGGGCAGGGTCCCCGCCGTCGTGAGGATGGCCTGGCCCTTCGGGAGCTCATCCATCAAAAGGCGCGTCGTCGTCTCGTCGAGCTCGGAGAAGGCGTCGTCGAGCAGCAGCACCGGCGTCGACCCGGTCGCCTCTGTCAAGTAGCGGTGGGCGGCCAGCCGGAGCGCGAGGGCCGTCGCCCGCTGGCGTCCCTGCGACAGCCTCGTGCGTGCGTCGAGCCCGCCGGCGGACAGCTCCAGCTCGTCACGGTGCGGGCCGACCGTCGTGACCTGGCGGCGAAGGTCGTCCTGGCGGGCGGCGGCGATGGCGGCGGCGAGGTCGCCCTCGAAGGACCGCACGTAGCGGAGCTTCAGTGGACCGGCGGTGGGCGCGATGGCGGCGAAGGCCTCCTCTGCGAAGGGTTGCAGGTGCCCGACGAGCAGCTCGCGGGCCGACGCCACGCGCTCGCCCGTGACGGCGAGCCGTTCGTCCCAGACGTCGAGTGTGGTGGCGGCCTCGCTCGTCATCCGCCCGCCGAGCTGGCGGAGGAGGGCGTTGCGCTGCCGGAGGATCCGCTCGAGCTCGAAGCGGTCGGCCGCTGCCCGGGGGGACGAGGCCGCCACCACGTCGTCGACCAGATCGCGCCGGCCGGCCGGGGCGCCCTTCACCAGCTCGAGGTCGTCAGGGGTGAACAGCGTCGTGCGCAGCACGTCGAGCAGATCCCTTGCGCTCTCGACGCGCTGCCCGCTTCGCAGGGCGCGGTCGCGCCGGCCGAGCTCAATGCTGACCGTGACGTCGACGCTGCGGCCCGCCACGTCGAGGTCGCATTCGATGAGGGCGGAGGCCTCGCCCGACTGCACGATCGCCTCGCGGGGCACCCCCCGGAACGACTTCAGCATCGAGCAGTAGGCGAGCGCCTCGAGCAGGCTCGTCTTGCCGGAGCCGTTCGGGCCTTGGACGACCGTCAGCCCGCCGGGAGCAGGCTCGAAGACCACGCCGGACAGGTTGCGGAACCGTTCGGCGCGGAGCCGGACCACGTTCACCGAGGCGCCTCGGGACGAGGCGGGGGCTTCGTCCGGGAGGGAGATCAGGAGACCTTGACGGGCATGAGGAGGTAGCGGTACTCGTCTTCGCCCTGGCCGTGCACGAGCGCCGGCTTGCCCGGGTCGTTCACCTCGAGCACGAGCAGCTCGGCCCTCACCGCCTCGGCGCCATCGAGCAGGTAGGTGGGGTTGAAGGCCACCATCACCTCGTCCCCGGCGAAGTCGCCCTCGACCGACTCGACCGCCCGGCCGCTCTCGGGGGTGAGCACCGCCAGCTCGGCCCCTCCGTCCTTGAACGACAGGCGCACCGGGGTGGTCACGTCCTTCGAGTCGCGCACGAGGAGGCGCACCCGGCGAAGGGCTGAGGCGAAGTCCTCCCGGCGGGTGACGAGGCGGTTGGCGTACGACGGGGGCACCAGCCGGTCGACATCGGGGAACTGCCCGCGCAGCAGCCGCGTCGTCACGCGGGCGCCGCCGAGGTCGAACACCGCGTCGAGGTCGCTGTGGCGGAACACGATCTGCTCGTCGTCCTCGTCCTTGGCGCCGGCGACGAGCCGCTGCACCTCGGCGAGCGCCTTGGCAGGCACGAGGACCTGGCTCCCGGGGTCGAGTGCCGACATCCCGGCGAAGTCACGAAACGCCAGCCGGTACGAGTCCGTCGCGATGAGCCGCAGCCCCTCGTCGGTCGCCTGCATCAGGACTCCGGTGAGCTGGGGAGCCCGCGAGTCGTCGACGAGAGCGGCCCGCACGACCTGGCGCAGGCCCTCGGCGAAGGTCGAGGCCGGGAGCTTCATCCCCTCTGCTTCCGGCAAGCCGAGACGGGTGATCTCGGCGCCGATGGCGACACGGACGACGAACTCGGCCCGACCCGAGGAGAACCGCACCTCCTCGTCACCGCCCGAGACGCCGACGGCCCCGGAGTCGAAGGAGCGGACGATGTCGGCGACGAGCCTGCTCGGGACGAGCACCGTCCCGTCGGTGTCGCCGGCCACCTGGCAACGGGATTCGATGACGAGGTCCGGGTCCGACCCGATGACTTCGAGTTGGTCGCCCCGCAACACGAGCTGGAGCGCGGCGATCCCGGTGGAAAGCGCCGAACGGGAAGCCGACGCCCGGCTCGCCGTGACGAGTGCTTCGAGAAGTGTGTCTCGGTCCGCTCGGAACCTCACAGTCGGTTACTCCTTCTCTGGGATGAAAAATTCTGGTGGGAGTAGTACGGGATGTGGATTGTGGACAAGTTCTGTTTGTCCTGCTCAAGCCCTATCCTGTCACGCCAGGTTTTCCACGTTTGTGCACAGAGCCGACGGGGGTAGCCGCCATCGTTGGGGACCGAGCAAAACGCATCCCCCGGCCACCCTCCCGTGCTCCACACTTCTTCGGGCGGCTGTCCCCAGCCTCATCCACCGCCGCTCGAGTTCTTGATGCTCAAGATGAGCTCGGTCACGGTCTCGTAGATGGGCCGGCGCTCTTTCATGAGCGACGAGATCTTGTCGACCGCGTGGATGACCGTGGTGTGGTCCCGGCCGCCGAACTCGCGGCCGATCGCCGGGTAGCTGTAGTCCGTCAGCTCGCGGAACAGGTACATGGCGATCTGGCGGGCGATCACGAGCGGGCGCCGCCTGCTCGGCCCGCAGAGGTCGTCGACGCTGAAGCCGAAGTGCTCCGCCGCGGTCGCGATAATTTGGCCGGCCGTGATCCGCCGAGGCTGGCTGGCGGCGACGATGTCGGAGAGGACCACCTCGGCCGTGTCCCGGGTGAGGGGCTGGCGGTTCAAGGCGGCGTAGGCCGTCACCCGGATGAGGGCGCCCTCGAGCTCGCGGATGTTGTCCTTCACGTTGGAGGCGATGAACTCGAGGACGTCATCGCCCACCACGGCTCCCTCGTGCTCGGCCTTCGTGCGCAGGATGGCGATGCGGGTTTCGAGCTCGGGCGGCTGGATGTCGGTCGTGAGGCCCGAGAGGAGGCGGCTGCGCAGCCGGTCCTCGAGGGTGGCGATCGCCTTCGGCGGCCGGTCGGAGGTGAGCACGATCTGCTTCGAGGCTCCGTAAAGCGAGTTGAAGGTGTGGAAGAGCTCCTCTTGGAGGGACTCCTTCTTGTCCATGAACTGCACGTCGTCGATGAGGAGCACGTCGCACTCGCGGTAGCGGCGGCGGAAGGCGCCCATGTCGTCCTTGGCCCGCAGCGTCTCGACGAACTCGTTCATGAAGGTCTCGGTCGAGACGTAACGGACGTGGAGCCGCGGGAAGTTCTCGCGCACGTAGTTCCCGATCGCCTGCAACAGGTGGGTCTTTCCGAGGCCGGCGCCGCCGTACACGAACAGCGGGTTGTAAGACTTGGCGGGGGCTTCGGCGACCGACAGGGCGGCAGCGTGGGCGAAGCGGTTCGACGGACCGATGACGAAGGCGTCGAAGGTGTAGCGGGGATTGAACGGCCCGTCGCTCGCACCTCGCGGGAGCGGCGGCTCCCTCGTGAGCACCGCCGTCGCCGCGAGATCGTGCTCGGACGACGAGCCGTTGCGTTCGGGCGCCGTCAGCACCGCGAAGTCGACCATCGTTCCCCCTTCGGCCGAACGGGCCCGGAGCTCGTCGGCAGCCTCCTGCTCGTCGACCTGGACGTCGAAGCGCAGGGCGAATTCCTTGCCCGAGGCGTCGAGCAAGGCGTCTTGCAACAGGGCGTGGAAGCGCCCCTCCAGGCGGTCGCGGACGACCTGGCTCGGCACGCTCAGCACGAGCTCGCCGTTCACCACCGCCACCGGCCTGATGGCCGAGAACCACGTCTTCCAGGCCGCCTCCGACACCTGTGACCGCAGGGCGCCGGAGCAGTCATTCCACAGTTGTTGAGCTTCCATCACCAGCTCGGACCCCTCCCCGTCGAGATGTTCTCCACACCAGAATCCACAGGTGTGGACGGCGGGCGAAGCCAGACAGATCTCGGGCATGGTACAGCCGGCCCCCCGGGCGCGCCGGAGAGTTCATGGCGGCGAAATGAGTGTGTTTCTCCTGGTCGGGGCAATGCTGTGGAAAGTTTCCGCCCCTTCACTGCCAACATCGCGGGAAGCGAGCAGGTCACGACAAAGCCGTCGTCACGCGGTTGATTCGCCCCTCGACGGCGAGTATCCTCGACGCGTCAGCTCGTGACGTCTTTGTCTGCGCGTCCGAGTTTCCGAGGTCGGCGTCGCGGCAAGCGGGCGCCCACGACGCGAGAGAGACGAGATGAAGAGGACGTTCCAGCCCAACACCCGGAGGCGTGCGCGAAAGCACGGGTTTCGCCACCGCATGTCGACCCGGGCCGGCCAGGCAATCTTGAAGGCGCGTCGCCGGCGTGGCCGGGCGCGTCTTTCCGCCTGACGGCAAGCGGGACGCGGGCCGGAGTACCGGCGCAGCACGCCTGCGCGAGTGGTGCCGAGGTGGTGGTCGCCCGGGTGACCGGCAACCGAGCTTTCGCGGCGCTCCGGGCGTCGAACCGCCGTGCCAGGTCGGGGCCGGTGACAGTACACTACGAGCCTGCGCCGTCGAGCGACGGGACCAGGAGGTTCGCCTACTCCACCCCGCGACGGCTGGGATCCGCCGTCGACCGCAACCGGTACCGCCGTCGACTGCGGGCGGTTGCGTTCGAGGTGGCGCCGGAGGTGCCACCAGGTGCCTATCTGATCGGGCTGGGACCCGGTGTCCGGAGCGTCTCGTTCCAGGAACTGAGGAGACGAGTGATCGAAGCCATGCAGCGAGCGACCGGGGCCGAGCAGTGAGCCCTCTCGCACGCCTGCTCCTGTTCCTCATCCGCGGCTACCAGGCGGCCCGGCTCGGCCGGCCGTCGCCGTGCCGCTTCCAGCCGACCTGCTCTGAGTACGCCTACGAGGCGGTCAGCACGTACGGAAGCCTGCGGGGCGGCGCCATGGCGGTGCGCCGGGTGCTGCGCTGCAACCCGCTCGGGTCGCGGGGCTTCGACCCCGTGCCGACGAGGTAGGCCGCCATGTTCCTCGCTTCCGCCATCGGCAACGTGATCACCCCGTTCGCCCAGCTCTTCGGCTGGCTCCTTGCGGGCTACTTCTCCTTCACGCACAACTACGGCCTCGCCATCGTCCTCCTCACCTTGACGGTGATGGTGATCGTCTTCCCGCTCACCCGGCGAGGCACCCGTTCGATGATGCGGATGCAGCTGCTCCAACCAGAGCTGCTGAAGATCCGCAACCGGTACAAGGCGTCTGCCAGCCAGACGGCAGAGGAGAAGCAGGCCAACCGCCAGAAGCTCAACGAGGAGATGATGGCGCTGTACCGGGAGAACGGCGTCAGCCCGACCGGCGGCTGCCTGCCCATGTTCCTCCAGTTCCCGGTCTTCATCGTCCTCTACGACGTGATCCGGGGGATGACGAAGACGGTCACCCGCGGGACGGGAGCGGCGGCGCACGTCGTGGCGAGCCCGCAGTACATCGCCAAGAAGACGGCGCTCTACCACTCCCTCATCCATGCGCACGGGGTGCTCAACGCGTTCGGCCTCAACCTCGCCGACTCGGTGAGGTCGCACCAGTCGAGCTGGACGCACGTCATCCCCTACGTCCTCGTCATCCTGATCGCCGTCGCGCTCCAGTACGTGTCGATCTGGCAGATCACGAACCGTAACCCCGCGGCCTCCCAGGCGAACGCCCAGATGCAGGCGGCCCAGAAGTTCATGCCGCTCATCTTCGTGTTCTTCTACATCGTCCTTCCTGCCGGCGTCGGCGTGTACTTCATCGTCTCGAGCGCCTTCCGCATCGCCCAGCAGGAGTGGATGTACAAGCACGACCCGATGATCACTGCCACCATCGAGGAGCTGAGGAAGCGTAGGGCGGCCGCTCCCATCGACACCGCCGCCCAGCCACGCCCGAAGGGGCTGCGGGAACGGATGAAGGCGCTCGCCGCGGAAGCCTCACAGAACACGGCGCCCTCGCCAGGGCTCAAGGCGGCCGGCGGCCAGGCCAACGGGAAGCCCTCCGGCTCCGGCCGCCCGGCGCAGCGACCCAACGCCCAGCAGGCGCGAAACGGGAAGCCGTCCGCCCAACAACAGCGGCCCACGACGTCCGGCGCGAACGGTGCGGCCCAGCGGTCCGGTTCCAACCGCTCGCAGGCGAAGCGTCCCCGCCGACCCCGCTGACCGCCGTGGAGTGGGTGGAGACAACCGGCCGGACCATCGAGGAGGCCCTCGAACGTGCCCTCGAGCGGCTCGGAGTCGTCGAGAAGGACGCCGAGGTCGTCGTCCTCGAGGAGCCGAGGTCCTCGATCTTCGGCCTGAAGAAGACAGAGGCGCGCCTGCGGGTCCGCGTGCGGCCCGTGCAGGCGCGGGCGAAGCGGCCCTCGCGGCGCCCGAGCGGAACAGGTGACGGCCCGGGAAGACGATCCGGCCCCTCCGGCCGACGCCGGTCACCTGGTGCCGACCGGGAGCCGGCTCCTTCGGGCGGTGACGACGGATCTGCCACCGGGCCGCGCGACGTGGTCGCACGGGCGAGCGGTCGTCAGCCTACGGAGTCCGGCCGCGCCCGAGGCTCCGGCTCGTCTCGTTCCGCCCAACGGGGCGGCCGCCCGGGTGGCGCCGCCCCCTCGCGGTCGGGCGGTGAGCAGGGCGACCAGCCGTCGTCGAGCCGCTCGCGCCGCCGCCGGGGACGAGGCGGGCGACCGGAACCGGCCGGCGCCGGCGTCGGAGGAACCGAGACGGTGGACGACGGGCAGGCGGCGGAATCCCGCCGGCCGGCCGCGAGCTCAGGCGCCTCCCGGGGAGGCCGCCGTCGATCAGGTCCAGCTGAGGGTGGGCCGGAGGAGGAAGAGATGAGTATCGAAGCCCAGGCCGCTCTGGCAGAGGAGTTCGTGCGAGGTGTGGTCGAGCGCTTCGGCCTCGCCGCCACCGTGTCGAGCACCATCGACGACGAGCACATCAAGGTGTCGGTCGACGGCGACGGCGTCGGCTACCTGATCGGACCGCGGGGAGCGACGATCGATGCCCTGCAGGAGCTGACGCGCACGATCGTGCAGCGCCGCAGCGAGGACGCCGGCGGCAGGGTCAACGTCGACGTGGGTGGCTATCGGGCTCGTCGCGCCGCCGCCTTGGCCCAGTTCGCCCAGAAGGTCGCGACTGAGGTCATCGAGTCGGGAGTGCCTCAGGCCCTCGAGCCCATGAACCCGGCCGATCGCAAGGTCGTGCACGACGCCGTCCACGAGCTCGACGGGGTGACGACCAGCTCGGAGGGCGACGAGCCCCGCCGCTACGTCGTCATCAGGCCCGCCGGTGAAGAACCGGCGACGTCGGCGAGCGGCTCCGACGAGGCCGACGCTACCGACGAGGACGACGAGGCGACCGACGAGGACCTCGGCGCTGACGAGGAGCTCGGCGAGACGGAACAGCCCGAAGCGTCCTGAGGGCCACATCGTGGCTCGCAAGGGGTCGTCGGTCCGCTCCGGTCCGGAGCTCCTCGAGGAGGAGCTCCTCGAGTCGCTGACCCACGCCCAGCGGCTCGGATTCGTCGGGCCAGGCTCGCTGACGGACCATCTCGCCCACTCGAGGGCGTTCGCCGCACTCGTCGCCGAGCTGCTCGAGGGCCGCGCCGAGCTCGCTCCCATGGCCCGCGTGGTCGACCTCGGTTCGGGCGGCGGCGTGCCGGGGCTGATGCTGGCGGCTCGCCTCGCTCATCTCCCGCCCGCTCCGGGTCGAGGGCCCGTCTCGATCTCGAGGGGCATCGTCGTCCCGGAGGACTCGGTGCGAGAGCTGTGGCTCGTCGAGGCGTCGGAATCGCGGGCCGCCTTCCTCGTCGACGCGCTGAGCAGGCTCGGCCTCTCGCACGGGGCGACCGTGGTCGCGGCGCGGGCCGAATCGCTCGCCCGCGAGGAGACCTTCCGTTCGTCGTTCGACATCGTGACGGCCCGGGCGTTCGGGCGGCCGGCCGTGGTCGCCGAGTGCGCGGCACCGCTGCTGCGGGTCGGCGGGTGGCTCGTCGTGTCCGAGCCACCGCTCGAGCAGGGCGGACCTTCGGAGCGCTGGGACGAGGCGGTGCTCGGCCAGCTCGGCCTCGGAGCCCCGCAGCAACGAGAAGTCGGCTCGTACCAGTTCGCCCTCCTTCGCCAGGAACAGCCTTGCCCGCCCGGCTACCCCCGCCGGGTGGGCGTGCCGGCGAAGCGGCCGCTCTTCTGAGGCTGCCGCCGCCTGTCCGCTCCGGCGTCGCGTGGGATGCCGAGCTCGTCCTGCGCCGTTGGTCTACGGTCGGACCCTGAACGAGATTCGACGGTGCGCCTCGCTCCCTGGCGGGCTCGCGCTCTCGTCGGCACCCAGTTGGACCACTGGATCGAAACCCCACGGGGCGAGGTGGTGATCGACGTGTCTGAGCTCGTGTTCCCCGATGCGGCCGGCCTCAGCGGCCCGGGCCGCGAACCGAGCGGCTGATGTCCCCGCTCGGCCGTCGCAAGGCGCGGCGCGCAGAGGGGCTCAACTATGCTCCGGACGCCTCGGAGGCTCCGAGCGCCCCGGCTGATGTTTCCCGTGAAACATCGGGAGGAAGTGGCATGCCAGATGTGACCGAGCACGTCGACGCGCCTGAGGAGCTCTCCGGTGCTCCCCTCGACGGCGTCGCCGAGACGGGTGTCGGGGAGGCTCAGTCCGCCGCCGGCGACGACCTGGCGGCGACGAAATTCCCCCGCGTCTTCGCCGTGGCGAACCAGAAGGGCGGCGTCGGCAAGACCACGACCGCCGTGAACCTGGGCGCGGCGCTGGCCGACCTCGGGCATCGGGTGCTCATCATCGACCTCGACCCGCAGGGCAACGCGAGCACCGGCCTCGGCATCGACCCGCGCAACTTCGACTACTCGATGTACGACGTGCTCCTTCACGACGTCGCCCTCGACGACTGCATCGAGGCCACGAACATCAAGAACCTCTTCCTCGCACCGTCGACCCTCGACCTCGCCGGTGCTGAGATCGAGCTCGTCCCGGCGCTCAGTCGTGAACACCGGTTGCGTCGGGCACTCGAGCCGATCCGCGACGACTTCCGCTACGTGTTCATCGACTGCCCTCCTTCGCTCGGCCTCCTGACCCTCAACGCCCTCACCGCGGCATCCGAGGTGCTCGTCCCCATCCAGTGCGAGTTCTACGCGCTCGAGGGAGTTTCGCAGCTGACGCGCAACGTCGAGCTCGTCCGATCGCAGCTCAACCCGACGTTGGCCGTCACGACCATCGTCCTCACGATGTACGACGCCAGGACCAAGCTCGCCGACTCGGTCGTGACCGAGGTGCGGGGGCACTTCGGTGCTGCGGTCTGCGCCAACGTCATCCCTCGCACCGTGCGGATCTCGGAGGCGCCCTCGTTCGGCGAGCCGATCACCGTGCACGATCCGACGTCGAGGGGCGCGATCGCCTACCGGGAACTCGCCAAGGAGGTCAGTGGTGTCTCGTCGTAGTGGTCTGGGCCGAGGGCTCAACTCGCTCATTCCACAGGGCGCCGCCGCGACTGCGGACTCGAAGCTCCGTGAGGTGCCGCTCACTCAGATCCGCCCGAACCGCCTGCAGCCGAGGAAGCACTTCGACGAGGAGTCGCTGGCGACGCTCGTCGACTCGGTGAAGGCCGTCGGGATCCTGCAGCCAGTCCTCGTCCGGGAGACGGGCGACGAGGAGTACGAGCTCATCGCCGGTGAGCGACGCCTCCGGGCGGCTCGGCGTGCCGGGCTCTCCACGATCCCGGCGCTCGTGCACAGCGCGGACGACGCCCTCAGCCTCGAGCAGGCGCTCGTCGAGAACCTCCATCGGGAGGACCTGAACCCTCTCGAGGAGGCGAGCGCCTACCAGCAGCTCATCGAGGACTTCGAGCTCACCCACGAGGACGTGGCCAGGCGGGTCGGCAAGAGCCGGGTCGCCATCACGAACTCGCTCCGGCTCTTCCAGCTGCCGCCGACGGTGCAACGGCACGTCCGCGACGGCCGCCTCAGCGCCGGCCATGCCCGGGCGCTCCTCGGGACACCCGACCGCGAAGCCCAGGAGGCGCTCGCCCAGGAGGCGATCGCCGGGAGCCTCTCGGTGCGCGCCGTCGAAGACCGGGTCCGCCAGCTGGTGTCCAGCAACGGCATCGGCGAGGGCGGCGCCGAGCTCGGCCTGGAGCCGTCGTCCGGCAGCCCGGACCTCGAGCCGCTCGCCGCCAACGACCGGGGGACCGGCCTCGCCCCACCCTCCGGTCCTGCGTCAGGACGGCTCCGCCCCCCCGGCGTGCTCGACCTCGAGGAGCTCCTCGGAGACCATCTGAACACGAGGGTCACCGTCGACATGGGCGGCAAGCGTGGCAAGGTGGTCATCGAGTTCGCCACCCTGGACGACCTCGAGCGCATCTATCGCGTCATCATCGGGGGCCGGAAAGCCGAGGAGTGAGCCTCCGCGGCCTCGGCGGAGGGCCGGATCTCACCCTCAACTCTCTACCTCGACCCCCGCTGCACGCTCATCCACAACCTGTGCATGAGGTTGTGGAGAAAGGCCAGGTCACTCCCAGTCGACCGTCATCCAGAGGTCGAGGGACCGCACGATGGCGGTGGCCAGGTCCACCAGCTTCGTCGCCACTCGGTTGGGCGCGCCGAGCTCGATGAGGACGGCCGGCATCTGGGTCTCGCGAAGGATGGGCAGCGCCATGCCGGCGCTTCCGCCGTCCGCGAGCTGCAGGGCGGGCACGAGGGCCTCCTGTAGCAGTTCGGCGAGCTTGCGGCTCGGCGCCGACTCGTAGCGGTAGCCGCGGTAATAGAACGTGCGCACCTCGTCGTGGTCCGGCTCGAGACGAAGGCCCAGGTAGCAGTCCACTTCTGCCAGGTTGGCGGCAGCAGCCTGCTCGGCGGAGTCGGGATGGTGCAGCGCGACGGGCAGTGCTCCGACACCGCTCAGGGCCCTGCACGCAGCCCGGACGCCGACCGAGAAGCCGCCCTCTTCACCGACGGCGACGTGCCGTCCGCGCAAGGTCGCCGGGCGCTCCTTGGCGCGCAGGCGTTCCCGGATCGTCGTCACCAGGTCCCATCCGCTCGGATGGAAGCCGAGGCGCACGAGCTCGGCGACGCTTCGCGGGCCGCAGATGCCGTCGGCCGAGATGCCGACGTTGCGCTGGAACTCTGCCAGGGCCCGGCCGGTCCGGTCCCCGAAGATCCCGTCGACCCGGCCGGCGTCGAAGCCGAGCGCCGCCAGCCTTCGCTGCAGGTCGGCGACGTCGTCGCCGTGCAGCATCGGACTGCGGCGATAGAGGACTCGATCGCCGAGCGAGAAGCCCGCCTCGACGACGGCCGACCACGTCTGGCGGCCGCACACCCCGTCTACCCGGAGGCCGCGCTGCTGCTGGAACCCTCGTACGGCGCACTCGGTGCCCGGGCCGAAGACACCGACGGAGTCGTCGCCGATCCCGTGGCCGAGCTGGACGAGGCGCAGCTGGAGGTCGCTCACGGCGTCGCCGACCGCCCCCCGCCGGAGCGGGAGGGCGCCGGCCTCTGCCGACGCCGCCGCCTCGGCCGCCTCCGGGGCGCCGGCGGCGAGCACGACGTTCGTCGGGGCCCGATCCCCCGGGGCCATGGCCATCATCGCCATGCTAGGCGGTCCTGCTCACGTGCGAAACAAGAAAACCCTTATGAAACAAAGCTTTCACCGCCTTGCCCATCCACGCCTGATCGGCCTCCGCCAGCGCTCATGTCCCTTTGACGCCGGCGAGGCGCCCGATCTTCCGACCCGTCGCGCCCCTGTTGGTGGCGCGGCGACGGCACGGCGCGTCCCGCTCGAGGGCCGCCCCGGAGGTGTCACGTTCGGTCTCCACCCACCGAGCCTCCTTGCCCTTCTGCCGGGCGCCCCGACGTCTGGCGTCGCGGGGAGCGCGAAGTGGAGAACCCTTTCCCAGTGGAGGACCGTCTGTAACGCTCAGCTTGCGGGCGGCCGGGCCCGCCGGCCGCCCGGCGCGTCCCTTGGTGAGCAAGAGCACAGAGGTGGACCGAACTCACCAAGGGTCGCGCCAGGACGCGGCGTTGCGCCGGGTCCGCACGAAACCCCCTCGGTCCGCGGCGCCGCAGCGCCCAGGGGTGCTCGTCGGCGGGGTGGCACGGCCTGAGCGGCCGGCCTCAGGCGAGGTGCGGCTCGACCTCTGCCAGGATGGCGCTCTTCGGCCGGGCGCCGACGATGCGGCTCTGTGCCTCACCCTTCTTGAAGAGCAGCAGCGTGGGGATGCTCATGACCTGGAAGCGCTGGGCGGTACGCGGGTTCTCGTCCACGTTGAGCTTGGCGATGCGGAGCTCGCCCTCCTTGTCGCCGGCGATCTCCTCGAGGACGGGGGCGATCATCTTGCAGGGACCGCACCATTCGGCCCAGAAGTCGACGAGCACAGGAACTTCGGAGAGCCCGACCTGCTCGTCGAAGGTGTCGTCGCTCACCGTGATGATGTTGTCAGCCATGGTTGCCTTTCTTCTCCTCGATGCGTGTGCTCAACCGGCGAGCCCGTGCGCCGCCGCCGCAGCCCCGTGTTCGAGGGCGGCGAGATACCGCTCGGCGTCGATGGCCGCCATGCAGCCCGAACCGGCTGCCGTGACGGCTTGGCGGTAGACGTGGTCCTGGACGTCGCCACAGGCGAAGACCCCCGGGATGGCGGTCTTCGTCCCGTCGTGGGTGACGAGGTAGCCGGCGGCGTCGAGCTCGAGCTGGCCTGCGAAGAGCTCGGTGTTGGGGACGTGGCCGACGGCGACGAAGAGTCCCTCCACCGCGAGCGTGCTCGACTCTCCGGTGTTGACGTCCTCGAGGACGACCCCTTCGAGGGTGTTCTCGCCGAGGACGTCCGTCACGACCGAGTCCCAGCGGAAGTCGATCTTCTCGTTGCGGAAGGCCCGGTCCTGCATGATCTTCGAGGCGCGCAGCTCCTTGCGGCGGTGGATCACCGTCACCGAGCTGCCGAACTTGCTGAGGAAGAGGGCCTCCTCGATGGCCGAGTCGCCTCCCCCGACGACACCGATCGGCTTGCCGCGGAAGAAGAACCCGTCGCAGGTGGCGCACGTCGACACGCCGTAGCCGAGGAGCCTCGCCTCGTTCGGCAGCCCGAGCATGAGAGAGCGGGCGCCCGTCGCGATGATGAGGGCTCGCGTGCGCACCGAGGGCGCCTCCGGCCCGTCGCCGGCGAGCCAGATTCGAAACGGCACCTCCGAGAGGTCCACCCTGCTCGCCTTGGCGGTGGTGATCTCCGTCCCGAACCGCTCGGCCTGGGCGCGCATGCCCGTCATGAGGCTCGGGCCCATCACGCCCTCGGGGAAGCCGGGGTAGTTCTCGACCTCGGTCGTCAGCATCAGCTGGCCGCCGGGCTGGTCGCTCGTGGACGAGGGCTCGCCCTCGATGAGGAGTGGCTCGAGGTCAGCGCGGGCGGTGTAGATGGCGGCCGTCAGACCGGCCGGGCCGGATCCGAGTACCACCACGTTGCGGACGTCGTGGCTCACCTTGCGAGCTCATCTCCTGGGTCGTGCCGGGCTCACGCCCGGCGGCGGCGCTTCGTAGAGAGCAACAGCCCGCCCAGCGAGAAGATTCCGCCGACGATGAGGTAGCTCGCCCACACCCGCTTGTGGAACACCTCGGTGTCGAGGACGCGGATGATGCCGACGGAGAAGAGTACGGCGAGGAGCACGCCGACCCCGGCCGCGAGGAGGGCGAGGATGAGGTACTTGACGATCCTCGAGACGGGAAGGACCGTCTTGTCCCTCACGATCGAGACGACTTCGTCGACCTTGACCGTCAGCTGGTGGGCCCAGTCGTCCGGGGCACCCGATCCGGTCGGGCCGCCGCCAGGAGTCACCTCTGGAGCCATACGGGCAGGATACTGGCGCGCTTCGTCCGCACGCTCATCCAAACGGCGCTGCGGACCTCCCGGCCTCGGCCGCGGGTCAGCCCTCAGCCGGCCGCCGTCTCGTAGCACACCCCGACGGTGCCGGGTCCGGCGTGGGTGCCGATGACCGGGCCGATGAACGAGACGAGGATGCGCTCTCGGTCGAAGTCGGCCGAGACGAGGTCGATGAGCGTGTCGACGTCGCCGGCGGCGGCGTGCACGATGGCGAGGCGCTCGAGCGGCCCGGCATCCCGCACGCGGGACGCCAGGAACTCGAAGGAGCGCTGGCGGGTGCGCTGGCGCGAGGTCGGCTCGACGACGCCGTCGCGGACCTCGATCACCGGCTTGATGGAGAGCAGGGAGCCGACGAGCGCCTGGGCACCGCCGATCCGGCCTCCCTTGCGGAGGTTGTCGAGCGTGTCGATCGTGCCGACGACGTGGGAGCGGGCCGCGGCGGAGCGGGCCGCCGCCTCGACACCCTCCATGGACTCTCCGGCGTCCGCGGCCTCGGTGGCCGCGAGGACGACGAGGCCCTCGGCCATGGTGGCGAGGAGCGTGTCGACGACGCGCACCGGGACGCGGCCCGACACGGCCTGAGCGCCGGCTTCCGCCGCCTGATAGGTGGCGGAGAGCTTGGAGGAGATCGTGACGCAGACGACCCCGTCGGCGCCGGCGTCGGCGGCTGCTTCGAAGGCAGCGGCGAAGGCGCCCGGAGCGGGCGCCGACGTCTCGGGTAGCACGGAGGTCTTGGCACACTGCTGCCAAAATTCCTCGGGCGACCACTCTCGCGTCACCTCCGGGCCGATGTCGCCCAACCGCACGTCGAGCTCGACGACGCTGATCCCTCTGGCTCGCACGAGCTCTGGGTCGAGGTCGGCCGCGCTGTCAGTGACGACTCGGATCCCTGCCATGGGTCCCCTTTCCCGTCGCCCCTCGCGACGCCGGTGCAGTCTGCCAGCCGTGACCCCGCCCGGCGAGCCCTGTCCCGGCCAGAGCGGCCCCCCCGCCGTAGACGGCGAGGCCGACGACGATCCCGGCGACGACCCGAAGGACCAGACCAGGTCCGTAGTCCGATCCGACTGCGGCCGTGACGCCCGCGACGGCGAGCGCCATCACGACCGAGAGGACGGCTGATCTCGCCACGTACCGGCCGACGACCCGGCGCCCGCCGAGGCCGCCCATCTTGCGCCGAACGACGACGAGGGCGCCGAGGGCGGCCGCCGAGTAGGCGATCGAGAGAGAGAGCGACAGCCCGGATGCATGAATGACCGGGGTGAGGACGAAGGCCAGGAGGACGTTGAGCCCGTTCTCGAACAGGTAGAGGAAGAAGGCCGTCCTCGTGTCGCGCATGGCCTGGAGCGCTCGAATGCACAGCAGGTAGGCGCAGTAGCCGGGTAGGCCGACGGCGAGCAGCGCGAGCAACTGGCCGGTGCGCTGAGCGTCGCCGCCCGTGAAGGCCCCGTGGCGGAGAAAGAGTGCGATGAGCGGGCCTGCCAGGATGAGATAGCCGGCGGCCGAAGGGAAGATCCCAGCCGCCATGCGGCGAAGGCCGACCCCGAACTGCCGTGCCAGGCCGGACTTGTCACCCAGGCTGAAGCGGTGGGCGAGCTCCGGCGTCACGGCGCTCATGACCGACACGGCGATCATCCCGTACGGCAGCTGGAAGAACTGGAAGGCGTAGGTGTAGTCGGTGACCGTGGCATGGCCGATGTGGACCGCCAGGGCGAGCACGACGAAGAGGGCCACCTGGTTGGCGAGAACGAAGCCGAAGGTCCAGCCGGACAGCGACAGGATCTCGCGGACGGCCGGGTCGTGGGGTCGCCACGTGGGCCGGAGCCGGAGGCCACAGCGCAACGTGGCGGGCACGAGGGCGGCCGCCTGGACGACGACGCCGAGCGTCGTCCCGAGGCCGAGCAGGAGCAACAGGCGCCGGTCGTGCTGCACCGTGGCGAGCGAGGGACGATGGCCGACGAGCGAGGCGAACTCGAGAAGGACGGCGATGGCCACGACGTTGTTGAGCACCGGGACGTAGGCGGCCAGCACGAACTTCCGCACGGTGTTGAGGAGCGCGGTCATCAGGCTGATGGCGCCGTAGGCGAGCAGTTGGAGGGAGAAGAGCCGCAGCAGGTCGGTCGCGACGGACTTCTCGGCCGCCAGGCCGGCTCCGCCCGAACCGGCCGAGTAGAGGTCGACGATGAAGGGGGCGAGCAGCGCGAAGAGGGCGGTCGCCCCGACGAGGACCGCGCCCGAGAGCGTGACCACCGCCGAGATCGACTCGAGCGCCTCGGCCTCGCGCCGGCGGGCGAGGCGGTCGACGAATTGCGGCACGAAGGTCGCCGCCAGCACCCCCCCGAGCACGAGGTCGTGAACGATGTTCGGCGTGTTGTTGGCAAGGTTGAACGCGTCCGAGAGGCGGTTGCCGCCGAGGGCGTAGGCGGCGACGAGCAGCCTGACGAGTCCCGTCACCCTCGAGAGCAGTGTGCCTCCGGCCATCAGGGCCGTCGCCCGGCCGAGACCGCCTGCGCCGGCGCGAAGGAGGCGGGTGCCTGTTTCGCTCACTGGAGCTGTTGTCCGCCCGACGCTGTCAGCGGCACCGAGGCCGGCCCCGGCCGCCGCCCCGAGCGACGCGCTGTCGGCGGGTTCGAGCGCCGCGCTGTCGGCGGGCTCGCCCGGCGCGGTCGTGAGGCCTCCGAGCCCGCCGGGCCGACTGGTCACGCCCTCGTCCGCCCGCCCCGCTGCTCCTCCGGGCGTCCCGGGCCGGCGCGAGATGACGCGGAGGTGCCGCCCTATCCCTTCGGAGAGCCGCGGCCGCTCCGGCCGTTCCGACGAGGCGTCCTCACGACGTCGGGCTGCGTCCGTGCGCCTGCCCCCCGCCGGGGGTCCCGCCTCTTCTCGTGAGCGCCCGAGGGCGGACGGCAGCCGGCCGAGTGCGGCGAGCGCCTCGAGGCCGCCGAGCTTCTTCGGGAACAGGCGGCCCCGCCTGCGGTGAACGGGCCTGCGCGACGACTCCTCGCCCCTCACTGAGCGCCCGTGCCGCCGGCCGGTGTCGGGCGGCTCCAGCGTCTGAGGCCTCCGGTCCCGCCGCCCTCCTGCCCCGTCACCGTGCCGTCGGCAGCCGCCTGCCGCCGCTGACGCCTCCGCTTCAGGATCGACCGGCTCCACCAGAGCACGAGGAAGGCGAGCGCCCCGACGGAGATGCCGACGGCCACCCCCGAGATCGCCGTCGAGCGGATGGTCATACGGCCGGACGTGAGGACGTAGGCGCCGTCGGCGGAGAGGACGTCGAGATCGAGCGGGAAGTCTCCGGACGTGCGGGCCGAGAGGTCGAGCGTGACGATGTTCGTCCTCGGCAGCAGGCGGACGTGCCAGATCCGCTGTCGTCCGAAGCCGAGGTCCGGGCTCGTCACCGCCAACTCCACCATGACCGGCACTGATGCCCTCGAGAGGATCGAGATCGGCACCTTGGCGTTGAGCGACGTCAGGGTGATCGTGTGGCCGAAGGGAAGAGAGATGAGGCCGCCGATCCGTCGCAGCACCCGTGACACCGCACCGAGGTACGCGTTGCGGCTGTCCTGAGGCAGGCGGGCCGTCTCGGCCATGAGGACCGAGTCCGTCAGTCGTTGCAGCACCGCCGTGGCGCTCGGCATGGACGACGAGACGGCGGAGAGCCGTTGCTCTGCCTGGCGGATCTGGCCTCCTGGCAGGAGACCCGCCGCCGGGACCTGCCCCGGGGCGAGCGCACGGGTGCGGAGCACCCCCGGGTCGGGGCTCGAGGCGCCCGGCGGCACGCTCGCGAAGAGAGACGAGAGGGTCGAGGCCTGTACGAGTGGGTTGAAGGCCAGTCCGCCCGCCACCGTCTGGAGGAACGAGAGCGTCGGCCGCCACGTCGTCGGAGGGAGCAGGACGACGCCCTTTCGGGCGTTCGGAACCTGGAAGTACAGCTCGGCGAGGTTGGCGAGCAGCTGGTTGGCACGAAGGACCGAGCCTCCGGGACCGGTCAGGCCAGTCAGGTCCGCCTCGAGCCCGGCGTCGGAGGCGACGGCCTCGACGCCCGAGTGGGAGACGAGGAAGGGCGACAGGGCTGCGTAGACCTGCTCGTCCGGCGTCGCGGCCGTCACCGCCTCGGGCGGGAGCACGACGGCGTTGATCCCCTCCGCCGCGAGCAGTGCGAGCGTGCGGTCCCCCATCGGGGCGTTGGCGGCGAACTCGGCGACGCGTCCCGCGACGTGGAGCTCGGAGGTGAGCACACGACGGCCCTGGGCGAGCTGCGTAGCCACGTCTCCAGAAAGGCCGCTGTCGGTCAGGGCCGCGACGTTGACCGCCGAGAAGGTGCCCGGGATCGTCTCGACAGTGCTCGACGACACCAGGTTCTGCAGCGAGCTCAACGCCAGCGCGTCGGCTCCCGTGCGCCTGGCGAGCGTCAGCCCCTCGACGAATTGCGGCACCAGCTCGAGGTTGATCGGCACGATCGAGCCGGGACCGAAGACGGACGCCAGCTGGGAAACCTCGGACAGCTCCGTCGCGCTCGGGGCACCCGTCCCTCTCGCGGTGACGGCGGGCTGCGATCCGAGCGGCATCACCCATGCGAAGCGCAGGCGCGAGGTGCCGGACGTCTCGCTCGGCGGGGCCAGCACGAGGTAGGTCGTGAACGTGTCGAGCGTGATGCCCTCGTCGAGGTTGGTGAGCGACACCTGGAGCGGATACACGCCGGCGCAGCCTCCCGGCGCGCAGGTGACCTGGAGGACGGCGCCCCGCTTCGGGGCCTTTCCCGTCGAGCCGGGCAGATCGGGCGCCGAAACGGGCAGCCGGATCGAGAACACCCCGCCCGAGGCCTGCCGCTCGAAGGCGGAGAGAGGAAGCGCCCCGCCGGTCCCGCTCATCACGCCCAAGCCGGCCGTATCTCCGGACAGCGTCTGGCGGAACGTGTCGAGGTACTGCGCCTTCGAGAACAAGGTGACGTCGATGCCGAGCTGCGAGGCGGCGAGCGGTGACCGCACCGAGACCTGCAGGGTCAAACCGCTCTCGGAGGTGACGACGTTCGGCGCCTCACCGACGAGCGCGAGCGTGCTCGGAGGGGCGCTCGTGGCGCCGGCGGGCGGCGCCACGGTCGCGACGACGGCGAGCACCGCCAGCACGAGGGCGAAGGTCAGGAAGGGGAAGCGGGCACCTCGTGGGCGGTGCGAGAGAGGCGGCCGCACGTCGGGAGCCTACTTGTGGAGGTGGCGGACCACTGGCGGCGGTACGGTCTCAAGATGGCCATCCTCCTCGGTCGGCACGGGGACTTCTCCCTGCACGACACGGGGCGGAGCCATCCCGAGCGACCCGAGCGGCTCGAGGCGGTCCTGCGAGGGGTGTCGGAGTCGGGCGTGGCGGAGGACGTCGTCGAGTTCCATCCGCGGGAGGCCACCGTCGAGGAGCTCTCGGCCGTGCACGCGCCCGGCTACGTGGCGCGGCTCGAGCAGTTCTGCGCAGCCGGGGGCGGGTTCCTCGACGCCGACACACGGGCCTCCGAGGCATCCTTCGAGGCCGCCCGACGGGCCGCCGGCGCCGGCATCGAGGCGGCCGAGCGGCTGAGGAGGGGCGAGGGCGAGGCGGCGTTCCTCGCGGTGCGCCCGCCCGGGCACCACGCTCTGGCGGGGGGAGCGATGGGGTTTTGTCTCTTCAACAACGTGGCGGTGACCGCGGCGGCGCTCGCTGGCGGAGGCGAACGGGTGGCCGTCGTCGACTGGGACGCCCACCACGGCAACGGGACGCAGGACATGTTCTACGAGCGCGCCGACGTCCTCTACGTGTCGCTCCACCAGTACCCCTTCTACCCCGGGACCGGCTCGTTCCGGGAGACCGGGTCGGGGGCCGGCCTCGGCACGACGCTCAACGTGCCCCTGCCCGAAGGCACGACCGGCGACACCTACAGGGCCGCCTTCGAGCTCGTGATCGGCCCGGTCGTGGAGCGGTTCTCACCGGACTGGGTGCTCGTGTCGGCGGGCTTCGACGGGCACCGGGCGGATCCTCTGACGGACCTCGGCCTGTCGGCGGGCGATTTCTCCGACCTGATGCGGCTGTCGATGGAGCTCGGGCCGCCGCGGCGCTGCATCGCCTTCCTCGAGGGTGGTTACGACCTCGGAGCGCTCGAGACCTCGGTGGCGAGCGCTGTGGCCGCCCTCGCGGGGGAGCCGACGAGGTTCGAGCCGGTCAGCTCGGGCGGCTTCGCGTCCCAGGCCGGCGCGGCCGTCCTCGAGGTGGTCCGCCGGGTCCACCTCGCGCCGTGAGCGACCCTCGCGGGTAACTTCGCCCCACGTGGTCCCTGAGCGCCTCCGCCCCGTCCTCGAGGCGACGGCCCCTATCGCCGAGAGGTTCGCGGGCGCCGGCGAGCGCATCTACCTCGTCGGCGGCACCGTCCGGGACGCCATCGCCGGACGGCCGGGCGGCGGCGAGCCGGACGAGACGGTCGACATCGACCTGACCACGACCGCCCGGCCTGACGAGATCGAAGCGCTCGTGAGACCTCTGGCCGAGGCCGTCTGGACCCAGGGCAAGCGCTTCGGGACAATCGGCGCCCTCGTCGGGGGGCGGCACTTCGAGATCACGACACACCGGGCGGAGGCGTACGACCCGGACTCGCGCAAGCCCGACGTCGTCTTCGGCGACTCGGTCGTCGACGACCTGTCGCGGCGTGACTTCACGGTCAACGCCATGGCGCTCTCGCTGCCGGACCTCGAGATGATCGATCCGTTCGACGGGTTGTCGGACCTCGCCGCCCGGCTGCTCCGGACCCCGCTCGACCCGTCGGTCTCGTTCTCGGACGACCCGCTGCGGATGCTGCGGGCGGCCCGGTTCATCGCCGGGTACGACCTCATGCCGGACTCGGGCCTGCTCAGCGCCATCGGCCTGCTCCGCGAGCGGCTCGCCATCGTCTCGGCCGAGCGGATCAGGGAGGAGCTCGACAAGCTGCTCGTGCTGCCCTCCCCGTCGGCCGGGCTGTGGTTCCTCGTCCGCACCGGCCTCGCCGAGCTGTTCCTCCCCGAGCTGCCGGCGCTCGAGCTCCAGCAGGACCCCGTCCACCGGCACAAGGACGTGCTGGCGCACACGATCGCCGTCGTCGAGAAGACGAGCCCGGACAAGATCCTCCGGCTGGCGGCGCTGTTCCACGACGTCGGCAAGCCCAAGACGCGGCAGGTCGGGCCGGATGGCGTGAGCTTCCACCATCACGACGTCGTCGGGGCCCGCATGACCCGGGAGCGCATGCTCGCCCTGCGCTATCCGAGCGCCGAGATCGAGCAGGTGTCCGAGCTCGTGCGGCTCCATCTGCGGTTCCACACCTATGCGCTTGGTTGGACGGACTCGGCGGTCCGCCGCTACGCCCGGGAGGCCGGCCCTCTGCTCGACCGGCTGAACGAGCTCACCCGCAGCGACTGCACGACCCGGAACGCCGACAAGGCCCGGGCGCTCAACCGCCGGATGGACGAGCTCGAGTCGCGGATCGCCGAGCTGCGTGAGCAGGAGTCGCTCGACGCCATCCGCCCGGAGCTGGACGGGAACGCCGTGATGGCCGAGCTCGGGCTCGAGCCCGGCCCGCTCGTCGGCGAGGCGCTCGCGTACCTGTTGCAGATCCGCCTCGACGAGGGCCTGCTGGGTGACGCCGAGATCCGGCGGCGGCTGCACGAGTGGTGGGCGGAGCGGGCGGCCTCTTCGTAGGGGGCGCGCTGTCGGCCGTCGCACGAGAAGGCGCAGAGAAGTACCAGAACGCGTCGTGAATCGGGCGGCGAATTCGCCCGGTCACGACGCGTTCTGGCACAACTATGAAGCTCGGCGCCCGAGGAGGCCCTCGACGCCTGCGCCCCCAGGCGGAGGCGCGATCAGTCGGTCCCGTTCGCGAACCGGTCGACCATCTCCCGGGCGACCTCGTCGCGGTACTGCACCGGAGGCGACTTCATCAGGTAGGCCGACGGCCCGAGGAGAGGCCCTGCGAGACCCCGATCGAGACCGAGGCGGGCACAGCGCAGGGCGTCGATGATGACCCCGGCCGAGTTCGGCGAGTCCCAGACCTCGAGCTTCAGCTCGAGGTTGAGCGGCACGTCGCCGAAGTTGCGCCCCTCCATCCGGATGTAGGCCCACTTGCGGTCCTCGAGCCACGGCACGTGGTCGGACGGGCCGATGTGGACGGCCTCTGCAGGCAGCGCCCGCTCGAGCTGGCTCGTCACGGCCTGGGTCTTCGAGATCTTCTTCGACTCGAGGCGCTCGCGCTCGAGCATGTTGCGGAAGTCCATGTTGCCGCCGACGTTCAGCTGGTACGTGCGGTCGAGCACCATGCCCCGGTCCTCGAAGAGCCGGGTGAGGATGCGGTGGACGATGGTGGAGCCGACCTGGCTCTTGATGTCGTCGCCGATGATCGGGACGCCGGCGTCCTCGAATCGCTTCGCCCACACGGGGTCGCTCGCGATGAACACGGGGATGGCGTTCACGAAGGCGACGCCGGCGTCGATCGCCGCCTGGGCGTAGTGCTTCTGGGCCTGCTCGCTCCCGACGGGCAGGTACGAGATCAGTACCTCTGCCCCGCTGCGACGGAGCACGTCGGCCACGTCGACCGGCTCGAGCGGCGACTCGTCGATCACCTGCCGGTAGTAGAAGCCGAGGCCGTCGAGCGTCGGGCCGCGGTCCACGCTGACGCCGATGGCCGGCACGTCGGCGAAGCGGATCGTGTTGTTCTGGCCGGCGAACATCGCCTTCGACACGTCGAGGCCGACCTTGGTGGCGTCGACGTCGAAGGCGGCGACCACCTCCACGTCACCGACGTGGTAGCCGCCGAGCACGACGTGCATGAGGCCCGGCACCTGATCCGCCGGATCGGCGTTCTTGTAGTACTCGATGCCCTGCACGAGCGAGCTCGCGCAGTTGCCGACGCCGGCGATGGCGATCTTGATCTTCTTGGTGGGCTCGGATGGGCGAGTCACGCCAGGCTCCTTTGTGACGAGGGCACGACGGTGGGACGTCATGACACTTCGGTCTTGGGTTCGTCGGCGAGTGCTTCGCGCTCGGCCGAGATCAGACGGTCGATCCACTCGAGCTCGAAGCGGATCTGCGCGCTCGAGTGCTCGAGGAGCGAGCGCTCGAAACGGTCGAGCGGCCGCGGGGGCTGGGCGGACCGGCGCTCGACGTCGTCGAGCCGGTCCTCCAGCTGCCGCCGGCGCCGCGCGAGCAGCTTGAGGCGGGCCTCCTCGGGGAGGTGCCTCGCGAACAGCCAGCGAAGGGCGAAGCCTCGGCCGTCCTCGCTCGGCGCCGGCTCCTCGGCGAGCATCCGCTCGAAGAGCCGCTCGCCGGCGTCGGTGAGCTCGTAGACCTTGCGCGAACGGGTCCCGACCGCCCTGCGAGCGCCCGCCCGCGGCTGTGTCGGGCCGGTCGTCCGGGCGGCGAGGCGGGCTCGGAAGGCCGCCCGTTCTCCAGAGATCGACCCCGAAAACGGGATGACGCCCCTCGTGTCGTCAGGCGGTGCCGCCGTCTCCCGGACTGCACCGGAGGCCTGCAGCCGGCTCAAGGCCGGATAGAGCGACCCGAACGAGAGGCTCGAGAGCAGCCCGAAGTCGCTGCGCAGTCGTTTGCGCAGGTCATAGCCGTGCATCGGGTGCTCCTTCAGGAGCCCGAGGATGGCCAGTTCGAGCATGAAAGACATCATAGCGGAACTACATATCGAATCGATATGTCGCTTCGATGACGATCGAGGCCATGCGCGAGGAGGCAAAGCGGCGGGCAGAACAGACGATTCGTGGCCTAAGGCTTGCGGGGCCGCCAGGCGGGTGACGGCGTCGCTCAGCCTGAGGCGAGCGCCTCCCGCAGGTCGGACGAGCCGTGGTACGCCTCCGCGTCGGAGGGGAAGGAGCCCGAGCGCACGTCGCTCGCGTAGCTCGAGACCGCCGTCAGCACCGCGTCGCCGAGATCGGCGTAGCGGCGGACGAACTTCGGCTGCGGCCGGCTTGAGAGCCCGAGCAGGTCGTGGAGCACGAGCACCTGGCCGTCGCAATGCGGACCGGCCCCGATCCCGATCGTGGGGATGTCGAGCTCGGCTGTGACCTTCTCGGCGAGCACCTCCGGCACGCCCTCGAGGACGACCGCGAAGCAACCCGCCTCCGCAAGCGCCGCCGCGTCCTCGACCAAGGCCTCGGCGGCGGACACCGTGCGGCCCTGCACCCGGTAGCCACCCATGGCGTGCACCGACTGCGGGGTCAACCCGAGGTGACCCATGACGGGGATCTCGGCATCGATGATGGCGTCGACCACCCGCCGGCGCTGGCGGCCTCCTTCCAACTTCACCGCGCCGGCACCTGCTCGGATGAGCCGGGCCGCGTTGCGCACCGCCTCGAAGGTCTCGGTGTGGTAGCTCATCCACGGAAGGTCGCCGATGACGAGAGCGGCCGGTTTCGCCCGGTTGACGGCACCGACGTGGTGCTCCATCGTCTCGATGCCGACCTGGAGGGTGTTGTCGTGCCCGAGGACCACCTCGGCGAGCGTGTCGCCGACGAGGATGATGTCGACGCCGGCCTGGTCGACGAGCCTGGCGAACGGCGTGTCGTACGCCGTGATCATGACGATGGGTTCCGCGCCGTCGCGTCGCTTGCGCCCGCGTATCGAGGGGACGGTGATTGGGTCTGGCATGGCTGTCCTCCTTCCGTCCAGCGCCTTGCGGGCTGCCGGCGGTGTGTTCGGGACCAGGTGCGGCCGTCGGCCGCGGTGGCTCAGCGCGCCGCGGCTTTGCGCCTCCCGACGCTGAACTGGCGCAGCAGGTGGTTCCACTTGCACTCGGTGCAGACCTCGACGAGGTAGCAGGCGAGCTCGCCGGGCTGGCGCGAGATCTTCGGGAGGTCTCCCGGCGCGACCGCCCGACCGCAGGCCGGAAGGCGGGGACCGAAGGCGAAGGTTACGTGGACGAGCTCGGCGTCCTCACAGATGGGGCACTCGGTGGAGGTCTGGCGACCGAGGTTCTTCGCCACCCGCAGCAGCTCGGGCTGGGCGTCGCAGACGTCGGTGCGCCCGAGGCGCCCTCGCCGGTACTCGCGCACGATCGACTCGCGCACGAGGCGGTACTCCACTCGCCCCGACTCCGGGGGGCCGCCGGAACCCCACAGCCGCTCGGTACCGCTTCGAAGGCTCGACATCCGGCGTCAGGCTAACCCGGCGACCGGGGCGGGAGGCCGATTCAGCGCCCCGGCGCCAGCGGAGCCTCGCGTCCGGCCTCAGCCGCTACGGCACGTCGTGCGGCGACGAGCGAGCTCCGCCGTTCGCCGGCAGCCCGCGGGACCGAGACAATTTGTCACGAATGCATCTCGTTGCGGATAGGGCGCACACGGTGAGGGAGGCGCGCACGAAATTGAATTTGCACACTCCCCAGGAGCAGCGGAACGCGCCA
>Ga0209168_10000585_pt1 | contig 33850 bp, 29 predicted proteins | sample Coa_R1_FD_187156 | JGI IMG/M metagenome (GOLD analysis project Ga0209168, IMG submission 187156) | Surface soil microbial communities from Centralia Pennsylvania, which are recovering from an underground coalmine fire - Coalmine... | ecosystem: Environmental > Terrestrial > Soil > Unclassified ...
TGCCCCTCACCTGGATGGTCTCACCATAACATGACTGCGCATGCGCAGCGCATGCAGGGAGTGCACCCACCACTTTCATACCTGATAATGGCTTCGTCGAACGGCTGCAAGGCACGATCCTGAGCGAGCTGTGGCGCATCGCGTTCCGCCGAACGTACTATACGAGCATGGCGCAGTTGGAGCGGGACTTGCAAGCGTACCTGCGTTTCTACAATCGGGAGCGTCCCCATCAAGGGTATCGCCTGCAAGGCCGCACGCCGGCGGCCCTGTTCGCTGGCAGGAAGGCCAGCTAACCCATGCCGCAGAGCTCGGTTGGAGTCCAAGAGTGTCAACACCTCATCCACACTGGACATACTAGTTCTTATATGGCCCACCCCGCGGCGTGCCCCTCACGCATTGCCTCGAGCGCGCGACGGGGTGCGACACAGTCCCCCGCGAGCACGACCTTCGGCACATCGACCAGCGACCTGGCGAGGGAATCGAGAGCCCGGTTCTGCCCGGCGAAAATCAATGTATCGATATTGCGGAGCGCCTCCTCGCGGCCGGAGAATTCGTCGTGGACGATGACGTCGTGCCCCTCTACGCGTGCGACGTCATGGAACGGAAGGGTGCGGACAGACTTCCGTCCTAACCTGACGCGTAGACCGGCGAAGCTCACCGAAATGACGTCAGCCCCCGTTTCGCCGCCTCTGGTAACGATGGTGACCTGGCACTTCCGGTCTGCAAGTTCCTCAGCGATCCCGGCCGCTTTGAAATGCCGGTCATCATCCAGAATTACCACGCGGGGACCCATTTCCTCAAGCCTGCGGAGGGCATCCGTCACATCGATCGGCGCCACCGCGCTGGCTCCTGGGATTTTGGGGAGCACAGGGATGGATCCGGTCGCCATGATCACGGCGTCGAAGGCTTCTCGGCGGATACGTTCGGCAGTTGCCTCCGTTTCCAGTGTGATCTCGACGTTAAGTTTGGAAAGCTGAGATTTCAGCCACACAATCAGCTTGCCAAACTCCGCTCGATTCCGAGCGAGGACGGCAACAGCGATCTGCCCCCCGAGGACATTTGTGCGCTCCCAGAGCGCGACACGGTGGCCTCGAGCCGCAGCCACCCGGGCGGCCTCCATTCCCGCCGGCCCCCCCCCGACGACGAGTACGCGTTTTGGCGAGGAAGTCGGAGCGAGTGCGTGCACGCTCCACTGCGCTTCGCTTCCAGCCGCGGGGTTCACAAGGCAGGTAATCGGGCGCCCGGTGTGGCCCATTCCGACGCATCCCTGATTGCACCCAATGCACTCTCGAATGTCGGCTACTCGTCCTTCGCGAGCCTTGTTCGGAAGCTCCGGGTCGGCCAGCAGGGCGCGGGTCATGGTCACCATGTCGGCGCTGCCCTCGGCCAGGATCGCCTCGGCTTGGGCTGGTTCAATGATCCGACCCACCGCCATGATCGGGATCGGCGTCCCCGCGCGCTGGAGCGCACGGCGAATCTCAGCGGCGAGATACACGAACGCACCGGGTTTGAAAGCCATGTCTGGGATCATCGTGGCGTAGCTGTATCCTCGATACGTCGACATGCTGACGGACAGGAAATCGAGGCCTCGCGCTGCAAGTCGGGCGGCGATCTCCTTCATGGCGTCCAGGTCAAGGCCGCCGAGGGTAAACTCGTCCGCCGAGATGCGCATGCCCACCGCATGGCGCGGACCTACGGTTTCCCGGACGGCGTCGATCACTTCTACGGCCAGCCGGAGTCGGTTTTCCAGACTCCCACCGTACATGTCGCGTCGTTCGTTGCTGAGTGGGGACAAGAACTCTTGCAGCAGATACCCGTGCGCGGCATGGATCTCGATGCCATCGACACCGGCCGTCTTCAGGTGCTCCGCCGTGCGCGCGTGTCCATCCACCACCTCGCGGACTTCGGCCAGGGTCATCTCATGCGGAACTTCCTTGAACACGGGGCAGGGCAGCGGTGAGGGCGCCCAGAGCGGGAGGCGAGTATCCAGTCCAGTGATCTGGCGGCCCTGATGCAAAATCTGCGAAAACACCACGGCGCCGTGCGCGTGGACCGCGTCGCACAGCCGACGATACCCAGGGATCACGCTGGGATCGTACCCCGGCGTTTGGCGCGGGTGCGACATCGTGGTTGGGTGCACCCGCGATGCTTCCAGGACGATGAGCCCCACACCGCCGCGGGCGCGCTCGACGTGGTACGCGATCAACCGGTCGGAGACGTGGTAGTTCTCGACGTACTGCGTCCCATGCGCCGAGCTGAGGATGCGGTTGGGGATGATGCATTCGCGGATTCGGATGGGCTCAAAGAGGTGTGGAAATGCGCCCGTCATCACGGTTCGTTGTCCTCCCCGTCGAGCGCCAGCAACCGGCCCAAAGTGCGAACCGTTGCCAGCGTCTCCAGATGTTCAACCGCATTGATGATTGCAGCGCGGCGCCGGGCGCCGATCCGCTGCGGGCAGAAGTCGCAGCAGGCATGAAACTTCGCAAGGCGCTCCTCATTGGAAAGCGGCCGGCTGGGATGGCCTCGTAGAATGGAGACGGTCTGACGGAGGATGCGGCCATTCGTGAGTCGGATCGCCACCGATTGCGGGACGAACGTGACCGGATCCGTGATCGCGGGATCGCAGTGGACCGTGATGCGTCCCGCGAGCTCCAGCACGGCCGGATCCGCGGTGGCGTGCTCGGTGAAATCCTCCAGCTGGATGCGGCGCCGACAAATCGCTGCCGCGACACAGTACGCGGCGCTGACGATCGCCTCCACAACCGGATGGCCGCGCAGTGAGCCGAACGGATGACCAGAGACGCCGAACGCGTTCGGCGGCAGCGAGATATCCGCCGAGGCGACCTGCGCGGGTTGAAGGTCGTGTGCCAACGTAAGGCTCAGGGCGGCCTCGACGGCGCCATGGTTGTCGCGGGCGCACGGATAGGGCTTGAGCGATAGGTCGAGCAGGTGAAAGCGAGTACCGAGCCCGTCCGTCAGCGTGGCGGGGTGGTAGTCGCCGCGTTCGTAGAGATTGTAGTAGCCGAACTCGCCTTCGAGCCATCGATGGGCGCCGGTCAGGCCGCCTTCGGCGAGGACCGCCGAGAGGACGCCAACCTTGCTTGCGAACCCGGCGTGTACCCGCTTCACGGTCGCGCCCTCGCGCAGCGGCTGGACGTTCGCCGCGGACTGACTGTAGGCGATACCGCAAGCGTCGAGGATGCCCTCGGTGTCGAGCCGCAGGATGCGGGCGGACGCGGCGGCAGCCGCCATGCCGGCGAGCGATCCGGTCGGAAGAAACTCCTGACCGCGCCGTCGCGCGCGCCCCATGCGGCACAGCATCTCGGTCCCCGCCGCCACGGCTGCCAGGAGATCGGCGCCCGTGGCATCGCGCGCCTCGCCCAGGGCGAGCGTAGCCGGAAGGATCGATGGCTGAGTATGCAGCATCGCGTCGTCGAGCGTGTCGTCGAAGTCGCGCGCCGTCGCCATGACGCCGTTGGCGAGCGCCGCCCACGGCGCGGCGACCCGCGTCGGCCGCGCGTAGAGACTGCTGTCCGCGGGGCCGCTCCATTGCGTCACGGCGCGCAGCACCGCATCGACGCCGGGCGCTTCCGCGCCGGCGAGGCTCACGCCGATCGAGTCGAGGATCAACGCTTTGAGCTGGCGGGCAACCGCGTCCGGAAGAGCCGTCACCTCGAGCGCGGCCGCGAAGCGCGCGAACCGATCCTCAGATGTTGGCGGGGTGGGCCTGAGTGTCGCCATGACTACCGCGGCGCGAACCGGCCGCCGAACCGCGCGATGAGCGATTGGAAGATCCGGTCGATTACGAAGCCCAGGGTGCCGAGGGCGATCACCCCGGAAAAGACGGTACTCGTGTCCAGGAACAGAACGCCGCTGTTTACGAGGTAGCCCAACCCCTCGTTCGCAGCCAGCATCTCGGCCGCCACGACCGTCATGAAGGAGTTGCCCATCGCGATGCGCATGCCCGTGAAGATGTACGGTACGCTCGCGGGGAGCATCACCAGGAAGAAGATCTGGAGCGGTCCGCCGCCGAAGGTGCGAGCCATCCGGATCTTGTTCCGGGGGATGGCGATCACCCCGGCCATGGTGTTGAGCGCCACCACGAACACTGTAGTGTACACGATCAGCAGAACCTTTGCGAGCTCCCCGGTGCCGACCCAGAGCAGGACTGGGGCGAACCAAGCCAGCGGAGGGACGAAACGCAGGAAGTGTACGTAGGGCTCGAGCAGGGCGCGGGCCGTCCTGGACGTTCCCAAGAGCAGGCCGAGCAGGATCCCGATCACGCTCCCCGCGATGAACCCGGCGAGGATCCGGAGCAAGCTGACCGCGGCGGCCACTTCCAGCCGTCCGTCGAGGATCAGTCCGGCCAGGCGCGCGAACGTGGTGCTCGGCGGCGGGAAGAGGACAAACAGGTGAAAGCGATCGGCCGCCAGCTGCCAGCAACCCAGCACGGCGACGAGCGAGACACCGTAGATCAATATTGTGTTGAGATGGTCGTCCCACAGCGCCCGCCCGATGCGCGCCCAGCGGGAGGACCCGGCCACCGAGACCGTGGTGAGGAGGCGGTTGTTAGCGTGCACGGTAGCGCCGCAATACACGGTGCTGTGCGAGATCGAAGAGGCGATCCGCGGTAAGGCCGAACACGCCCAAGATGACGATGGTGCCGAACATCACGTCCGATCTGAAGAAGATGCGCGAGCTGTAGATCAGGTAGCCGAGGCCGTTGTTTCCGGCCAGCATCTCGGCGCCGATCACCGTCATGAAGGAGTTACCCATGCCAATCCGCATGCCGGTCACGATGAACGGGACGCTCGTTGGGAGCGTGACGTACCGGAAGACCTGCCAGGGGCGCGCCCCAAACGCCTGTGCCATGCGGATGCGGTCTCGATGCACGTGCGCGACCCCCGCCATGGTGTTCACCAGGACGATAAAGATCGTCGCGTACACGACCAGAAAGAGCTTGGTCGTCTCGCCGATCCCGAACCAGATCGTGGCGGGTGCGATCCAGGCAATCGGCGTGACGAACCGAAAGAAGTTCAGGTAAGGCTCGAAGAACCTCCGCACGATCGAGACGGATCCCATGAGCAGGCCGACGACGGCGCCGCCGAGGCTACCGAGCGCGAACCCGGCGAGGACCCGGAACAGCGTCACCGAGATGTCTCGTGGCAGGATGCCAGCGCGGGCCGTCGTCCCGAGGGCGGCCGCGGTCTGGGTGACTGACGGAAAGAGAATGGAACGGAATACGAGCGTGCTCGTGAGCTGCCAAATGACGAGCATCCCGGCGATCGAGAGCAGTGCTAGGGCGATGTCACGCGGCCCGTCGGTGAAACGCCCTCTCAAGGAGCGGCCGCCGAGGGCGCCACCCGGGAGGGCGGCGGATGCGCCCTTCATCGACTTTCCTTCCGCATCGCGCTCATGACTTCTTCGGAGACCGCCCGCTCGATCCGCGCGTACATCGTCGCGAAGGACGCGTCCCCCCGACTGCGAGGTCGGGGTAGGTCGTTGGTGACGATTTCTTTGATGTTGGAGTCCGGGCCGGCCCGCATGATGCCGATCCGGTCCCCGAGGATGATCGCTTCGGCGATGTCGTGAGTGATGAACAGCACGGTGCGTCTCGTTTCCGTCCAGATGCGCGCCAGCTCGTCCTGGAGGATCGTGCGGGTTTGCGCGTCGACCGCGGCAAATGGCTCGTCCATCAAGAGAATGTCGGCATTGGACACCAGGGCACGTGCGATCTGAACCCGTTGCTTCATCCCACCGGACAGTTCGGCCGGGTGCTTGGCGCCATGGCCGGCCAGTCCCACCGTTTCGAGCACCTGCCCGGCCCGCTGCTTTCGTTCGGCCCGAGACACCCCGGCTAACAGCAGGCCGAACTCGACGTTTTCGGCCGTGGAGAGCCACCCCAGGAGCGAATCATCTCCTTGGAAGACGACGACACGATCTGGTCCGGGGCCCGTGATCGGTTGACCGTCGACCGAGACGTGCCCTTCGAGGGGATGCTCGAAGCCGGCGAGCATGTTGAGGGCGGTGGTCTTCCCGCAGCCGCTTGGCCCCAACAGCAGGAAGAACTCCCGCCGTTTCAACTCGAGGGTAAAGTCGGTGAGGACCGCCGTCTGCTTCTCCCGGTAGGCGAAGGAGACGGCATCGAACGCGATGTACCGGGTCCTCACAGCGCTCGGAACCATGGCGCGCTCAGAGCCTGCTGGGGTCGGCCTCTTTCATGAATTCCGTCGTGACGAACTTCGAGAGGTCGGGCTTGGTCGACACGAGCTTGCGGTCGACGAGGTACTGATCGACCCGATCGAGTTCGGCCAGTGACGCCTTATCGAAACGTACGCTATAGTCGAAATACCCGACGAAGCGCCTGGCGTCCGCGGGCTTTATCTGGAACGCCTGTGAAATGACAGTGGCGGTCTCGTCGGGGTGAGCGTTGGCCCAGTCGCCTGCCTCGATCAGGGCCTTGAGAAACGCCACGGCGAGAGCCTTGTTCGAGTAGACTTTCTGAGAAACGCCCGCGTACACGCGCAGCGGCATGACCCCATCGTCGCCCGAGCGCGCAAGAATCCTCGTGCCCGGGACGTCGTCTGTGGCGCGCGTGAGGCTCGGTTCGAACGCGAAAAAGGCGTCGATGTCCCCCTTCGCGAGCGCAGGCACCATTTGCGCGAATTGCAGATTGACCAGCGTGATTTTGCTCTCATCGAGACCGTAGTGCTTCGCATACAGGTGATAATAGTACTCCGGCGAGGTGCCGAACTGGGTGCCGACTCTCTTCCCGATCAGATCGCCGGGCTTTGTGATGGAGGATTTCGCGACCGCCCCGAACTGCTTGTCGGAGCGCTCGTACTCAGCGATGATCTTGATGTTGCCACCCTGAGCGGCGACCAGCGGGACGTTGTACTGGCCGTTGCCGGCGAAGTCGGACTGGCCGGTCAAGACCGCTTCCAATGCTTCCTGTCCTGACGGAAAGACCTTCAGGGTGGCGTTGATGCCGTGCCGCTCCATGAAGCCGTTCCGGACGGCCACCTGTATTGACGCGTACGAAGCGTCAATCCCCGAGCCAATGACGAGGGAGCCCAACGCCGGCGGAGCCGCCGACGCAACCGGCCCTAAACTTCCCGCGCCGATGGCAAGCACGCAGATCAAGCCCGCGATTAGGGCGCTCGCCCAGACTCGCGTCACAGCGGTCCTGTGCTGCATCTCCCCACCTCCCCTAACGACAGCCGATGCTCATGTGAGTCACGACGGAGCAGGGATCTTGACAGGAATGAAAACGTGTTTTATGTTACAACAGTGTTTCAGAATCTGTCAATTCTCCCTTTATCTGCACGACGGAACGTGCCGCATCGGGAGGTAGCTCATGCCTGTTTGGAGCGATACCTTGAGCGAACAGGACCGACAAGTAATCGCCCGGGGCGGCTACGGCAAGAAGCGAGGCCTCGGCCATGCTCCCGCGCTGATCCTGATCGACTGCCAATATAATCACATCGGCGCTGACAAGCCGATTCTTGAACAGATCACCGAATATCCTGCGGGCGGTGGCGCTGCCGCGTGGGCGGTGGTACGGCAGCTTGTGACGGTCCGTGAGGCGGCACGCGCCGTCGGGATCCCGGTCGTCTACACACGATACTGCTACAGCGTTCGGGGAGCGCGCTACGACGGGTTTGCCCTGAAGCGCGGAAACCTCGAGCGGTTCATTGACGGCGCGCCGGGTACACGCATCCTGGCCGAACTGAGCCCTGCAGACGACGAGCTGGTGGTCGACAAGACGACGGCGAGTGCCCTTTTCGGGACCCCGTTGGTGCAGTATCTGGTGAGGTTGGGGGTCGACTCCGTGCTGATCGGCGGGGTTTCGACTTCGGGGTGCGTCCGCGCGACGTGCATCGATGCCGTCTCCTACGGGTTTAACGCTGCGGTGCTCGAGGACGGCGTCGCAGATCGCATCGAGCAGTCTCACAAGAGCTCTCTTCTCGACCTCTGGATGAAGTACGCCGACGTGATGACGTGCCGCGAGGCGGTCGCGTATCTTCAGACCGTGCCCTCGCTGCGCGCCGCGATGACCGCAACGGCGAGGCCCCGATCATGAGCGTCGACACCATCGTTCGGGGCGGAACCATCGTCACGCCCGAGCGCGGCGTCCGCAGGGAGGACCTGCTGATCAAGGATGGCAAGGTAGTTGGCCTGCTGCTTGACTCCTCCGGGGTTGACGCCGCCGAAGTGATTGACGCCAATGGCAGGCACGTGTTGCCAGGCGCGATCGAGCCACACGTGCACATAGGCATCTACACTCCGTCAGACGGCGAGTGGTACTCCGAAACCTGCGCCGCCGCCTGCGGAGGCGTGACCACGCTCATCAACTACTTCTTTCACAAGGATTCCTATTTGCAGAGCTGGCCGCCCGAACTCGCGATCGCGGAGCGGCAGGCGGTGGTGGACTTCGCGTGTCACTTTGGGATCTTGACCGAGCAGCACGTCGCCGAGATGGCCACATACATCCGCGAATTCGAGGTCACGTCGTTCAAGTTCACGGGCCATTGGAAAGGGTTTGAGAAGCAGCGGATCGGGAGCGACACTCGCATCGATGACGGACTGCTCTATCAAACGTTGCGCGCGGCGGGCAAGTATCCGAACGTGCGTGTCCCGGTGCACGCGCAGAATGTTGAGATCTCGATTCCGCCCTTTGCGCCGCCCGAAGCCGACCACTTTCTCAAACGGGACCACCTGGGTCGCACCGGGCTCGACCTCTGGGACAAGCTCAATCCCGGATTCACCGAGACTGTCTACGCGATGATGGCGTTGTACCTTGCCGAGCGCACGGGCGCTTCAGTTTACCTCGTCCACACAAGTGCGGAAGAAACGCTCCAGGCGCTTCGAGAGCGCTATGATCTGCGCCGCCTGAACAGCTATGCAGAGACCTGCGCCCATTACCTGGCGCTCGACACGGAGTCGCCGTGCGGGGCGCTTGCGAAGGTCAATCCCCCGGTGCGCGACCGGCAGGTGCAAAACGCCCTTTGGCAGGGCGTACTGGGCGGAACCCTCTCGACCGTCGGGACCGACCACTGCGCCATTTTGAAAGCGATGAAGAAGATTGAGACCGGCGACGTGCTGCAGGCGCGGCTGGGATTTTCCGGTATGGCCACCATGTTCCCGGCGCTGGTGACCCACGGTGTCAAGAAGCGCGGGATGAGCCTCGAGCGGCTCGTCGAGATCTCGAGTACAAACGCCGCGAAGATCTTCGGTCTCTACCCGCGGAAGGGGACGCTCACGCTGGGGTCCGACGCGGATTTCCTGGTGACCGACCTCGACAAGAAGCGCGTCGCGTCCGCCAGCTGGATCAAAGGGGTCTCCGACTTCAACGTGTTCGAGGGGGAAGCGTTGTTCGGGTTCCCCGAACGCACCGTCGTGCGGGGACGGACCGTGTACCACAATGATGCCGTGGTGGCGAACCAAGGCTACGGATGCTATTTACCGCGCCGCGCGTGAGCGATCGTGGGCCGGCCCGGGCGCCGCGGTCGCGGATTGTGGGGAGGACACGATGAGCACACATCTGACGCCCAGTCCTGGGCGTCGCCTGCGTGAGCTGCTGGCGCGCAAGCAGATTCTCATGGCGCCCGGGGCGTTTGACGCGCTCAGCGCAAAGCTGATCGAACGCGCCGGCTTCGAGGCCATGTACATGACAGGCGGGGGTACCGTCACGGCGCTGGCCGGACTGCCGGATATCGGACTGCTGAGCGTGACGGAGATGGCCCTCAATGCGAGGTACATCGCGAACGCGGTGCACACGCCGGTCTTCGCCGACGCGGACACCGGGTACGGCAACGCGCTGAACGTCATGCGGACGGTCCGGGAGTATGAGCAGGCCGGGCTGGCCGGGCTACACATGGAAGATCAGGTCTCTCCGAAGCGGTGCGGGCACGTCGCCGGCAAGGAGTGCATTTTGCTGGAAGAGATGGCGGGCAAGATCCGCGCGGCTGTGGCCGCGCGGTCGGACCCGGATTTCGTCATTATCGCGCGGACGGACGCCCGTGCCCCGCTTGGATTCGACGAAGCGGTCAAGCGCGGGCGCGCGTACGCCGCCGCGGGTGCCGATGTCATCTTTCCCGAGGCGCTGCAAACCCGGGAAGAGTTCGCGGACTATGCGCGGGCCGTACGCGTCCCCTTGCTGGCTAACATGGCCGAGTTCGGCAAGACGCCGTACTTATCGGCGAGCGAGTTCGAGGACCTTGGGTACGCGATCGTGATCTACGCCACCTCGGGGCTGCGGGTCGCCCTGCGAGCGATGGAGGCCTTCTATGCCGAGCTCAAGGCTCGCGGGACCCAGACAGGGTGGTTGGATCGGATGTTCACGCGCGCCGAGCTCTACGAGTTGATCGGGTATTCGCGCTACACGGAGTTCGAGCGAGAGTTCGTGGGCGACGCCACGGACCCGCTGGCCTGAGCGCCGGCGTGCACCCGGCGCCCGGGCGCGGTCGACGTCGGGTCCACGCCGGCAACGACACGGAAGGAGCGTCAAGCAGTGGGTAGCACCATTACCGAGAAGATCCTCGCGAAGGCATCGGGGCGGGCCAACATTCGGCCCGGCGACTACGCGGAGGTCACGACCCCATGTCCGACTGTGATCGCCCCCCACTCCGCGATCGACAAGGGCGCAGGGCTGATCCTGGAATGGGGTGCCCGCGTCTTTGACCCGCGCCGCGTCAAGATTGTCGACGGTCATTACGGGGCAACCGCGTCGCACAATGCGGCGGAGAACCGTCGCTGGATGCGGGAGTGGGCACAGACGATGGAAGTACCCGACGAGAATAGCTACGAACTGGGCCGGCAAGGCATCGAGAACATGGTCGCTGTTGAACACTGTTGGCCGCTGCCGGGCGCGTGTTACTTCCAGGGCGTTAACGGTCACATCAGCACCGCTGGGGCACTAGGGGCGTTTGCGAGTGCCTTGTCGTACGGCACCGCCGCCTACCTCCTCACGGGGAAGACGTGGGTGAAGGTGCCGCGCTCGGTGAAGCTCGTGATTCACGGCACGCAGCCGCCGGGCACGTGCCCTCGGGACGTTTCCGAGTACATCCTCGGGCAGCTCGGACCGTCTGGGGCCGTAGGGATGGTGCTGGAGTGGACCGGGCCGTACATCGACGAGCTGAGCATGGAGGGACGATTCTCGATCTGCTCTCAGGCGCTCTTTGCCGGTGCGTGGACGGCGATTATGAACCCCGATCCGCGGACCGTGACCTACGTTACCGCGAGAACCACGGAGCCGTTTGAACCGCTGATGAGCGACGCCGATGCCGAGTACGCGCGGGTGGTCGAATTTGACGTGTCCGCCGTCGAACCGCAGGCCGTCCCGCCGCCAAAGCGCCATGTCGTCAAGGCGGTGCGCGAGCTGGAGGGAACCACGGTGAACCGAGGGTTCATCGGCAGCGACGCCAACGCGTGGATTGACGATCTGCGCCTGGCCGCGCGAGTGCTGCGCGGTCGCAAGATCAAGCGCGGCGTCATCTTGAACATCACCCCGGGGACCGTGAGCATCCTCCGGCAGGCCCTCGACGAAGGACTCATCCGCGTCTTCGTGGACGCCGAATGCGTGGTGCCCACTCCGAACGAAGGCATGGAGTGGGGTGCGAACACCCCCCTTGCCCGCGGGGACGTGTGCATCGCGACGGGGCAGACCAACTACCCTGGGCGGATGGGCAGCAACGACGCCCAGATCTACCTCGCTAACCCAGCGACCGTCGCCGCGTCGTGCATCGAGGGCAAGATCGTCGACCCCCGGAGGTACCTGTGAGCGCGGGGCCCCTTCGGCCGCGCGGCGCACCAGGCCTGCCGCGGCGGCTGAGCGGGAAGGCGTGGGCGTTCCCGGGGATCCTGGACGTGGACTGGGAGATCTGCTCGTACTCGCTGGTCCGGGATTTGCAGCGGAAGGGGATGTTCACCTACGAACAGCTCGGGCAGTACTGCATGATCAACGTCGACCCCGAGTTCCCGCGCAAGGTGCAACCGGGCGACTTCATCGTGGCCGAGCAGAACATGGGGTACGGCCACGATCACGACCACGCGTGCATGGCCATCCGGGGCGCCGGGGTGGGCGCAGTGTTGTGCGAGAGCGCCGCTCCCTACTTCCTCCGCAACTCGATCGATCATGGACTCCCCGTGCTCGAAATCCCTGGTATCTCGACCGCGGTCACCCAGGGGGACGCGCTCGAGGTGCATCTCGCGGAAGGGGTGGTCAGGAATCTGACGGTTGGTGCGGAGTTGTCCTTCGCGCCGTTTCCTCCTTTCATTCTTGAGGTGCTCGATGCCGGCGGTGTCTATCCGATGTTGAAGGCCCGGCTCAGCGCCGCCGGGCGTCGATGAGCACCCGCGCGTCGCACCGCGACGACACACGCTGACAGGGAGAGCGCATTCGGATGAGCCCGCAGAAGGTCTTCGACGCGCGCATGGTCCCGCGCATCAAGGAATGTCTCGGGTCGTGGACGCCCCCGACGACGATCACGCCGCACCTGCGCTACCTGGACCTCTACCGTATGCGAGACCGCGTGATCCCGATCGACATCGAGGAGCAGATCGCGCAGATGCGCGCTGCCGGGGTGCAACGGGCGATCATCTGTGCGGCCGACAATACAACCACGTGGGGCCGCAAGACGCCGAATGAGGTGATCGCCACGCTCTGCGACCGGTATCCGGACGTGTTCGTTGGGTTTGCGGGCGTGGATCCACACAAGGGTATGGACGCCGTGCGCGAGTTTGAGCGCGCCGTAAAGTCGCTCGGTCTGCGTGGCCTCAACCTGGGGCCGTGGCTCCAAAAGCTGCTCGCGAACGACAAGCGCTACTACCCCTTGTACGCCAAGGCGGTCGAGCTGAACGTCCCGGTCGTGTTGCATACGTCGAGCCACTTCGACCCGACCGTGAGCTTCGAGACCGGCAATCCGACCTATCTGGACGAGGTCTGCGTGTTCTTCCCGGAGCTGAAGGTGATCGCCAGTCACGCGGGCTGGCCATGGATTCTGCAGATGATCGCCGTCGCCTGGCGGCACCCGAACGTGTACCTGGAGCTCTCGGGGATCCGGCCGCGGTACCTGCACAAGGAGCTGGTGTCCTATTTCGATACCCCGCTGCTGAAGGGGCGAGTGCTGTTCGGGACCGACTATCCACTCCTCGAGTGGACCCCGAGTATCGAGGACGTGTTGCAGTTGCCCATCGCCACGGAGACCAAGCACGAGATTCTATGGGGCAATGCTGCGCGGTTGTTCGGGCTCGAGGACTGAGCGACGTCGCGCTCGGTCCAACGGCGGGAACACGCAAGAGACAGGGACCGCTCGCGCTGCTAGCGCGGCGGGCAGACGCACCCTTGGGAGTGCAGCATGAAAACCGTTGACTACTCAGTGGAAGGGCCCGTGGCTCTGGTTGTTCTCAACCGACCGGAGAAGAAGAACGCTATCAACCATCAGATGCGGGAGGACGTGCACGCCGCGCTGATCGACATCCGAGATAACGAAGACGTCTGGGTGGCCGTGCTCACCGGCGCTGGCAGCACCTTTTCGACAGGCCACGACCTCAGCGAAACGCTCGCCGGCACCCCGACAGTGGACCAGTTGTACGAGCTTCAGCACTCTATCTTCAAGCCGCTGATCGCTGCGATTAACGGAGCCTGCCTTGCCCAAGGGTGCGGTCTCGCGCTCGGGTGCGATATCTTGGTGGCCGGAGAGCAGGCGTTTTTCGGCTGGCCTCAGGTCAAGCGCGGGATCTGCTCTGTCAGCGGGCCGACCCTGTTGGCGCGCAAGATCCCCTTGAATATTGCGATGGAGTACTTACTGACCGGCGAGTTTCTCGGGGCGCAAGAGGCGCTGGCGCTCCACCTGGTAAACCACGTGGTGCCGTCCGGCGACGTGCGTGCGCGTGCGTTTGAGATGGCCCACAAGATCGCGGCCAACGCGCCGCTCGCGGTGCGCGCCATGAAAGAGGCGACCCTCCGTACCCTGCCGATGCGGCCTGACGATGCCTACCGGTACGCGACGCAGCTGTTGCGGGAGTTGGAACGGACCGAGGACGCCCAGGAAGGCAGCCGAGCGTTTCTGGAGAAACGCGCGCCCGTGTGGCGGGGACGTTGACGAAGGCGGGGCCGATGCCGGCAGGACGATCCGGGGTCGAAGAGCTTGCCGCCGTCTGGGAACGACGGTTCCATCAGATGATGGACTACGTCTGCGCGGCACACCCCTACTATCGGAGCCTGATGCAGCGCCTTGGCCTGTCACGGCGCGACTTCGGCTCTTTGACCGATCTGCGCAAGCTCCCGGTCACCACCAAGCAACAGTACATGGCGGACCCGGACGCGTTCCGGCTCCGCTCGGAATCCCTGGCGGATCTCTCTTTACCTGAACGAACCCTGTGGGGCGTCGTGTACACGACGGGCAGTACCGCGGGGCGGCCGACGCCATTTTACGACACTAGTTACGATCACGTCGCCCGAATCTGGCAGATGCGCGTGGCCACCGAGATGGCGGGTATCACGGCTGCGGATGTCGTGGCCAACTGTTTTCCGCTCACCGCGGTTCCACACCAAGGCTTCCTGAGTGCTTCCTACGGCCCACTCGCAGTGGGAGCGCGAGTACTCACCGGGTTTACCGGCCGCCTTGACACGCCGTTTCCCGTACATCGGACGACAGAGGAGTTCGTCCGACTCATCGCGACTCATCGTGCCACCGTACTCTGGGGAATTACGAGCTACGTGCGTCGGGTTGTTCAGGTGGCGGAGACCCTGCGGCTCGATTTGTCCAGCGTGCGTATCGCCTTTGTTGCCGGGGAGCCGTGTCCTCCAGGGATGCGTGCGGACTTACGCCATCGCCTGGCCTCGTTGGGCGCGACAAGCGTGTTCATTCAAAACGGGTATGGGTGCACTGAGATGCAGGGCCCGACGATCGAATGTACGGAGGAAGGGCCGCTCCACGTTCCGGCGGCGGAGCAGTATTGGTTCGAGGTCGTGGATCCAACCACACATGCGCCGGTGCCCGAGGGTACGCGTGGCCTTGTGTTACTTAGTCATTTGAACCGTCGCGGCACCGTGCTGTTCAGATACGCAATCGGCGACCTTTCGGCGATGATTACGGGCCCGTGCGATCGGTGCGGGCGGGATGGTCCACGGTTCATCATTCCTCCGCAACGAGGCGATGCGCTGGTGAAGGTCCGAGGTACGCTACTGAATCCCGTAGCACTGATCGCGGCGATGAGCGCGGTACCCGGAATCGACGACTTCCAAGTCGTCGTTGCTTACCGCCGCGCGAATGATCCGCTTTCAGGTGAGGAACTGGTCATTCGATTTACTGCCGCTTCAGAGCAAGCTGGAGCAGTAGGCCGAGCGATTACAATGACTGTGCAGGACGTGTCCGAGCTGACTCCCCGTACACTGTACTTGATTCCAGAGGAGTTTGCGGTGTTGCGCGAGGCTGACGAATACAAGTTCAGGCGCTTTCGAGACGAGCGCGATGTCGCGACGACTCACGATGTGGGGCGGTGACCGGTGCGTCGATCACACACGCATCGACAAGCTGAACGCGCATAAGGCACACACGCTGAGGGGAACACATGTCAGCGGGCGATTACGGGACAATCAATGCGATTCGGCGCGCTATGGGCGTGCTGGAGCATCTTTCGGCGGCGCGGCATGGCCTGAGCGTGACGGAATTGGCTAGTGCTTCCAAATTGAGCAAAGCTACCGTCTTCCGCATTCTCGCAAGCCTGCAAGGCGCAGGATACGTGGAGCAGGACCCGCAGAGCCAACGCTATCGCTTGACGCTCAGGATAGCTTCCCTGGCGTTTGCCTTTATCGACACGATGGGATTTGAAGATATCTGTCAGCCGTATCTGGCAGACCTTGCACGAGAGACTGGTGAACTCGTCCAGCTGGCGGTGGTACAAGGTGACGACATGATTTTTGTCGCCAAGGCCGAAGGCACTCAACGTGTCAAGCTCGTGCCGATGCTGGGACGGCGCGTTACGCTTAACGCGAGCGCGGCCGGAAAGGTCTGGTTGGCCTCGTTGGCAGAAGAGGAAGCGATTCGGATCGTTCTCAAGCAAGGGCTACCGCGACTTACCGGCCAGACATTGACTACCGTCGATGCCAATCGGGCCGAATGGGCGCGCGTGCGCCAGCAAGGTTATGCGACGACAGTTCAGGAGTACTGGGACGACGTCAACTCGGTGGGTGCTCCTATCCGAGTCGGCACCAGCCGACGAGTCGTGGCTGGCATCACGGTTGCAGGCCCGTCCAGTCGATTCACCCTTGAGATCATGCGTGCACTCGCACCGCGTCTCGTGACGGTTGCGGACACAATTGCGCGCATGTGGCCCGCGTGGACAGAACCGTTGGCAGCAGTGGCCGGCGAGACATCACCCTCTCCAAGCACGGGCTGACACTATTGGCACCCGCGCCTACGTTCGACCGCGCGTTCGGCCTGTCATGAGGCGAGTAATTAGCGAGGCGCAAGGCAGCTCAGAAGGGGGGCAGGTCAAAATGACGGGAGTGAAAGCGATGGCGCGTCGCTTTGTGGTGAGTGCGCTCATCTGCGTGGTATTGGTGGCCGGGGCCACCTGGTCCGTCCTCCCGGCCGGTGCGTTGTCTCCGATAACGATAGCCACCTTCACTGGCGAAGTGTACGGGCTCGACGTCATTGCAGATCGGCAAGGCTTTTTCAAGCAGCATGGGCTCGACGCAAAGTTTCTTTCGCCACCCAGTGGCGGTGCGGCAGCGGCTCAGTTTCTGGTGGGCGGCAGCATCGCTGGCTGGTCCACTAATCCGGAAATTCTACTGTTGGCCGCAGCGAAGGGCGAAGACATCCGGTTCGCGGGCATGCTGAACGACTGGATCCCTTACGCCATACAGGTACCGCAGAACTCCCCGTTGGCTAAGATCGCGACGGACCCGCACGCGTCCTTCGGCGACAAACTGCAAGCGCTCAAGGGGAAGACGCTTGGCCTGACCGGGATCGGGTCCCTTGTATACTTAGCTTTGCAGGCCGGGTTGCAGCTAGCGGGCGTGCCTTTGGACGCTGTACACATCGTCGCCGTGGGCCCGCCGCAGTCTGGGATTGCCCAACTCAGCAGCGGACGGCTCGATGGGTATGTGACGTATTCGCAGGCGGATGCTGGGGTGATGGCGATCGAAGCGCATACCGTTCAGTATGTCAACCTGACAGGACCAGGTGCTCCTCAGCAGGTTAATAGTTTGAGCACGTTTGCGATGGGCACGTCCGCGCAGTACGCGACCCAGCACCCGGACGATATCAAGGGGTGGCTAGCTGCCTTGATCGACGCATTCAACTGGGAGAAAGCTAACCCCGCTGCGGCTGCGCAGATCATTTCCGACGTCGACTATGGCGGACGGTACGTCTCCGTCATCGCGTCGTCCATTCAACACGCCGTAGCCACGGCGCCACAACAGGATGCGCGGTTTCGAGTGTCGCCGCGCTTACTTAATGACGAGATCAGCTTGTTGGAGACGCTTGGCATTCTCAAGCGCGACGATGTCGTTCGTTACCATATCAACTACCAAACCCTGGTGCTCCCCTACGCGCAGATGCCTGGGGGTAGGTGAGAACGACGCCGCGGTCGTACTTCGGGCGCACGCCGCCACGAACGTCGACACACGCGGGTATTCTCTAGAGCGGGAGGGAGTTCGGAGCAAGGTGCCGGCGCCACAACGAACCGGGGTGGCCATTTCTGTGAAACGCGTTCGACACGCGTTTCCGCAGGGAAACGGCGTGGTACCGGCACTCTGGGACTTTGACTTGGAGATCCCTGCGGGCCAATTCTTGACCATAGTCGGCCCTTCCGGATGCGGAAAGACGACTCTGTTGGCCATGGTTGGAGGCCTTGTCTTCCCCCGCCAGGGGGAGGTACTGCTCGACGGACGTGCCGTGACGGGGCCGCCAGCAGAAGTGGCGTATATGCTGGCGCGCGACGCGTTGATGCCGTGGCGGACTGCGCGCCAGAATGTCGAGTTCGGACTGGAGATCCGCGGGCAGTCACGGGATCTCCGGCGTCAGAAGAGTGCGGAGTGGCTCGACCGTGTTGGCCTCACCGCATTCGCGGATTCCAAAATCAACGAGCTCTCACAAGGGATGCGTCAGCGAGTTGCGATCGCCCGGACGTTGGCGCTTGAGCCACGTTGCTTGCTAATGGACGAGCCGTTCGCTGCGCTTGACGCGCAGACGCGGATGTTATTGCAGCAAGAGTTCTTGCGTTTGTGGGAGCGTGTGAACGCCACGGTCATTTTTGTTACCCATGATCTTGGCGAGGCGATCCTCTTGGGAGATCGGGTCGTCCTTGTGAGCCACCGCCCTGGCCGCGTTGTCGCCGATGTAGCGGTCGCCATTCCGAGACCTCGGACCACTGAGATTGAATTGGACGATCCAAATTTCCGTCGCTACCATCGGCTTCTGAGCGGGCAGCTCAAGACCGAAGTGCGAGCACAGCTTTCACCAGCGGAAGATGAATGAGGAGTAGACGACTGATGAACTCGATGGGAGCCAACTATGGGGACTGTGCGCGTGACTCAAGCTACTAGCGCGGCGCGCACCGCTGACCTCCAAACGTTTGAGGCGAGTATTCGCGCGGAGATGCGCACAATGCGGCGACGGTATGAGGCAACGGCGTGGACGGTGCGCATTGCTGCGTTGCTAGTAGTCTTGGGCGGGTGGGAATTTCTTTCCGCGACCAATATCATAAAGGCATTCTACATCAGCGATCCCATATCGGTTGCCGTGTCACTGATCAATGTCTTGGGCCAGGGCGCAACTTGGTATAATCTTTGGCAGACGCTCGTCGCCGCTGCGATTTCCTTAGCAGTCGGGTCGATACTTGGAGTAGCTGGCGGCGTTGCGCTGTGGCGCGTATCGGTGCTCGCACGGGCATTCAATCCTTACATCACGCTGTTCAATGCTCTGCCGCGCCCTGCGCTCGCGCCGTTGTTTATCATGTGGTTTGGCCTCGGAGTCACCGCCAAGGTTTTTGTTGCAGTAACTATTGTGTTCTTTCTCTTGCTCGTGAACACGATGGCCGGATTGAGCAACGTCGACCCGGATATCTTGGCGTTGGCCAACTCCCTAGGCGCGTCGCGGCTCCAGCGATTTCTCCTTGTGGAGATCCCCTCGGCATTACCTAGCATCGTGGCTGGACTTCGGCTGGGGGCGGTCTACTCCGTCCTTGGGGTCGTCGTTTCTGAAATGGTCGCCTCTTATTATGGGTTAGGGCAAATGTTGGTCAAAGCCACAAACGGGTTCCAAGTCAGTATGTCATTCGCCATTCTGGTGCTTATGGCGGCAATGGCGGTGGTCCTGGACGTTGGCGCTTGGTTATTGCAGCGGCACGTCCAACAAGGGGAAGAGTCTCGGGCTTCGTTGCGGTAGGCAGGCCACCCTGTGACTTGGCACGTCAGAGTGAGCCGAGAATGTTTTGCCCGATAATGCGCCCCAGCCCAAACGCCATGAGAAGTCCGTTCCCTGACGTGTATCCGTCCGCCCCGTCGCCCGAGATTCCCGCTGCGGTCCCCCCGCCGGCATACAGGTGTCCGACCGGTTGACCGTTGGAGTGCAGCACGTGGCCGTTTGCATCGATCTTGAGGCCGCCTTGCGTATGTGCTAGTGCACCAGTGACGGTCGCCGCATACAGCGGCGGTGTCAACGCGTGCCCCAGGAGCACGCGTCCAAAGCGGTCTTGAGACTGTGCTACCGTACGCTCATACTCCTGGAGCGTGCCAATGAACGTCGAAACGTCCATGTGAAAACGCTGAGCGAGATCTGCCGCACTGTGGAACCGGTGGATGCCACCCGCCCGCTCCGATTCGACCATTGTGTTAGTGTGCCTGAGGCGTTCGTGGATCCATTCATCCCAGATGGCCACCGCGATGCCGCCGGGCTGTCGCAGGACCACCGCCGCCCACTCTGAGTAGCCTTGGTCCTCACGCGCAAAGCGTCGGCCCGTTCGATCGACCATGATGCCGCCTGCACTCACTACCCCGGGGTTAAGGCGTGTCCCGAGGCCGTGGAGCACGAAACCGAGCCCTTGATATGCGCTCATTCTCTCGATGGCCGCACCGGCTGTCATCCCCCAGACAATGCCCTCCCCGGTGTTGCTTTCGGACCCGACGTATGGAGCGCCAATCATCTCGGGAATGTACTGCGCGACCATGGTCGGGTTGGCGGCAAATCCGCCAACTGCGAGGACGACTTTCCGCGCATTGATGGAGGCGCGTCGATCTTGATATTCTATGTCCACACCCGTCACCGCCCCGTTGCTTGTATGTAGGCCGCGGCAGGGCGCAGGGTCGAGGAATGTCACGTTTGGAAGCCGGGACACAAAGCTTCGCAACGCGTCGATAAGCGGTGCACCCGACCGCATCGGATGGGCGTGCATGCGTGGTCGACTATGCCCAATCCAGTGTGTTTCAGGCGCAAATTCAATCGGGATGCCGACCGTGTCGGCAAGCCAGTGCACCACGCGCGCCGACTCGTGACACAAGGCCAGGATAAGCGTGGCGTCTCCCCGGCCATGATTCTTGCGGAGGATGTCCTCCGCCATGAGCTCCGGTGAGTCATCGCGAATGCCCGCGGTGCGCTGGAATCGAGTTGCCGCCGCTTGGATCATGCCTCCCGCGAGTTGCGCATTGCACCGCATACGCGTGTCCTTTTCGAGGAGCAACACGCTGCTCTGCGCGTTCGCGCTCGCTACGGTCGCAGCGACGACTAGACCGCAGGCGCCGGCACCGACGACGACCACGTCGTATAGGTTGCGCCAGTCTGCGTCAGCCACAATTCGCCCCCACATCATGCTATTCTCAACGTTACGTGCATCGGTTCGCGGAGCGGCTTCTTTCGCTCAGCGGCGCGTCTGCCTCTCACCCCGCTCAACGACCTCGCGACACGTCCGCTCCACGCGCAGGCCAGCGGGTTCCTGTCGTGTCAGGCGTCTGGGGTCGAAGGTACGGACAGTTTGTAGAGCTTGGTCGCGTTATCCCGCAAGAATTCTCGCTTCGATTCAGCGCGAATTGGCAGTGTTTCAATCTCACGACGGGCGATCTCCGGATCGATCAAAGGAAAGTTGGTTCCAAAGATACCCTTGTCCGGCCCCACGAGTCGATGAACTGCGCAACCTCGGGCTTCCACAAGCGAGGAGGCAGGGCACTGGAACCAATATAAACATGCGGGTGTTTCCACGCAACACGCATCATCTCCTCGGTTCATGGCCATCCTATGTGGATGCCAACGAGCTTCAACTCCGGGAGGTCGCATGCAACGGCGCCCAGGGTGATCGACCTCCCGACGCTCCTCAAAGGCCGATCGGCCGAGTAACGTATACTGTGACCCACCTGTACCTGAGTGGGGATGTCGAGCTCGACGCACTTCGCATAATAAGAATAGTATTTCGCACGGTCGGGAGGTTAGGTCAAACCAGTGGGGGTACAGGTGAGCGCCTATGAACTTGTGTGCCTTAACCGCGTCCTGACTCCGGGATATTGAAGTGTCAGGTGATCCTCGTGCTGATGTTGTAACATGGGCGCCCCCAGGATGGCCCGAATAAGACACGAACGCGTCCACGCGAGGCTGCCGGGGAGGGTCCGGACGAAGAAACGGGATTGGCTCCGTCAATGAAAGGAGTTGCAGGAATCAAAACGGAAATCTGGGTCCAAGCCAAGATGGGCGAGATCGGGGTCAACGTGGAGATGTGGAGTTCCGGTAGTCTCCTCGCACGCGGCCGCGCGCTAGCACGAGTTTAGCCCGGCGATCCGGCAGTTTCTCTTTTTTGGGATGTGTGGTTGTGGCGATAAGGCCGCGTCAACACGGCCCGGACATCGACAGGTCGCGGCCCGGAGGCCTCGGGACAACGTAAAGCGCTGAACGCGGTTGGCAGCACGAGACCGATCCAACATGCCCGGATCGCGAGGTGAATCCTCGGGTGCGTAGGGGTGCGCAGTTATGGAGGTGACGGTGGCTGGCGGGATGGTCGTCACGCCACACCCGGTGGCCTCGGACGCGGCGGCGCGCGTGCTGCGGGCGGGTGGCATGGCGGTTGACGCGGCGGTCGCCGCCGGCTTTTCGCTCTCGGTCGTTACGCCGGCCAGCACGGGAATTGCTGGATACGGCGGAAGCGCCCTCATCTACGACGCGCAGCAGCACGCGCTTCATGCCGTGGATTTTGACTCGCGCGCGCCGGCGGCCGCATCGCCCGACATATTTCCGGTCCGCGAGAGCTCCGGCGGCAGTCTCTGGGTGCCCGGGGCGGCCAACGTGATGGGGGCCCAGGCGGTGGACGTGCCAGGCGTGCTCGCCGGGTTGACCCTGATGCAGCGCCGATTCGGCACCCTGTCGCTTCGGACGGTCATTGAGCCAGCGATTGAATCCGCGGCAGAGGGCTATCCGATCGACGAGCAGAACGTGCTGAGCATCCACGAGACGCTCGTCCCCAACGCTGATCTGTTCCCGGACGTCTTGAACCTGTTTTCCGTTGGGGGCCGAGTACCTGAGGCAGGCGAGCTCCTCCGGAACCCTGCCCTGGCCCGTGCGCTGGAGGCGATAAGCCGGGACGGTCCTGAGTTGTTCTACCGGGGCGACATTGCCGGGGCGATTGTCAAGACAGTCCAGGCGGGCGGCGGCCGGCTCACGCTGGACGACTTGGCGTCATACGAAGCCAAAGTCGTCGAACCCCTCCGCTGTACCTATCGCGGATTTTCGATCGCGGCGGCGCCGTTGCCGATGGGCGGCCTCACAACGCTTCAGATGCTGCGCGTGCTGGAGAACTTCGATGTCGCGGGCATGCGCGACGACGTGGCGCTCGTCCATTGTTTCGTGGAGATCGCGAAGGCCTGTTGGCGGGAACGCCTCCTGCGGTATGGCGATCCGGACCACGCTACAGTACTCGCGGACGAGGAGCTGGACGAGCGTCGGATCACGGTCTTGCAGCGTGCTGTGACGGCGGGGTTGGAATTGCCCTCCGCTGGGGAGGTGATCTCGCCGGACCCGTCGGACAGTGGGACCGTCCACATTTGCGCCGCCGATTGTCGCGGCAACGTCGTCACGCTCACGATCACCCACGGCGGTGGGTTTGGCAGTCTCGTGGTCGTTCCGGGGACCGGCATTGTCCTGGGCCACGGGATGTCGCGGTTTGACCCCCGGCCGGGCCGCCCCAACTCCGTCGCGCCCCGCAAACGGCCATTGAACAACATGAACCCGCTGTTGGTCGCCAAAGATGGCCGGCCGATCTTTGTGATCGGTGGATCGGGCGGACGCACCCTCTTGTGCACTGTGCCGTATGCGGTCGTGCGCATTATCGACCGGGGCGATTCGCTTGCGGCCGCGCTCGCCGCTACGCGGTTTCACGTAGAGTCGGCTGAGCCGGTGCAGATCGAAGAGGGTGGGGCTGTCCTGAAGACGCGGCTAAGACGGCTTGGGCACCAGGTGCGGACGCGTCCCCGGTTTGGTGGGGTGCAAGCGCTGGCACTTGGGTCCGGCACGGAGCCCATGACCGCCGCCACGGACCCGCGATGGAGCGGTGCGGTGGTGTCGGTCTAAGATCATTCCCGTAGATCGTCCCCGCAAGCGACTCGTGGCGAGGGACATAGAAAGGGATGGCATCGAGCGCGTTCTCTACGCGGTGGTCACGTCGGCGTTTCCTGGCCGCCCGGGCGGCGGACGCTGTCCCCGTCAAGTGCCGCGCCGTTTTTCGCGCGGGTACCCCTGCCGCTGGCCGAGGCGTGCCAGGCGAAAACGCTGCGCACAATGCCACGGCGCCGAACGGCTCCGCACCTTGGACCGCTGCGGAATGGCATGCGTGATGACGGCAGCCGATCCAACGAATCCATGGCCTCTATAGGGGTCGCGATTGCAAGAGCGTCGCCAGAAAGGCGTGCCGAATGTCGGTTCCGTGAAATTGACTGATGCCAGCAACGGCGAGCCTACCCACACAGCCACGAGCCCGCCTGCAGAAGCATCAGGTCCATCCGCAAAGCTCTTCTCGCTCACAGGATTGTCCCAAGAAAGTCGTCGCTCGTTCGCAACATACCATCCACCTGCATGTTCCGGGAGGGTCAGGAGGAGTTTGACAGAGCGCGAGTAAGTGAAGGCACCAACGCGGACACAAGCAATGTCCGCGACGGGGGCGAAACAATGCTACATGGCGAGTTGTCACGTCGGTGCTTCCTTGCACGTGTCGTTGCTGCGAGCTCTTTGGGGGTGGCCTCCTTGGGCGGGGGCCCAGCCCTTCTCCGCTCATTCTCGGTGGCGGCTCAGGGTGTCCGTGGCGGACTCCTCCGGGCCACATTAGGGGCCGAGCCAGAGACCCTCGATCCTCACACTGGCGGCACCTTATTCGACATTGATATCTCGGTGGCGCTGTTCGATGCCCTGACCTACAATGACACGGTCACCGGGTTGCAAGGTGCGCTCGCGGAATCGTGGCAGTCTCCCGATGCGCTGGTATGGACGTTCCGATTGCGGCGAAATGTGAAGTTCCACAATGGTGACCCGGTCAACTCAGCCGCGGTTAGGGCATCCGTGGAGCGTATCGAAAACAAGACGCTCGGAGTCAACCACAGCTACACGGTTGTGATCGATCAGGTCGCTTCTATCGAGACACCTGATCCGCTCACGATCGTCTTCCGCCTTAAACAGCCGAACGCGAGCTTTCCCTTGAGTATGGCCGATATCATGATCATCCCGCACAGCTTCGATCCCGCAAAGCCCGTGGGCGCCGGACCGTTTCGGTTCACGGAGTGGGTGCGTGATCGGTACGTCCGGGTACGACGCTTTGAGGGGTACTATCGTCGAGGTATCCCGTACTTGGACGAAATAGCGTTTCTGCCAACTCCCGACGAGAATCAGAAAGTCGTGCTGCTGCAAACGGGGCAAGTCGACTTCATCGATACCATTCCGTTGCCCCGGGCGCAAGAAGTCCAAAAAGCCGGGAAGTCTCAAGTGTTTGCAGTTCCGCCAGGCATCGCTCCTTCAGCATATGTTATGATGACGAATACTCGTCGCCCGCCGCTCAACAATTCCAAAGTCCGCCAAGCGATGAATTATGCAGTCGACCGGCGCGCGCTCCTCGATGCGACCTTTGGGTTCGGTGCGATCAAATCGAATCCCATCCCCCCGAAGCACTGGGCTTTCGACCCGACTGCGGCTTCCTACAATACACGGGATGTGGTGAAGGCGAAGCAGCTCTTGCAGGAAGCGGGCGTGCCGGGGGGATTCTCGGTTCAACTAAAACACGTCACCAGCCGGGCGGAGTTCACGACGATCGCCCAACTGTTCCAAGCCAACATGGCCGACATTGGCATCAAGGTGAACATCGTCCCGCTGGAATTGGGCGTGTTTGTGGATCAAGTCGAAGCCAAACTAGTGCCTATCCAACTTGATGGAGCGGAATCGGTACAGCGGGCAGGTGGTGCTGCCCGCCCGCCGGTTGCGCCACGTGAGGTACCGGCTAATGCGCCGGCGTCGGACCAGATGGGTGGAATCGTCCGACCCGGCCACGGTGAACCGCCGCATCGCCCCGAGGTGGGACTCGATGAGATTCAGCCAACTCGCGTACGTCGGCTGGGGGACGACGGTGATCCGATGCGTCCGGTAGAACGCGCGCAGGAGTGGATGCCGATGGGTGTTGAGGTTGTCCATGATCACGTACAGGCGCTGGCGCCGCGGATAGCAGGTCCGCAGCCGCCGGAAAGCGGCCACCACATCCCGGGCCGTCTTCCGGCGTCGGCAGGTGCCCATCAAGCAGTCCCTGTGCACGTCGTAAAAGCCCAGGAACTGCTCGGTCCCTTGCGTGCGGCGGTAGGTGGCCCGCTGGCGCCGGGGCTGCCCCGCCCGCGCCAAGCCGACGCCCGGCATGGGGCGCAACTCCAGCGGCCCCCACTCGTCGAAACAGATCACCGCTCCGCCCCGCGGCCGCTGCTCGTAGAGGCGGAGGATGCGCGTTTTTTTGCTTCGAACGCCGGGTCGGGCGACGCTTTCCACGTCTTGAGCCGTTGGGGCGTCACCCCTTCCCGGCGCAGCACCCGCCGCACCCACTCGTCCGTGATCGGGGGCAAGAGGCCCCGCTGCTTGCAGTACGCGGTGAGCTTGGCCGTGGACCACTCCGTGAAGGGTAGCCCCAGATCGGCGGGGCGACTGAGCGCCACCTTGACGAGCTCCCGGACCTGCGGGCCGAGGAGAATCGGCTCCCGGCCCCACGGGTTGGTGGCCCGTTCGAATGTCTCGAAGCCGGAGGTGTTGAAGCGATGGAGCCACCGGTGCACGGTCTTCAGGTTGCAGCCGACGCGATCGGCAATCTCGGCCCCAGTCCGGCCGCGTGTCGCCTCTCCGACGATCCGATACCGCTGATGCAAGCGCACGGGCAGGGTCGACGTGCGGAGCTTGGTGGCCAACAGCCGCCGTTCCGTGGGGCGCATGCGACGAACAGTCAGAGCACGCATGGGGACCTCCGCTGCTGCGACGTAGGCTGCGTTGGTTTGTTGCCCTCATCATATCACAGTCCCTCAATCAAGTTGGAGCGGCACTAGACTATCAACTTGGCATGACCGGGACGGTACCCGGTCCTGATCCGGACCAGATCCTCTCCGCATACGACGTTAACGGTGCTTATGGTGCGCCAACCGGATGGCGCGATGACGAATACCATCAGTTGCTCGCGCGCGGGCGAGCGGTCGTCGCTCAGCAAGGACGGAAGATGATCTACGACCGCTGTCAACAGATCTTGCAGGAGGCATGCCCGGCGTTCACCTTGAATGAGCGCCCGATCCTCTGTGGCGGCTCGCCGTCCGTGCAGGGGTTTCAGGTAGACACCCGACAGTATACTTACTTTTCGAGCACCTGGATCCGACATTAGCCCTCGAGTCGCGCGCTATCCCTGCGCGCGGGCACGCGATTGCCAGGTCGGATCCTGTGTACAAAGGGGATGGCGAGCTTGACGCGGCGAGGTCGCGGGCGCGATCGCAGCGGATGCGCTGCATGTCAGACGCCGCACGTCCCATGCTGCGTGTCCATGGACATAATCCGCACCGCGGTCTCGAGCGCTTCGTGGCCCGACGATGGGAGGTGAGCCTCGAAACAGCGGACGACGCCGCTGGCGTCAGGGGACGGCGGGTAGGGGCGCGAGGACCCCGTGATGGGTGCGTACATCGCGCAGCGCGTGCTGCAGCTCGTGGGGGTCCTGCTGGTTGTTGCGACCCTGGTGTTCGTGGTGTTCCGCCTCGTGCCGGGCGATCTCGCGGAAATGCGCCTCGGCGAGTACATCGACCCGGCGACGCTCACGGCTGTGCGCCACACGCTCGGCCTCGACCGGCCGCTGGCCGTCCAGTACGCGAGCTGGCTCGCGGACGCGGTCCGCGGCAATCTCGGCCTGTCCGCGCTGAATGGGCAGCCGGTGGCGGCGCTCGTGCTGGAGAAGTTCCCCGCCACGCTGGAGCTTGCCGTGCTAGGCATGATCCTGAGCCTAGTCGTCTCCGTGCCGGCCGCGGTGATCACGGCGTTCAGGCGCAACAGTTGGCTGGACCAGGCGGCGCGCGGGGCGGCGATTGTCGGTTACTGCGTGCCGCGCTACTGGCTCGCCGTGTTGTTGATCCTCGTTCTGGCGGTGCGTGTCCGCTGGCTGCCCCCGGCCGGCTTCGTGCCCCTCTCCGAGGACCCGCTCGGCAACCTGCGGTACGCCGCCCTCCCGGCCCTGTCACTCGCGGTCACGCTTGCCGCGGTGCAGATGCGGTTTCTGCGCTCGAGTCTTCTGGATGTGGTCGGCCAGGACTACATCCGCACCGCGCACGCGAAGGGGCTCGCGGACCGGGCCATCGTGCTGCGGCATGCGCTCCGGAACGCGCTCATCACGTTCGTGACCGTGATCGGGCTGCAGTTCGCTGACCTGCTCGGCGGCCTCGTCGTGGTGGAGCAGATCTTCTCGTGGCCGGGTGTCGGCTGGCTCACGATCCAGTCGATCACGCAGCGCGATTACGCCGTCGTGCAAGGCACCGTGCTACTGATCGCCACGGCGTTTGTGCTGGTCAACCTGATCGTCGACGTCTTGTACGCGTACCTCGACCCACGGATCCGGACGGGGCAGGGGAGCGCCACGTGATCGCTCGACTGCGTTGGCGGGGTCGCGGCGCGGGGCGGTCTCTGACGGCGCGGCGCGCGCGTACGCTCGTCAGGGACCGGACGGCGCTTGTCGGCGCGGCGATCTTCGTGCCGATCGTGGCGGCGGCGCTCTTTGCGCCGCTACTCGCGCCGACCAGCCCCACCGCCGTGCAGATGAGCGCCCGCTTTCAGGGGCCGTCGTGGACCCACCCACTTGGGACCGACGAGCTGGGGCGCGACTTGCTGAGCCGCCTCATCTACGGGGCGCGCGTGTCGCTCACTGTCGGCGCGCTTGCGGTCACGATCGCCGCGCGCGCCGGCATTCTGTGCGGGCTCGTCGCCGCCTACTACGGCGGACGCCTAGACGCTGCGGCGATGCGTGCGATGGACGGGCTACTGGCGTTCCCCTCGATCATTCTAGCGCTGGCCATCATCGCGGCCCTCGGACCCGGATTCGTGGACGTCATGATCGCCATCGGCGTCGTCTACATTCCGGTGTTTGCGCGGATCACCCGCGCGTCCGTCCTCGCGCTGCGCTCGACTGGGTTCGTCGAGGCGGCGCGCGCTGCAGGGGCTTCCGACGCGCACGTGATGTGGCGGACGCTGCTGCCGAACTGCCTCTCGCCGCTGCTAGTGCAGATCACGGTCGGCTTCGCGAACGCGATCCTGACGGAGGCGGCCCTGTCGTTCCTTGGCCTCGGGGTCCAACCGCCGACCCCCTCGTGGGGCGCGATGCTGGACATGGGGCGGCGGTTCTTGACGCAGACAGCCTGGTACTCGTCATCCGCCGGTGCGGCGATTTTTCTGACCGTGCTGAGCCTGAACCTGCTGGGTGACGGCCTGCGGGACACGCTGGACCCGCGGCTGCACGCCACTCGGGTGGCACCGGGACGAGGGCAATAACAAGCACTGCAGAACATGATCCACACCTTAAGATGCAGATGCCCTGTGTCTCCCGAAGCACCAGCGTGCATGCCGGTCAGGGGGGCGAGAGTGCTCTCCATACGTCTTGTTACTCGCGAGGATGATGTTGCCGCGCTCGTAGCGGGCACTAGCGAGCTGAAAGAAAATGGTCGTGCCCAAATCGTCCAGGGGACAAGCGGCGGAATGACTGGATCACCCATCTCAGCCAATGGGGAAAACGGCAACGTCAAGGCGCATGATGAACGCCACGACCGTCTCGGCCAGCCATCGACCGGATTCACGACCTTGCGATCCGGCGCTTCCTCGAGCGTCCGAAACATGCTGCGTGCGCGTCGAAGGGACTGATGAAGCGTCAGCTTGGGCATCACGACGCGGCCGAAGACGGCTGTTGATCGAGTGCGCACTCGTAATGCGCTGGCCGCCAGGTTCAAATCCGGTCGCAAGGGCGCGCGTCTGCTAATCCGCTGCTGTGCGCGGGATCAGCAAGTGCAGGTTGAGTGCAGTCGCGCCGGATGGGTCCACGAACCGGTGGCGCCGTCGGAACCGACCTCCCCGCAAACCCATGTGTATCAAGCGGTCCCGAGCAGGTCGTCGTCATCGATGGGAGTGGGTTGGTGTGAACAGCGGGGAGGTTCAAGACCTGCACCGCCCACCATATTTTTCAAGCGTTTCCGCGCGATCACTACTCGCCCGATCGGCGACTTGCAAACGGTTTGCAAACGGATTCCCGAGAATGGCCCCAGAGCCAGCTCGTTTGAGCGTAGGGTGGGGGTCCTGACTATAATAAGTACCATGCTACGCCCCCGCCGCGTCTCGGGTGCCGCCTAGGATCGCATCCACCTTCCGGGCGGCCTCTTCCTGCATCCCCGGTAACACGTGACTGTACACGTCCATCGTGACGCCCACTCTCGAATGGCCCAGACGCTCACTCACCACCTTGGGATGGACGCGGGCGCGAAGCAGGTGGCTGGCGTGGGTGTGGCGGAGATCGTGGAACCGGATGCGCGGCACGCCGGTCCGCTTCTGGAGCGGTTCAAAGTCCCTCTGCACCACGTGCCAGCGTCGAGCGGTTTCCCGTTCGTCTGCGCGAATACGAGCCCATGATCGTCGTACTCAGGTCCCCACCGCAATCGCGCCTCGTTCTGACGCGCCTTGTGGTCCGTCGGACGTTCGCGAGACGGGATAATTGTGACGTCTCCCATGGGAGACGTCGATGCGCGCAGAAGACGGAGGTACGTATCTGGTCCTGGCTTTCTGATTCTCCTTCGTCAACCGCAGGGACCTCTACAGTTCCGTCGAAGCTGGCGTCAACATGAGCGATTCGACTACATTGCCGCCGGGCCGCCGGCAAACAGCGTCACAGGATCATAAGGGGAAGACAGCCGGGGAGCGCGTCCGGGGACCGGCAAGGATTCGTTGGATCCGTCACCCCAAGACCGTGGTCGAGCGTCACCAGTACCGCCAGGGGATCGAGGATCTCCTCGCCGCTGGATGGGCACCACGAACGTTGAACACCATCCTTGGGCGTCTGCACAGTGACTATGTGCCTGTGCCCGACCGGACACTGCGGTGGCATCGAGAGTACCGGCTGCCCAAGACGCGGTTCCGGCCTGCGGAGGCCTACGAGCGGATGCTCCGGGACGATCAGGTGCTGCTCGACACGGTGCGGGAGAAAGCGGCCTTGGTCGTGCTCCAGAAAGCCCGGCTGAGCCGCACGCTGGTCCTGGAGGAACGCCTGCCGGGCATCGTCCTGCCCCAGGTTGGCCATGAGATGGACCGCCTAGTAAAGCTAGTGGAGTCGTATGAGCGGTCGCTGGAGGTGGTCGGGCTCCTGCCAAATGAGTCACGCGGGCCCACGGTGACGGTCAGCCAGACGGTGAATGTGCATGAGGTCGTGGAAGCGCAGCTGGCGGGCATGCCGGCTGAGTTGCGCGAGCAGTTGGGACGGTGGTTGGAGCGGGCGCGGCTTGCGCGCGTCGAGGCCCGGCTCAAGCCGATCGAGGCGCGAGTCCGGAACGTTCCAGCGCCGATCGACGAGGATGGCGACCCGGATAGGGGCACGAGGCTTCTTGAGGCCCAAGAGGAAGAATCCGACAACATAGGAAATGATCGGCGGTCGGGGGCGGAGAGCGGGAACTAAAGGCAAGGGTAGCACCTCCACGGACTTTCTCCGGTCCACGATGCGCCGCCGGTCCGGAGCATCAGGATTCTTGTAGAGAAACGACGTAATCTCATTCGTGGCGCGCATGGCCAATCGGTCTGCCCGGGAGGTCGACGTTGGAGACGAGAGAACGGTTGAGTCACCGCTACGGCACGCTGCCTGAGCCGGCGTTCGAGTCGGGGCGGACCGTCCTCTTGATTATCGACATGCAGAAGCACGGTATCGATCCGGCCTACGGCGTTCGAGAGCGACTCGTCGCGAAGGGCCTGCCGGGCGTCGCCGACTACCACACGAGCCGGCTCGAGCTGATCGTCGGGAATGCGAAGCGGCTGCTCTCCGCGGTCCGAGAGCGCGGGATCGAGCCAGTTTACGTCGTCGTCGAGTCCCTGACGCGGGACGGACGCGACCGAAGCGCCGAGCACAAGCGGCTCGGCATCCATCATGCGCCCGGGTCTCCGGAGGCGGCGATCGTGAACCATCTGGCGCCGCGCGAGGATGAAATTGTCGTCAAGAAGACGTGCAGCAGCGCCTTCAATGGGACGTCGCTGCACTACGTGCTGACCAATCTCGGCATCAAGACCGTGATCGTGTGCGGCGTGATCACGAGCGGCTGCGTGGAAAGCACCGTGCGCGACGCGAGCGACCTCGGCTACGGCGTCGCGCTGGTGGAAGATGCCTGCGCGACGTGGACCCCCGAGATGCAGGACGCGGCCGTGTACGCGATGCGCGAAATCTACGCCAAGGTATACTCGACCGACGAGGTGCTGGCCCGCCTTGGCGTCCAGGAACGCGCTGCGCTTTCCGAACGCGGCCGCGCGGCGTCCCGCTGACCCGCATGGACTGCGACCTGGTCATTCGGGACGGCATTGTCGTCACGACGGCCTCGCTCGGGCCCGCCGACATCGGCATAAAGAACGGCATTATCGTGCAGATCGGCGGCGAGATGCGGGGCCGGCGCGAAATCGATGCCGCGGGCCGCTACGTCTTTCCCGGCGGCGTGGACATCCACGTCCACCTGAGCCAGGCATCGCGGCCGGAACCGGACCGCGAGGCGTGGGTGGACGACTTCTGGACGGGGTCCCGGGCCGCGATCGCCGGCGGCATCACGACGGTCGGCAACATGACGTTTCAGTGGGCCCGGGAGCGTGTCGGAGACGCCCTGGGGCGCGATCTTGCGGCGGCGCGCCGGGACGCGGCCGTTGACTTTGTGCTGCATCCGGTGCTGACCGAGCCCACGCCGGCGGCGATCGAGGAAGTCGGGGGACTTGCGGCGCAGGGCCACGCGAGCCTCAAGATCTTCATGAGCCGCGACAACTTCGATGCGCAGATCGACGGCTACATGCAGGCGATGCGCGCGGCCGCGGATACGGGCCTCATCACGCTGGTGCACTGCGAGGACGGCGCGCTGCAGCGGTTTCTCAAGGAGCGGCTGATCGAGGAAGGCCGCGGCGGCCTCCGGTACTATCCCGACAGCCGGCCGGACTACACCGAGGCGGCGGCCACCGAGCGGGCCATCGGTCTCGCGCGGGCGACCGGCGCGGCGATCTACGTTGTGCATCTTTCGTCGGCGTCGGCCTTGGCCAGGTGCCGCGAGGCGCGCGCCCAAGGCCTGTCCGTGTACGTCGAGACGCGGCCGCTGTACCTGTATCTGACGCGTGAACGCTTCGAGGAGCCGGACGGCCCGAAATACACCGGCGCGCCGCCTCTTCGCGCGTCCGCCGACCTGGAGGCGATGTGGGCGGGGCTCCGCAGCGGCGATATCCAGGCCGTGTGCACCGACCACGCGCCGTGGACGTTGCGCCAAAAGACGGACCCGTCCCTCACCGTGGCGACGGTGCGAAACGGCGTCGCGGACCTCGAGACGTTGATGCCGATGCTCTTCTCCGAGGGAGTTCGCAGCGGCCGCATCTCGTTGTCGCGGTTCGTAGAGCTCACCAGCACCAACGTCGCCAAGATCTTCGGGCTCTATCCGCGCAAAGGCGTGATCGCCGTGGGAGCGGACGCCGACCTCGTCGTGTGGGACGCGGAACTCTCGCGGACGATCGACGGCGCGTCGATGCAGTCTCGCGCCGGCTACTCGGTCTACGACGGCCGAGAGGTGCGGGGTTGGCCCGCGTTCACCATTAGCCGCGGCGACGTCGTTCTAGAGGGTACCCAGATCACCGCGGAGCGGGGCCGCGGGCGATGGATCGAGGTCCGGGCCCGCGGGCGCAGCGCGGCGCCGCTACTGTAGCGCGACGCGCCGTTCAGCGCGACGCTGGGCTCGCTCCGACAGCCCGATCCTCAGGTACGCAGCGGAGAGGTCAGCGCACCGGCGTTAGGGACTGTCTCCATCCGGCGCACAGCCTCACGCACCGCGGCGGCAGCATCCGCTCCGATCACGGGCTCGGACAACTTCATGAACTTCTTTTCGATGGCCTGTCCGCCGTCGTCAATGATCGCGCCGCCGATTTTCACGTAGGTTTGAACGGGTGTGATGGGCGCGACAGTGCAGCCCTGGAAAAAGATTCTGGCCGCGCCGGATTTGGCGGCGAGCGTGCCGCCGTTGAAATTGAAGATGGCGGTGGGCGCGCCGCCGGTCTGCTGGTTGGCGCTGGCGTTGGTGACGGAAGTGACGGAGAGGGTTCCGCCGTTCAAATTTACTGTGCCGGAGCTGGCA
>Ga0209168_10000587_pt1 | contig 33689 bp, 23 predicted proteins | sample Coa_R1_FD_187156 | JGI IMG/M metagenome (GOLD analysis project Ga0209168, IMG submission 187156) | Surface soil microbial communities from Centralia Pennsylvania, which are recovering from an underground coalmine fire - Coalmine... | ecosystem: Environmental > Terrestrial > Soil > Unclassified ...
CACATACCCGCGTTGCTCGTGGTCCTTGCGCCACCGGCGCGGACGCGCTAACCGACGGACGCGCGCTGCGAACTGATTGCGGTTCCGGAGGCATGGTCATGCTCGCACCTGATTTTTCCGTAGCCTGTTAGAGGTGTCCTCGGAGTGACGTAGGGGCAGTCGGGAAGCGCGCACGGCCTTCGTCGGTTCGGCTACCGGCCTGGCTCACACCGCCAGCCGGTCTTCCGGAGAACGAGACGACAGCGGCTCTGCTCAGCCCGCGCCGATCTCCGCGAGAGGCGCTGGCACGGGTTGCGGGTGTCCTGCTACCCGCCCGATCGGGAAGTGCCGCCGTGGCCGATGGGCGTGGCCTCGCGGTGCCGTAGAGGGGACCGGGAACGCAAGCGCGGCTTCGTCGGTCGCAGGCGGACCGCCGCGCGCCGCACTGGCTCGTCGGCCACACCGGCATCGCTCCGACGAACTGCCCTGCGCGCTCAGGCTCCGGGCCGCGATGCTCTGGACCGCTCTGCGATAAGCGAGGGCCATTTTCGGTCGCCGTGCTCGCTGGGCCAGGTCGCGCGTGGCGCTGGTCGTTCGGATCATTTGCGGCCCTCCAGCGACGCCGATCGGGGCTCAATCGCCTCGCCTTGACCCCTCGATTGGGCTCTTCTCGCTGTACGGCTGGCACGCGGTCGGACGCCCTGCTAGGCCACTGGCGGCGACGACCCTCAGCGCCTCGCCACGGTCTCTGCTATCGTGGAGTGGCCTCGGCCCGCTCGTGCCTGAGCGCGTGGCATGGGCAACGCGCAGCCCGCGGAGCAGGGCAGCCTATCGTCGGCTCATGCCCCGCCTTGAACAAACGGGAACAATGTGTCCGGACGTTCTGAAATAACGTGCGCAGATACCCGTTTCGCTCGATCACTTGTACTCTAAGCTAAACTAGCACCTCTGGAGGTCGTCCCGACCGCGGCTAGTGGCGCGAGTCGAAAATGTGTGACACAAGACCACGCCGTTCTTGTGCGCCTGCAAGGATCTCAAGAGTACAGCCCGTGTCATTTATCAATGACTCGCTCCACTAGGAACGAGCTTGAACTCACCATTTGTTGAACCAATTCATGGGGAATTCACAGCGCTACCCGGCGGGCGGGAACACGAGTTTGACAATTTCTTTCCGTACGCGTTCCAGTTCCTGGTCGGCAAGCGTCGTCGCGCGGTGCACTCGGTCGCGCATTATCCGGAACAAGAAATTCTTGAAGCCCATGTTCCGCATGGATTCCTCGTCTTTGCGTTCGAGAATGTCAGCCAACGAGAGCCCCTGGGGAATCAGATGGCGAAGGAGCTCAATCTCCTCAGCGGTGAGCAGCTGGAGCCGCGCTACATCTCTTCCCAGTTCAGTTGACCGGAGCAAATGAGCCCCACGGAGCGCCGTCTCGTACTCGTGCCAGACCAGATCCCCGTCTGGCATGGAGCCCAGTGTGACAATCACGGGATAGATTCGCCGAATCCGGCTCGGGTCTACGCCAGGCAACTGGTACTTGCCCGCAAGCAGGGCCTGGATGTTACGGTCGAGCTGGCGTGCGTTGTGAACGACAATCTTCTCGACATCTCGCTCAACCTCGTGCCGCGCAGCACGAATCTGAGTTTCTTCAAGTCGCGGACCTCCCACCGCAGCCTCGACCATGACGAGACGGTCCCCGCAGTCAATGGTGACGTCGGAGCTCTTGCAAAGCGCACGTTTATGCCACCGGTATGGTACCTCCCGGTGGACGCGGGGAGCAAGCGGGGTCAGCGTGCCACTGCTGTGCGCCGCGGCGAGCTTACGATAAACGTACTCTTCAAACAGCTCCCCAAGAAACGGCGGCACATCGATCCCACTAGCCCTCCCGTGGTCACGGAGCCGCCAGAGCAAGCCGGTCGTGAACTTCTCCCGGAGGAAGCGGAGACTGAGAGGTAAGATCTTATCGCCGTACCGCACAAGCGGGAATTCGCGCATGGTGCGGAAACCGAAGGCGATACTTTCAGTACGGACGTGTTCGTGACGGAGCCGTACAGCGTACTCGTCGGCGGAGAGACTCGCAACCGCGCATATCCGGTCCCAGACGTCCGGAGTAAAGTTGGCAGCCGCGAAGTAGGCGCGCGGCGAGAGCATCAGCAATGGCTTCACCCGGTTTCGGAGACTGAGTTGGCCATAATGAACGATGAGCGCTGAGCCCGCGGCAAGGTAGGTCTTTATGTCGAGGCCATCATGCCGCTCCATAAGATCGCTGAGGTCGGCGCGGTGTTCCGCCCAGAGGGCAGGATCGCCCAGGAGGTCAACCAGCATGGCCCAGACACGCTGCAGCGCAGCCCCAGCATTCTCGCGGGCATGGAGCATCTCCATACGCAGAAGGTGTTGCAACAGCATCCAGTCGCGATCGCCAGGTCGGTCTGCCGGAGTCAGGTCGTCAAGATGATCGGCAATCGCCAGCAGCAGGCGGCCGAGATCACGCATTTCCATCTCGGTCACCGCCGCTTCGGCGACAGGATCGGCGTAGAGAAGCGCGAGCTTCTCAAGGATCCAGATGGGTTGGTTCGCAAACGCAACAACGCGCGAGTGACGCAACTTCTCAGTGGCTGCCAGCCGTAGATCTTCCGGAATCAATGCAGCGGTGAGTTCCGCCTGCGTGTCAGGTGCCAGTTCGCCGTCGTTTTCGAGGGTAGCATCTACCGTCGCGAGGAACGTCAGGGCTGCTTGCTGGCTATGCCGCCTCAGGGAACGGGTGATTTCCTCCCACGACATCCTGGCAGCGCCCAGGGAACCGAGCGATAACGTCTGATATAGATACGCAGTTTCGACGAGGCGACGATGCGCTGGTGTGGCGAGCTGCGGCACAAGAAGACCTCCGTCACTTCTGATCCATTGGCGCGCTCGGCGTCTCGACGTGCGCTAGCCCCCTTACGAACAGTACGACCAGGAGGGTGCCCCGATCGCACAGCGATTTCGGTTAGCATACCATCTCCCTCGGCCGCGAACAACGCCTCGGAAGCGTCACGCCGAGCCTGTGATGTTGGCCCGGAAGGACCTGGAAACCCCGGACGTGATAGCAGCACAGGCAGAGGCCCCGCGATCTAGACACGCGGTGCGCGCGCGTCGAACGCGCGCGGACTTTGGGTTCCCGTGCGAGGGATCCCGAGTACGGCCCAGACACGGACACAAAAAAACAGGACGGGGCGAGGGCGCGCTAGCGCGGCATTCGGGCTCCCGTCCCGCCGCGACAACGACGGATGACCCCACGAACAGAAAGTCCACTTGCGACCGCAGGCACTTGCGCGCGCCGACGGCGCGGTGTTCGGACTGCCGCGCCGCAGAAAGCGAATCGTTGTCAGCCTCTATCGGTTGGTCCCGCTCAGCCCCTACCACCTCTCGCGGTTCAGCCTCATCGTATCATCCCGCCGCAGGATGTTCGGGTTTGAAGATCTGCGGCTGCGCCGGACCCGTCACGTCCATCACGCCGATCATGCCCTTGCGCACCGCGCGCGTTAGCGCGTGGTCCAGGAACTTCACCTGACCGGGCACCGGTAGCGCCAAGTGGGCTACGAGCGTGCTTCCGGGGGCCACAGGCACCGTCTGGACGTAGGTGTCGGGAGCGTTCGCGAGCGCGCCGTTGGGCCATGCCTTCGTCCACACGTTGCCGATTGCATGGAAGCTGCATGGAAGATCCGGATTCCGGGGGGCCGTCCCGCCAGGCGGCCCCGCGCGACGCGTCGCGGGGACCATCCCGACTCACGATGTGCGCGGCCTGTGGGCCGGTAGCCACGCGGACAACATGCGCGATATGTGGGAGAAGCGTCGGCAGAGGATGTCCGCATCGATCGCGGCGCTCGTCCGGGAAGCGGCGTTGTGCGTCACGCCGACCGGCCGGGAGGAACGGCTGGCTTAACCTCGACGGCGCGCGGGGTCTGGGCTCCCGGCCCACGAGTTCACCACGCCCGCATCGCAGGGACAAAATGTGCGGAATCGCACAGATGATAACAAAGTTGTCGTCCGTCTGATTGGACGATTCGATGGACGAAATGCGCCGCGGGGCCGGCGAGGGTTACCGCACAAGGAGTTCCTGATGTGGGAGGGGTAGTGAGCACGTGAAACACCCTGAACGGGCTGGGAGGTCCCACCATCCTGGAACGTGCACAGATACGGGACGGCGTCGGGCCCGGACGGGGTCTAGCCCCGGCGGGACGACTCTCGTGCTGTTGTGGCTTGGGAGGCGGGAAGCACGGTGGGTGACAGCAAGACAAGTGCGATCGACCCAACCCAAGCTCGTACTCACGCGCTGAACGTCGAGGGAGTATTTTTTCAGCAGCGGGTCGCCGACGTGGTCCAGGAAGCAGGCTGGACGATCACGGCTCAAGAACATCCGGTGGCCTTTCCTAAGGGGAATGGGCCCTTCCCGGGTCGCGAAGGACGGTTGGACATCCGGGCTGAGCGCGGTTCCCAAGGCTACCGAATCATTCTCGCGATTGAGTGTAAGAAGTCCGACCAAAGTTACAAGGATTGGGTCTTCTTTCCGGATCGGTCGGAAGAGATCAGGGCTCCAGTTGCCTACCCTGTACTGACGAGCGAAACCCCTGGTTCGACGACCGCCGGCTCGAAGTGGCGCCTGAGCACCGAGATCCGCCCATTTACTGCCGGAGTCGTTTGCATCGACGCCCGGGAACTCAAAGCGGAGTTCGGCAAACCAGATTCGTGGAAATCTTCGACGAAGCGCATTGAGGATGCCTGCTACCAAGCGACGCAAGCCGTTCAAGCATTGTTCGGCGACATCGTGGAACGTCAAAATCACCTTCTAGCAGCCGGAATGGAACCGGAAGTAGGGGCCTGGGTGATCCCGCTGGTTGTGACGACCGCAAATCTCTTCCTGTGTCGCTTCACGCCGAAAGCAGTTTCTTTGGACACCGGTGAAGTCGATTGGATGCGGGTACGATACGAGCCGGTCGATGCCACCGTGCTGGAGTATCCGCTGCCAGTTCACTTGCAGCTGCCCCCGGCCGAACCGTTGAAAACGGACCCGAGAACCGTCACGAAGAAGCACGTCTTCGTGGTACGAGGTGCATCTCTTTACGTGTTCCTGCAGCGAGCGGATCTGGGGGTTCGTCCTTGAGTGCGCCAGCCAGATGGCAAACTGAAATAATCGAAGTCTAGTGTTACACGACTTTGGGCAACTCAAGCGATTGGATGTTCCTGAACTGTAAGCCTCAGGTTGCCCTCAGAGGGTGGAGTGTCCCGATGACTACAAGACGCCACGTGTGCGCTAGGCGCAAACGTTGGCGATGAACGCCCTCACCGCATTGTTGACCGAGCTTCTTCTTGCTAGTCCAGCGGGGGTCACGGTCCCTCAACTCCGCCGGCGGCTGCGCGAGCACGGCCGCGGCATGACGGAGCAACAGATCGAGTACGCTCTCCGGCGCGGCCTCTTTACCGAACTCAGTGGCCACTGGTATGTCCAGGGCCATGAACCGATTGAGGAGGCCACGGGCGACCATGCATCTGAACCGGCTAGGAACCCGATCCCCGTGTCCGTGCTCTGTCTCCCCCGAACAGCCGAGCACTACGCTGTGCTCGACATCGAGACAACGGGCATGGTCAAGGGCACGGACCGAGTTATTCAGATCGCGGCCTTTCGGGTCCACCACGGGCATCTGGAGTGCGAGCCTCTCGTAACGTACGTCAACCCGGCAGATCGCGAGATCGCACCTGAGCTTCGAGATAAGCTTGGCATTGTCGCCGGCGGACCTGTGGAGGTCGCGATGCGGTCAGCGCCGCCCCTGCAGGTTGTGTGGCCCCGTGTCCAATCCATGCTCCAGGATCTTCCGGTTGTCGCCCACAATGGGGTTGACTTCGACCTGCCCTTTCTGGAGGCGCACGTCGGCCCGATCCCCAATCAGTGTATCGATACGTGGGAGCTCGTGCACTTGGCGCGACCGGACCTCACTGATCGTACGCTCGGTGCACTCATCGACTCCCTTGAGCTCTCTTGTCCTGCCAAAATCCGCGAGCACTCAACTCGATCGGACTACCATGACGCGCTGTACGATGCTGGGTGCACGTGGGCGCTGTTCGACGCGCTAGTCGAGGCGCTACGGGCGCTGCCTGACGACGATCGAGCTGTGCTGGCGTACCTCCTCCCTGAATGGAGCTCGTTCCTGCGGGTGCGAGGCGACGTCACGCGCGTGGAGGCTGTGTTGACCCCGCCGCGGCGTGCAGATTTCAGCGGCACGATGGTCGGTGCAGGCTCGGTACTTCCTGAACTTACGCCACAGGCGGTGGCGGAAGCGTTCGAGATGTTCGTGACCCGCACCGGGCGAGATGCGCGCCCCTCGCAGGTTGCGATGGTTCGCCATGTCGCCGACGCACTGGTGAATGGACGGGCGAAGCTCATTGAGGCACCGACCGGGACTGGCAAGAGCCTCGCCCTCGGCTTCCCCGCCGCCCTCTTCGCGCTGCAAACGGGACAGCAGGTCGGCATCGCTACGCGTACCCACATTCTTCAGACGCAATTGCTGGATGACCTAACTCAGCTCAGGGAGCAATCCGGGTATCCGTTCCGTTTCCAGGTTGTCAAAGGGCGAGAGAATTACCTGTGCCTCACGCGGTTGGAGCGCCTCGTCCGGGATCTCGATCCGGTAAAAACCCCTTCAGATGAGCGGTTCCTTGTAGCCTACCTCGTGCGGTGGGGCACCGTGGCTAGTGCTTCCGGGAACACGGGCGATCTGGACGACCTGTCCTTTCGTCTGCGAGAGCGATTCCCCATTTTCTCGACCCTTGTCGGGCAGGTCCGCGCGCTCGAGCACAGTTGTCCGACCAGCACCTGCGGCCGGTACCGCGGGTGCTTCTGGGGAGCTGTTCGGCGCGCCGCTGAGACGGCTCACGTGCTCGTTCTCAACCACGCGCTATGGCTCCAAGCTGACCGCAGCCAGGTGCCCCATCTCCTGATCGATGAGGCCCATGGGTTCGAAGACGCGGCGACGGAAGCGCTCCAAGAAGAAGTTGGCACGGAGACGATCGGGTATGCGCTTTCGCAGATCCTGTATCCGGGGGACCGGTTGGGCCTGCTGGTGCGGCTTCAGGCCGCAGTGCGGCCTGGTTCCACACTGACTCGTCTCATCTCATCGGCGTTCCGCAAGGTGCGTGTGGCGAGGCAGCAGCTCGGCGAGATTGGCGTACTGCTCCTCGAGTTCGCGCGCCACAGTGGGCGCGAGGTGAGCGAACTATACGGCGTCACGCTCAGAATCCGTCGTGACCTTCGGAATCAGTATGCGCAGCGGTGGGATCGCATCGATGCGGCGCTAGCTCACCTCAGAACAGTTTGTCTACTTGCGCTCGCCGAGGATCTTAGGCAGATTCGCGAAGGCCTGGACGTCGCTGCTGACGCTGGCCGTTATCGGGGCGATCTGTTCGCGCTGCAGCAGGCGGTCGAGAATGAAGCCGCCCGGCTCGAAGTCCTTCCGCGTGCTGATTCTCGGCGCAACGTGTACTGGCTGCATGTCGATCCCCGCCGGGACGATCCACCAAGCTGGGCCTTTCGGTCCGCACCCATCTCGGTCGCAGCCGACCTGCAACCCCGGTTCGCGCAGCTGACGTCGCTCGTTTTAACATCCGCTACGCTGACGATTGAACGGAATGACTTTACCCACTTCCGGGACCGGCTGGGCTTGCAGGATCGGGTGACTGATTCCGACCTCCATCCGCTTCCTCCCAACCTGCCTTACGAGAACGCGCTGCTCGTATTGACGCGTTACCTCAACCATATCCCGGCAGCCACATATGTGCCGGCGTTCACGGAGGAGGTAGCGCAGGAACTCACACACCTTCTCCGCTTCACTGGCGGCCGCGGTCTCGTGCTGTTCACTGCCCGCTACCGCATGGAGGGTGTGTTCGCCAAGATCACCGCGCCACTGACCGCTGATGGGGTCGAGGTTCTGGCGCAAGTTGCAGGTCAAAGCCGGGACCAACTCAAACGCCGCTTCCGAGATGTCGAGAGCTCGGTGCTCCTGGGTGTTCAGTCTTTTTGGGAAGGCGTAGATGTCCCCGGGCCGTCGCTGTCAATCGTGGTGATGGAGAAACTGCCATTCCCGTTCTTCGGCGACCCCGTTCTCGAAGCCCGGATGGAGGCGATTGAACAGGCGGGGGGGCGACCATTCGACGACTTCCTGTTCCCCCTTATGGCCCTGCGATTTAAGCAGGGATTCGGGCGACTGATCCGTACGCCCAGCGATCGCGGTGCGGTCCTGCTGCTGGACCGGAGGATTCACGGAAAATCCTATCGGGAGAGGCTTCTCAACTGCCTGCCAAATTTCACGCGCCGGCCCGAGGTGGAAGGGGACCGCCGGTCCACGTACGAGGCAGTCGCGCGGCACATACCGGCCATCATGCTAGGCCGAGACTTGGCCGCCCAACTTGGTCAGATCCCGGAAACCCTGCTCTCGGAGGTTGCCACCCGGCTCGAAACCTGGAACCTGGTAGGCCCCCTGACGGCGGACGCGTACGCGGCGCGCCGGGGCGAACTCCTCCAGCTCCTCCGCGACATCTTCGGCCACGAGGCGTTCAGGTCGGAGGAGCAGGAGGCCATCGTCCGGGAGTCATTGATGGGGCACGATATCTTGGCTGTGCTCCCGACCGGCGCCGGCAAATCGCTCGGCTTCCAGCTGCCGGCGCTCTTGCGGCGCGATCTTACGGTCGTGTTTTCACCGCTCATCGCACTTATGCGGGACCAGGTCGACCAACTACAGGGGCGGCGGATTGACCTTGTGGACGCGCTCACGAGTCATCTGCCGGCCGACGTGCGCGAGCATGTGTACCGGCGGGTCCGCGCCGGGCAAACGCGCCTCCTGTATTGCAGTCCTGAGCGGCTCCGCGATCCGTACTTGCAGGAGGTCCTGCGCGTAAGGCGCATCGCACAGGTGGTGGTCGACGAGGCGCACTGCGTCTCAATGTGGGGGCCCACGTTCCGGCCGGAGTACCGAGCGATCCCGACGATGTACCCGAACGGCGTGCAGCGTCCCCCTGTCGCAGCGCTCACCGCGACGGCAACACCGGCGATCGCCGAGGACATCACTAACGTGCTCGGCCTCCGGGATCCCACGGTCATCCGCACGTCGGTCGATCGCCCCAACCTCCGACTGATCGTCTATAATCGGCACGCCTGGTACTATCACGTCCGCAGCCGGCCGGACAAATTCCGCGTTCTCCTCCCAATTCTCCGTGCGGCCGATCGGCACGCTGACGCGGTTGTGGTCTATGTTGCAACCGTCCACGGCGCAGAGACGCTGGCGCGCCGGATCGCGTCAGCCGGATTCACTGTCCGAGCGTACCACGGTAAGATGGACGCCTTCGACCGCGCGGACATCCAGGACCAATTCATGGATGGCCTCGTCCCGATCATCGTGGCCACGAAGGCGTTCGGTATGGGTATCGACAAGCGTGATATCCGCTACATCATTCACTACGATGTCCCTGGCGATCTCGAGAGCTACTACCAGGAGGTTGGGCGTGCCGGTCGGGACGGGGAGCCCGCCTACTGCGTTCTCCTCTACTGCCCTGCAGACGTGAAGATCCAGGAATACTTCGCCGACCAGGGTCAGATCGATTTCTCGAAACTCAGAGCCCTCACGGCCGCGCTGCGGGCTAGGCTGGCCGAAGGGCAGCTGGTCGACCTCCAGGAACTCGCCGAGGAAGTGGACCTTGAGGAGATCCCCCTTGAGGTGGCCTTAACTCATCTGGAGAACCGCGGCCTGATCCGGCGGGAGGTAGATGTCACCCGGGAAGCGATCCTCACTGTCCAGACCGACCGTCGCACGCTGGAGACCCTTCTGGAGCGCGGGGACGAGTACGCCGGCCTCGAGGCGCTCCTGCGGACGGGTGTGCTCCGGCCGTATCAGCGTCAAGTCATGTATATACTCCCGCTGGCGCACGCGGCAGGGCTGGCTCCGGCCGATCTGGACCGGTTGCTCGTGCGCCTTGCACTGGACCAGCACGTGATCTACAGACCTTATGGACGGGTAGCGTCGATCGTGCCGGGTCCAACCTGGCAGTCCTACGACCCGGCAGTTGAGTCGCCAGATGCGGCCGTGGTGGCGGGGGCCTACCGGAAGCTGCGCCAGATGATCGCTTATGCCGAGGCTCGACCCGATCAGTGCCGTCGCCAGCGCTTGCTCACTTACTTTGGAGAAACTCTCGCCACCCCGTGCGGAGCGTGCGATGGATGCAATCCGCGCCTTGGCGTCCCCTGGGCGGACCTGCGGATCGAGGACGTCCCCAATCCGTCGGTGCTGTTCGACCTCCCGACCGTGTGGATCGAGACGATCCAGGCCAACATGGACCTGGAAAAGGAAGGGCGGCAGCCGTACAGTGGGAAGACGCTAGCGCACATCCTGGAAGGCAACGACTACGCCTTGGTGAATCGGTACCCTCCCGACGAGCGCCGACGGCGCCAGCGGCATCTCCACCGGTTCCCGACGTGGGCGGCGCTCGCGACGCTCCGGCCTCGCCGCAGGTTGCAGAAAACCTATGAGCGGTTACTGCGAGAGGGATTCATCCGTGAGGAACAACGCTCGCTTCGCAGTAGCTCCGACACCTATCTCGTGCCGGTTGTGACGGAAAAGGGAGCGGTCGTTCTTGCCGATGGCAAGCCGCTGAACTGGGAGCACGTAGGAGAGTAGAGAAATGGCGTGGACCGAACTCCACAAGATCGGCGCCAACCCCGTTGGGATTGTCGCCGAACATCTGCATGGCTACGTCGGCTTCCTGGCTCTTGCGAAAGAACTCATTCAAAACGCCGACGACGCCGGGGTGACCACTCGGGACGCCCGGGGTGGCCGCTACGGGGCCAAAACTGTGCGGTTCCGTTTCTTCTCAAATCGTGTCGAGGTCAACAATGATGGGCCGCCGTTTGACGAGGCTGACCTCAGGGCGATCGCCGAGATCAATTCCGGGCACAAACAGCGCACCGAGCGCGCCGCCGGATATTTTGGAGCAGGGTTTGGCGCAGTGTACTCCATCACCGACACGCCTGAGATCCGCTCCAACGGGCGCCGAGTCCGTCTGAACTGGGAGCGAATGGTACTGGAGTGTGATGCCGATCTCGAACCCGATGGGAAGTGGACGAGCATCATTCTGCCGTTCCGGCGTGATCGGACCTCGGTGCTGGCCAGATTCTCCCAACAGGCTGCGGTGGTCGAGCCTCACCAAGAACGCCAGTTTGAGCGCGTGCTCCGCGCGCACCTAACCGAACTGTTATTGTTCTTGCGCAATGTCCGGGCCATCGAAGTCTACATCGAAACACTCCCCAAGTCACCAACCTGGGTGGCCTTCAGAAACGGTGACACCGTGACCCTCTCCAAGTACGACCCTCGGAAGAACGCCCTTGAGGTACTAAGCACCCAACGCTGGTTCCACGCCGCCGACACTTTCGCCTCAGGATCCGAAGGCGTCGGCATTGCCCGGTCGCGTGAAGTGGAACTTGCGGTCGTGCTCTCGACAAACGCTCCGGATGGTCTCCTCTATAGCGTGCTCCCTTTAGACCTCAAACTCGGATTCAAGATGATGCTGAACGGGCACTTCATTCCAGATCCCACGCGGAGACATGTTGTCGAAACAGGTCCAGGCGGCGGAGCTTGGAACCGGGCCGTGATCGAGGCGCTCGGGAAACTCATCGTTACCAACGTCGAGCGATTGCGGGACGCGTTGCTTGAGGCGATGGATGGCGACGGCGGAAAGGCGGCCGCTGCGCTGTACGCCGCTCTCCCACTCGACGAACGCACCATCCTTGATCTGTTCCGGGAACCAGCCCAGCGTGTCCACGAGGCGCTCACCCGCATGGCTGTTCTGCCCGATCACCGGAACCGATGGCAGATCCCGCGCAACGTGTACTGGGTAGACCCGCAGCAGGCCGAGCGGAAGATCGCGGCACAGTGCGAGAGTCTCCCAATCGTCCACTCAGGGCTAACCAATCGCCAACTGCGCTACGTATATGACGCCCTCGGCGTCCCGCAACTCACGCGTAAGGATCTGCTATCCTACCTCAGCAGCATCCTCACGCCGGGCTTTCAGGCCCTCGACGGCAATCATCCGTTGGTTGGTACTCGTAACCGGCTTGAGGATCTGATCCGGTACGTCCTCTCGCAGGAGAACCGGAGCGAAGACTGGGCCCGCGTGCGCATACTCCCCTGCATCCCCGATCGTCGGCGCCGGCTCACGTCTCCGACCGACTTGATCGTGCCTACGGATGAAGACCAACCGGCCGTGGAGGTGCTATTGAAGCTCCAACATGCCGACCTGTCGACTCCTGATAGTGAACGAACGTGCGACCTGCTCGAGCCTCACCGGGCGGAACTCAAACTGTCCGGATTGACGGTATCGAGGATTCTCGCGGTTCTCGTGCGCGCGCTCCCGCCGGGCCCCCTGAAGCCGCAGGAGCTTGGGTGGACTGTCGGCGACCTGCAGGTTCTCTATGACCACCTCCAGCGGGCGTGGATCGATAACCAAACGGCGGTGCGAGAAGACCTCCGGCGACTCCAGATGGTTCCTGTGTGGCTGACCCAGGACGGCTCCCTCCGTGCGTCGACACTGAACCACGCGCTCCGCGTGAAAGGTAGCGAGTCCCTCCCCAGCTTCCTACCGGTTGACGATGTCATCCACGCGGAGTTCTCCACGGGTGACATGCGGACGTTCCTCCGGAGCGGTGTCGGGTTCAGCGAGCTAGGAACCCACGAGTTTATCCGGGACTACCTCCTCCGCCAGTGGCCGGACCTCACTGACAAGGTCCGGCACGAGGCGCTGAGGTGGCTCCGCGAGGCCCACATGGACAACCGGTTGGTCGTCCCAGGCCAACCGTCGCTGACCGACCAGCTGCGTCAAGCCCAACTTGTTCCGACCAAACAGGGCGACTGGCGCCGGGGTGCCGACGTGTTCTTCCCGAGCCCCTGGCTGACGGATATTGTCGGGCCTCAGGCGCCCGTGATCGACCCCAAGGTGTCGCCCAAGATCACGCCCGAACTAAGGAGATCCAGATCCCACGAGAAGGTCCCCGACCCCCTTCGGTGGGAGCGTTTTTGGCACCTATTGGACGTTCAGCGCTTTCCTTCCACGTCGGACCTTGTTGCGGTCGTAGATGAGTGCCTGGTAACCCCTGAACCCGAGCGCCGCACGCGGATCCAAACTGTTGTCCACGGCCTGGACCGCATGGTGGAGGACTTGCGTCACGAAGATGACTGGGGCGAGATCCTCCAGACCCTCACCACCGGTCTCGAGCCCCTACAGAAACTCCACTGGATCCCTGCGGAGGGTCGCACAGACCTAATGCGGCCCAGGGATGTCGCACCTCCCTTCCAGAGACTCCGAGAGCTCGCCGGACACGGACTGCTCTTCACCGATGTGCGCTTCTTGCCGGACAGCGTCCTCCCCGACCTGCTCAAGTTTCACACCGAAGTCGACGTGGCGGAAGTGCTAGCGCATCTCGACGCTCTCGCATCGACAGGGGCGCCACCATCTGCGAAAGTCTATCAGTGGTTGGCCGAGCACCGCCAGGATTTGCCCAGGAAGAAGGACCTGTCCGATCGCTTCCTGATCTATGAGAACGGCCGATACTACCGCCCGCGCGATCTGCTCCTGGTCGAAACGGGTGATTTCGGGGACTACCGGCCGGTTATTCCGGAAAGCGCGCCAAGCCAGCTCAAGGATTTGTATCGAGCGCTCGGCGCCCGATCGATCATTGAGGCCACGGACTACCTTGATGTGCTCGAGGAAATCGCGGCCAAAGCAGCCAAGAACCCTATACCGCCAGACCAAGGAGACGAGTCCGTCATCCGGTCGGCGTATCGCTGGTTGGCTAGGGCAGCGGCCGAGCGCAAACTGCCCCAATCCGCCGAGCTTCACCGTCGCCTCATTCTCACCCAGGACGGCCGTCTCGACTTTCCGGACAAGACCCTTTGGGAGGACAATCCCCATTGGGGCGCGCTCGCCAAGGTCGCTGCCCCACAATTTTGCCGCCTTCGCGATGCCACGTTCCTCCCATGGTACCTTGCCGCAGGTGTCCGACCGCTGACCTCCGCAATGCGCCGGGAACTGGAGCGTGCCGAAGGCGAGCAACCGGCCCCTGACATATCCACTCGGCTCAGGGCACGGTGGCCATTCCTCCGTCGGATCATCCTTCACTTCGGCGGAGCGCCGGAGAAATGCGAGGATTGGCTATCGGGACTCCAAACATTTCTGGCCACACGTCTGCAAATCAAAGGGAGTATCGAGGGACTAGGGGGCTTCAGCAGTACCGAGGAGCTCGCCTGGGTCGAGTCGGAGGGCGATCCCGCTCGCCTGGTCATCACACCCGGATATGAGGGGCTTGCGGCAGGAGGCCAGTGCGTAGGGGAAGTACTGCTGCAGAAGGCCGGCCTCGGCGCGTGTGTTGAAGGCGCGTTGTTCATCCAGATCATCGCCCGCGTTGTGGAAGCGCCTGAAGAAGGAGCGCTAGGTCACGTTCTGGACGTCTCCGGGGTGCGCCGAGACGGCGTTGCGCTGCCGAAACTGCACCAGCAGACCCGGTACCTCACCATACCGGTCCTCGAGTCGGAACCGGCACCCTCCAAACCGGTCGCCACGTTCCCGGAACCAGAGCCAGCAGACTCCCAGGGCCCATCCGGGGCAACTGATGGGGTGCCGCACCGGACGGTTGAGGTTGAGGCGGACATAGCGGATGGGCGCGTAACCGCGCCGCAGGCGGGCTCATCGATGCCCGCGGAACAAGAGAACGAACGGGTCCGTCAGAGGCGCGGCTCCACCGCGCCGCTCGCTCCTGAAACACTCTCCCCGACAGACGGGAAGGAACCTCAATTCGAGCCAACTACGCCGCATCCATCGCCGTCGCTGGCTGGAAGGCGGACAGACGCCCGCGCACCGGTGAAACCGAAGCCGGCGTGGACAGGGGTGAGCGCGCGCTACGAGGGCAACGTACGCCTCCAGGCTCCGCGCGGCACCAACAATGCACTGCGAGCGCTAGGGTACCACCTCGATCAGGACAAGAAGGAGCTTGAGGAAAGGATCACGGCCGCGGAAACAGCGCAGCCAGAGACCGGGGTTGTTACGATAGTGCTGCGGGCGGAGGCCCTCTATCTGGGTGTAATCGAGCTGCCCGATGCAGCAGAGAAACTTTGCCCGCTAGACCGGTCCGAGTTTCGGTTGACGACCCAACTGGATAGGAGGGGGGTCACCGTTAAGCTCGACCGGGCACGGCACGTCCTGTTCAACCAGACCGACTTGCCGCACTTCCTATGGGCCCATGATTGGCCACCCGGTACCATTCTCACCCTCTCGCGCACGGGAACTTTTGATGAGTTCGAGCTGCGTACGCGCCCAGCCGAGTGTGTCATCAAGAACGTTATACGCTTCACACCGGACGAGCGCGGGGCCCCACGATCGCATACCGATCCCGAGGTGCGCTTCCATATCCAGGTTGACGAAGACGTCTATCGGTCGGCACGACGCTGGGAGGAGCTCGAGCTGATGACCCAGCCGGTGGACGAGGGAGTGATCACGGCGATCGTGCACGTCTTGCAGGATCACGCCGCGCATGGCGAGATCGTTGTGAACGAGTCAACCCTCAGGCACGAGGTCTTTGCAAGGCGTCGCTGTTCCTATGCGTCGGTGGCGATCGCGCTGCGGCAACGCCCGCACGTCTTCGAACGTGTCGGCACGCAGGGATGGCGGCTCCTGCCTCCTCGAGAGCGCCCAGTGTTCTCTCATGCGACCGCCCCCGCCAACAACGAAGCGCCTGCGCTAGCGCCAGCCGGCCCGGCAGATGACAGCGAAGCCATCGTGCCTTGGTTGAACAGGGCGCGGGCACGCATGAGCACTTGGGCCGAACATGTGGACCCGCGCCTGGCGCTCCAGGTACTCCGTCCTATGCTCCAGCAACTCAGCCACTTGGTCCGACAACTGGAAGATGTCTTGGCGGTGCCGGAGCGTTCACGACGTGAACCTCCTGTGCAACCAGCTCTTCAAGCTTCCCCACCGTCTGTGGAGGCGGAGCCACCTGGTACGCCACTCCTTACGCTCGCGGAACGCCTCAAGACGCTGAGGAAGGTCGATGCGCGTGATCCCGCAACCGTTGTCCGCGTCCTGAGAGGCGTCGCAGAGGCCGTGGGGGGATCACGGGCACACGCCACGGCTGCCGTCCTCTACTTGGTCGTTGCACGGCTGGAGGCCGGGTTCGGGCTGGGGACCAAGGACGCCGTTGCGTCCCTGCGGTGCGCCGAGCAGCATCTCGAATTGGCTTCGCTCCGCCAAGCCGCGGTCGCGGTGCACGCGGCGGCCGAGCGTGTCGGGCAGGGTGTAATGTGGCCCGGGACAGGCCCGCGTTCGGGACCAAATGCGCAACAAGTCCGCGAGAAAGGGTGCGTCGGCATGTGGTGGCTGGCCGCCCACACTGCGAACCGCGAACTGTTCGATACTCACTTGAGGGCAGCTCTCGCGGTCGTGGATCTTCCTGCGGCGCGCTAAAGGCCGCCGAGGCAGTAAGCGTCCCGGCGGATTGCCGCGCGCAGACAGAAGGGGACCCGCGGTAGAATGACGCGTCGCGCCCGAGGGGTAGGGGACCGCTTCGTCAGGTCGGAGGCTCCAGTCCCGATCTAAGATTAGGGTGCAGGGGGCCCGCTACCCGAAGACGCACCCGATGAGCCGGGCTCGCGCATGTCTAAGGCGTGCCTTTAAAAGCGTTGCAGACGGAAGTCCTTGGTGACGCGGAACGTGACTGCAGTTCCACCGGAAACGCTGCCAACCGTTACGGTGGTGCCGGGCAGGCCGACCATGTGCCCGAACTGGGCTTGGATGATCCTGCGCCATCTTCGGCTATCGAACCCCCACTTACACACGTACCGATTCGCGCAGAGCTCTGAGGCCCAGCCGGCGTCATTCCCCTCGCGCGCCGAAAACTGGGCATAGGTCGTCACCGCATGACCGCACTCATGGGCCACGAGTCCCGCTAAGAACTCAGTCTTCTTCGCGAAGCGGACCACGCCAGTCGTGTTAAACGCGGCCTCCATCCGACAGCACCTGGGGAGGGGAAACCGGGTTGGGCCTGTATGAGTGTGCGTGACCGGGTCGGGGAACCATTGGCCAGCGGCTTCGTCGAGATCGTCAACGGTCTCGAACTGCCGAACACGCCGGCGGAGTCTGCTCCAATCCCAAGGATAGCCATGCTGGACCCGACGCAAGACTACCCTGATCGCTCGGAGCGCCTGCGCCGGGCAATCCTTGCACTGGATATCGCACACGAATGTGCTGCTCATCGCCTTGCACCCTCCCGAATTTCCACATCCTGTCTCTCGCAACCTTCGCCGACCACCGTGTTACCCAATGGCGGAACTTCGTAAGGTTCAGCCCTTCGTCGATCAGCGATGCGTCGCGGGCCGGAGCATTCCAAACGCGAGTGCCACAGGTGAAGCACAGGTAACGACGCGGCGCGCCTGCGCCGACGGGAAGGAGCGGCGGGCCACTGGATGACCGCGCAAGGGTTTCAGCCTGGAGGATGGGAGTCGTCCACCCCCTGGTTCCGTTACGGACGAAGATACCATACGATTTTCGAGTTGCCCTAAATTCGTTCAGATTCACGATGACGTGAGTGGGCAGAAGTTGCATAATCATGCGTAAGTACGTCGTCGGCCGTTCAGGCTCTGTATGGCGTGCAACGAATTCGTAAAAACAAGTGAAAATGGGCATGTGGGCTTGACAGATTTCGGGAATCGGGCCCGCGCTTCAGCCGCCGACGACAACTGGGAGGGGGGAATCTCGGTGGCGCAATCAGGTGATCTTGGTCCGGCAGCCCTTCATTCACATGGCTCGGCGCGCGACGGTAGCGCACCTGAATGGGGTTCAGGTGGTCGGCGGTTCAAATCCGCCCGGCCCGACCATATTTCACTAGGGTTTCCGCGCATCGACCTGTTCCCCTGTCGCGTCTGGTGCCGTCCTGGTGCCGTTCTTGGTGCCGCTGAGCAGCCTATCCAGCTGCTCGCCGACCCCCTGAAACGCCGACGGCATCAGGTGTCCGTAGGTGTTGAGGGTCGTCGTGATCGACGTATGCCCGAGCCGTGCTTGGATCGCCTTCGGGTGGACGTTGGCGGCGATCAACAGACTGGCGTGCGTGTGCCGCAGATCATGGAACCGAACCATCGGCACCCCGGCAAGCGTGAGGTGCCGAGTGAATGTGCGGTCGACGTTGTCCGGGTCCAGCGGTGCGCCGTCACGATTGCGGAAGACGTAATCGTCCTCCACGTCGCTCCCGGGCAGATCCAGCAGGACAGGGCGGGGGACATCGATGACGCGCCGGGACGCGGCCGTCTTGAGCGGCCCCTCCACAACGCGATAGACGTCGCCATCCTTGACGCGCCCCCGAGTCCGACGGACGTGAACGCGGGCGTTGCGCAGATCGACCTGCGACCAGTGGAGCGCCAATAGCTCGCCCCGTCGCATCCCGCTGTAGATTGCGAGCTGATAGAGACTTCGGAAGGGTTTTTGGGCGATGTCGAGCAGTCGCCCGATCTCGTCCGGCCGGAGTATCTGCAGGCGCTCCCCGTCCACCCGGTCGGGCGCGCGCAGCGGTCGCACGAGGGCGGCGGGGCTCTCAGTCAGGTGTCCCTGGTCGACCGCGTCCTTGAGAATGAACTTGAGAACGTGGAGCGCGTAGTTGACGGTCGTCGGGGAGAGGGGAACCCGACGCTTCTTCTTGCCGCGCCGCGTGCCGGTCTCCGCGAGCGCAGTCACGAAGTCCTCGACGTCACGTCGGCTGATCGTCCCGAGTCGCGACTCGCCGAAGCGAGGACGCAGGTGCACGTTCACGGTCCCCTCGTACGACTCCAGCGTCTTCGGCTTTAGCCCCCGCGCCCGGCCGCGCCGCAGCCAGTCGTCAGCGAAGTCTCCGAAGCGCGGCGTCTGCGCGGGCGCGATCCGATGCACGCCGAGCACCGCCTCAGCCTCGCGCTGCTCGAGGATCCGGCGGGCCAACCGCTCGCCGCCGTTGATGAGTTGCCGCACCCGGCGGCCGGTCGCGTCCACAAAGTCGATCTGATGCGCGCCACGATCGGCCCGATAGCGTACCGTGCCCATTTAAGCGCCGGCCTGCTCAGACGTCGTCGTGATCCCCGAGCCCCCGCCGCGCGTCGTCGGGTCCGTCGGAGTCTGCTGTGGCTCGAGGTTGAGAAGCCGACGGAGCACGCTGTTCGGGGTGTCCACGAGCGGCCGCGCGTGGGCCTTGAGGATGCGGTACACGTCGGGGTCGATTCGGATCGTCATCGTTGCGGGTACGCGCATCGTTGCCTCCGCATGACGAAGTCACGGTGATCCTACGTGGCGAGGTGACTTCTGTCAACCGCCCACGCCGGGATCGGGCCAGACGCACCCGATTCCGAGGGCCGAGATCCTGTCCAACGCGCTGCTCCGATTTGAACCACGCGACGACCTCGACCGGATCAAAGAGCAAACATCGCCCCCCCTTGTACCTGGGGATGGACCCGGGGTCGCGGCGTGCCGTCCACGCGTACACGCGGCTGACCGGGACGCGCAGGAGTGCCGCGATTTCTTGAACGGTGACGAACGGGGAAGGGGCGTCAGGCATCATCCGCTCGCCTGCCCACGATCGGCGGACTCCCCGCGCGACTCACACCGGCGATCCGGCTCCTCGCCCGCTGGAACGTGGCCTCGTCAATCTCGATCCCGACGGCCCGCCGCCCAAGCGCCAGCGCAGCCAGCAGCGTCGTCCCAGACCCGCAGAACGGATCCAACACCATGTCGCCAGGAGTGGTCAAGTGTTCGATGTAGTAGCGAGCCTCAACCTCGCTCTGCGCCCAGTCGTGTAGCGTCTTGTCGGGCGGCTCGGATCGCACAATGTCGTTGATCAGCTCGCGTTTCTTCACCTCGGCCGACAGCGTGCCATGCACGAGCCACGCCAGCGGTTTCCAGCAGCCCCACACATGCGCGCCAGGCAGCCGATTCTGGCCGCCGAAGTGTACGACAGCAAACAGCCACCACAAGCGCAACGGCTGCACGCCCTCCATTGACGCGATAACGTGGTGGATCGCGTAGTGTGGACAATATGCGACGAGGCTGCCGCCGGGCTTGAGGATGCGTGCGGCTGCGCGCCCCAGATCGGCGTACAACGGCAGATTGTCTTTCAAGTACGGCGGGTCCGTGAAGATCAGGTCGACCGACGCTTTGGGGAACCGCCGCAACACATCCCGAAAGTCACCATGCCGCAAATCCACATCACGCGGCAAGGGCGCTGTGGCACCCGTCTGTTCCGCCGCTCTGCGGGCTGCCTCGCGATCGGCGCGGACGGCGGCCTTGGCCGCGGCGCGAACAGTGAGTACGCCCGCCGTGCCGTCAGATGCCCCGTCGAGGGACGGTAGGAGCCGCAGCGCCGCGCGCTGCTCCGCTAATGTGGTGGCGATGATCGCCGGCCGCCGCGTCTTCGTGGCCGGCTGTCGGCGACCCAGCGTATCCGTGACGACGTGTCGAATTTTCGACACATCTCGCACCCACAGGGCCACCGTGCTGTGGTCCGCACCGACGAGTCCGGCGATGCGGCGTGTCGTCCACCCGTGCTCCCGAAGCGTCGCCGCAATCCTCTGCTTTTGCTCCCGTGTCAGGTGCCGGCGCGCGCAGTTGAGGCGCACCGCGTGTTCGACCCGCTCAGCATCACAGGTGAACGCGCGGACGGTCCGTGGGTAGTCCGGCAAGCGGGTTCCTTCGGCTTTCAGTTCTTCCCAGGCGCGGACCCGGTGGCGGCCGTCGAGGACATGGCCGGCCTCGTCGTACTCCACCGGGACGAGCACACCGTGCGCCGCAATGTCGACCTTCAGGGCCGCGTAGACCGCTGCGTCCAACGGTGGGATCAGCGCCTGCGCCAACTCGGCACACGATCGGACTTTGGCGACGTCGCTCACAACTTGTCCCCGTGCACAAAACTTCGACCGCTTACTTCCGATCTTGACCCCCACACCCGGACCGCCCGATGGGACCGCCGTCCCTCGCCGAGCGGGGTGATCACGTCGTACACTGGGAGACCGGGGGAGGGGGTCGCGGGGGCGCGGCGCGTGGAACCGGGTGCGTAGAGCCGACGGGCAGGGCCCCCGTCGGATGATGCGGAAGATGCCGCGCCGGCGAGAAGCCGCAGGCGCCGATTCACGTGCCGTAAGCGCGACCGCCCTCCCACCTCGGGAATCTGCAGCGAATCCGCGATCCGGCGAGCCACCCAGCGACGGCCACGGAACCGCACGGTGCGGAGTGCCGGTGCTGACGCCCGGAGGTCGCCGGCAATCTGCCCAGGGTGGAGTGGGGCCACTAGCACGAAGTTTTCGCGCGGGTGAACTCGGGCGGTCCGCCTCCACTGCGTGATGGTGCGGATGGATGTGTGCACCATCTCCGCGATCGTCGCGTTCGAGACGGGGCGTCCTTTCCGCAGGGCCGCGACGGCGCGCATCACGAGTCGGGCACGAGCCGCCCCGAGCGCCCCGCGCAGATCATCAAGGGGCGCCCAGTAGGCCACGTGGAATGATGTCACACCAAGCGCGCCCGCGATTGTCGCTGGACCTCGGAGGTAGACGACGCCACGCGGCGTTACTCGCCAGAACGTGTCCGCGCCGTCTCTGAGCACCCGCGCCGAGAACCGGGGACTCCACCCGAGCTGATGACGCACGTTCTCGACCTGGTCTCGTGAAACGCGACCGGTGCCGGTGTCGTCAGTGGTGCGGAAGCTGTACCATGCGGCAAGCTCGCGGTCGCGGTGTTGCACGACAGCGGCGAGGTCGAGATCGGCGTAGTGGATAACATTCACAACTCAAAGTATGAAACAGCAGCAGCGGCGGCCTCGAATTAAAATGCCCCGCGAAAGCCGCGGGGTCCGACCAATGATCAGAACTCGGGGCGATTGTGGGCGGTTATATGGGCGGCAGTTCGGAACCCCTCGTGGCGCAAGGCTTTGCGAGCAACGTTTGTAAACTTGGGGTCGGATGTTTCATGGCGTTGAGGCCCCGTTTCACGAGTTTCCCGGCCCAGACTTTCGTGCAGCCGCAGACCTCGCCGACCCCCTCGAGCGTCTTCCCCTGCCGCTTGTTGAGGTAGGCGGCCATGAGGGCGCGGCACGGCGCACAGCGGTCGGGTAGGGCGTGTTGCTTCGCGGTCCACATCGGGTCGTGTGAGCCGGGGAGTTCGGCGTCCTCCAGGGCCTGGCGGATCGCGTCGAGGGAATCGCCGCGCCAAAGCGCGCGGACGATGAACTGCGTGGCGATGTGGACCTCGGCTTTGAGCAACCGGCCAGTTGCCTGGTCGGGTCGGAACCGCTGGATGCTCGCCCGTGGCCCGTGCTGTTTGTAAAAGTCCGTCATGGTGCCACGCTGCGCCGCCGCGAGGACCTCGTCCGTCGAGCGGCTGAAGAACCCGGCCAGCGCCCGCAGGACGCGGTCCTGCAGGTACGCCGGCGTCACCACGCGGCGGCGATTGGGATGGCGCTTGTCAGGGTGGCGGATCCGGTGGTGGATGAGCGCCGCCAGGGCGCTGCGCTCGATCCCGAGGACGCCCGCCGTCGCCTGCATCAGCGAATGTGGCCGCGTCGGAGACGCCCGCACCGCTGTGCGGATCTCCTCGACGCGGCCATGCCACTCTTCGAGCCACGTGGTGACGGCCACGGGCGGCACATGCACGAGGCGTGCGATCCGACCCGCCGGGACATCCGCCGCGGCGGCCATGATGACAACCACCCAGCGGCCAAGCAGGGTCTCCACGCCCGCGCGCGTGATCCTCCAGATGGTGTCGCAGCCGCGGCCGCACGCGGCGTGCTTCGACGCGCGGCGCGACGGAGACCGCCGGACGGGCCGGCCGCAGACCGGGCACGGAGGCCGCTGCGCCAGAACGGACTGCGCCTCCTGCCGCCGGTGGTCCTCGTAGGTGCGCCCTCCGAAGCGGTCCAGCACCTCGTCGGCCGTCACTGGGGCGCCCCGCAGCGACAGCGCCTGTGCGATCTTCTCGACCGTGGGCCTGCGCGGGTAGAAGTCCGCGTCAGTAAAGTAGCGGGCCAGCCCGCGCTGGGTCATCGGGACGGCCCGCGCGAACGCGGTGGCCGATCCGAAGCGTTCTTGCACCAGTGGCGCGAGCCACCGGCCGCCGTGCGGGTACGTCCGTCCTGCGGGAGCGTGCGGAATCGGCTGCGGTGGCGCATACCGGTCCGACTCAGTCACGGCTCTGCCTCCCCACCTGCGCCCCGGGCTTCGGTGGGGTCTTGGCCCACCTGGCCAGCACGGCCTTCCTCGCGGCCTCGCGGCGCATCGCCTTCGTCCCAGCGGTCAGAGATTCTCATGATCCTCCTGTTGATAGACCGTCTCGAATGGCTGGCCCCAATCGGGCCCGTACACGGTGCGTACCATCTCAAGGTGTTCCGGCGAAGCGCCTGCTTCAATGCGGTCGAGGAAACCGAAGAACCCGTCCCTAGTGTTGAACGAGAACACCTGAGTTCCATACCGCTGGACCTCGGAGACTAACGGTTGCTCGGCAAGATAGGCCGCGATCCCGTTGTCGACCAACATGGCCTCGCAATAGGGAAGGAGACAGGACACCATGAGCGCGTCAGTCGCGAACCCCCGGCTCGGTGGTCGCTGCTGACCCGCGGCCGCCTTTCTCGCGACGGCCGCGAAGAGCATGCAACGCAGCCGCAGGAACGGAACGTGCGTGAGAGCCGTTGAGGCAAGAAATTCCGCGGTCTTAGGCCACAGGTCCTGTTCCTCTACGCCGGACTCGCGCAGGGCGTCACGGATCTCGTGTAGAGTCCGGACCGGCGGAGTCCCAAGAAGTTCAAGAGACGGTGCTTCTTGCCCGGTCAGCACGCGGTGAAATCGCTGCAAGTGCTGCAGGTACCCTCGCAGGAGCTGCTGTCCGTACGCACGCACCTCTTCTGAGAAGACGTCCTCGAACGATGGCCGCTCTTGCTGCCACCGTTCGAACACCTCCCCCATAATTTCATGCGCCCGGTCTCGTTCACAGCGAAGATCGTCGAGCCATTCCGGAGGGATATTCATGTTGGCCGTGATCTGGAACTTCTCCCACCAGCGGTCCAGCTCTCCGTCGACGACGTCCCGGGCGTGCAGGTCAAAACCTGGGGCCGACTGCCCGCTCATCCACGCCTTGGCTGCGAAGATCAACTGAAACTGCTCGATGTACGATGCGTCCCGGAACGTGGCGCCGCCGGAAAGGAGTTCATACAGGCGCCTCAACGCACTGTAGTATGGCGACACGAGCGACTCGTCCCAGTGAAAGCCCGAGTCCGGGCAGACGACCAGTTGAACCTTCGCCACGTGGTCGAGCCGGCGGAATAGCTGGAGCCACGCGGGGTCAACTCGTCTGGCCCGATGCGCATCGGTCGCGGGATTCAGCGCGAGCATCATGTTGCTGATGGCAAACTGGTCGAGATAGATCACGGTCTTCCTGATGGGAGGAAGCTGTATGCGGGCCGTGTGTCGACACTCCCGACACCGCCGCACGTAGTGTTGCCCGGGAATCATCAGCACGCCAAAGCTCTCGCGATGGCATTGCGGACACGCCTGGAAAGGCGGAGCAATAAAGTCCCTCGGGTCGATTCTCAACGATTGCCTCTCATCTGCGACTCCCTGCCGTACCGTGGCCTGCGCGTGGCCTCATTTTCTCGACCTCCCGCACGCCACGGCTCTTTCCGTTTTCATGCGGTCGCAGGGCCCTGGGGTGCGAGCTACGGTTCCCGTGATCTCTTTCGCGCCTCCTTAGCCATCGCTACGATCTCACTATCGCTGACGAGGCGTTCGCACAGCTTGCGATACTCCGCGAGCCCGTGTTCGAGGATCGCCAGTTCTTCTCGAGCTTTCCTGGTATCTAGAAGTTCGTCCGCTCGACCCGGGTACATCGACCGAACAACGTCGAGAAGCCACTCCCGATCATCGACGCGAGCTAACATCGAATAGTAGACTAGACCGGCACCAATCTCGTGTAGCGAATCCGCGCGCTCGAGCTTGGAGCCAACCACCGCCTCGAGGCGATCCTTCAGCCCCGGGCTTACCAACGCTAGAGCATCCTGCCCGAAAAGAGAACCAGCCAAGGAGTAAAGTCGTCCGGCCTGGCGGTGAACAATCAGTGCCCACTCGCGCGCCAGCAGATCTGCCTCCTCGGGAGGGAGGCTGGTCAATGTTCGAGCGGGATCATTGCCTACGGAATCGAGAAGCTTCTCGCCGTCCTTCGTGACGTCCGTGAGGATGAAACACGTACCGAGCAGCTCGAGGACGGCCTCGCGTCGTGCTCTCTTGTCCTTGAAGGTGGCCACGGCTCCTGCGGCCGCACTGAGGATATCGACTGCGCTCTTTAGTTGGCCAAACATCTTCGCGAATCACTCACGCGACAGGAACGATCGTCGGCTATCATGGGCTCACGTCCCCTGTAAGAATTGCTCCCAGCTCATTCCGCTCCAACTCAGCGACGGGGGCGGCGGGATCGGTGGAAGCGGAGGGACCGGCTTGACTGGTGGAAAGTGAGGAAGAGGAGGGATCGGTGGCACTTTTGTGCGCGGCAAGAGAACGCCTGATGCGCCTGGAATGAACGCGACGGTCGCGCCATGCTTGTTGCGAAAGAGACCGTGACTGAATGTTCCCAAGTACGTAGCCGCGTAAGAGAATACTGCTCCATTGTAGACAAGAGCGCGATGTCTGGCGTGGTCGTCAAGGATTCGGTCGTCATCTAGCCAACCCACCGGCGATCCGGACCGGTCGAAGATCGGGATCATCTTGCGCCGAGTCCGCTGAGCTGATTGTTAATTGCCCGCAGCAGATCTTCGCTCGCTTGAAGGAGCGCGTTGGCGTCGGCAGCCATTGCGGTTCTGGTTCGCATGTTTCGCACTCTGCCGGCTGCCTCCAGATTAACATCAAGGTCGTGGATAATCTTGTTCCGCACCCGAAAGATATCCCTAAGATCCTCGAAATTCGTTCCGAGGTCTTCCCGAGTAAGCCCAAAGGCGGCGGCTATCCGAGACAGTTCCTCCGCCGACTGAAGGCTACCGGCAGTAAGATCCTCGACATACAGTGCGACCGCACGGCTTGGTAGGTCGGACGCCGATAACAACCCGGCCACGAACCTTGCTGATCTCCCAGCAGTGATCGACTGCACGTCGACGGCGAACTGCCGAGCGAGAAACTTCTCTAGCTCCGCTCTCGCCCTGCTGTTGCGGTGTGCAATGAGAGGGAGCGCATCGCGAATCAGCTGCTTCGTCATCGCGTCAAGCCCAGCGGCCGCCATCACGAGCATTGCTCGCAGGACATCCTGCTCCTCGTCCGTAGTCATACCCACCCTAGCCGTTCGCCTTCCGCGCGGCGTTCTGAGCAGATCGAATGCTTTTAGAAGCGCGGCGGCAGACTCGTGGGTGCGCTCAAGTATCGTCCTAGCCTTTTCGCACGCCTGGTGGTCTACGTCGATTGCACGGAACACATGGATAGCCGTCGAGGCGGGAACGCGTCGCACGCGTGGCCGAGACTCCCGCGGAAGCCCGGCCGCGCGCGGCCTTCTCTCACCGGGATCGCCCGTGGTCATAGTGCAGCCAGTCGACTACAAGGAATATCGATTATGGGACTCCTCGGCCCTGTCGCTTTGTTCGCGCCCACCGAGCCAGCACAGCCTTCCGGGCGGCCTCCTGGCGTTGCTCCTTCGTGAGCTCTTTGTTGCGGGCCTCGGCGCCTAATCGAGCGACGCGCTGGCGCTCCTCGGGCGTCATCGCCTGGAGCCGTGCCTTGCCCGCGCGTCGTCCACGTTCCGAGAGCGTCAGCTTTCTCATGGTGTTTAGTATAGCATGTTAGCGCGTATTGCACTCCTCGTTGTTAGCGCGTATACTAGGAGGCAAGGTGAACCACCAGGGGGTAACGATGCGCGCCGCGATCTACGCGAGAGTCAGCACCAGCGACAAAGACCAGGATCCGATGACGCAGCTGCTGCCGTTGCGCGAGTTCGTCGCGGCGCAGGACTGGACGGTCGCCGGCGAGCACGTCGACCACGCCAGCGCCACCGATCTCCGCGGCCGCACCGCGTGGCGTGAGGTGCTCGACCTCGCGGCCAAGCGCAAGATCGACGTGCTGCTCGTCTGGAAGCTCGACCGCGCTTTCCGGTCCGTGAGCCACGCCACGAGCACGCTCGAGCAGCTGCGTCGCTGGGGCGTCGGACTGCGCAGTTACTCCGAGGCGTGGCTCGACACGTCAGGGTCGTCTCCGGTTGGCGACTTGATCTTCCACGTGCTCGCCGCGGTCGCGCAGTTCGAGCGCGGCCTGATCGCCGAGCGCGTCCGCGCGGGCATGGCGCGGGCCAAGAAGCAGGGCAAGCGCCTCGGGCGGCCGCGGGCCGTGAACGGCGAGTGGGTCCAGATCCGACCGCTCGTCGCCTCCGGCGCCCTGAGCCGACGCGAGGCGGCCCGACGGCTCGGGTGCTCGGCGCGGACCGTCGGCCGCCTCGTACAGCAACCCGAAGGAGGGCGCTTTAGGCAGGAGCCCCGCACCGGACATCGTGAATGAAAACCATTATGCCAACGACCGAACACACGATAAACGACGCGATTGCGAGCCTGCTGCGTGAAACGCGGCGTGCTTGGAGAGCGACGGATGTTGTGCACTCCGAGACCACTGGAATGCTGGTGGGGACCAACAAGCGCCCTGACATTCTGGTAATGGAGGCAACGGTTTCGCCCGTCGTCATTGAAACAGAGTTTGCTCCGGCGCCCGTGGTTGAACTTGAAGCTGCTGCTCGCCTCGGCGAACGCGTCCGCAGTAACGGGCGCTTGATCCTCTCGGCGATTGCCGTTCAACTTCCCGAAGCTTTGAAGCAGCACTCTGGAACGTCGCTGCGGAAAGAGCTGGAAGCCACAACGGAATTAGAGATGGCAATCTACACGGGGAGTAATACCCAAGACTGCCTGCGATGGCCTCAATCGGGTTGGCTCACCGGTGGGATCTCTGATCTCTCCATTCTCACGCAGTCGGCTTCTGTGCCTCCAAAAGTTATCGAAGAAGCCGCAAACAAGTTAGTGGAGGGTGTGAGCGAAGCGGCAGGTCTACTCGCGGAAGTGGCGCAGGGAAACCCTGGCGCGATGCAGGAGATTTGCAAAGAACTACGCCAGCACGATGATGAACAGACACGGCGCATGGCGGCGACGATTCTCGCGAATGCGTTTGTCTTTCAAGAGAGCCTAGCGCGCGGACCCGGAGGGCTTTCTCAGGTTCTCTCGATCGAGGAACTGCGCGGATCTGGAGCGCTGACGAAGTCCGCGGTTCTAAACGAGTGGCGAAAGGTCCTAAGGGTCAATTACTGGCCGATCTTCGACATTGCGCGCCGCATTCTCCAAACTGTTCCGGTCGGCCACACGAAGTTGCTGCTTGATCGACTAGCCACGACCGCAGACAGGCTCGTTGAGAATCGACTGATGCGCTCCCACGACCTTACCGGGGCTGTTTTTCAAAAGCTCATCGCTGACCGAAAGTTCCTCGCAGCATACTACACGACACCGGCGTCTGCGGCCTTGTTAGTTGGCTTGGCGGTCACTCCAGAGACACCGCTCAGCTCTGACAAATGGGCATTACCTGAAGCCGTAGAGAATCTGCGCATCGGCGATCTCGCTTGCGGCACGGGAACACTGCTGTCCACAGCGTATCAGCGCATCGGACAATTGCACGAGCTGAACGGTGGGGATTCTGAAACTCTCCACCCGGCCATGATGGCAAACTCGATGGTCGGATGCGATGTGCTACCGGCCGCAGCGCATCTTACTGCGTCGATGCTGGCAGGCACTCATCCGACGGTGACTTACGACCATAGCTCAATATTGACAGTTCCCTTTGGAAGGCAGGCAGATGGCGGTGTGGCTTTAGGGTCGCTTAATCTACTCGATCCACAGGGAAACAAGTTAGTGGACATCATTGCGACCACGGCGAAAGCGGCCGGTGGATCGGGCGAATCCAGTACCGACGCGTGGACGGAGATCCCAGACGGCTTTTTTGATGTCGTGGTCATGAACCCACCCTTTACGCGATCAACAGGCCATGAGGCTCAAAAGATCGGAGTCCCTCGACCGATGTTCGCAGCATTTACCTCTACGGCCGAAGAACAGCGGCTGATGGCGAAAGCGACGAAGACGCTCACCAAAGGCACGAGCGCGCACGGAAATGCTGGCGAGGCTTCGATCTTCCTCGTTCTCGCTGATCGGAAGGTCAAGAAGGGCGGCGTGCTTGCGTTGGTAATGCCACTGAGCCTCATCGCAGGCGAGGCCTGGGAAGCATCGCGAGCCCTCCTGGCAAAAAATTACAGCGATCTGGTGCTTGTTTCAATCGCTGGCGCAAGTCCTGAGGAGATGTCCTTTTCAGCGGACACAGGGATGGGGGAATGTCTCGTCGTTGGCAAGAAAACCGGTACACCGAGCAAACGGGCAGCGTTCGTCGTTCTAAAGGAACGTCCCGCATACCCGCTCCTCGGTGCGACGGCCGCAAGACAGATACGGCGTTTAGCACACGGAAACAACCTTAGGCGGTTAGAGGATGGGCCGATAGGCGGTACGCCTCTCTACTTCGGCGATGACATCGTCGGGCAAGCGATTGACGCGCCAATCTCCGAGGATTGCGCATGGAATCCGTCGCGGATCGCTGATCTTTCATTAGCGCAAACTGCTTACCAAATGGCCACAAATGGCCGCATCTGGCTTCCTGCGATGCAAGAAGCTGAATCGGTCAGTGTACGAATTTCAACTGTGCAAGCCATCGGAGAGATCGGTCCCTACCACTCAGACATTAATGGCACTCCTTCCGGCGGCGGTATACGCGGCCCGTTTCTCATTTCAGATATTGATGAGCACGCGGCGCCTACGTATCCAGTACTATGGTCGCACGACGCGACTCGCGAAACGACCATGATGTTTCCTGCCGATTCGGAAGCACAACCAAAGCACCCGAAGAATGCAACAGAGAAGCTGGTAATCAACGAAAAGGTGGCGACGATTTGGGCCACGGCCGCGCACTGCCACTTCAATCAGAACTTCCAATTCAATAGCCAACCGACCGCCATGCAGTTCACACCCTACCGAACGATCGGTGGCCGTGCCTGGATATCGATTCGCCTCGCGTCCGTGGAACAAGAGAAAGCGCTAGTGGCTTGGGGTAATACGACGTTTGGTCTACTGCTTCATTGGTATCATGCCAACAAGCAGCAGTCCGGCCGCGGGAATATAGGCAGGACAGCGCTACGAAGCTTGCCCGTCTTGGACGTCGCAGCTTTGAACCCGAAACAATTGAAATTTGCGACCAGTATTTTTGACGCGCTCATGAAGAAGGGTCTCCTTCCGTTCAACGAGCTGGATCGAGATAACGTGCGACATGAGCTTGATAGGCGTTTCGCAACTGAGGTTCTTGGGATGTCGCCTGATGCTTTGCAACCAGGAGGCGTGGTTGACTTAGTCCGAAGAAAACTGGCGCAGGAACCGTCTATTCGTGGCGGCAAAGCACCCGGGAATGAATCGGCGGCTCCGGAAGCGGACATCAGTTAAGTCCGGCATCCTTGCGATGCCGTTCGGTGCTGCGGGGCAAGTCTTGCCTTGGGCTTGGTCTAGAATGAATGTCTCGGTCCAGTGTTCCAGAGCCAGTCGCCCGCGGGCTAGATCCGGTGGAGGGCCGAATTCGCGATGATCGCCATCTACCAGCCCTGCATCACGAACGACTCTTAGGTCTTCCAAGTGAGCGCCGCGCTCTGTGCTGCGAAATAGCGCGCCCGCTCGAAGTCGGTCATGCTAGCGAGCTTGTCCTTAAGCGAAACACTGCCCGGCGTCACTATCAGATTCGTCACCGCCCACACCAGCGCGTCCAAGCGGTCGGGCGATTCCCCCTCGCCCGGCACCCATCCGCACAGCTGCTCCTCGAGCTCCGCGTGCAGCCCGACGTGGTGCACCCGCCCCTGCTCGTACAGTGCCGCCACCGGCTCGGCCCGCGCCTGCTTCGACCGCGCCGCGTGCACCGTCGTCAGCGACAGCGACGGATCGACCGTCCGCAGCACGTTGGCGACCAGCACGCCGCCCTGGTTCGTCTCCGCCACGACCCGATCCGCCAGGTGCACCCGGTACACGCTCACCACCCGCCGCGCCCACGTGTCCGGACTCGCCCGCACGCTCGCGTCCTGCAGCACGTAGGCGTGCGGCAGCGGCCGCTGCCGGTCGATCCCACAGACGACGATGCCGCACTCCGCCGCGCCCTCGGCCGTGGCCGCGACACTCGGATCCACCCCCACCACGACGCGCACCAAGTCCGGAATCTGCACTTGCTGGCCGTCGGTGCGCGTGCCCGTCACCATCGGCGGGGACGCGACGCGCGTCTTCTCGAGCAAGTCGCGGCTCCATAGCGCGCCGGGCGTGTCGAGCAGCAGCTCGCCGAACAGCTCCTGCCGCCCGAGGTGCGTGCCAGCGTAGCGCGAGACGATGTCCTGCGCGAACCCCGCGGCCAGGTTCGGCAGGTTCTCGTGTGTCGCCATCTTGGTGACGGCGACGTCGCGACCGTCCCGGGCGAACAGGTCGCGAATCAACGGGATCGGCCGCGGGGTCGTCGAGACGATACACCGTGCTGCACCGAGCCGCAGGCCGAGCATCAGATTGTTCCACGTCTCCTGCGCCCGTTCCCACGCTGCCAGCTCGTCGCACCAGGCGAGGTCGTGCTGCGGCCCGCGGAGCAGGTCCGGCTCGTCGGCCGAGAACGTCGTCGCCACGGCGCCATTCGGCCACGACAACCTGCGCTTACTCGGCTCATAGGTGGGCCGGAAGAACGCGGGCGCCACCGCCAGCAGACCGGACGGCCCCTCGACCATGACGTCCCGCGTGTCGGCCGCGGTGCGTCCCACCACGGCCACGTGCCGCGCCCGCCCCGCCATTATCTCGCTGGTGAGGTGTTCGGACGCCGCCCGCGTCTTGCCCGATCCTCTGCCCGCGATCAGCGCCCAGATCCGCCAGCCGCCGGATGGCGGCAGCTGCGCCGGCCGGGCCAGCTCGGCCCACGGACAGTGGCGCAAGGCTTCGGCCAACGTGCGGGCGAGCTCACTCATGCGATCCCGCCACTGCGGCCAACGCGTTTGTAGACCAGGCCCAGGCAGCGGGTCGGGGGTGTTGGAGACGGCCCCCGCCGTTCAACGCAATGGCGGGCGTTCTGGCCGCCTTGCCGTGGACTTCTATGCGTCGGTCGGACCATCCGTCCACCCTACCTCGCACCACCACAAGAGCGGCCACTGCCACATCGGCGTGTCCTGACCCCATCGCGCCCGCCCCTTCGTGCACAACTCGGTCAGGTGCGCCGCGGTGGTTGTCCGCCCGTGTGCCCGCCACGCCGACAGGATCAATCCGCAGCCGTCACACAGCCCGGGCCACGCACGGGACGGCCGCCCCAGAGAGCCGAGACATGCCGCACACGTCCCCGTCATTCGGCGGCGACTACCCTCACGAAGCATCCGACATGCCACCGCGACGCTACTGGCCGGGTCCATGCTCATGCCTCCTCACCGTAGCCGGTGCGGCAAAAAGGGTGTCCCAACCGCGTCCCGCCGCGCCGTGTCCTGTATGGCGTTTGCACGCGCCGTCATCGTGCGGCACCAAGAACTCTTTGTGCCGCATCACGCACCTGCGTGACCGCTGTTCGCCGCCACAACGACGGCTGCAGAGGCGTCTCGCGGCCTCGCGGTGCTCCTGGCAGCGCCGGGGGCGACGTGATCCCCACCGATCGCGAGCAGCACGGCCTGACGCGCCTCCGCGTACGGCCCGAGTGCCGCGATGATGCGCGCCTGCAGCGTCAACCACTCGCTCGAGCTCGCGATCGCCACGTTCACCTGCACCTGGGACCCGCTCCGCAGCTCGCCCTTGGCCTCGAGCGCCATCCGCACGGCGCCGATCAGCTCGCGCGAGACCGAGCTGATGTCCTTCGCGACGTCGCTCGACTCCAGCGTCCGCTCGAGCTTCTCGATGACGCGCTCGACGACGGCCCAGTAGTCGGTCGCGTGCCGACGGGCCTTGGCCTGGCGGGCGTTCGCGATGTGCGCGGCGATGTGCGCCTTGTGGCGCCGGATGGAAGCCTCGGCGAGCCGGTACTGCGCCGCAATGCGTCGGTAGGGGGTGCCGGCGACGATGGCCGCGTCGATCGCATCGCGCTGCGGGTGGCGGCAGACGGTGCAGGTGCGCGGCACTAGGCGTGCCCGCCGCTGTCCCCGTCCCCCTCCGGGGGCACGGGGAACACGTGGCCGCAGCAGTCACACATAGTCCACGGGTCGCCGGTCTCCGGGTCCACGATGACCGGCGACAGCGCGAGAGGCTTGGCGTCACCGCCGTCGTCGCGGCGCGTTTCGTCCGTCATGGTGTCGTGCGTCCTTCGAGCACCTGAAGCTGCGCGGCGAACTCGGCGACCTTTGACTTCGTTGCCTCGTCCTCGCCGTGCCGTCTGGCGAGCTCCGTGTTGAGCGCGACAATCTGCTCGCGGAGCGACTCCTTGGCTGTCTCCGCGACCGGCGGCGCGGTCGACAACGCCGGACGCGGTCCCCACCGCCGTTCGCTCCAGTACTCGCGCCACGTTGGCAGTGCGCCCCGGCCCTCGACACGCGCGGCTTCGACCGCGATCGCTTGCGCGGCCACCGCGGTCTC
>Ga0209168_10000588_pt1 | contig 33594 bp, 25 predicted proteins | sample Coa_R1_FD_187156 | JGI IMG/M metagenome (GOLD analysis project Ga0209168, IMG submission 187156) | Surface soil microbial communities from Centralia Pennsylvania, which are recovering from an underground coalmine fire - Coalmine... | ecosystem: Environmental > Terrestrial > Soil > Unclassified ...
GAGCCAGGCCAAGTTACCCAAGCGCTCTAAACCGCGCAAATATCCACGAGCGGTGTGGTACACCCGACAGGAGTATCCCAGCAGAAGGGCTCAAAACAAAGATGCGCAAAGTAAGTGACATTAGCCGGGGGCGGCTGCGGTCCACTCTCATGTTTTTGTCTTTGCGGCTCAGAGTCCCATCCGTTCCCTACTGCGTTTCGCGGTTGCTCGTTAAGCGGTATAGTGAAAAGTCAAATACTCCAGGCCCACGGGAGCGAGAAGACTTCACATGCCCTTTCAACCCTTCGAACTCGAGCATTATCAATCCCAGTTTGAACGAACGGTGGAGTACAACCTTGCGGACAGCTCTGTCCAATGCGCCAGAATGCCTGAGCTGCTCAATGATTCTGAAGCTCAAGAACTCCTGCGTACCGGCTTATCCTACCCCGAGGTGAACGGCACTGGACTATTGCGGCAGCGGGTTGCAGGTTTGTATCGGGAGGCCACACCCGGCAATATTCTTGTAACTGTGGGCGCGTCGCAAGCCAACAGCATGGTTTGCAGCACGATTCTCAAGCCCAGCGACGAGGTGATTGTAATCACTCCGGGCTACCGGCAAGTTTGGGGGCTGGCGAAGAATCTGAGATGCCGCGTGAAGGAGGTTGTCCTTCGTCCGGAAGACCACTGGAAACTCGATCTCGACCGTCTGGCCACCCTGTGCACCCCTTCGACCAAACTGATTTCAGTGGTGAATCCCAACAATCCCACAGGAACGATTCTTTCGCCTGGGGAGATGCGGCGGATCATACAAATCTGCGCCAAGCACGGCTGCTGGCTTCACGCTGACGAAGTGTATTGCGGCACAGAGTTGGCGCAGCCGGAAACTCCCAGCTTTTGGGGCGGGTATGACAAGGTGATCTGCGTCAACAGCTTGTCCAAGGCTTATGGGCTGGCCGGCCTGCGCATCGGTTGGGTGGTGGCCGCGCCAGGCGTGATTGAAGCTTTGTGGCGGCGGCACGAATATGCGGTCATCGCCGCCAGCGGTCCCAGCATGAAGCTCGCTGAGATCGCCCTCAAACAGGACAAGCGGAAGATGCTGTTGCACCGGCAGAAAAAGCTATCGCGCAAGGGGCACAAGATTCTGCAAGACTGGATTCAAACCCAGAACGGCGCCTTCTCCATAGTCACGCCACAGGCTACTTCCATCGCGTTTGTGCGTTACCACGCGGATGTGCCTTCGTTTGAACTGGCAGAGCACATTCGAGAAACAAACTCGGTCCTGGTAGCGCCCGGCGCATTTCTGGGTACGGAGCACCACCTGCGCATAGCCGTGGGCTACCAGCCGGAGAGGATCACCGAGGCATTGAATAGGATTGGCGCCTCGGTGTGTGATCTGGTGGCGTGAAGTAAGGCAATCGGATCATTGGTGCATGAGGCCAACAGTGCATCGGAAAACCCGGCCCGTGATTTTCGATCACCCCGCCAACCCCCAAACGGATAATACTAACCTTGGTCGCAGCGAACGAGGTTGATAAGCGGCGGTTCGAACATTTGCACACCGATTGAACAGGCTAAACACTTGACTACCTCAGAGCAGCGTTGATGGCGCATGAATCGGGATCGCTTCTCGCCGGTTCCGGCGATAGACGCGAAAGTCACTGTCCACTGTGATAACAACATGTCGGGGATAAAGTTCGCTCATCCGTATCAAACAGAGATCGGCCATATCCGGGCTGCGGTCTCCGTAACGCTTGGCGAGTTCCGCCAACTGGGCGATGTTGCAATTGCAATCGAAGGACAGGCAACATTTCATCCTGTAGCAATGCCAGAACATACGAACTCGATTCAAGTTGAAAGGCAGCTTCGGCCAAGACGGCTTCGCAAGTCAGCAAGGGTTCAGTAATTCGCTTGGCAACATCGACAGCCCACAAATGATGTTGGTCGTTCCGTCGGGCGAATGCAACTATGAAACCAGTGTCTGCAATGCCCCTCATGAGCGGGAAAACCCCTTGCGAGAAGAGACATCCGGCGGGCCGCCGCTGATCGCTCCAGCATGGCGAAGGAAACGCTGTTTGCCTCCCTCGGCCCTGGCGGTTTCCAGTTGCTCACGAATCAGGCGTCCCACTGGGATACCCGTGCGGCGTGACGTCTCCTTCAGCCAGGCAAGAAGTTCATCTGTAACACGAATCGTAAACGTATGACTCATATAGCAAAATTATAAGACACAATCAAATTCTGCTCAGTTTCCGAAAAAGCGGAATTTCACGCCCACCCGGGCGTAAATGCCGGGATTGGGAAATCCGAGAAATTCGTGGTAACGGCGGTCGAGCACGTTGTCTATGCGAGCGTAGGCGGATACCTGTTTGGAAACTATATAGGTGGCGGCGACATTGCTGGTTGAGTAGCCCCCCACGGAGTCAATCAGCGGCGCCGGAACCTGGAAATCAAAGCGGCGTCCTACCCAACGGGTGTTGACCTCGGCATGCAGTTTTTTGTTGACCGTCCAGTTGGCGCGCAGGCCGCCTTCCCAGTGAGGCTGGTCGCGAAGCGGCTCCGTTGTGCCCTCCAGTTTCCAATCCAGATAGGAAACATCGCCCTCCAAACGCAACTTTGAATAGGGCAGCGAGATCATCCCCAGTTCCACTCCCTGCGTATGCGCGTTCGTCCTGTTGACCAGACGGAACTGGGTGGCGCTGAAATCAATGAGATCAGAAAATGAGTTCCAGAAATAGGTAAGCGACACCCGGCTTTGCAGACGGCCTAATTTTTGTTCGATGCCCACGTCGGAAGCCCGGTTTTTTTCCGGCCTCAATGCCGGGTTTCCAACGCTTGGATCGCCCAGGGCAAACATTGAGGGCAACTGGAAGGCCGAGGCCCAGGTGCTTCTCAGCGTAGTTCGCGAACCAAAAAGCCGCCAGTTGGCGCCAGCGCGAGAAGCCGGATGGGGATTGAACCCCGAACTCTTCTCCACGCCGCTGCCTGCGCTGGCTGTAAAACGATTGGAGTTGAAGACAATCTCCCCGTTGGCGTGAATTTCCGGACGATCCAGGTGAAAATGAGTGGGAATGATGTTGGCCAGGAGTCCATTGCTGCTCCCGTCTTCGTCCTTGAATCCCGCCACCAAATGTCCACTCCACCTGTCGCTCAACAAAAGCTGGTTGGAAAAAGAGAACTGCGCCCGGTGGAAATCGGTAGTGGCGAACTCGGCCGGCACAGACTGACGAGAGGGAGGGACGCGGTCGAGAATCGGTGGAGTAGTGGAGCGCTCTCCCTCGCGAAAGAACGTGAAATCCAGCGTGTATAACCATTTTGGAACAACCTGGTGATGAAAGCCGGTGCTGAAAATGATTCCCCCGGAGTGCGCTTCTTCCGGCGTCCGCAGGATGGAAAGTTCGGGACCTCCACCATTCACAGGAAACGAGGAGTCCTGGTCGTGCTGGTACCGGACCTGGGTATCCAGCAGCATGTCCGGCGATGCCTCAAAGCGGAAATTACCGGCCAGCGTTCCCAGGGCAAATTCATCTGAGACCACCTGCTGAGAAATATTCAGATATGATCCGCTGAGACCGTAACTGGCGCGGCCATCGCTTCCGCGCAGATCCAATCCCGCCTTTCCTGTGCCGAAGTTGCCGCCTTCCAAAGTTACATCGCCGCTGGCCCTCGACTCTCGCCGCGAAATGATGTTGATCACTCCGCTGACGGCCTCCGAACCATACAGCGAAGATAACGGTCCACGAACCACTTCAATGCGTTCGATATCGTCCGGATTGATGGTGGAGAGATCAACAGAGCCGCCAAGTATGTTGGTGATGTCATTGATGGGAGCGCCGTCCATAAGCACCAGCGTGAAGTTCGGCTTGCCACCACGAACGGTAACTGAGGTGAAGCTGCCGGCGCTGCCGTTCTGCGCTACGTGAAGAAAAGGCACATTGCGAAGCAGGTCGGCAGCCGTGGATGCGTGGGCCTGTTCGATCTCTGACCGGGTAAGCACGATCACAGAAGCCGGGCTTGCGGACACCGGCACCGCCTCCGCCGTGACTTCAACCACCGTTGGTTTGGCTTGAATCGGAACTTGAGGCGCGGAGGACGATTGTGCCCAGGCAGGCCGCGACAGAATCGGGGCTACGGCAAAAAGCACGGCCGCAGAGACGGCCCAATACATAGGATGGCGAGTCTTGAAGTGAGGCATCTTTGATGGGTCAGCGTGTGGCAAGCAAGGTGGACGCTGCCTGCTCCAATCGGGACAATTCTTCCGGAGCGAAAGAGCGTTGATGGTTATAGGCAATTCCGACAATAGCTTCGATTCTGCCCGCCTCTGCTCGAACCGGCAGAGCAACTGCGGCTTCGGCATTCACCGCCTTAGCCCCCGGACGGACTGCGCCGGACGAATCATCCTTGAGATTGCAGGTCTGGATGGCAATTCCCTGCACCAGCGCCTGGCCGGCCATTCCCTTTCCGGGAGGGACCCAATCTACAATCTCCTGCACCTTTGGCGGAATATTCACCGCGGCCACCAACTCCAGGCCGGTCTTTTGTTCGGATTGAATGTGCCGGTGAACGGTTCCCGCCACGCCTCCTTGAGAGTCCAGGAATTCCTGCAGCCAGTTTTGAAATCGTGCGTCGATCATGACTTAAGCTCAACGTTGTATTCTGCCACTACCGCAGCTTTGTCACAACAGAAATCAGCAGACTGCATCGGTTGCAAGTTCCAAAATGGGCAGAAGATGAGACGAGTACTCGGAGAGGATGTCCGTGTCCAAAATCGCCTTGGCAGCCATATCAGAGATTAGGCTCTCGCTTACTAGGCCTGTGTCTCTCCTGGTAGGCCACGAAAACTAACTCGTCCAGTAAAGCAGCGTCTTCCGGACTGCCAAATAAACCCAGGCCCTGTTCAAAGACACTGCCGCTGATGGCAGAACTCGTGGCCGGAGTCTCATCCTGCTTGGACAAGCCTGCAATGGCTCGTTGGATGAGTTCTTCAACTGAGGTGATCTGGCCGGCGCGAATGGCGGCTCGGACCGCCTGTTCCTGGTCCGGGCTGAGCGTGATCGTCAATGACTTGGCCTCCCTGAAATTATCTATCCCCTCAACCTGCGGCGCACGGCACTTTGGGGCCAGATCAATACTATCGTATCGACCAGAGAGCAACAAAGGCGCCAATGGCCCGAGCGCCAGCATAAACCAACATGCCGCACTCATTCCCAACGCGCCGACTGGAAATCCACGCGCGATCAACCAGCTATAATTCCACCCGTCTACGATCATCATGGAGCCGCAAATGAATGAAAACAGCAATTCGGTGCTGATTGAGCGCGATGGCGAGATTGTTGTGGTTACTCTGAACCGTCCGCAAGTGCGAAACGCGGTTAACAATGCTACGGCCAGCGCTCTGGCCCAGGCCTTTGATGCCTTTGAGCGCGATGATTCGCTCCGCGTTGCTGTCCTGACCGGAGCCGGGGGAACATTTTGCGCCGGCTTTGACCTGCGTGAGGTTTCCCAGGGAGGACGGAGACTGAGCAAGGAAGAACCTCGGGGACCGATGGGGCCGACCTGGATGCTTCTGGGTAAGCCTGTCCTGGCCGCCGTGGAGGGACACGCCGTTGCCGGGGGCATGGAGTTGGCGCTATGGTGCGATCTGCGCATCGCCGCGCGCGACGCTGTGTTTGGTATCTATAACCGGCGCTGGGGCGTTCCTCTCATCGATCTGGGCACAGTACGGCTTCCCCGGCTTATCGGACAGAGTCATGCGCTGGATCTCATCCTCACTGGACGCGCAGTCTCCGGCGAAGAGGCATTGCGCATGGGAGTGGCAAATCGCCTGGTTGAACCCGGCAAGGCGCTTGAGGCCACGGTGCAACTGGCCCACACTCTGGCCCAATTCCCCCAACGCGGACTGCGGAATGATCGCATGTCTGCCTACCAGCAGTGGGCGCTATCCTGGGATGATGCCCGACGCAACGAATTGCGTCTCGGACTGGAAGTGTTGGACTCCGGAGAATCCGTTGCCGGAGCGACCCGTTTTGCTTCCGGCGCTGGAAGGCACGGACGGTTCGGTGAAACAAAATAATTTATCTGGAGCGTGCTTATGGCGACACTTGGATTCATTGAATACGAAAATGCAAGCCCGGATGTGCGCGCGGTCTATGACGATATTATGGCCACGCGCAAGACTGACCACGTGACCAATTTCTGGAAGGCCATTGCCCACGATCCGGCAAACTTGAAACGCACCTGGCAAGCCACGAAAGAGATCATGGCGGCGGGCGCCCTGGATGCGCTGACCAAGGAGCTGATCTATGTAGCCATCAGCGCTGGCAACCTATGCGACTACTGCATCGCCGCGCATTCCGCGGGAGCGCGCAAAAAAGGGATGACGGATGCGATGTTCAACGAAATGATGGCGGTTGTGGGCCTGGCCAGTGCCAATAACCGTTTGGTTGCCGGCTACCAGGTGGAAATTGACGAAGAGTACAAGAAGATCAGGTGATCGCCGTGATCTGGCGATCAAGTGACCGATGTTGACTTCAACAGTCTGTTCGTCCGCAGCAGGCGTCTAGTTTTGGGGCTTGGTTGCGGAGCCAGTTGATACAAAGTCCAGGCCGACACTGCTGCTCTGATGTCCCACAGTCATATTCTCTGGCGTTCCAGCGGCAATGCAGGTTGCTGCCCGGCCATCATCCGATGCGCGAACATTTTGCGTGGCGTCAATGCAATAGGCTTTTCCGCCGCTGCCGGGCGAAACGGGCTCGATGGTAATCTGAAAACTGCCTGCGGGCTTGCCTTGGCAACCAGTCAAATTGACCTTGTATCCTTTGTAAATGCCGCCGGATATTTGCCGGTCGAGTCCGAAATCACCTCCCTGAGTTAGATCTGCGAGAGAGCATGTAAATCCCACATCCGCATGCTGCCGGGCAAACGAGCCCTCAGCAAATGCGAGCATCGTCAGGAGCTGGGATGGTGGAAGCTCCATCATACCCTCCAGTTCTGTTGTTTTGAGCTCGGTATGGGCCGATGGCGGCGCCACTCCAATCTTTCCACCTACCATGCCACCGCCCGCCACGCCCCCGCCCATCGACTTAAGCAAGGTCTTCTTCAGGAATTCCGGATCGCCGACAGGAAATTCCACGCCCAGAGCCACCTTGTTCAACCTCCAGATGTCCTGCTGGCGATTCATGGTCACGGTAATGTGGGACAAAAACATGCTCCAGTCTTCCTCTTGCTCCTGCCCGTCTTGAAACATATGGAAGGAGAGTTCCAACGTGTCCTCGTCTCCGCTCATGTCGTCATTGTTCACATTCAGTTCAAACTTCCGGTGCTGATTGGGATCCTTGACGGAAAGGAGCACCGGCCCAGTCTCAAAAACCTGGATATCCGGCCCAGCCTGGCTCGTGATGGACTCGAACATTCCCATGGTCATAGCGGCCTGCTTGTTCTCCGGTTTGCTGAGAAGCTGCTGGACCTCGACCGTAAGGTGTTTCGTCACGCCCTTGCCGCCACCGTTGATCATTTCCACCAGCGCCTGTCGCGGCGTCTGTGGAGGCGCAGGGGGCTGTCTTTGTGCGGCTAAGAAGGCCGGGGAGATGAAGAGGAAACAGAGGATTGAAATTCCGCTACGAATGATATTCATAGATGATTCCACCTCATGATAGGTTACTCCTGCGGGAAACAGCACGCAAATTACTGGAGTTTTGTTCCGCGGGCAATTGACAAACCGGCAAACTAAACACTTGCCATACGGACACCGGGCACAGACGAAGCACAGAGAGAGGCAGAACAGAGTTCAAACCTGGAACAAGGGAAATACTCGCGGACGCAGAGAAATTCTGATGAAATGCAATCTTGTTAATTGGAAAGGCAACACCCTTTAGCCAATCAAATTCTCTAAGGAAGTTAATGCTTAAGGGTTGAAAACCAAAGACAGGCACCAACTACCGGTCGCGGAGACATAGCAAGGATCTCACTGTGCTGCCGGACCTCGTATTCTGCTTCCGATGGTTCCGTTCGTTTCAAAACAAAATGCCCTGCATCTTGTGCACAAACCATTTTTTTTGTCCCGTTTTTGGAATGGGATAAAAAAACTTTTCATATTTGTGGATTTTTTTCTGTTGCCAAAGTGTAAGATGCGGGTGTAGTTTGTTGCCGCGATGTCCGCTTGGACGCGCAACTCGATCCTCCAGGCGAATTGATTACGTGCCACCTTGCCAACCAGCAGGGTATCGCTTGAGAGTTGCTTGAGACTGGCAGACGCCAATCGCACCGCGCCGCCTTGAATGAACATATAGGTTGTTGGGGAACCTGCTCTCACTAGATAGTCTCCCACAAGTGGTTAAGGTCACATGCGCCCTGTAAGTGACGGGGCGAAGCTATAGCCACATCCCGCAAAAACGCGTCTGGCCTAAAAAGAACTCTACGTAATGTTTGATCATTCCCTGACCGCTGGTCTGCGTGATCCGAAATGGTTTGTCCTGTTTGTTCGTTGCAATCAGGAAAAAAGAATCGCCCAGCGGCTTGCCGAATATGAAATCGAGCATTTTCTCCCGTGCTACCGGTCTCTCCGCCAATGGAAGGACCGGCGCGTGATGCTGGAAATGCCTCTGTTTCCCGGATACCTGTTCGTGTGCTTGCCGTTCATGGACCGGGCCAGAGTCCTGACAATGCCAAATGTTGTTTCTCTGGTGGGCGGGAGGAATTCTCCGGCGGAGGTTTCGGAGGAGGAGATCGGTTGGATCAAGCTGGGAGTTGAGCATGGAAATGCCATGCCGCATCCTTCGCTGGCCGCCGGGCAGCAAGTCAGGATTATTGCCGGTGCACTCTGTGGCCTGCAAGGCACGCTGTTGCGCATGCAGAACAACACGCGCGTGGTCATCTCCGTGGAATCAATCGCACGCAGTTTTGTGGTGGAAGTTGATCTGGCTTCCATCGAACCCATTACACCGTCTCTACCGGTGTATAGGGAAGCGGGCTAGGCCGATATGCCATCGACACTCAAGCTTCTCCATCCGTTACTGAAAATTGATCCACGCGAGGTAGAGTTCGCCCGCCGGGGTTTCACTTGTTCGCGGCCGGCCATACGTGAACGCCTGGAGGATGTAGGCAGAGTTTTTCTTCAGGGCTATCACGCCGCGCTGGAGCAAAGCGACCAGGAACAACTTGCCGCGCGGCTTAATCAAGTTGGAGCCGGGCACGAAGGCTTTGCTTATGAAGGCGCGGCCATGGCGCTGGTGCTTCTGGATGGAATGAATCCCTGGAAACAGTGGTTGCGGTTTTCCAGCTTTGTTGCCGGACCGGGAAGGCGGCACATCTACATGCTCTATGTTGGCGCAGGGTGGGCCTGCGCCCGCTTGCTCTGGCTGCGAGCGCGGATCGAATCTGTGATTTGCAAGCTTGATCCGGTTCTCGGCTGGCTGGTGATCGATGGCTATGGATTTCATGAAGGCTACTTCCATTGGCGAGCCAGACTCCAGCCCAGAATCTCGAGGTTGTCGGCAGGTGCGCGGCACGTTTTCTACCAGGGGCTGGGGCGAAGTTTGTGGTTTGTCACCGGAGCGGACTCGAGTTCCATCACCCGAACCATCTCAGCGTTTGCGCCGCAGTTCCATGCTGATGCGTGGAGCGGTGTAGGACTTGGATGCGCCTACGCCGGCGGCATGAATCGCGCTGAACTGGAGGAACTCCGCGGATACGCGGCTTCCCATAGTACAGCGCTGGCCCAGGGCGCGGCATTTGCAGCCAAGGCGCGCCAACAGGCGGAAAATCCCACGCTCCACACTGAGCTTGCGTGTGAGGTGCTGTGCGGCATGAGCACGGAACAGGCAGCCGCGCTGTGCGATCAATCCTTCGAGCAAACTGCCAGCCTCCACCCGGATGCGTATCAGCGATGGCGGGGGTTGTTGCAGAAGGAACTGGCGCTCAGCAATCAGCTGAGGAATTCAGATCAGGAACTAACCGCTTCAGCAAGCCAAAAATAGCCAGCATTAAATTATGAGTGCAATCGCCATCGTCGGCATGGCCTGCCGCTACGCGGAGGCCCGTACTCCGCGCCAGTTGTGGGAAAACGTGCTCGCGCAGCGACGATCTTTCCGGCGCATACCGCGCGTACGGCTTTGCCTGGACGACTATTCCACTGGCGGCCAGATTGAAGACCAGATTTACCTGAGAACGGCGGCAGTGCTGGAAGACTATGAGTTTGACCGTGTTCGTTTTCAGGTATCGAAAGACGCATTTGCTTCGACTGACATGGTGCATTGGCTGGCCCTGGATATCGCCTGGCAAGCCATGGAAGACGCAAAGCTCCTTGATGCCAGTGACAGCCGGCGCGAGCGCATTGGCGTTTACATAGGCAATTCGCTTACGGGTGAGTTCTCCCGCGCGAATCTCATGCGGTTGCGCTGGCCCTACGTGCGCCGCGTGCTTGCGGCAACGCTCGAAAAGAGCGCCGTCTATCAAAATGGCGATCGGCACAAATTGATGGAGGAGATTGAGACCCTCTACAAGTCTCCATTCCCCTCTACAACGGAGGAATCTCTCGCCGGAGGTCTCTCCAACACCATTGCGGGGCGGATTTGCAACTACTTCAACTTGAAAGGGGGCGGTTACACCGTGGATGGGGCATGTGCGTCCAGCCTGCTGGCCATCACCACAGCGTGCTCGGCGCTAGAGAGCGGGGATGTTGACATCGCCATTGCGGGCGGCGTTGACCTGAGCCTGGATCCCTTTGAGCTTGCCGGATTCTCCAGGCTGACTGCGCTGGCAAAAGAAAAGATGCGCGTCTTTGACGCTCACTCCGCCGGCTTCTGGCCGGGCGAAGGTTGCGGCATGGTCGTTCTCATGCGGCATGAAGAGGCCGCCGCACATCATCATTCGTCTTATGCTCTGCTTCGCGGATGGGGAGTCTCGTCCGACGGAAGCGGCGGCATGACTCGCCCTGAAGTTGCGGGACAACTGCTCGCCCTGCGACGCGCTTACCAGCGCGCCGGGTATGGCATCGATTCGGTGGGTTACTTCGAAGGCCATGGGACTGGCACGTCAATCGGTGATGCGACAGAATTGCAAGCCTTGTCCCTGGCGAGGCGCGAAGTCCGGCCCGATGCCGCGCCAGCAGCGCTGGGATCGATCAAAGCCAACATCGGGCATACAAAAGCGGCTGCCGGAGTTGCAGGGCTCATCAAAGCCACCATGGCGGTACAGGCCAGAATCCTGCCTCCTACCAGCGGCTGCGATACGCCTCACTCTGAATTGACAACCGAAAAACCAATGCTGCGGGTGTTGCAGACAGGAGAATTGTGGCCGGATAGCGTGCCCGTCCGCGCGAGCGTGAGCGCCATGGGCTTTGGCGGGATCAATACCCACGTCACGCTGGAAGCCACGGACACTCTGCGGCGCAGGAGTTTTGCCGGTTTTGAGCAACAACAGCTCTCGTCCGCGCAGGATTGCGAACTCTTCCTGTTCCAGGCCACGGACGGCAGCCAGCTTGCAAGCCAGTTAAAAGAAGCTCTTGAGTTAGCGGGTGAAATATCATTTGCGGAGATGGCGGACCTCGCCGCGTTGCTGGCGAGTCAGGCAACGGAGCCGCTCGGCGAAGCCTGCGTCCGCGCCGCATGTGTCGCCTCAAGCCCTGATGATCTCGAAAAAAAGATCGGCAAACTGCGCGAGTTGTGCGAAGCGGAAACCGAACAACATATGGATGGCGCCCAGGGCGTGTTTCTCAGCAAGAGCTCTCGTAGCCCGCGCATCGGTTTTCTCTTTACCGGCCAGGGTTCACCGGTTCATACCAACGGCGGAATCTGGTCGCGCCGTTTTCCCGCCATTCGCGACCTCTACCAGCGCGCCAGTCTGCCGAATACGCCAAGCGTGGCGACGGAGACGGCTCAGCCTTGTGTGGTTGCTTCATCCCTCGCCGGTCTTCACGCGCTTGATGTCTGCGGTGTTCAAGCAAGCGTAGCGCTGGGGCATAGTCTGGGCGAAATCACTGCCTTGTGCTGGGCGGGCGGCTTTGGAAAGGATGATTTGCTGCGTATCGTCCGCGAGCGCGGGCAGATCATGGCTAGAATGGCAACTCCGTCTGGGACCATGGCCTCCATCCGGGCAGATGGCGCGGAGGTAAAGAGAAGAATCAACGGTGATGCTCTGACCATCGCCGCCTATAACTCGCGCTTGCAAACGGTGGTTTCCGGGGATTCGAGGGCCGTCCAGAAATTTACCGCTCGCCTGAGCTCTGATGGCATCGGCGCCACCATTCTTCCGGTCTCGCATGCGTTCCATTCACCGCTGGTGGCCAACGTGGCAAGCGCATTCTGTGATTACTTGTCCGGGGAACGCTTTGCCGCGTTGCGCCAGCGGGTAGTCTCAACCGTGACCGGATCGATCCTGGAAGAAGATGCGGATCTGCACGAACTGCTGACCCGCCAGATCACCATGCCGGTACAGTTCTCCAGCGCTCTGGCCGTCGCCGCCGAGGAAGTGGACCTGTTCATTGAAGTGGGGCCGGGCGCGGTCCTGGCCGGCATTGCAGCCGAATGCACAGACAAGCCGGTAATAGCCCTGAATGCCGGTGGAGAATCTTTGCGCGGACTCTTGCTGGCTGCGGGCGCTGCTTTCGCGTTGGGCGCAAAGCCTCGCGCTGCGGCACTCTTCGAAGGCCGCTTTGTCCGGCCATTTGATTTAAAGCGGCGGCACACTTTTCTGCAAAACCCTTGCGAAACCATGCTTGATTCTCTGCCGGTAGCGCGTTCTCTTTCTTCTCCCGCTCGCGCTGTCATGGAGGCTGCTCCCGGCGCGAATTCGATGGAGGTGCTGCGCGCCCTGATCGCGGACCGCACAGAATTGCCGCTGGCGACGATCAAGCCTGAAAGCCGATTCCTGGACGATCTGCACCTGAACTCAATCACCATCAGCCAGATCATTTTGCAAGCTGCCGCTCAGTTAAATCTGCCGGCGCCCACAGCCCCGACTGAATATGCCAATGCCACCATCGCGCAAGCCGCGGGAACGCTGGAAAAGATCCGCTCTGAGGCCCCGGCGTCTATGCGCGCAGTTGAGACCTTTCCTCAGGGAGTAGATTCCTGGATCCGAGTGCTGGCGGTCGAATTCATGGAGTGGGAACTTCGTCCCGCCGCATCGTCTGGTTCCGGAACATGGCAAGTTCTCGCCATGCGGGAGCATCCCTTGCGAGCGCGGCTGGAACAGGAATTTGGCGGAGTTTCCGGCCATGGCATGGTTTGCCTTGTTCCGCCGGACCACGAAGAAACAACTGCGGCGTTCCTGGTGGAATGCGTGCAAACCGCCCTTAGGCAGAATGTTCAGCACGTGGTATTCGTCGGCAGCGGCGCTGCTGCTTTGGCTCGGACGTTATATCTGGAACACTCCGGCATCAAAGTTACAGTCGTAGACTTGCCGCTGGAGCATCCGCAGGCGGCTATATGGGCGGCGCAGGAGGCCCGGTCTGCCGGCGGATTCACTGAGGCCCACTATGATGCGGCTGGAGTTCGGCGCGAGCCCCGGCTCAAAGTGCTATGGCCGGATGAAACCGCGGAGGAATTCGGACTTACCCACCAAGACATTTTATTGGTGACCGGTGGCGGAAAAGGCATTGCCGCTGAGTGCGCCCTGGAACTTGCTCGGAAGTTCAAGTGCTCTCTGGCGCTCATAGGGCGGTCGGAGCCGTCGCGCGACCAGCAACTGCAGGAGAATCTGCTCCGCTTTACAGAATCGGACGTTTCCTTCCGGTATTTTGCCGCAGACGTGGCCGATGCGGATGCCACAGCTAGAGCAATCCAACAAATCGAGACGGAGTTGGGCGGCATTACAGCGGTGCTGCATGGGGCGGGAATCAATGTTCCGAAGCGGCTTGAAGAGATCACGTCGACAGATTTACACGATACGCTCGCCCCGAAGCTTGCCGGTCTGAACAACATTCTCAACAACATCAATCCCACGAAGCTCCGCTTGCTCTTGACCTTTGGCTCCATCATTGCGCGCACCGGATTGCGCGGTGAAGGACACTATGGATTGGCCAACGACTGGCTGGGGAGCATGGTCGAGCGCTGGCAGGAGGAACATCCGGCGTGCCGCTGCCTGAATCTGGATTGGTCGGTGTGGGCCGGCGCTGGCATGGGACAACGGCTGGGCGTGCTGGATTCATTGGTCCGTCAGGGCATTACGCCACTTCCCCTGGAAGAAGCAATTGGCGCCTTGAAAAACATGATTCGCTGGAAGGGCGCGCCGGTTTCTTCCATTGTGACGGGCCGCTTTGGCAACCTGCCCACACTACAATTTCCCGATTCCGAGCCTCCTCTTCGCCGGTTCGTGGAACATATAAAGGTCCACTATCCGGGAATTGAACTCATCGCTGATTGCGACCTGAGCACGGACACAGATCCATACGTCACCGAGCACGTCTTTCAGGGAGAGCAGCTTTTGCCTGCCGTCTGCGGCATGGAAGCCATGGCCCAGGTGGCAATGGCGCTCCATCCCGAAGCCGGCTCCTTGCCGCAATTTCATCACCTGCGTTTTGAACACCCCATTGTGATTCCTCCACGCAAGCCGTTACGCATACGGATTGCCGCGCTGCAACGGAGGCCCGGCGCCGTGTCGGTTGCTATCCGCTGCTCCAGCACAGCGTTTCAGGTAGACCATTTCAGCGGCGGGTGCGTCTTTGAACGTGAGCACGAAGGCAAGATTGAAGCCACTGTTCCCTTACCCGATGCAAACTACGCGTTGCCTATGGACATGGCCCGCGATCTCTACGGCAGGATTCTCTTTCATCAGGGACGGTTTCGCCGGGTGGAGAAGTACCGCTGGCTGGAAGCCGGCAAAAGCGCGGCTGAACTCACCGCACCCCTGGCTTCTTCGTGGTATGCGCGGCACCTGCCGGACGAGTTCGTTGCCGGCGATCCAGCGGCACGCGATGCAGCCTTGCATTCCATTCAAGGCTGCATTCCCCACAAGACGATCCTGCCGGTGGGAGTCGGCCGGATTGTTGCAACCGCAAACTGGACATACGGTCGCGCGACAGTTCACGCCATCGAGCGAGTCCGCGATGGAGACGACTTTCTCTATGATCTCAAAATCCAGGATGCATCCGGGCAAACTTGCGAATCCTGGGAAGGACTGCACTTACGGGCAGTTGCTCCCACGCAAGAGCTCGGTCCCTGGCCGCTGCCGCTGCTTGCGCCCTACCTGGAAAGAAAGCTGCAGGAGTTGATTCCGGCAGCCGGGTTGAAGGTGATGCTCGACGGCATCTGCTTGAACGGACACAACACGCAGGATACGGTCCGCCAGATGATCGGGGCAGATGCCAGACTCATACACCGCCCTGACGGCAAGCCCGAAATACTGGGCCGTCCGGACACTCATATCTCCTTTTCCCACGCAGATCGGCTCACGCTGATCCTATCCGGAAATCACTCGGCAGGCTGTGATCTGGAGCAGGTAGCCAATCGTGAGCCTGCAATGTGGGAGAAGTTGCTTGGCGGAGAGGGCTTTGCCCTGGCGAAACTCATAATGGAAAAATCCAGGCTGCCTCTGGATACTGCTGCAACCCATGTGTGGACGCTCAAAGAGAGCCTCAGAAAATCCGGCGCAAGCTCTTCTCAGCATCTTCGACTCGAACAGGCTATGCCGGAGAATTGGATCATCCTCTCCGCCGGTGGTTTTGCGGCCGCCACTTTCCACACCTGCGTTAAAGAGCTGGGCACGGATCTCGCCTTTGGCTTTGTTGTGAAAAAAACAGAATGAACGCTTACGAATATCGGCACATCGTCGGTTTTGAAGAGACCAGCCTGGCCGGCAACGTTTATTATGCAAACCACTTGCGCTGGCAGGGACGGGCACGCGAATTGTTTTTACGCGAGTATGCTCCCGACATTCTCACCGAATTAGAGCGCGGATTTGCGCTCATCACGCTCCGCTGCTCGTGCGAATACCTGGCGGAATTGCGGGCTTTTGATGAGGTCACCGTGCGCATGTTCCTGGCTTCCACCGCCCAGAACCGCATCTCCATGCATTTCGAATACTGGCGCGAAGGTGAAAAACCGGAACTGGTGGCGCGCGGCGAGCAGGAGATCGCCTGCATGCGACGCCAGGATGACCGCCTGGTTCCCGTCCCCATACCCAAATCGCTGCGGGACGCGCTCGCTCCATTTGCAGAGCAAGCAATTAGCAAATAGTCATTGGCAATAGGTTTTGGCCTTTGGCTCTGAGCTCTGAGCTCTTGGTTTTGGCCACCAACTTAATTGGCAAATACGAAACGATTTGGCTAGTTGCTATTTAGCTGCCAATTGCTCCCAACGAAAGGAAGGAAAGCTTATGGGTTCTCCAGTTGTCCGGGACTCAACCGTGAGGTCTCATTGTGAATCGGTTGAACGGGTAATCGCAGCCATGCGCAGCCGGATAGACGAGCCCTTGTCGCTCGGCTCCATGGCAAAAATTGCCTTTGCCAGCCGGTATCACTTCAATCGCACCTTCCGAAAGGTGACCGGCCTGCCGCCTTCCCAGTTTCTTTATGCCTTGCGGATGGAACGGGCCAAGCACCTCCTGATGCAGACGCGGCAAAAGGTAGTCGACATCTGCTATGACGTGGGCTACAACAGCGTGGGAACATTTACCCGGCGTTTTACTGACTTGCTGGGGATTTCACCCCAGGCATTCCGCGCGCTGACGCATGCGCCGGCGGAACAAGCTCCCCGGTATTCCAACAGCGCGACAACCAGGAATGGCCGCCCTTACCCCGGATGCCGCGTTGCGGGTTACCTCAGCGTGCCAGCGCGATTTAACGGATTGATCTTCGTCGGCTTGTTCGAAACTCCCATACCGCAGGGAAGGCCGCTGGCGTGTGCTGTCACCACAAAGCCCGGGCCCTACCAGTTTGATGGGGCGCCGGAGGGCGAATCCTATCTGTTCGCTCTCGGGTTGGAACAGCCAATGCACGCCCCAGGTTCCTTCCAGTACGAATCAGCCTTGCGAGGCGGAGGGCATTCAGTAAAGATTTCCCGCAAGTCAGTAGAAGGCCCGACCTATCTGCGTCTAAGACCGCCATCTCCATTCGATCCCCCGATTCTCCTGGTCTTGCCTCTCCTGATGGAAGAATTCTTGAGCCGGCGGCAGGGGCTCGCGGAGGCAGCTTTAGCTTGTCCACCGCTACCCGCGCATGCCGCGGGCCAAATGGGCGGAACGGTCCAGGAGACCGCTTCTTAAGTCTGATCAAAAATGGCGAGGATTGAAATACCCGGAGTGACGACATTTCGAAGAATGAAGAGAGGAGAACGTTATGCACGTCTCGGCCCCCGCTTTGCAGTCAACCGCTACCTTCCACCAAAGCTTGTATGACAAGATCAACACCCGTTGGCACAAACCTGCTCTTCAACTCTTTATGCTCGTTGTCCTGGCCCATTGGGCTGAACACATAGCCCAGGCCTGGCAGATCTATGTTCTCGGCTGGCCGGCGCATCACGCCGGGGGTGTTCTGGGGCTGTGGTATCCGTGGCTGGTCCATTCGGAGGTACTGCACTATAGCTACGCGCTGATCATGCTGATCGGAATCTGGGTGCTGCGCAAGGGATTTACCGGAACTTCGCGCAAGTGGTGGACAATTGCCCTCGTAATTCAGTTCTGGCACCACTTCGAACACCTGTTATTGATCGGCCAGGCTACCTTCCACCACAACCTGTTTGGAGCGCCTGCACCCACCAGCATCGTGCAATTGCTCATTCCGCGCGTTGAGCTTCATCTTTTCTACAACACTATCGTTTTTATTCCCATGGTTGCAGGTATGTACTACCACATGTTCCCGCGCCGGGGAGAAGCGCATCAAGCGGCATGCGCCTGTTCATGGCGCCGGCAGGAACTTGCGAATGCCGGTTCCGTCTGAAGTGAGTGCTCAAGGCGGCCAGGAGTCCACTGCCATTAAAAGAGACCGCAGCAATCATGAAAATGCTCTCACAAAGGTGAATCACCATGCGACCCTCCCATTGGCTCAAGCGTTGGCTTAAGCCGGTTTCCGCTCTTGTAATTGTCACTGGCACATATTGGGCAGCACGGCTGCCTGAAGTCTCGGCAAAAGAAAGGCTTTCCCTTACCAGCCATTTTCAATTTCAGCGGAGCGTGTTACCGCACGCCACCGGCTATCCCACAAAGATGATTCGGGCGGTCAATCCCAGGCTGGAGAGAGTCTCTGCCTGGATCTCCTCGATTGGCGCCGCTGTGGCCCTCGGCGATATCGATGGGGATGGACTGCCGAATGATCTCTGTTATGTGGATGCCAGGACCGATCAGGTAATCGTGGCGCCAGTTCCGGATACCGGTCCGCGCTATCAACCGTTTGTGCTCAATCCCGCTCCTCTGGCCTACGATGCAAATACTATGGCCCCGATGGGATGTCTGGCCCTCGACCTGAATGAAGATGGTCTCACCGACCTTGTGGTCTACTACTGGGGCCGTTCTCCCGTGGCATTCCTGCGCCGGCAATCGTCCCAGCCAAAGAGCCTCGATGCTGCCAGCTACAAGCCGGTAGAGATCATGCCATCCATTGAAGACTGGTACACCAACGCGGGCGTTGCAGCAGATCTGGATGGAGACGGCCATCTAGATCTGATCTTTGCAAACTTCTTTGCCGATGGCTCGCACATCCTGGACACACATTCCACCGTTTCTGCTGAAATGCAGGACTCAATGTCGCGCGCTTACAACGGTGGCAGCAAACACTTTCTTTTGTGGAAGAGCGCCAGCAGCGGCGATTCTCCCTCGGTCGAGTTCAGCGATCAAACGAACGTTCTGGAAGGCGTGGCACGGTGGGGATGGACGCTGGCTATGGCGGCATGTGACTTGGATGGCGACCTGCTCCCGGAGGTCTACATTGCCAACGATTTCGGGCCGGACGTGCTGCTGCACAATCTCTCTACTCCTGGGCATCTGCGTTTTCGGCGCTTGTTTGGCAGGCGCACGCCGATGGTCCCGGCTTCCAAGGTGCTGGGTCGTGATTCTTTCAAGGGAATGGGCGTTGATTGTGGCGACCTGAATCAGGATGGAATTCCTGATTTGGCAATTGGCAACATCACTTCAGATTTTGCGCTGGAAGAAAGCAATCTGATCTTCCTCAGCACGGGCAATCTCCAGCTGATGCAAAACGGCGTCGCCCCTTACGAGGACGCCAGCGAACCACTCGGCCTTTCCCGCAATGGCTGGTCCTGGGATATCCGCTTTGGCGACTTTGACAATGAAGGTTCACTGCAGGTGATGCAGGCGGCAGGCTTTGTGAAAGGAACTACCGACCGCTGGCCTGAACTTCACGAGGTGGCCATGAGCAATGACAATCTGCTGCGATATCCGGCAAGCTGGCCGCGCCTTCATGTGGGCGACGACATAGCCGGCCACGATCACAATCGCTTTTTTGTTCCTTCCGCCTCCGGACGCTACGTTGATCTCTCGCACGATCTGGGGCTGGATGACCCTCAACTGACGCGTGGCATTGCCACCGCCGATGTGGACGGAGACGGCCTGCTTGATTTTGCCATCGCTAACCAGTGGGAAGATTCAGCCTTCTACCACAACCAGACCAGGTCAGCCGGCAAATTCCTTCAGCTTTATCTCATGCTGCCCATCAATGGCGCCGCAGCAGCTGCGACCAGGATTCTTCCCGGACATCCGTCGCCCATCATCGAGGGCCGCTATGCCATTGGCGCGAGCGCCACTCTTCACTTGCCAGATGGCCGGCGCATGATCCAGCAAGTGGATATGAGCAATGGGCACTCCGGAAAGCGCAGCCCGGAATTGCACTTCGGCCTGGGCCAGTTCCCTCCCGCAACTCTCACCGTTGACCTTGCATGGCGTGATGGAAACGGGACTATCCACCGCGAAACCCTAAACCTGAGTCCGGGCCTGCACACCATCATGCTGGCCTCGTCCGCAAGGAGGAATGCATGACCTCGAACGGAAAAACAACCACGCCGGACCGTCTGGGTGGACTGCGTCGATTTGCTATTGCCATCACCGTGTTCAATATTCTGGGCCACACCGTCTTTGGTTTTGAGCAGGCGTGGATTCAACCCTTCGTCAGCGTCTTCACCGCTTACGTTTGCGAGATATGGTTTGAACTGGTGGAGTGCTACGTCCACGGCCGCAAGCCTCGCTTTCTGGGCGACCAGAAAAACGCCGGCTGGCGCAACATGGTGGACTTCCTCCTGTCCGCCCACATCACCGGCCTTGCATGTGGCATGCTGCTTTATAGCAATTCGCGCTTGATGCCAATCGTGTTTGCCAGCGCGGCAGCCATTACTTCCAAGGCGATCATGCGGGTAGCAATGGAAAAGGGCAACCGCCATTTCTTAAATCCTTCGAACTTTGGCATTACGCTCACCCTTCTCCTGTTCCCCTGGGTCGCCATATCGCCGCCGTATCATTTCACTGAGAACATACACGGTTGGGGAAGCTGGATCTTACCGGCGGTGATTGTAGTAAGCGGCAGCTTTCTCAACATCAGATTCACCAAGCGAATCTCTCTGGTGCTCGGCTGGGTGGGAGGGTTTCTGGCGCAAGCCATAGTCCGCAATCTGGTCTTCGGCACTCCGCTTACTGCGGCCCTGCTGCCGATGACAGGAGTGGCTTTTGTACTGTTTACCTTCTACATGGTGACCGACCCGGCCACAACTCCCTGCATGCCCCGCGGACAGTTCCTCTTTGGCGCTCTCGTCGCCATCACCTATGGTTTCCTGGTGACCATACATGTAGTGTTCGGATTCTTCTTTGCGCTCACCCTGGTATCACTGGCGCGGGGAATTACGCTCTATGCGCAGAAATACTTGACGACTACTGCTGAGCGAGGAGTGGCAACGCAGGCTGCTTTGGTGCTGGCTAAGGAAATGGCATAAGAGCAGCCATTGCCATTCGCTCCTTTGTGCAATATTCAGGTACCTTGGTGTGAGAGAAGCAACAAGAACATAGAATGGAAGTTCTGATTACTTCAAAAGCCTAAGTTCCCTCATCACTTAAAAACTCCTCTTGTGGGGAATCCCTAACAGATCCCTGAAAATTACTTCAAAATCCCTCCCCGTACCAACTTCTGTCCAAAACAATCTTTGCTGAGACTGTCCAAAGTAACCCTTTGCCTTCAGAAAATGGGGATTTGCAGGTGGGTTGTGTGGTATCCAATGAACAGCCATGCAGTTGCCTGAAATCGAGTGGAAACCTTTATCGCGGACGGCGTTCATCCTTTGGATGAGCTTTTATGTGCTGCTCCTGATCTATCTGGCCGCCCATTTCTCGGAACTTACCTGGCTCGATAACGTGCATCTGCCCATCCATGAGGGAGGCCATCTGCTTTTTGGCTGGTTTGGAGCCACGCTGGGCCTCTGGGGCGGCACTCTCCTCCAACTACTGGTTCCTGCGCTACTGGTCGTTGCCTTTGTGGTGCGCGCAGAGCTCCCGGGCACAACATTTTGCGCCATTGCTTTCTTTCACAGTCTTACCGGAGTTGCCACCTACATGATCGATGCGCTGCGGCGCGAGCTTACTCTGGTGACGGTGGGGGCGCCGTCTGACGAAGCCGAGCACGATTGGGTACATATATTCAGCGATCTTGGCGTGCTCCGCCATGCCATTCAGATTGGCACTGCAACCCGCCTGATCGCCTGGATCGGGTTTCTGGCAACGCTGGGTTGGTTTTGCTGGCGATATTATCACCAGAGCGCACCCAGGACTGATAAGTCGGTTGGAGCGGGCACATGGTGACATTACCACTCCGATTTTGGTTCCGGCCAAATCTGATTTGCCATTCCTTCAGACTTGGGCTAGACTGAAATTTCGAATGATGGAATTTACCCAAATCCGAGAGGCCATTTCTTGTTGTTGTTGTCCAGCAATGGGTATGTGCGCCTTTCAGTCGGATGGGTAGATGAAGCGATCAATCTAACGCAATCTTAAGTGTTATCTGAACCCACCGCACTACAAGGCGGTGGGTTTTTTGTTTTTGCGTGAAACAATATGGGACAAACAACAGAAGACTTGATTTATCAGGGTGACTCTGCAGCCGCGCCCGGCGCGTCCTCGGAGCCAGTGACGGCAGGCGGGTTGAATCACCTGCGCACACTTGAGTCGGAGAGCATCTATATCCTCCGCGAAGCCGCCGCCGAATTCGCCCGCCCGGTGATGCTCTACTCCATAGGCAAAGATTCTTCCGTCATGCTGCGGCTGGCGCAAAAAGCCTTCTTCCCCGGCAAAATTCCCTTTCCTTTGCTGCACGTGGATACCAGTTACAAATTTCCGGAGATGATTGCGTTCCGCGATGCCTATACGCGGCAGATCGGCGCGGAGCTGATCGTTCACAAGAACCAGAAGGCGTTGAATGACGGGGCAAACCCTTTCTCGCTGGGCACGCAGAAATGCTGTGGCCTGCTCAAGACCAACTCCCTGCTGGATGCGCTGGCAGCCGGTGGTTTTGACGCGGCCTTCGGCGGGGCCCGCAGGGACGAAGAGAAATCCCGCGCCAAAGAGAGGATTTACTCCTTTCGCGATTCGCTGGGGCAGTGGGACCCGAAGAACCAGCGGCCCGAGCTCTGGAATATCTTCAACGCGCGCATCGACAAAGACGAAAGCATCCGCGTGTTCCCACTGTCCAACTGGACGGAGCTGGATATCTGGCTTTACATCCATGCTGAGAACATTCCCATCGTGCCTCTGTACTTTGCCCGGGAGCGTGAAGTGGTGCTTCGTAACGGGGCGATCATCTTGGTCTATGATCCCAGGCAGCTTCTTCCGGGCGAAAAAACACAGATCGTGAAATGCCGCATGCGCTCGCTCGGATGCATGCCCTGCACCGGAGCCATCCGCTCGGATGCCGACACGGTGCCCCGGATCATTGAGGAGATGGTTTCATTCCGCCGTTCAGAGCGCGAAAACCGGGCCATTGACCACGACGAAGAAGGCTCCATGGAGCTGAAGAAACGGGAAGGATATTTCTGATGATCGCGGCAGAGAACAACCATCGTCATCCCAGCTTTGCGGCGTTTCTGGAACAGGATCTAAGCAAGAGCCTGTTGCGCTTTACTACCGCCGGCAGCGTGGACGACGGCAAATCAACTCTGATCGGCCGGCTCCTCCATGATTCCAAATCCGTCTATGAAGACCAGCTGGCTTCGGTCAGGAAGAGCAAAGTCAATCGCTCCAGCGGTCCCATTGATTTTTCCCTGCTCACAGACGGCCTGCGCGCGGAGCGCGAGCAGGGCATCACCATTGACGTGGCCTACCGTTACTTCGCCACCGCGCGACGCAAGTTCATCATTGCCGATACGCCCGGCCATGAACAGTACACGCGCAATATGGCCACGGGCGCATCCACGGCGGACTTGGCCGTGATTCTGATTGACGGCACGAAAGGATTGCTGCCCCAGACGCGGCGCCATGCCTTCATTGCGTCACTCCTGGGGATCTCCAACGTGCTCGCCGCCGTGAACAAGATGGACCTGATGGATTTTCGCGAAGATGTTTTTCTCCAACTCGAAAAAGACTTTCTGGCCCTGGCGCGACAACTGGGAATCCCCAACGTGCAATGCACTCCCATCAGCGCCTTGGAGGGAGACAATGTAGTGGAGCGCAGCCGGCGCACATCCTGGCACAATGGCCCCACCCTTTTGGAACATCTGGAGACCGTGCCCCTGCCTGAATACCATTCGCGCGTAGGACTGCGCTTTCCGGTGCAAGCCGCAATCCGGCCGGATGCGCGTTTCCGTGGATTTGCCGGCCGCATCGCCGGAGGATCCGTTCGTCCCGGCGATGCCGTGCTCGCCCTGCCTTCCGGGCAGAAGTCGCGCGTGCGCTCGATTGTCACCTTTGACGGCGAGTTGCCCCAGGCCACCGCGCCCATGTCTGTGACGCTCCAGTTGGAAGACGAAATCGATCTGAGCCGCGGCGACATGCTGGTGGCGCCTCACAGTCCACCCAGCGTCTCGCGAGAGTTTCACGCCACAGTGGTATGGTTGCACACCCGGCCGCTGGAAGTCGGGCGCACGTATCTGATAAAGCACGCCACGCGCCAAACTAAGATTAAAGCAGTGCGCATCCGGCATGGGGTGAACATCAACAGTTACGCCAAAGAGCCGGCAGTACGTCTGGATATGAATGACATCGGCGTAGTCGAATTCCATGCGCACGCGCCTCTGTTCTTCGATGCATACAGCCAGAACCGGACCACTGGAAGTTTCATTCTGATCGACCCTTTCACCAACGCCACCGTGGGCGCTGGCATGATTGCGGAAGATCCGGTTAAAAGGGAGTTCGATGCCCAACCCATTTTCCTGACCCAATCCACCCAGGCAGTTACAATGCAGGAACGCTACCACCGCAACGGGCACTACCCGGCTGTGTTGATCTTGAATGGCCTCCCGCTGGTGCGCGCTGTGGAGCGCATTCTTTTTGATCAGGGTTGCCACGTACTGGACCTATCGAGCACAGAAGTACGGCCGAGTGAATTTGCCGGCATCGCTGAGACAGCAAAGATGGCCGGCCTCATCCTCCTGTTGTCCGGCAAAGTTCTGGATGCCGAGGCGAAGCAGCAGATTGAAGCTGCTGTAGCCGGACGTTTCTTTGATCTAACCACAAAGGATTCAGTCCGGGACCGAGATACGGATTCTGCCGAAAATGACGACGAACAAGAAACTTTGCGCCGGGTACTCGCCATCGTTGATTCGCTGCGCATCACGGACCCACCGGGAAATCACAGTAAGGTGAACTGAAATGGCTGAAATAAATGCCCAGTACATTGCAGAAGTACTTGAGAAAATGCCGCCCGAGCAGGCGCTAACCACGGTGCTTGCAGCTTACCCCGATTCGCGCGCCTGCCTGACCAGCAGCTTTCAGGCAGAAGATATGGCTGTACTGCATCTCCTGCGCCGGCATATTCCGGACGTGCCCGTCTTGTTCCTGGAAACTGGCTATCACTTTGCGCAGACATACGAGTATCGCGACCGCATGGCCAAAGAGTGGTCTCTGAACCTGGTCAACGTCCTACCGGAAATCACGGTTACGGAACAGGAGTCAGCCTTGGGCATTCTTCATCACAAGGATCCGGGACGCTGCTGCCAGTTGCGCAAAGTCGAACCGCTGATGCGCGCTCTGGAGCCATTCGATCTATGGTTTACCGGCTTGCGGCGGGAGCAATCACCTACCCGCGGAAACCTCAAGAAGGTCGAGTTGCACCGCTTGCCTTCCGGCAAGTCACTCTGGAAAGTCAGCCTGCTGGCGGACTGGAACTGGGAGCAGGTCTGGGCGTACGGCGTGGCAAACGGTATCGAGCATCTGCCCCAATACGACGAGGGCTACTTGAGCATAGGCTGCCAGCCTTGCACAGCGTTGCCGGTAACTTTGAACGATCCGAGATCGGGCCGCTGGAACGGAACCAAGCTGGAATGCGGAATTCATACGTTTACAGAGAGAACTTAGTCCGCGATGCCGGCGAGATAGCCCAGCGCGGAATTTAGTAATTGGGTAATTGAAAACCTAAAGACGAAGACAATGACACCTTGGAGACAAATCGATATCGCGCCCGCCCGGCACATTGACGCTCTCACCCCTCATTCCATGCGCATGCGTATCCCCCGCGATGCCTATTGTTGTTGTCTATAAATCCTGCGCCGCACTTCTGGAAATTCCACAAACACAAACTTTTGATCTCTAAGGAACGTTGAGATGCATTCAAGGCTGTTCTTCCAACTTTTTCTCGCCGCCGCTGTCCTCGCAACGTCAATCATGTCGCTGGGACAGACCGTCTTGCTGAATGCATCCTACGATCCTACACGTGAGCTCTACCAGGAATACAACGCGAGCTTTGCCAGATATTGGAAGGCGAAAACCGGGCAGGACATTAAGATTGACCAATCCCACGGCGGCTCCGGCAAGCAGGCACGCGCAGTGATCGATGGCCTCAAGGCAGATGTGGTCACGCTGGCGCTGGCTTACGACATTGACGCCATCGGCGAGAAATCGGGCCTGGTAGACAAAGACTGGCAGAGCAGATTTCCCAGCAACAGCGCGCCGTATACCTCCACCATTGTTTTCCTCGTCCGCAAGGACAATCCCAAGGGCATCCATGACTGGAATGATCTTGTGCGCGCGGGCGTATCGGTGATCACTCCAAACCCAAAAATATCCGGCGGCGCTCGATGGAGCTACTTGGCCGCATGGGGCTACGCGCTGCGCAAGAACAATAACCAGGAAGACAAGGCCCGGCAGTTTGTGGCTCAACTCTATAAGAACGTGCCGGTGCTGGATTCCGGCGCTCGCGGAGCTACCACGACCTTTGTTCAGCGGGGCATAGGCGACGTGTTGCTGGCCTGGGAAAACGAGGCTTTTCTCGCTGTCAAGGAGTTTGGCGCGGACAAGGTAGAGATCGTGGTGCCATCCGTGAGCGTGCTGGCTGAGCCGCCCGTGGCCGTGGTGCGAGGAGTGACCGAGAGGCATGGAACCACTGAGGTTGCGCGGGAATATCTCAATCACCTTTATTCGGAAGAAGGACAGGAAATCGCGGCCCGGCATTACTACCGTCCGCGCTTGAAGTCCGTTGTTTCCCGGTATGTGGCGCAGTTTCCCAAGGTCGAGCTGTTCACCGTGGACCAGGTATTTGGCGGATGGCAGAGAGCGCAGAAAACGCATTTTGCGGATGGCGGAGTGTTCGACCAGATCTACGGCCATTGAACCTTCAGCGAAACAAAAGAGAGGAAGAATGAGGAAGAAGAATGTTGCATAGGCGCAAACAAGCAGGGAGCCCTATACCGGGCTTCGGCCTGTCCATGGGATTCACACTCAGCTATCTCAGTCTGATTGTGCTCATCCCCATCAGCGCCGTCTTTTTCAAAAGCGCATCTCTGGGTTGGACGCATTTCTGGCAGGCCGCCACTACGCCCCGGGTAATTGCGTCCTACCGGCTGACGATTGGCGCATCGTTGGCTGCTGCCCTCATCAACATGGTGACCGGCCTGCTCGTCGGGTGGGTGCTTGCGCGGTACGATTTTCCGGGTAAGCATTTTGTGGACGCCATGGTGGACCTGCCTTTTGCCCTGCCCACCGCTGTGGCGGGCATCGCGCTCACCTCTCTGTATGTAAAGAGCGGATGGTTCGGACGGTACCTGCAGCCACACGGCATCCAGGTAGCGTTCCAGCCGGCCGGAATTGTGCTCGCGCTTGCTTTTGTCGGCTTTCCGTTCGTAGTCCGCAGCGTACAGCCGGTCCTGGAAGATCTGGACCAGGAACTGGAAGAAGCGGCGGCAAGTCTGGGTGCAAGCCGGTGGCAAACGTTCCGGCGCGTCATCTTTCCCTCCATTCTCCCAGCGCTCTTGACCGGCACGGCGCTGGCGTTCGGACGCGCGCTTGGTGAGTACGGCTCGGTGATTTTTATCGCCGGCAATATGCCCATGAAGACCGAGATCAGCTCGCTGCTCATCGTCTCCAAACTGGAACAATATGACTATGCCGGGGCCACGGCGATTGCGGTAATCATGCTGGTGGCATCCTTCACTCTGCTTTTGGGGATCAACCTGTTGCAGGCGCGAATCCGGCGTCAGGAGGCGGAGGCTTGAAATGAGCACAACGCTGCCGCTTCCCAAAGTGGTCTCCGCGCCGCGCACACACTCCAAGCAGGGTACGACCGTTCGCCGTGTGCTGATTGGAGCTGCGCTCGTGTTTCTCACGCTCTTTCTGGCGTTTCCGCTGCTGGCTGTATTCGCGCAAGCTTTCGTCAAAGGGCTGCATGCTTATCTGGCAGCGATTCGGGATGAAGAGACGCTCCTGGCTGCGCGGCTCACTCTGATGGTGATCTTCATCGCCGTGCCTCTGAACCTGGTGTTCGGACTGGCGGCTGGATGGGCCATCACCAAGTTCGATTTCCACGGGAAAAATATCTTGATCACCCTGATTGACCTCCCATTGGCGGTTTCGCCTGTGGTTTCCGGGTTGATCTACGTGCTGGTGTTCGGCCTGCACGGATGGTTCGGCAGTTGGCTGGATTCGCATGACATCCGCATCATCTTTGCTGTGCCGGGAATCGTGATGGCCACAACGTTCGTCACGTTTCCCTTCATCGCGCGGGAGCTGATCCCGTTCATGCAGACGCAGGGCAAGGAGGAGGAAGAAGCGGCGGCGGTGCTGGGCGCGAACGGGTGGCACATCTTGTTCAAGGTAACTCTGCCCAATATCAAATGGAGCCTGCTCTACGGCGTAATTCTGGCCTCTGCGCGGGCCGCGGGCGAGTTCGGCGCCGTGTCCGTAGTCTCCGGGCACATTCGCGGACAGACCACCACTCTACCGCTGCAAGTGGAGATTCTTTACAACGAATACAACTTTGTCGGAGCCTTCGCCGCAGCGTCCTTATTGACGCTGCTGGCGGTGGTTACGTTGATCGCCAGGAAGACCATCGAGTGGAAGACGTCAGAAACCGAGGAGTAATCCATGAGCATTCAAATTCATAACGTAAGCAAGCGGTATGGAAAGTTCGAGGCTGTCCGGAATGTCAGCCTCAACGTGGAAGAAGGCGAACTGGTGGCCCTGCTTGGACCTTCGGGTTCGGGAAAAACAACGCTCCTGCGGATCATCGCCGGACTGGAGCAGCCGGACTCAGGAGTTATCCTGCTGAACAATCAGGATGCAACGTTGCAGAGCGCATCCCGGCGCGGCGTGGGCTTTGTCTTCCAGCATTACGCGCTGTTTCGCCACATGACTGTGGCCGAAAACGTGGCATTTGGCCTTCGCGTCCAGCCTCGCGCCGTACGCCTCCTCGGTAATCAGATTCAGGAACGGGTACAAGAGCTATTGCGGCTGGTGCAATTAGAGTCGCAGGCCGGCCGCTATCCAACACAGCTCTCCGGCGGACAACGGCAAAGAGTGGCCTTGGCCCGCGCCCTGGCTGTCCAGCCCAAAGTGTTGTTGCTGGATGAACCGTTTGGCGCTTTGGATGCCAAGGTGCGCAAAGAGCTGCGGCGCTGGCTGCGCCGGTTGCACGATGAAATCCATGTGACCAGCGTGCTGGTGACTCATGACCAGGAAGAAGCGCTTGAAGTCGCCGACCGAGTGGCCATCATGAATGCCGGCCAGATCGAACAGGTCGGGACGCCGGAGGAGGTATATGACCATCCTGCCACGCCGTTTGTCTTTGATTTCCTGGGGAAGGTGAACCTGTTTCACGGCCGCATTGAAGCAGGCCTCGCCAGCCTTGGGTCCCTGGAACTTGCAGCGCCGGAACATATAGGGCAAGTCAGCGGACCGGCATTTGGGTACGTTCGCCCGCATGATGTGGAAATCATGCGCCACGAGGAGGAAGGTGAGCCTGCGATCCGGGCCCACATCACGCAGATTTCCGGGGCTGGTCCCCACGCCCGGATTGAACTTGTCCGTGTTGACAGCGGGGAGACCATTGAAGCGGAGCTTCCCAAGCTGCGTTACCAGGAACTGGGATTGCGAACGGGCGAAATTGTGTTCGTAAAACCCCTCGCCATTCGGCTGTTTGCAGGCAGCCCGCCCGTGTAGCTAGACCGCGCATCCTGATGTTAAAGCGCCGTGAAGGACTCAGTCCGGCTCCCAGTCGGGCCCAGACACGTGCCTTCCGGCAAGATGATCCGCGAACAACCAACCCACCTTACGGGCAACCTGACATTTATACTTCTAGATCACATGGAAGTGCCCTCCGCCACATTCGAGTTCCATGTCTCACGCGTCGCGCGCGATCGTTATCAGTTTGAGGACGTATTCTTTTCGCTCAGCGGGAACACGGTCTTCGCCGATATAGCGGCCGTCCGCCAGTTCGCGCATCGCATGAACCAGGTGCGCCAGGCTGAGCGATATCCGGAACGTACCGCGCATCCAGGCTCTCTATTTGTGATGGGGCTCATCGACGAAATCCAGCACGCGTTGGTGGCCCGCTATCGCGAAGAACGCGATCCGCGCGCGGTGATGGATGCCCTCGACTGGTTTGAGAAACGTCTTGGATCTGAAAGGCTGGAACAAACACTTCTGGCGTTTGTCGATGAATTTCCCGTCACCGCGGTTTATCAAGGCCGGACAGCAGCCGAGTGGCTCGATGAATCGACCGCCGGCATTCCCAATCGGGCCATCGCCCTGGAAGAGCTGATATTCCTTTGGCTGGCCAATATGAATCCCGGGTACCGGCCCTACCGCGAACTGTTTGACGATGCGCCGCTGGTCACAAAGACCGTATATAAGGATATCGCCGCGGGGCTGCGTGGCTATTTTGAGACTCGACCGCGCTTCGGCCCGGACAATGAAAATCTTCTTGACATTCTGCGCGCGCCGGCACTCACCGCGCCCGAGTCGATTGCCGCGCAGCTGGCTTATATCCAGGAAAAATGGCTGCCGATACTGGGCGCATGGCTGCGGCAGTTACTAAGCCGCACCCAGATGGCGCTCGATATTTTGAAGGAAGAGGAAATTGCCAACTGGATGCGCTTTCATCCCAGTGAAGGCGATCAAGCAAAACCGGGTGCCGGCGGAGCATGGTTAGGCGGTGATTCCAGTGCTGGTGCTATTCCCCATTTTGGCGGCTCTCCTGAGTATGAGGCTTTCAGCCAGGATATTGACTGGATGCCACGCACCGTCATGATCGCGAAGACGGTTTACGTGTGGCTCGACCAGCTATCGAAGGCCTACGGACACCCTATTACCAGGCTCAACCAGGTTCCGGAGCAGGAACTCGACATCCTGGCGCGGCGCGGCTTCAACGCGCTGTGGCTCATCGGAATCTGGGAGCGCAGCCGCGCCTCACAGCGAATCAAGCAGCTTTGTGGCAACCCGGAAGCGGTGGCTTCGGCTTACTCGCTCGCCGACTACCTTGTCTCCGAAGACCTGGGTGGAGAGCCGGCTTACGCGAATCTCCGCGATCGCGCGGGAGCGCGCGGCATCCGTTTGGCCAGTGACATGGTGCCAAACCACATGGGCATCGATTCGCGCTGGGTGATCGAGCATCCGGACTGGTTTCTCTCGCTGCCGCACAGCCCGTTTCCTGCGTATAGCTTCGAGGGCCCTGATCTTTCCCACGACGGACGTGTCGAGATCAAGATCGAGGACCACTATTACCAGCGCAGCGACGCCGCCGTGGTCTTTCGCCGCCGCGACCGCTGGACCGGTGACACGCGCTATATCTACCACGGCAACGACGGCACCAGCTTTCCCTGGAACGATACCGCTCAGTTGAATTACCTGCGGGCTGATACACGGGAGGCCGTGATCCAGACCATTCTGCATGTGGCGCGCATGTTTCCCATCATTCGCTTTGACGCTGCCATGACTCTGGCCAAGCGCCATTACCAGCGGCTGTGGTTCCCCGAGCCGGGCACTGGAGGCGCGATCCCTTCGCGCGCCGAGCACTCCATGACCAAAGCAGAGTTTGATGCCGCCATGCCGGTGGAGTTCTGGCGGGAGCTGGTGGATCGCATCAATGCCGAGGTGCCTGGAACGCTGCTGCTGGCCGAGGCCTTCTGGCTGATGGAAGGATACTTTGTCCGCACCCTGGGCATGCATCGCGTCTACAACAGCGCTTTTATGAATATGCTGCGCGACGAAGAAAATGCCAACTACCGCAGCGTGATCAAAAACACGCTGGAGTTTGATCCGGATGTCCTGCGTCGCTACGTGAACTTTATGAACAATCCGGACGAGCGCACCGCCGTGGACCAGTTTGGCAAGGGCGACAAATACTTTGGCGTATGCACGCTCATGGCAACCATGCCTGGGCTGCCCATGTTTGGGCACGGCCAGATTGAGGGCTACACCGAGCGCTACGGCATGGAATACCGCCGCGCCTACTATGACGAGCGCCCCGATCCGTGGCTGGTGGCCCGTCACGAGCGCGAGATCTCTCCCCTGCTGCATCGCCGGGCTTTGTTCACGGGCGTTGAGAGTTTTCTGCTGTATGACTTCTATACCGGCGATGGACAGGTAAATGAAGACGTCTTCGCCTACTCCAACCGCCTTGGAGATCAGCGCGCGCTGGTCATCTACCACAATCGATTTGCGGATACAGCCGGTTGGGTGCGGGTCTCCTGCCAGTATGCGGAGAAGGTGCCGGACGGCGGCCGCCGGATGCGGCAGTCCACGCTCGGCGAATCTTTTTCGCTGGCAAATGGTCCGCAAATGTTAACTGCCTGCCGTGATCCCTTTACCGGACTTGAATATCTGCACCGGAGCTGCGATCTGCTGGAAAAGGGCATGCACATCGAACTCGGCGCGTACAAATGCCAGGTCTTTCTCGACTGGCGCGAACTCAAAGACGATGCCGCCCATCCCTGGGGTGCTTTATGCGACATGCTCGGAGGGCGCGGCGTCACCAGCCTGGATGTTGAGCTGCATAGGTTCCAGCTCAGGCCGGTGCGGGAATCCGTTGCGGCCTTGCTGGATACTGCGCTGGCGCAGGAATTGGCCGATTGCGCGCTGATTCCTCCCGAGGAGAACCTGCAGGAGCGAGAGCGCGAGTTGGCAGCCAGAGTGTCCGGCAAAGTGCGCGTTCTCCTGGACGAAGCCCGGAATTTTGCCGCCTCCCATGATCCAAATTTCCAAACTCTATGGCAGGGCAACACGGACGAAGCTGTGCAATGCTTTGAAAAACGCGTTGCCCAAGCTCTGCGTGTTCCCCAGATGGAACACCTCTTTAAGACTCCATGGCCGCCGGAAGCTCGCGCTGTGTTGCCGGGCGCAGCCCGAACAAGCGCCCCTTCCGGCATGAAGACCGTCACCGGCTCGAAAGCCATCGATGTCGAGTCAGCCAGGGAGAGCGGGCCTGTCATCCTTATTAATAGCGCAAACGGCCCGCGTGATTCCGGAGCTGGTCAGCTGAATCAAGCAGCGATCTGGGGGACCATCCTGGCATGGTGCGCTCTGGAATCCCTGGGCCGGACATGCAATCCCAACGATCCGGAACACGCGGCAACAGACCTCTTCGATGCTTTGCGGCTGCGCGAGCAGTTGGCGGAAGATTTCAGCCGCCTGGGATTCTCGGGCGAGGACCGCTGGCGGGCCGCCGCTCGTATCCGATGTTCATTCGCGCACCGCGCCTGGGCGCCACAGCCGGAGCCCGCCTCCGCGCCGTTTGCCGCTCCCTTAAGTTGGGTGCATGATCCTGATGTTGCCTGGCTCATCGGCGTCCACGAATACCAGGGCGTCCGTTACTTCATAAAGGAACAGTACGAAGAACTGTTGTGGTGGATGGCTCTGCCACGGCTGCTGCAGATTGCGGGAAAACCCACCGTCGCGGTGAAGGCGGTTGGCGAACCGGCCGTTCGCGAAGTAGAAAATGCGCTTGAATCGCGCATGCGTTCTGCCCTGGAGGCGGGATACCGGGTAGAGAGTCTGCTGGAGCAGCGCAGGTAAATCCGGGATTTGGAGCTTGTCACCAAGCGTTGTGTCGGGGCATGGATTCATCCGGCCGTTAATTAATATGCTTCGTCTGGAAAATCTGTGGGTGAGAAACAGTATATGGAGCGATTAACTCGACCTTGCGTTTGATTGTTTGATTTGCTTGCCCAATAGAAGAGGAGCAGTAGCCGTGGCGGTGGGAATGTGGGAAGCGCGGGGTTGGCGCTTTCCAAGAAAGAGGGAAATCCCGATTTTGGTTTTGGGGATTTTCCTCTTTCG
>Ga0209168_10000590_pt1 | contig 33437 bp, 29 predicted proteins | sample Coa_R1_FD_187156 | JGI IMG/M metagenome (GOLD analysis project Ga0209168, IMG submission 187156) | Surface soil microbial communities from Centralia Pennsylvania, which are recovering from an underground coalmine fire - Coalmine... | ecosystem: Environmental > Terrestrial > Soil > Unclassified ...
GCCGCCACCGACCTGCCGCGCGTGCGCGCGCACCGCGAGCTGCGGCTCGTCCGATGGCCGTCCGAGGAAACGGTGACGCTGCTGTTCAACCTGCGCGACCCGGCGCATCCGTCGCGGCCGCATCCGGTCCTGGGCGACGCGAGCGTGCGGCACGCGATTACATGGGCCATCGATCGGCCGGCGCTCGTGCGCGGTGTGTTAGGCGAGACGGCGCAGGTGTCGGACGGACCGCTTCCCGCGGCCTTGCTCGATACCGTGTACCTGCCGCCCGCGCCCGCCGATTGCGCCGCCGCCGCGCGCGCGCTCGATGCGGCGGGATGGGATCGCGATGCCCGCACCGGCGTTAGGCATCGCGGCGGCGTGCCGCTCACCGTGAGGCTCCTCGTGCCCACGAGCAGCGCCGAGCGGCAGGCGGTGGCCGTCGTGCTGCAGGCGCAGCTGCGGTGCGCCGGCATCGATGTCCGGATCGATCAGACGGAGCTCAACACGTCGATCGATGATCTCGTGCACGGAAAGTTCGATGCGACGCTGTTGGACCTGACGTGGGATCCGTCGCCGGCGAGCGCTCGGCAGATCTGGGCGGGAGCGTCGGCGGCGCCGGACGGGTCCAACTTCAGCCGGTACGCGAACCCGCAATTCGACGCGGTGCTCGACAGCGCCATCGATGCCGACAACGAAGCCGGCGCCCGCGCACTGTATCGGCGCGCGTTGTCGATACTCGTAAAAGACGCGCCGGCCGTCTGGCTCTACGACCTGGTCAATGTGGGCGCGGTGCGCAAACCGATCGAGCCTCGCGGGCTCAGGGCAGACGGCTGGTGGTCGGACCTCGCCTGGTGGGGCATGGGCAGCGACTCGACGCCGGCGAGCGACCCGAGATAAGTGCAACGAATCGAGTCTCGAGCCCTCAACGGCTGACTCCGCTTGTTAGATTATTGTCCGGCCTGGCCGTGGCGGGCTTGCGACCATTGCAGGTTATCCGGTTTTTTCCGATACTCTGTCATGGCCCACGATCCTCGCCGGCGACGCAGAATCCGGTTTCGCGGCAAATCCCTGAGACATTCTGCCCGACGGAACGCCGAGGATAGCGGCGACGAAGGGCATTCGCGGGACACCTCGATAAGAATTTCCAGCCCTCCAGTGCCGATTCGGGACATCACTGTTCAACACGCGCCATTTTTCGAGTTCCTGGCGGAGCTCGGCGACGACACCACGATGGAGTGGCGTCGCGTGTCCGCCGGATTGGTGTGTCTCAGGCTCGTGGACTATCTGCTCGCGGGCGGCGACGGGCAGCGCGTGGATGATGTGCGCGCCACGCGGGCGGCGTGGGCGTGCCTCGAATCGTTGGGCACGGGCGACGCTGTCGGCGGCGTGCTCGCGAGTCTCCTCAACGTGCTCGCCAGCGAGAGCGGAGACCGCTCGATGACGGCGCGACCGCGGCTCATGGCGTACGGGCGCGTGCTCGAGCTCGAGTCGCGCTGGGCGCTGGCCGCCGACGTGTACGAGACGGTGGTGCGGTTGTGTCGCGCGCCGTCGGAGCACGGCGACGCGCCCGATGCGGCCGCGGCGTACATGCGGTTAGGCGAATGTCGCCGGCAGCAGGCACGGTGGGGCGAGGCGCAGAACGCGTTCCGCGCGGCCGCCGAATCGGCGGCGAGCGTGTCGGATTGGTCGACGCAGATCAAGGCGCGCTGCCTGGGCGCCGCGGTCTTGTCGGAGTCGGGCAATCTCGCCGTAGCCGATGCGCTGCTGCGGCGCGCGGCGCAGGATGCGCGGTGGGCGGGATTGCCCGAGGAGATGGCGCTGGCGCTCCATGGGCGCGCGCACGTGGCCTTCCAACGGAAGCGCTTCGAGGCCGCGGTGCGGTTCGCGTTCCGTGCGTTGCGCGGGTTGCGCGATCCGTTGGCCCGCGACCGCGCGCTCGCTGACGTCGCCGCCGCGTTCATCGAGTTAGGCGTGCGGCGCGCCGCGCGCGATGCGAGTCTCATTCTGATCGCGACGACACAGGAACCGTACGTGCGCGGCGCCGCGCTCATCAACTTGATGGACATGGCGGCGAAGGACCGGACGGAGCCCTTGTTCGAGCAGTACCGCCGCCAGCTGGCGACCGAGCAGCTACCACCGCGGTTGGACGGATACTACCACTATTACGCGGGGTTGGGCGCCTGGCAGTTCGGCCGGATCGAGACAGCGCGCATGGAATACGGCCGCGCGGTGGAGATTTCGTCGCGGCACGGCCTGGCCCAATTGGGTTTCGAGATCGAGGACGCGATCGCGAAGCTGCGCACTCCGCCGCCGCTGGGTCCGGATCCGGTGAGCGAGCCGCCGGCCAAGACGATGGTGGTGGCGCGTGCGTTAGGCAGGATGCGCGAAGAGTTGGACACGGCATCTGCGTGACGTCGGGGGCCGCCGCGCCCGGCGCGGCGGAGGAGCCGACGGACGCGGGGTCCGGCCGGCGCACCGATGCGAGGCGCGGTGCGCCGCGTTCGAGTCTCGGTTAGTGCGGTCCGATGGTGACGGTCTGATCGGCACTCGGCTGCGTGGGGGCGGTTGGCGACGTGCACGCGACGAACGCCAGCGCAATGGCGGCGAGAATGAGACGGGCTGTAATGTGGCGCATGGGTCCTCTGGGTGCTGAACGACAGAGCGGGTCGAGCGTCGGGCGACTTCCCGACGTGTGCCTCGCCCGCGATCAGCCTAGCACCAGACGGACATACTCAGAGTGCAGTTTGGGGACATCCACCTGCACTTTGGGGACACACGGTACACGATCGGGACATCTCGTTCGACACAGGTCGGCCGCATGGATCTCGTGACGCTGGTGCCCGACCCCAAGCTGCTTCGAATCCGCTTGGCGACGCCGCCCGCATTCACCGTGCGGGCCCTCGACACGATCGATGGGCCCACAGGCCTAACGGCCATCCTCGATGCGGCTCCCGTCAATCTCGTCGTCATCGATCCGGCCGATCCTCGGGTCGCGGGGCGCATCAAGGAACTCAGCGGCATCCTCGCCCGCTACGACTGGATCCCGTGCGTGATCTACACCTCGCTCTCGGCGTCCGGCGTCAGTCCGCTGCCACAACTCCTGCACGGCGGCGGCATGAGCGGCCTCCTGCTCGCCGGTATCGATGACGGAACGACCGCGATACGCGATGTGATCCTGCGTCTCACGGCGGACGCCGTGGCAAATCTGCTGCTCGACGCGTTGGCCCGGCCCATCGAACGCCTGCCGGCTCCGCTCGTCCGTGCGATCCGACTGCTCTTCGCCGCGCCGCACCGGTTTCCCTCGGTCGAAGACCTCGCATCCGCCGCCAACATGTCGCGCCGGCACGTGCATCGCCTGGTAACCGATGCGGGTCTCACGTCGCCGACGCAGTTGCTCGTGACGGCGCGCGTCCTCCGTGCGTATCAGATGCTTCGGTCGGGAGACATGACGGTGCAAGGCGCGGCGCAGCGCCTGCGCGTCGCGCCGCGCATCCTGGCGCGGCACCTTCGCCTAACGACGGACGTCCGCACCTCGCGCGACATGCAGGCGATGCCGCCGGCGGTGGTCGTCACGCAGTGCGTGCGATCGCTGTATCGGCCGCCCGCCGCAATGCGGCGTGTGGTGGGCGATTCGGCGCACGTGCTCGAGCGAGGCGACGCGCCGCCGCGCCCCACGCGGCCAGGCCACGGCTGATGCCGCGGCCCCTCGTACCGCGCGTGCTGGTGGTGGACGACGAGCCCACCATTTGCCGGGCGTTGTCGATCGCGCTGCGGCGGGCCGGCTACGAGCCGCGATCGGCCGAAAGCGCCGAAGCGGCGCACTCGCTCCTGCGCCACGACTGGTTCGACGCAGTGATCGTCGACTTGCGCATCCCGGACCAGCGCGGCGACGAATTCTTCGAGCTCGCGGCCGCGCTCTATCCGCACCTGCGCACGGCGACGCTCATGACCACGGGTGACACCAGCGATCGCGCGTTCGACCTCATCCACGCGTGCCGCGTGCCGTACCTGGTGAAGCCGTTCGACCTCGCGGAGCTCATCGCGGCGATCGACCGGTTCACGAACCGGATCCGCGACGCCAGCGCCTAACGATCGACGCGCCCGCTACGGTTTGACGGCGACGCGCCCCGAGTAGTCGATGCGGTCGAGCAGCAACGGCGGATTCTTCTCCGCCAGGTAGCGGTCGACCGCGTCCCGCGCGCCCCGCCAGTGCCCGTAGTCGTCCAGCAGCAGCACGCCCCGCGACACCAGCAACGGATACAGGTGCGTGAGCTCGTGGTAGGTCGACTCGTAGAAATCGGTGTCGAGCCGCAGCATCGCGATGCGCTCGGGAATGGCTCCCGGGATGGTGTCTTCCACCTTGCCCTTCACGAAGCGCAGCTTCGCTTCCGGGTAGCCGGTGGACACGACGTTCTGCCGCACATCGTCGAGGGGCGCGTAGTTCCACGCGTTGTGCCCGTCGCGCTGCGAGCGCTCCCAGCGGCGGCGCGCCGCGCGATTGCCGCGATTGACGTCGCGGTCGGTGGGCTCGCTCATGCCCTCGTAGGTGTCGTACAGCCACAACGTGCGGCGGGTGTCGCCTAACGCAAGCAGCGTGAGCGCGGCCGCCATCATGCTGCCGCCGCGCCAGACACCGCACTCGACCAGGTCGCCGTCGATGCCGTGGCGGCTGATGTACGTCACGGCCTGCCGGAGCGCGTACACGCGCTCCACCGACGTGAGCGTGTACGGCGCACACCGCGCGTGCAGCGCGAAGAAGTCCGGGTCGAGATCGGGGTGCGCGACAGGCGGTTCCGTTTTGCGGATGAGCGCAAACCCGAATCGGTCGGCGACACGCTCGAGAAAGTGCTTCAGAAGCCGTCCTCCTCGCTGAACAGGGTTCGCATAATGATGAACACCGGCAATCCGTCCGGCGAGGCGCTACTCGGCCGGCGGCGATTCGAGGCGGCCCCCGCGCAGAATGCGGCGGCCGAGGGCGGCGGCGTATTCGCGTGCGTACGCGGCGCGGTCACGCCACAGCGCGCGCTTGCTCCGCGCGAGGAGCGCGCGCACCGCCGCGGCTTGATCGCGCGGCAGTCCGAGCTTCAGGGCGAACTCGTAGCGATCGAACACGAGGCGATCACGAATGCGCGGCACCTCCGCGATGCGCGCCGCGAGCGTGTCGGGCGACTCGAACGTGCGAAAGTGCTCGAGCACGCCGAGTGCGGCCAGGATCACCTGGTTGCGGATGCACTTTTCGCAGCGCGAGCAGTTGAGCACGCCGGGGCGGTTCGCCCAACACACGCGCAGGTGGCGTCGCACGAGCGGCTCGTCGCGCAGCACGCGCAGCTTGTCGGCCCGACTCAATTCCCCGCCCACGTGCTCGATCGTTAGGCCGTTGCCGCTCCACAGCGGATCGAGCTGCCACGCCGAGCCCCACGGGTGCCAGCCGCCGTGGAAGAACGACGCCGAGATGAGCATGGTCGCCGACTCGTCGGCGAGCACATGGCCCACCGCGGCGAGCGCGCCGCCGTGCGTCCGATCCCACGACGCGGCGCGAAACGGCGCGTGCGTGCGCAGGTTGGTCCGGATCACGATCGGGCGCCTGCCGAGCACGCCCGCGATCTCGCGCACGTTCTCCTCCACGGCGGCGGCGCGCGCGACGTCGGAGAGCGGCACGTCGAAGCCGTGCACGAAGACGAGATCATCCACCCGGCGCCCGGATGCGAGCAGCGTGTAGAACGAGTCCACGCCTCCGCCGAAGCACAGCGCCGTTCGACCAGCCGCCGGCTGGTGCGGATTCGGATCGACAGGCACCGTGTCGAGGCGCGGCGACACGACATCGTATCCCCACCACCGCCGCGCGATGTCAAGAATACGAGGAAGCGACGCCGCGAAGGCCGCGTCGACGTCGCCGCTCGCCTCGAGGCGCAGCCGCCGCGCGACCGAGGGGAGCAGAAACGCCGAGACGAACGCTTCGATCGAAGGCCGGAGTGGGACGTCGTCGGACTCGAACCAGACCTCGCTGCCGCCCACGACCGCGGAGACGCGCGATGGCGCGTTCGTCGTCCGGCATTTGACGCCAGAGATCAGAAGGGTGCCCGACATGGGACGGAGGGATGCCTTACGGAGAGGTTTGGGAGGCGCGACAGCTGGGCGCAAGACGCACGCCGCCCGGCGCCGAGGGCGGACGGGCGTCCGGATATGAGATGCGGAATCCCGAAATCGGTCAGCCGAACGACAACGCTATTCGGCAAGAGGCGATGACGCAACGCGTTGCGCGCCGAAGGGCGTGGCGTGCATCGTGTAAGGCGCTGGTGGCGATGTGACTGCAATTTCGCGGTTTGCCGGTCCACCTGTGACGCCCCCGAGGATCAGCATGGATTCGCTGTGGAAGGACACGCGCGTCGCCTTGCGCATGCTGCGCAAGAATCCCGCGTTCGCGCTCACCGCGATCGTCACCTTGGCGCTCGGCATCGGCGCGAGCACCGCGATTTTCTCGGTGGTGAATGCGGTGCTGCTCAGGCCACTGCCCTACAAGGACGCGGACCGGCTGGCGATGGTGTGGGGCGACATGCGCAACCGGAACGTGACCAACTTTCCGATGTCGCCGGCGGACTTCCGCGACTTGCGGGCGACGACGAAGTCGTTCTCCGAGTTGGCGGGCCTGAGCACGTTCAAGATTCCGTTCGCCGGCGACGGCTACGAGCCGGAGCAGGTTCCGGCGGCCTTCGTGACGACGAATCTGTTCTCGGTGCTCGGCACCCACGTGATGATGGGCCGCGATTTCGTGGACGCGGACGCGACGCCGCAACCCCCGCCGCCTAACGGAGCCGCTGCGGGACAGGCCGCCGCGCCGCAGGCACCGCCGCTGCCGGCCATCATGATCCTCTCGTACGAATTCTGGAAACGCCGGTACGGCGGCGACGCGAGCATCATCGGGAAGAGCCTCGAGCTGGGCGGGCTCAAGGCGCAGGTCGTCGGCGTCGCCCAGCCTGGCTTCGAGCTGCTGTTCACGCCCGCGGCCGGTATCGAGCGCACGCCGGACGTCTACGTCGCGCAGCGCATCAATTTCGGCGACAACTCGCCCGGGGCGCGGATCAACGTCTTCCTGCGGGTGGTCGGCCGGCTGGCGCCCGGCGTGACGCTCGCACAGGCGCGGCAGGAGATCGACGCGTTTGCGGCCAACCTGCGGGCGCAGTTCCCCATCGCCAAGACGGCGGGGCTCTACATGCGCGTGGAGCCGATGCACGACGACCTGGTATCGGGAGAACGTCCCGCGGTCCTCGCGCTCATGGGCGCGGTGGCGTTCGTGCTGCTCATCGCGTGCGCCAACGTCGCGAACCTGCTGCTGGTGCGCGCGTCGAGCCGCGAGCGCGAGCTGGCGATTCGTTCGGCGTTAGGCGGCTCGCGCGCGCGGCTGGTGCGGCAGATGATGCTGGAAAGCCTGCTCCTCGGCGGCTGCGGCGCGGTGGTGGGCCTCTGGGCGGCAGCGTTAGGCATCACGGTGCTCGTGCGCCTTGCCCCGACCGGCCTCCCGCGGCTGGACGAAATCCGGATCGATCCGCTCGTGCTCGGCTTCACGGTCGCGGCCGGCCTGCTGTCGGTCCTCGTGTTCGGCACCGTCCCGGCGCTGCGCGCCTCACGACCGGACCTGATGGACGTGCTCCGCGCGAGCGGCCGCACCACGGGCCAGCGCGCCGGCGCGCTCGTGCGCAACGGCGTGGTGGTGGCCGAGGTGGCGCTGTCGCTCGTGCTGCTCATCGGGTGCGGTCTCATGGTCCGCTCGTTCGTCGCGCTGGTGCAAACCGATCCGGGCTTCGATCCGAACGGCCTCTTGACGTTCTTCGCCACGCCGTCGCGCCTAACGCCGCCTGGCCCCAACGCGGTGCGCGAGCGCGCGACGTACGTCCGCACGTTCACGGAGCAGCTGCGCGCGATTCCGGGCGTGCAAGCGGTCACCGCCGCCTCGCAGCTCCCGCTCGAGGGCAACATCGGCAACGCGCGCTGGGGCACGGCCGAGGCGCTCACCGATGCGTCGAAGTTCAAACAGGCGAACGTCCACTTCGTGATCCCGGGGTACTTCGCGACGATGCGCACCCGGCTCATCGCCGGTCGCGATTTCTCCGAAGTCGACGACGACACCGCGGCAAAGAACGTCATCATCGATGACAAGCTCGCCGCGCGTGCGTTTCCCGGACAGAACGCCGTGGGGCAGCGACTGCTCGCGCGCATCGTCACCGACGTTCCGCTCTGGTATACGGTGGTCGGCGTGGTCGCGCACGAGCGCGATGAAACGCTGGCGAGCGACGGACGCGAAGTGTTGTTCGTGAGCGATGGCGAGGTCGGGTCGGGCGCCGTCGCCCGTTGGGCGCTGCGCACGACGGGCGACCCGGCGGCGCTCGCACCAATCGTGCGCGCGACGGTGCACCAGTTCGATCCGACGATGTCGGTCGCCGAGGTGCAGCCGATGAACGCGTTCGTCGACAAAGCCGAGGCGCCCACCAAGTTCGCACTCGCGCTGATCGGCACGTTTGCCGGCATTGCGATCGTGCTGGCGGCGGTCGGGTTGTACGGCGTGTTGTCGACCGTGGTGCGTCAACGCACGGCCGAAATCGGAATGCGCATGGCGTTCGGCGCGCCCAGTCAGAGCATCTTCGGTCTGGTCATCGCGCAAGGCGTGCGCCTGAGCGCAATCGGGATCGTGCTCGGACTCGTCGCGGCGGTACTACTGACGCGCGCGATGTCGACGATGCTCGTGGGCGTCCGCCCAACGGACCCGGTCACCTATGTCGCGATTTCGATCCTGTTCCTCGTGGTCGCGACGGCGGCGGCGTGGCTGCCCGCGCGGCGCGCCGCCGCGCTCGATCCGACCATCGCGTTACGCGAGGAGTGACCGACCGATTTCAGTGCGCCTCGACCCACACGAGGCGCGTGCGATCGAGCTCGGGGAAGTCGCCCTGCGGGTCGATCTCGACCCGCATGATCGCCGGCTGCGGCGCGATGCGCACGACGTAGCTGCGCGCACCGCGGAGCCAGACATCCACGGGCACGTCGATGCGCTGCGTGACACCGCCGGCGCGCGTCACGACTAACGGAACGGGCATCGGCGCGAGCCCGCGATCGTGGATCGTGATGGCGACGGAATCGCCGTCGGTGGCGACGGATCCGATGGCCTGATCGAGCGGCCACGCCCGGTAGAACCAGGTGTCCCAGAACCACGAGAGGTTGCGCCCGGCGACGGCGTCGAAGGTGTTGAAGAAGTCGACCGGATAGGGATGCCGGCCGGTCCAATGCCGGCCGTACTCGCGGAGCGCCTGGTGAAATTTCTCGGCGCCCATCACGCCGCGGAGCGCGGCGAGCACCTGCGCGGTTTTGTCGTAGTACGTGATGAAGTACAGATCCTGCGACGCCAGGTCGCCCCACCGCATGAGCGGCTGGTCGAGTCCCTGTCGCAGCGCGCCCAGATAGAGGCTCCGCTGGCCCGGCTCCGAATCGTTAGGCCGGCCGCCCGTGCGCGGTTCCCCGTACAGTACGCGCATGCACTGCGCGACGTCGAACTGCGTGAGGCCCTCGTCCATCCAGGGATGGCGCGTCTCGTTGGACCCGACCTGCATCGGGAACCACATGTGACCCGTCTCGTGCATGAGATCGCCGGCGAGCGACAGCGTGTCGGCCCACGATTGCATGAGGGTCATCATCGGGTATTCCATGCCGCCGCCCTGGATGACGCCTTCCATGGACGTCATCTGCGGCCACGGATACGCCCACAGCCACGCCGACATCTGCTCGATCGCGTCCCGGGTGAACCGCGCGCCGCCTAACGACCAGGCCGCGGCCTTGGCCGTGAGGCGGAAGAAGCTGTTGATGGCGACGGTATCCGCCGCCGCCCCGGAGTCACGCGGCACCAGTGCGCGCGTCGCATCCCAGGCATACTGGTCGCTCGTGCCCCAGGAAAAGTCGCGCACGTTGCGGGCGATGAAGTGCCAGGTGGCGTGCGCGCCTCCGGGCGCGAACGCGGACGCCGCGTCGGCGCCGGGCGTGAGCACGCGGATCACGCGACCCGAGCGGCGCGCGTCCGACAACCGCGTGCGCGTGCGCGCCGAGTAGACGGACGAATCCGCCAGGACGCCGGTGGCGCCCACCACCCAACCGTGCGGTACCGTTAGGCGCACATCGTAATCCGCCGGGTCCATGTAGAACTCGGCGCCGTTGAGGTAGGGATCGGTGACCCAGCCGTTCACGTCGTCGTACACGGCCACTTGCGGATACCAGTAGCCGAGGAAGAACACGTGGCCGTCGCGCCCTTCGCGGCCGTCGGAGGGCGTGGGCGGCGGCGTGAACGACCAGGAAAAGGCGAGGCTCGTGCTGTCCCCAGGCAGGACGGGCGCTGGCAACCGGATCCACATCACGGTGCCGTCCACGGCGTAGCCGGGTCGGGTCGAATCCGGCGATGCGGCGAGGCGCCGGCCGGCCACGGCCACGTTCGAGAGCGTCACGCCGCCGGTGATGGGGACCGAGCTGCGTCGCGGGCTCGCGGCCGCGAACACATTCTGCCGCAGGTATACGGCGAGCGCGCGCAGGGTGTCGGGCGAGCGGTTGAGATACACCACCGATTCGGTCCCCGTTAGGCGCGAGGCCGTGGGATCGAGCGAGGCGTCGATGCGGTAGCGGGCGTGCTGGACCCAGTTGGACGGACCCGGCTCGCCGGTGCGCGTCCGCGTGCCGCGCGCAACCGCGCGGCTGAACGGGGCGCTCTCGAACACCGGACCCGGCAGCGGTCGCCCCGAGCTCACGGTGGCAGCCGGGTCGACCACCGGCGAGGGGCGCGACTGCGCGGCGAGAGTCGCCGCCACGAGAGAAAGCGTGACGGCCGTGCTCGCGAGTGCGCGCACGGCGCGGATGAACGCGACTCCAGACACCAGGCGATTGACGTGCACCACAGGCTCCGATGACAGTGAAAGAGTGGACGGAGGGCGGATTCATTGTGGCCCGGTGCGCGCCGTCTCGCAATCGTGCGGTAAGGCGCTTGCCGTGCGGCTTGACCGGATGTTGACACCTGGCGCGACGGCGCCACGTAGGGAATCTTGAGTTTCAGATATTCGTGGAGGCCGCGTGGACGGCAACCAGATCATGACGGTGGTCTGCGTATCGGTGATCACATTCGGCGTGACGATCTGCATGATCGCCGCGGCGTTTTCCGCGCGGGCGCGGGCCAAGGTCAAAGGATCGCCCGATCTGTCCAACTTCGATTCGCGGCTGGAGCGGATCGAGCAGTCGCTGGAAAGCGTTGCTGTGGAAGTCGAACGGATAAGCGAGGCGCAGCGATTCAGCGCGCGCATTTTGGCCGAGCGCCGCGACGGCGCGCCGGCGCAGCTTCCGGCCGTGGAGGGGCGGCGATGACCGAGTCGATGTTGACGGACACGCTGACGTTCTTGTTCGGCGTGGGGTGCCTGATCGCATTCACCCGCATTCTGACCGCGTTCTTCAACCGCAAGCGGCCCGCCGCCGCGGCGCCGGACACGACGGCGCTGGATGCGAGGTTGTCGCGCATCGAGCAGATCGTGGAGTCGACGGCGATCGAGGTGGAACGCGTCACGGAATCGCAGCGATTCATGGTGAACGTGTTCTCGCAGCGTCCGCCGGAGCCGGCGCCGCTGCCGCGGCCCGCATCCCGCGTGACCACGCCGCACTGACGGCCGCGCCATTCCAGCCGACCCGAGCTTTCCGTTAGGCGCACCTACCGCGGCGCCGCCCGTCGCAGCCGCGTCGCCGGGACCGGCCTCCGCCGCGGCGCCGAGGGCGCGCCGGGCGCCTAACCGGGATCAGCCGCCGCGGAGCGCCTCGAGGGGATCGAGCCGCGTGGCGCGGTGCGCCGGGACGAGACTCGCCAGCGCGGCGACGAGGACGAGCACGCCGGAGACAGCCAGGAACGTGACCGGATCGCGCGCGCTCACGCCGTAGATCATCCCGGCCAGCGCGCGCGTCGCGGCAGCCGAGGCGACGAGGCCAATGGCCACGCCGGCGCCGGCGAGCGCCAGACCCTGGCGGAGCACCATGAGCGAAACGCCGCTCCGGCTCGCGCCTAACGCCATGCGCACGCCGATTTCGTGTGCGCGTTGGCTGACGAAGTAGGCGATGACCCCATAGATCCCGACGGCGGCCAGCGCCAGTCCCGTCAAGCCAAGCAGGACGAGGAGCGTCGTGGTGAAATGCGGCGTCGCCATCGAGCGCGCGATGACCTCCTCCATCGTGGCCACGCCGCTCAGGGGCAGCTCGGCATCGACGCCAGCCACGGCGCGGCGCACCGCGGGCGCGAGCGACGCCGGCGGCAGCGCCGTGCGGATGACGACACTCATTCCCGACCCGCCCAACCCGCCCAAGGGGTAGTAGACCTCGTTAGGCGGAGGCGCATCGAGGCCGCTGGCGTGCATGTCGCCGATGACGCCCACGACCTGCATCCACTTCGGCGTGCCGCTCGGGCATTGCGCGATCCGGCGGCCCACGGGGTTCTGGTTGCCGAAAAGCCAGTGCGCCAGACTCTGGTTGATCACCACTACCGGCGCCGCCCCGGTGACGTCGGCGCTGGTGAACGTGCGCCCGAGCAGCAACGGGGTGCGCATGGTGGCGAAGTAGTTCCCGGTCGCGCTCCGTGCGTTCGCGTCGACACCGCTGCCTTCGTTCGTATCCATTCCTTCGCGCCAGACGGCGCAATCCATACCCCGCGCGTCGATGGGAAGGCGCGACACGAGCGCTACCGACGCGACGCCCGGCACGGCCTCGATCGATTCGATGATGCGCTCGAAACCGGCAGCCCGGACGCTGTCGGTGGGGTACCGTGCTTGAGGCAGGGCAACGCCGGCGATGAGCAACCCGTGTGGCTCGAATCCCGGATTCACGTGCTGGAGCGCGATCGCGCTTCGCACGAGCAACCCGGCGCCGACGAGCAGCACCAGAGCCAATGCGACCTCGCCGACAACGAGCGCCGCGCGCAGCGATCCGCGCACGACCAGCGTCGAGTCGCGCGATCCCTCGCGCAGCGACTGCTGCAAGTTGAGGCGCGTCGCGCGCAGCGCCGGCAACACGCCGAAGAAGATGCCGCATGCGAGCGCGACGACGGCCGCGAATAGCAGTACGGGCCCGTTGAGCGTCGCGTCGAACAACCGCGGCACGCCCGGCGGGCTCAGGCGGATCAGCGCGCGCAGGCCGGCCGCGGCCACCGCGACGCCGACGACACCGCCTAACCCGGCGAGCAGCACGCTCTCGATGAGCAGCTGCGCGACGAGGCGTTTGCGGCCGGCGCCGAGTGCGCTGCGGATCGCCACTTCCTTGCGGCGCGCCGCGGCGCGCGCCAGCAAAAGATTCATCACGTTGCCGCACGCGATGAACAGCACCAAGCCGACGGCGCCGAACAGCACGAGCATCAACGGCCGCACGGCGCCGACGACGCTGTCGCGCAGCGAGTGGACGACGATGCTGCCGTCTATGCCGGCCTTCGGATAGTCGTGGGCCAGCTGGTGCTCGACCGCGCTCAGCTCGCGCACCGCGTCGGGGATTGCGACGCCCTCACGCAGGAGCCCCACGACCGTGAGCTCGTGGTCCGTGTGCTCGGCGCGCTGCGCCGGCGTGAGCGCCAGGGGCACCCAGAGCTCGGGCGCGTTCGACCGTAACGCGTAGGCCGCGGGGGCGACGCCGACCACGGTGTACGGCGTCCCGCTGAGCGTGATCGTCTGCCCGACGATGTGCCGGTCCGAGGCAAACGCGGTGGACCAGAGCGCATACGACAGCACGACGACGTTAGGCGCGCCGGGTTGGTCCTCGGCGGCGCTGAAGTACCGGCCGACGAGCGGCGGTATGTAGAGCGCGCGCCAGTAGTCGGCCGACACGGAAAGGCCGAGCAGCCGCTGCGGCGCGCCGGCGCCGGTGAGCGTGAACGCGGCATAGGTGTATGCGCCCAGCGCCGTGAACTGTGGCGATCGCCGGCGCCACACGTCGTAGTTGCCCATCGTCACGTTCATGCCCCAGTCGCCCTGGCCGGTGCCCTCGCGCAGGTCGACCAGGCGGTCCGCGTGGGCATAGGGCAGCGGCCGGAGCAACACGCTGTAGACGGCGCTGAAGATCGCCGTATTGGCGCCAATGCCTAACGCAAGCGTGAGCACGGCGACGGCCGTGAAGGCCGGGCTCCGCGCGAGTTGGCGGACCGCGTAGCGCAGGTCCTGGCGTATCACCTGCCGCCAGGCCACGCGCCGCTCGATGGTTTCCCGTTCGCGCGTGAGCGAGGCGAGCGAGCGCTCGACGTGGTGCACGTTGCCGAATCGCTCGACCGCGGCACGTCGGGCTTCGGCGGCGGACATTCCCGCGGCGAGGTTTTCGGCGGCGCGCGACTCGAGGTGGAAGCGCAGCTCGTCCGACACGTCCGCGGCGGAGTCCGGCCGCCAGAATCGCAGATACCGCCGCCAGCGCGGCTCGTGTGGCTGATCGTCGGGCACGGGAGACCGTTAGGCGGGCTGGCGCGTCGCATCCATGATGCGCGCCATGGCAAGCGAAAATGCCGACCAGGACGTGCGCTGCGCCTCGAGCTGGCGCCGGCCGGCGGCCGTGAGACTGTAGTATTTCGCGCGGCGATGGTTGTCCGTGATCCGCCACTGCGACCGCACCCAGCCGCGGTTCTCCATACGATAGAGCGCGGGATAGAGCGAGCCCTCTTCCACGCGCAGCGCATCGTCGGTCGTTTGCTGAATCCAGCGCGCGATGCCAAATCCGTGCATCGGCCCCCAGCTCAGGGTCTTGAGCACGATCACGTCGAGCGTGCCTTGCAGGAGACCGACGGAGGCCGAGCCCACAGGATGCCTCACTCACTTAGAGCGTCTAAGTGACCAGAGTATGCGACTGCTTCGTGAGGACGTCAAGGGGACGGTGGACCGGCCGCGGCCGTGGCTGCCACCAGCCGTGGCGGCCGGACGGAACCGGTGAACCCGGCGCAGCCGAATGTGTATCTTGATGGTGCTCCAACCACCGATTCCTGACATGCGCCTTCGATTCGCGATCGTTCCTGCTCTGTGCCTGCTGGCGGCTACGGCCGCCGCCCGCGCGTCGGCGCACCACTCCGCGCTTCCCACCGGCGCCTACGTTCTGTCGCGCGCCGCGTCCGCTCGGCCGCCGATTCCATTCAAGTTCCTGCTCGCCGGCTCGGAAGTGGCGGGCACCGTGGACAGCGCGCGCATCACCCTCGCGGCAGACAGCAGCTATACCGACAAGGTGACGGTGCGCTGGACGAAGGCGCCGTCGCTGCCCTTCCCCATCCCGGGCCTTTCACCCGGCCCCGACCCGCACGTGCTGTCGGGCTCGGGCCGCTACGCCGTCCAGGGCGGGACGGTCACGCTCGAGCCGGACGACTTCATCACGCGCGCGTTCATCAAGTCGGTGCAGGCACGGGCCGATTCGTTAGGCCTGACGCTCACCGGCATGTCGGGCGGGTTCGCCGGCGCGCACGTGCCGGTGAACGCCGTGTTCACGCGCGTCCGTTAGGCAGCGCCGGGGCTACTCCGCGCGCAGCGCCGTGAGGGGATCCACCGCGGTCGCCCGCAGCGCCGGGATCAGGCACGCCGCGAGACCCGTGAACGCGAGCACCACCGCGACGCCCGAAAAGATGACGGGATCGCGGGGGGCCACCTGGAACAACACGACACTGAGGAACTGCGCGAGCGTCGCCGCGAACGCCAGCCCCGCCACGACCCCGATCGCGATCTGCAGCACGCCCTGGCCGAAGATCATGCGGATGACATCGCGCGCCTGCGCGCCTAACGCCATCCGAATGCCCATCTCGCGCACGCGCCGGCTCACCGAGAACGACATCACGGCGTAGAGTCCGATGGACGCCAGGAAGAGCGCGATGACGCCGAACATCATGAACATCGCGCCGAAGACGCGGATGAACCACACCTTGCGCGCCATGGCTTCGTCCATCGAGTACGTCCAATAAATCGGCAGATCCGGATTGAGCGCGGTGACAGCGCTCCGAACCTGCGCGGTGATCCCCATCGGCGGTCCATCCGTCAAGGCCGCCAGGCTCACGAAGTTCGTGTGGTGCTGCGCGAGCGGGACGAAGTACGCCGGAACGCGCGGCTCCTCCTGGTCGCCCGAAAACGTCGTCGGTACCAGACCAACGACGGTCATCCAGGGCGCCGTGCTGTCGCGGCCGCCCTGTCGAATGCGCCGACCGAGTATGTCGTGTCCGCCGAGGTACTTGTCGGCGAAGGCCTGGTTCACGACTGCGACGGGCGATCCGTCCGTGCGGTCCATCGATGTGATGCCCCGGCCCTGCAGCATCTTGATCGCGAAGGTCTCGAAGAATCCGGGCGACACCGAGTACGACCGTGCGTTAGGCACGTCGTTGTCCGTGGTGTAGGTCCCGCCTTCCACCTCGAACGAGCCGCCGTCGGACTGGACGCCCGGCAGCCCGGATGTGATCGCCGCCGTCCGCACACCAGGGATCGCCTCGAGTCGGTCGCGCAGCCGCTCGTAGAATTGCCGCTGCAGGGCCGTGTCGGTGTACGTCGCGGGAAAGCCCACGCGCGCGGTGAAGATGTGGCTCGTCCGGAAACCCGGGTCCATCGTGCGCAGATTGGTCACGCTCTTGATCGTCAGGCCCGCGGCGACCAACAAGCCGCACGACAGCGCGATCTCGAAGATCACCAGGCCGCGGCTCATCTTGCCGATGCGCAAGCTCGAGGAGCCGCGCGTCTCGTCCTTGAGCACTTCGTTGATGTCGGTGCGCGACGACTGGATCGCCGGCAGCAACCCCGCGAACATCGCGGCGACCCCCGCCATACCGATCGCAAAGGCGAGCACGGGTCCGTTGAGCCGCACGTCGATGTAGAAGGGAACGTCGGTCGACGCGTAGAGCACGCGGTTGAACGCGGCGATGCCGGCGTACGCCGCCACCGAGCCGAGCACGGCGCCGCCTAACGCAAGCACCAGCGCCTCGGTGAGAAACTGGCGCACGACCGCGGCGCGCGTCGCGCCCAGTGCCGTCCGAATCCCCACTTCCTTGGTGCGGTGGGCCGCCCGGTCGAGCAGCAGATTGGCGACGTTCGCGCACGCGATGAGCAGCACGAAGAACACGGCGCCGAACATCGTGTACAGGAGTTGCCGCGGCTCTGGCCCGAGCTCGGCGTCGACGTAGCCCTGCACCCGCGCGTCGATCCCGTCGTTGGTCGCCTTGTACTCGTGCTGCAACCGTCGGGCGATGGCCGAGAAGTCCGCTGTCGCCTGCTCGATGGTCACGCCGGGCTTGCGTACGCCGACGACCGTCAGCCACGTACCATCGCCGCGCTTGGTGGCGACGGGGTCCATCTGCAGCGGCAGCCAGATGCGCGCGTTGTCGGGGAAGTCGTAGCCTTCGGGCATCACGCCGATGACCGTGTACGGCACGCCGTTCGCGCGCAGCACGGCGCCTAACGCATCGGCCCTGCCGCCGAATTCGCTCTGCCACAGGGGATAGCTGATTACCACCACCTTCTCGCCCGCCGGCGAGTCTTCGCCGGGACGAAACGTGCGGCCGAGCACCGGCGCCACACCCGTGACGTCGAACGTGCTCGCCGTGACGAACGAACCGGTGTAGCGCTCCGCCTGCGTCTTGCCGCTCACGTTCACGGTGCCGGAATAGTAGGCGCCCATCGGCGCGAGCGTCCGCTGCTGATTCTTGAAGTCGACGTAGTCGCTGATCGGAACCGACATGTGGTTGAACCCACGAGCCGTGTTGGTCCGGCTCACTTCGACAATGCGATCGCCGTTCGGATAGGGCAGCCCCTTCATGATCACCCCGTACACCATGCTGAACATGAGTGTCGTGAGGCCGATGCCGAGCGTGAGGGCGAGCGTCGCGACCAGCGTGAGCCCCGGACTCTTGATGAGAGAACGGAAACCGTAGCGGACGTCACGGAGGATCGAATCCATGGGAAGGCCCCGCGGCAGGAGGATGCGCTGGGAGAAGTCGACCTGGTGCCCGTACGGCTCCCACTGCAACGGGGTTTCGCGATGTGACGCCGCGGACCCATGCGAGGGTAGTACATCTGCGCGGGTGCGCGGACGTTCGCCCCAACCCGCTTGCCCGCGCCGCTCGTCGGGATCATGCTTGCTCGGGTCGGCGCGAACCGGAGGACTCGCCATGCCGCAAGTGTTTCGACATGCCCTGCCCCTCGCGGTAGCCGTTCTCGTGTTGGGCGCCGCGGGGCGGCCAACCGCGGCACAGTACGCAGCCGGCGCGAACGTCGGCGCAACGGTGGTCCCGATCACCGTGGGCGCGGTGCGCGTGAGCGCCGACGCAGGCGTGGGACGCAACATGTCCTGGTCGGCGCCGCGCACGCTTCTCTCGTTAGGCACGATCGCCGTCGCGGGCAGCGAAGCGAACGGCGCATCGCTCGGCTTCTCCGCCCAACGGACGGTCGAGGCGGACTCGTTGCGGCCGGCCTTCGCGCTCGAGGCCGCGGCGTGGCACGCGATCGGCCCGTTTACGCTGCACCTCGGACTCGCCGAGCACGCGCTGCGATTCAGCGGACAACCCGGGAGCTTCGACACGACGGAAGTGCTCGTCGACACGGAGTTCGTCACGGACAGCGGCGTGATACCGTACCACGGCTATCGTGTGGATACCGTTCGGCATGCCGGAACGCCCGGTGGAACGCGCGTCTGGTCCGAGCTCGAGCTCGGGGCGCAGTGGGCCGTCGGCCGCGTGCGACTCGATGCCGTTGTCGGCGCGCGGCCATCAGTGGGCGCGTTTCCGGCCGCGACGTGGGCGCAGGCCGGCGGCAGCATCGACCTTCCGCATGGTTTCGGCTTCGACTTCTCCGCGGGCACATCGCCGGCGCGTATCGGCCTCGGTATTCCGGGCTCGCGGTTCGTGAGCGTCGGCCTGCGCGTGCAGCCCGTGCACCGCTCGCCCGACGTGCAGGCCAAGCCTCCGGCGCCCACCGCTGCGTTCACCGTGCGCCCCGACGGCGGGCGTCGCTTCACGCTCACGTACGCGGCCGCGCAAGCCGGCATGGTACAGATCTCCGGCGACTTCAACGCGTGGACACCGATCGACCTCGAGGAAGATGGACACGGCCGGTGGCGCGCGACGATCACGCTCACGCCCGGTGTACATCACGTGAGTCTCCGCGTGAACGACGGTCCGTGGTTCGCGCCGCCCGGCACGCCCTCGGTGCCCGACGATTTCGGCGGCACGACCGGCATCATCGACGTGCCCTGATCGGTGAGGCGTGACGCGGGCCCGGGTGCGAAGGTACCAACCCGGTGGAGATGACGGATGCGATGCTCGTCCGCGCGGTTCTGGCAGGAGACCCGGCGTCGTTCGCGCTGCTGGTGGACCGGCATGCTCCGGCGTGTCTGCGGTTCGCGAGCCGCATGTTAGGCAATCGCGAGGACGCCGAAGACGTGACGCAGGAAGCGTTCGTGCGCGCGCACCGTGCGCTGGCGCGCTACGACGAGCAGATGCGCTTTCGTACCTGGGTCATGAGCATTCTCGCGAATCGCTGCCGGACGGCGCTGCTGCATCGGCATCGGCGGACGTCGCGGGTGGTGGTCGATGGCGCGGCGGTGGATGAAGCTGTGGGACCCGAGAACGGCGATGCAGAGCTGCGCGACGCGATCGAGCGAGCGCTGGCGAAGCTCGATCCGGTGCAGCGCGAAGCGTTCGTGCTCAAGCACGTGGAGATGTTGAACTACGACGAGATGTCGGCGATCACGGGCGCGGGCGTCTCGGCGCTCAAGATGCGGGTGCGTCGCGCGTGTGACCGACTGCAAGGTCTGCTTCGAGAGGACGGCTATGAGTGAGCAGCGCGAGAACGACGAATTGACCGGCATATTGGCGCGCGCCACGCGGCTGTTGCACGACGAGCCGGTGCCGCGCGCGGCGTGGCGCGAGGCCGTGCTGCAAGCGGCCGAGCGGGCTGACGTGCGGCCGGTCGCGTGGAGTGTTCGGCCGATGGCGGCCATCGCGGCGTGCGCGGCGAGTCTCATTCTGGGAGCGGCGATTACGTACGGCGTGCTCCACGATCGCATGGAAAACGGCGGGCGCGATGTCGTGGCGTCGGAGAGCGGTTCGGTTAGGCCCGGGCACCTGCCCGTGCGCTTCGCGGTCGAGGCGCCGAACGCGGTGCATGTGTCGATCGTGGGCGACTTCAACGGCTGGAATCCAGCGGGGCTGCCGATGCACCTGCTGCCCGACGGCCGCACGTGGGAAGTGGAAGTCGGGCTGGCGCCGGGACGTTACGCGTACGCGTTCGTCGTGGATGGGCGTCTGGCCCGCGATTCGGCGGCGGCGGAGTCGGGGACCGACGATTTCGGAGTCCCGAACTCGGTCGTGCTGGTGGGCGGCTCGTGAGCGGCATGCGTCTCACGATTCGATCCGCCCGCGGCGCGCTGCTCGCGTTAGGCATCATGTCCGCCGGCGCGCGCCTGGCGGTGTCACAGTCGCCCGCCGAGCCCGCGCTGCCGGCGCGCCTCGGCGCTCCGGCTCATTCGGCGATCGTCGCCATCATGGACTCGGCGCGGGCTGCCGGACTCCCCACCACGCCCCTCGCCGCCAAGGCGGCCGAGGGTGTGCTCAAGGGCGCGGGCGACGCGCGCATCGTCGAGGCGGTGCGGTCGCTCGCCAAAGCGTTAGGCGACGCGCGCGCGGCGCTCGGCCCCGCGGCGGACGCGTCGGTGCTCGACGCCGGCGCCAGCGCGCTGCGCGCCGGCGTCACGCCCTCCGCGCTTCATTCGTTAGGCGAAGCCGGCGCTGCGCCGTCCGGCCCGACCGCGCTCGCAACCGCCCTCGTCACGCTGGTGGACTTCGTCGCCAAGGGCGTGCCGCCGGCGCTCGCCTCGCAGTCGATCGAGCAGATGCTCCGGCTCGGCGCTCCTGAATCCCGGTTCGAGACCCTGCGCAATGAAGTCGAGGCCGACATCCGCGATGGACAGTCGCCCGAAGCCGCCGTCACGTCGCGCGTCAAGACGAACGTGCAGCAGCTCGGCGCTCCGGGCCCACCGCATCCGCCGCCATCGCCACCGTCTGTTCCCGAATCGACGCGGTGACGCGACGCCCGCTCGGAAGGTATCACCACTCGGAATACGTCTAACGGACGAACATCAGCGGAGGAGCAGCGATGAAACGAGTGGTGTTGATTGGTGCGCTCGCCGCCGCGGCGGTGGTGACGGCGATGGCGTGCGGCAGCGATACCGTCGCGTCGCCCGAAAAGGCCGTGTCGGGCACGAGCGGAGGTGCAAACGATTCGTCCGGATCGGGCGGCGACTCATCCACTCACGGCAGCCCTGGCGGCAATCGCAAATATCCCTGGCTGACGATCACGCCCGAAGCGGCGGCGGTGCAGATCCACAATTACCTGGCGCTGCACGCCACGGAGTACGACACGACCGGCACGCCGGTGTCCGCCAAGATCTCGTGGCGCTCGTCGGACGAGCACATCGCAACCGTGGGCGACACCGGTCTGGTGCACGGTGTGGGACTCGGACGCGTGACGATTTTCGCCAGCGCCGATGGTGTCAACGATTCGGCGGTCGTCGCGGTGGTCGACACGGCCGTCGCCTCGCCGCCGCCGGACAGCGGCAGCGTTCCGCCGGACAGCACGCGCCAGCCGCCACCGCCGCCGCCGGACAGCGGCACGACGCCCGACAGCACCCATCAGCCGCCGCCTCCGCCGCCACCGGACAGCATCCCGTGACGGCCGGACCGACCGCGCGGCACCCGAACGCCTAACGCAACACGGCCGGGGCATGACGCCCCGGCCGTGTTGTATTCGTACCGCGCGACGGCGTCAGTCGCCGCGCGCGTCGTCCATGGCCGAGCGCAGCCTGGCAGCAGCCGCACATTCCTGGCGGAGCGCCTCCATCACCGCGTCGGCCTGTTTCATTTGCACCGCAAGCGCCGCCGATCCATCGAGCGCGCGGTCGACCACGGCGCGCTGCGCCGCGAGCGCTTCCGTGGACGACCGAATGTCGCGCGCCAGTGCATCCGCGCGCGCGAGCCGGCGCTCGATGTCTTCCACCTGCCACTTGCGATCGGCGAACACGCGCATGCCCTCGGTGGCCGCCGCGAGCTGCTCGCGCGTACGCTCGAGCAGTGCGCGGGCGTCCTCGATCTCGCGTCGCTCGGCGGAGATGGACCGAACGTTTTCGGCTGTTTTCTCGGCCACCTCGAACAGGTGCTTCACCTGCGCGCTCACGGCGTCGATGGTCGCCTGCTTGCTGCCGATCTGCTCCATGCCCTGCGCGGCGTCGCGCTGGGCGACATCCCACGTCGCCAGCAGCGCCTCGAAGTTGGCCATGCGCTTCTCCACCTGGCCTAACGAACTGGCCTTGGCCTCGAGCTCCTCGAGCATGGACGCGAGCGCGCCGGTCCGATGCTGCGCCTCGCCCAACTGGCCGCCGATCGTCCGCGACACCTCCTCGAGCTGCTGCATGGCATCGGCTGCCTCGCGGCGCACCGTCGATGCCTGGGCGAGATTCGCCGCCGCCGCGTCGAGTGCCGCCTGCCGCTGCTCGAACTCCTGCGTGAACACGCGCAGCCGGTCCTCGAGGCCCGCGAACGCCGCCGTGCGCTCGCCTAACGCATCGGCCACCGCCCCCACCGAGGTCATTCGCCGGTCCGCCGCCTCCACGGAGGCCGTGACGCTGCCCATGGTCTGCGCCACCCGGCGCGCCTCGGCCGCCTGGCGCAACAGATCGCCGAAGCGCGTCTCGGCCGCCTCCATCCGCGCGTGCAGGCCGTTGCCGCGATCCTGCGCCTGCGCCAGCCCCGATTCGATCTCGCCTAACCGGCGCTGCATCGCATCCATGGCGGTCGCGCGGCCCTCGAGCGCGTCCATCGACGCCGAGACCTGCGCCAGCTTGTCGCGCAGCGCCTCGGTGCCCGGACGCATGTGGTCGAGCTCGGCCAGCAGCTCGCGCGTCGCGCGCAGCTTCACGTCGGCGTCGGCCAGCCATTGGTCGGTCTGCGCCTGACGCTGCCGGAGCCGCGTCATCTCCTCGTACGACAGGCGTACCTGCTCGAGCCCATCCCGAATCGACTCGTGCGTCCCGTTGAGCGTCGCCAAATCGCGGAATACCGACTCCACCACCGGTTTCAGGCCCTCGACGCGCTCCATCCGCTGCGTCATGTCGCTCAGATTGCTCTCCAAGCTGCCCACGTCGTCGCGCACCGCGCGCAACCGGTCGGCCTGCTCGGTGATCCGCTGAATGTCCTCCGCCAGATCACCAACTTGCTCGGCCAGGCCACGCGACAGCGCCTCGGTCTCGGCCAGGGTGCGGGACGTGGAATCGAGGTTCGACAGACGCGACTCGCAGTCCTTCAACGCCGTGCGCAGCTCGACGATTCGCTCGCTCACCGCATCGAGACTCCGATTCTCGAGCTCGAAGCGCTCGGCGCTCGACTTCATTTCGTCGCGCAAGCCGGCCAACGACCGCTGCGCTGCCTGCTCGGCCTCCTCGAGCGCCCGCTGCTGCGCAGCGATCTCGTCGGCGCGAGAGAGTACGGTCGTATGGAGCGACTGGACCGAGGCGAGCTTGGCCTCGAGCGAGGTCACTGCCTGCGCCTGCTCTTCTTGACGCCGCAGCGCGCTCTCGACTTGAGGGCGGAGCGACAGTACCTCGGTGGTCTGTGCCGCCGCGCGCTCAACGAGCTCCCGCTGCTGCTCGAGCACCGCCGTCTTCTGCGCCACCTGTTCCGCAATCGCCTTGAGCACACCCAGCTGGTGCTGCGCGTCGGGAATCCCGCCGGCGATCCGTAGCAGCGCATCGAGCGCCTCCTGCGCTGTCGCCGCACGGCGCTCCACCGCTTCGACCTTCGTCACCACTGCCTGCGACCGCTGTTCGACGCTCTCGAGGCGAGACGCGGCGTGCTTCTGCGCATGCAATGCGTCGTCATGGACCGCCCGCAAACGACCCAGACTCTCGCCCAACTCGCGAAGCTGCGCGTTGGTCGCCTCCGACTCGCGCCGTAATGCGCCGAATTGCGGCTGGATCGCAAGGAATTGCTCCAGCTGCTCGCGCATCCCGCTCGCATCATTGATCTTGGCCAGGAGCTCGGCGCTCGATTCGTGGAGGCGAGAAAGCTCCGCGTCGGCGTTCGAGAGCTTGGCCGTGCTCTCCTCGTGGGCCTGCGCCAGCCGTCCCGCGTGCTCTTCCACCGCCCTGAGTTGCGCAGAGGTCCGCTCCGCTACCTCGAGAGAGCGCTCGAGTCCAGCTATTCGATCGTCCATCGCACCGAGCTCTGCCGCACGCTCGGCCACCGATTCGAGGCCGCGGAGCTGCTCTACGGCCTTCTCGGCGCGGGCAACGAGGGCCGCGAGCGCCGCACCGTCGTACTTGGGATTGTAGGTGGTTGCGAGCGGCGGCTGCTCCGCTTCACTGGTGGACTGACGCTTCTTGAAGGTGGGGAGCGTGATCATCGCCGTCTCCTGCTCTCGAGTCTCGATCGCGGACAGTCCGCGTTGTGCATGACGCGGTTGCGCACACTCGGGTCACGATCGCGCGCGCGATGCAACGAATCGGTGTCGGTCAGGTTGTCGATCGACCCTCGCGCACGAGAGGCCGCGACTGCATCTTTTTTCGCTCCATGTTCGAGCTCCAGTCACGACTCGCCAACGGACTATCGACCCGCTACGCCCTCGATCGTGAGCTTGGGCAGGGCGGGATGGCCGTCGTGTTCCTGGCGCACGATCTTCGGCACGACCGCCAGGTGGCGCTCAAGGTCTTGCGGCCGGAGATCTCCGCGGAAATCGGCGCTGATCGGTTCCTGCGCGAGATCAAACTCGCCGCCGGTCTCACGCACCCGCACATCCTCCCGGTGTTCGACTCGGGCGAGGCCGACGGTCTCCTCTTCTATGTGATGCCCAGCATGGAAGGCCGGTCGTTGCGCGAGCGGTTGGATCGAGAGCGCCAGCTTTCGCTCTCCGACTCGTTGCGCATCGCGCGGGAGGTGGCCTCCGCGCTCGACTACGCGCACCGCCACAACGTGGTGCACCGCGACATCAAGCCCGAAAACATCCTGCTGCACGAAGGCGCCGCGATGGTGGCCGACTTCGGCATTGGCAAGGCGCTGTCGGGGAACGCGGCGTCGCTCACGCAGACCGGCCTCTCGTTAGGCACGCCCGCCTACATGAGCCCCGAGCAGGCGTCGGGCGAGCTCGGCGCCGATGGCCGGAGCGATCTGTATTCGCTGGGCTGCGTGCTGTACGAGATGCTCACCGGCGAGCCGCCGTTCACCGGTATCAACGCCCAGGCGATCATCGCCAAGCGATTCGTCTCGCCAATTCCCAAAGTGCGCACCACGCGCGACGTCCCGGACGCGGTAGACGGCGCCGTGACTCGTGCGCTGGCCCGCACGCCGGCGGACCGGTACCCGACGGCCGCGGAATTCGCCGCCGCCTTACGGATGCTGAGCCGCGATTCCGAAACCGGCGCGCAGCGAACTACTGGCGAGGGGTATCGAAGCACGACCAAGGCGATCGCCGTGCTGCCGTTGGCGAACATGAGCGCCGATCCGGAGAACGAGTATTTCGCCGACGGGATGACCGAGGAGATCATCAATGCCTTGGCCAAAGTGCCGGCGATGCAGGTGGCGTCTCGCACGAGTTGCTTCGCGTTCAAGGGCAAAGAAGTGGACATCCGGCAGGTTGGCGAGAAGCTCGGCGTCAGCTCGGTGCTCGAGGGGAGCGTGCGCAAAGTCGGCAACCGGATTCGGATCGCGGCGCAGCTGGTGAACGTGGAGAACGGCTACGACCTGTGGAGCGAGACGTACGACCGGCAGCTCGAGGACGTGTTCGCCGTGCAGGACGAGATCGCGAAGGCGATCGTCGAGGCGCTCAAGCTCCGCCTAACGGAAGCCGAAGGGCCGCAGGTCGTCGTGCCGACGAAGAACCTCGAGGCGTACACGCTCTACCTCAAAGGCCGGTTCTTCTTCGTGAAGCTCTCGGAGCCCGCATTGCGGAAGGCGCTCGATCTGTTCCAGCACGCGTTGCTGCAGGATCCCGGATTCGCGCGCGCGTACGCCGGGATCGCGGACGTATGGTGCAACCTGGCCGACGACTGGGTGGCGCCGGATGACGCGTACCCGCGCGCCAAAGCAGCGGCGGAGCGCGCGTTGCAGCGCGATCCCGAGCTGGCCGAGGCGATCACGTCGATCGGCAAGGTGCTGTGCTGGCACGAGTGGAATTTCGCGAGCGCGGAAGCGCAGCTGTCGCGCGCGGTGGGTTTGAGTCCCAACTACGCGGAAGCGCACTACGTACACGGGACGGCGCTGCCGTTGGTCGGACGTCTGAACGACGCGATCCAGACGATGGCGCAGGCGCTCAAGCTCGACCCGTTGTCGGTGCATTACAGCGAGTGGTTGTCGCGCTTCCTGCTCTACTCCGGCGATTACGACGGTGCGATCGCACAGGGTCTGCGTACGCTGGAGATGGACGAGGTCTGCATCCGGGCGCCGCACTACATCGGGTCGGCGCACCTTGCGTTAGGCGATCCGGAAACGGCCCTCACGTGGTACCGGCGAGCGCAGGCGCTCGAGAAGTCGGTGCGCTCGTACGACGCGATGATCGTGCGGGCGCTGGCCGCGTTGGGCCAGCAGGACGAAGGTGAGGCGATCCTGGCGCGGTTGGAGGAGGAATCGCACCACCACTACATGCGGTCGGAGGTCCTGGCGATGGGGTACGCCGCGGTGGGCGATCTCGACCGTGCGTTCGCCGCGCTCGAGCGCGCGTTTCAGGCGCGCTCGGCGGGGCTCATCTACCTGCACCTGGACCCGGGCTACGCCCCGTTGCGGGGCGATCCGCGCTACGCGGACCTGGTCGCGCGGATCGGCCTCCGGTAAGGGCTTGCGTTAGGCGTCAGTGTCCCGACGAATCGCCGCGGCGGCTGGCCTCGAACAGGAACCAGGTGCGGCGTTCGGTCTCGTCGATCCAGATTTCGATCAGGCTCGTGGTCGCGACGTCGCGATACTGCTCGCACACGTTGTGGGCTTCGCGGAGCCTCGCCGCCAGGGTCTTGTTGTCCTCGCGGAGCTCGGCGAGCATGTCGGACGGCTCGACGTAGGGCGCGTCGTTGTCGGAGATGCGCTGCAACCGCGCAATGTGTCCGGTCGACCGGATGGTATCCTGGCCTAACTTTCGAATGCGCTCGGCGATCGGGTCGGTCATGGCGAAGATCTGGTCCGCCTGTTCGTCGAGCAGGAGATGGTAGTCGCGGAAGTGCGGGCCGCTCATGTGCCAGTGGAAGTTCTTCGTCTTGACGTAGAGCGCGAAGACGTCGGCGAGGATGGGGTTGAGCGCGCCGGCGATGAGGCGCGTGCCCTCGTGATCGAGGTCGGTGGGCGTATCGAGCGCGGCCTCGCGGCGGCGCATCACGCTGGGGTCCTTGGCTCTGGCCGTCTTCATGACTCGGGTCCTCGATATATAGAAGATGGGGGCGGCAACGCGCGGCCCCTCACGCTCAACATGCGAAGGGCGCGCCAGCGCGCACCAGGGGTCGGGATCGGCCACATCCGTGGGCGTACAGCAGAGACGGGAGCCGGCATTCCGGGCGCGCGTCTTGACATTATCTGTTGTAACAGATAACTCACGACATGCCGACACTCCGAGACGAGATCAAGCAGACCAAGCCGTTTGCGCGGCCCGCGGATGAGGCACTGCTGTCGATCATGCGCACCGCGGCCGTGCTGGAGCACGCGGAGAACGAGGCGCTCAAGCCGCATGGGCTCACGCACACGCAGTACAACGTGCTTCGCATTCTGCGCGGAGCGGGGAGGCGCGGATTGTGCGGGCGGGACATCGCCGAGCGTATGGTGTCGCACGTGCCGGACGTGTCGCGCCTGCTCGACCGGATGGAGGACGCGGGCGTGATCGTGCGGATGCGCGACCCGGACGACCGACGGCACGTCACGGCGCGCATCACGGCCGCCGGGCGGAAGCTCTTGGCCGAGGCGACGCCGGAGCTGGAGCGGACGGGGCGTGCGCGCACGGCGCGGTTGAGCCCGGCGGACATCGCGGGCCTCATCCGGATGCTGGCGGCGATCCGGGAACAAACCTGATCCCCGGCTCATTCATATGTTATAACAGGCATTGTTATACCACTCAATTCCAGGTATTCGCATGCTGACCACCGCCATCGATGTCACCACCGCTGCCACGGGCTTGCTCGTGGCTCGCGTCGTGTTTGGTCTGCTCATGGCCGCCCACGGCTCCCAAAAACTCTTCGGCTGGTTCGGCGGACACGGCCTGGCCGCGACCGGCGGAATGTTCGAGCACCTGGGCTTCCGCCCGGGCAAGATGTTCGCTACCGTCGCCGCTGCCACCGAGTTCGCGAGCGGCGTTCTCGTCGCCTTGGGGCTTCTCGGCCCGATCGGCCCCGCGCTCATCGTTTCCGTCATGATCGTCGCGGCCGCGAGCGTGCATTTGCCGAACGGGCTGTTCGCCGCGAAGAACGGGATCGAAGTACCGCTGCTCTACGCGACCGGCGCCGCGGCACTGGCACTGACCGGGCCCGGCGCGTATTCGCTGGATGCGGCGCTCGGCCTCGGCACCTTGTCGAGTCCGGTGGTCGCTGGCATTGCGCTGGCGGTTGGCGTTCTCGGCGGCCTGGGCAACCTGATGGCGCGGCGGCCCGCCGCTGCCTAACGGACGCAAGAACCGCGTGCAGTTTCATCGCGAGCAAGGCGGACCCATGCAACTCAGCGGCATTCATCACCTGACGGCCATCTCGGCGGCGATCCGCGACAACTACCGCTTCTACACCCGAACGTTGGGCATGCGGTTGGTCAAGCGGAGCGTCAACCAGGACGACGTGACGGCATATCACCTGTTTTACGCCGACGCGCGCGGCACGCCCGGCACGGACCTCACCTTCTTCGATTGGCCCGTGCTGCGCGAATCGCGCGGATCGCGCTCGATCACGCGCACCCACCTGCGCGTCGCCGGACTGCCGGCGCTCGAGTACTGGAGGCGGCATCTCGCCGAGCACGGCGCGTCGGTGGGGAACATCGTGGAGCGCGACGGGCGGCTCACGCTCGACTTCGAGGATCCGGAGGGACAGCGGCTGGCGCTGGTGGATGATGCCGGCGCCGGTGTCGCCTATCCGTGGGAGCGGAGCCCGGTGCCGCCGGCATTCCAGGTGCGTGGCCTCGGGCCCATTCTGATCAGCGTGCCTAACTTGGGACCGACCGACGCGCTCCTGCAACGGGTGCTCACCATGCGGCCGGTGCGAGAGTACCCGCATCCGGAGAACGCGGCGCAGCTCGTGCATGTGTACGCGATGGGCGAGGGCGGAGCCGCGGCGGAGTTGCACGTCGGCGTGCAGCCGGGCCTGCGGGCCGCGCGGCAGGGTGCGGGCGGCGTACATCACGTCGCATTCCGGACGCCCGATGCCGATTACGATGCGTGGGCGGACCGGCTCAATAGCCTGCGCGTGGCGAACAGCGGCAAGGTCGACCGGTTCTGGTTCCACAGTCTCTACTTCCGCGACCCGTCGGGTGTGCTGTTCGAGATCGCATCGGATGGTCCGGGTTTCGGGTTGGACGAGGATCAGGCCACGTTAGGCGAACGGGTGGTGTTGCCGCCCTTCCTCGAGCCGGAGCGCGAGCGCATCGTCGCGGCGCTGCAGCCGATCGACTGAGGCGGCACCCGGCCGGAACGCAAACGCGGAAGCGTGCTCTACAGTGCGCTTCCGCGTTTTTTCGTCGGCTTGACGCGGCATCCTGATCGGCGCACGTTGGCCGTCCAGGCGCGGCAACGCTGTGCGCCCGTCACACCCGTCGAGGCACGGCGCGCCCGACCTGCAGCCCGGAGGGATCCATGCCATCGCGATTCTGGTTGTGCCATGGAGTCGCCGCAGCGCTGACCGTGTGCGCGGTGACGGCGTGCGGGGACGTGAGTCGCCCGACCGATGTCACAGCGAGCCGCGCGCCGCAGCGCGCGGGTGTAAGCGCTGCGAGATCCGCCCAGCAGACGGTGAACGTGAACATCCTCGACAACTGCGACGGGCCATCGTTCAACGCCGCCATCGGTCCCGGCACGTGCATCCGCACGGGCGGCATCAAGAACGCCCAATTCCTGTCGCTGCTTGCCAAGCATCACACGGTCGAGTCGTACCGCTTCTCGCCCGCCGGCTTCACGGTGCACGTGGGCCAGAACATCGCGGCGGTGAATCTCGGTGGCGAGGTGCACACGTTCACGCGTGTGGCCGACTTCGGGGGCGGCCTGGTGCCGCCGCTCAACGACCTGGTCGGCACGCCGACGCCCGCACCCGAGTGCCTAACGCTGCCCAACAGCGAGTTCCTGTCGCCGGGCGCGACCGACGTCGAGTCGGTGGGAGCGCCGGGAACGGCGAAGTTCCAGTGCTGCATCCATCCATGGATGCGCGCGGTCGTGCAGGTCGTTCCCTAACCGCGACGGGGATGCAGCGAACGCGGAAGCGTGCGTCGTGCGCGCTTCCGCGTTCGTGCATCATTGGGGCGTGTCGGGTACCACGAGCGTGTCGTATTCCGGATGGCGCTCCAGAAACGCGCGCACGAAGGGGCACAGCGCCACGACGCGCAAGTGATCGCGCGCGGCGCGCTCGAGCGCCGCGCGGGCGAGCATCTCGGCGTACCCGCGTCCGCGGAGCTGGCGCGGCACTTCCGTGTGGATCAAGCGGATGCGGTCGCCGGAGATGCGATACGTCAACACGGACATGTCGCCGTCCGCGTGCAACTCGAAGCGATGATCGATCTGGTTGTCGATGACTGCCGGCTGCGTGCTTTCCATTCGTGTGTACTCGGGTGACTAACGACGCGCGATCGCCGTTCCACGGCACTGTGACGGCGTCCGGCGTGATGAGCGGCGGCCGGCTATCGAGACCGGAGCAGCGCCAACGGCGAACGCGACTCGCGCTCGACCTGCGCCATCGTGCACTGCCGCGGCGCCTTGTCGGGGCGCCAGCGATGGAACGACGTGCCGTGACGAAATCGCCCGCCGGAAAAGTGGTCGTATCCCACCTCCACGACCAGCTTCGGCGCGAGCGGATTCCATTCCCCGCTCCGCTCCGTGCTCCAGCGGCTCGGTCCACCCGGCGCTCGGCCGGTGAACCCTGGCGGCTCGATCAATCCCTCGAGGCGCTTGGTGACATCAGCCTTCTCGCCACTGGGAATGTTGGATGTGAAGCCCACGTGGTGCAGCAACCCCTCATCGTACAAGCCGAGCAGCAGCGAGCCGACGAGCTTGCCCTTGGAGGCGTAGCGGAACCCACCAACGACGCAGTCGGCCGTGCGCGTCTGCTTGATCTTGAGCATGCCGTGGCGGTTGCCACTTTGATACAGCAGATCGACGCGCTTGGCGACGATCCCATCGAGTCCGCTGCCTAACGATTTCAACCACCGCTCGACATCGCGGAGGTTGGTCGTGGCCGGAGACAGTCTCACGCGAGCTCCGGCCGGAACGTGCTCGTCGACGAATGCTTCCAGGGCCGGGCGCCGGCTCTCCAGCGGTTGGTCGACCAACGACCTCCCCGCGGCATCGACGAGCAAGTCGAAGGCGATGAACGTCGCAGGCGTTTCGCCGGCCAGCTTCTCGACGCGGCTCTTGGCGGGATGGATCCGCATGAGGAGGTCGTCGAACGACAACGCGTTGCCTAACGGGACGACGATCTCGCCGTCGAGCACGAAGCGCGGCGCGGTCACGTCGCGCATCGCCGCGACGACGTCGGGGAAGTAGCGCGCGAGCGGCTTGCCCGCCTTCGACATCAACTCGACGCGGTCACCGTCGCGGAACGCCAGGCACCGGAACCCGTCCCATTTGGGCTCGTACTGCCATTCGGGGCCGTGCGGAATCGTGCCCGACGACTCCGCTTCCATCGGCGCGAACGTCGTGCGAATCGGCAGCATCTGGTGAACGGCCTCTGAGTTCAGGGTAGCATCTGCTTCTGGTAATTACGCATGAAGAAACGGACAAAGCACGGGCACTTCGGACAAAGCACGGACCGCTCGGCTGCGGGGGCGGAGACGTCGCGCCCCGCATCGCCGCTGCATGAACGACAAGAACGTGTTGTTGTTGCTAACAACCATCCAATGGTCTCGCCAATGAGCGCTTGGACCCTCAACTGCAGCCGAGCGGTCCGTGCTTGTCTGCTGTGTCCGCGCTTTGTCCGTTTCTTCATGAGCGAAGCAGCCTGACACTTCGTCTTGGATTGCCCCGGGCGCGCTGGTGGCGTTGTCCCGGTGCGATGACCATTTCGGACGCAGCATACTACAGCATCCGCGCGAGCGGGAATCGGCCGCGCTTCGCCAGCATGGGCTTCCAGCCGTCGCCTAACTTTGCCACGCGAGCCGGCACGTTGTCCATGCGGAAGTCGTCGATCGCCATGCCGTGCTCGACTTCCATCCACGACACTGGAGTGGAGACGGGCGCGCGGGGACGCGGGCGCACCGAATACACCGAGGCCAAGGTGCGGCCCCAGGCATTCTGGTTGTAGTCGACGAGCACGCGCTCGCGGGGACGGCGCGCGACGCGATACTCCGACGTCACGAGCGCCGGTGTGAGCCCCGCGAGCGACACGGCGAAACGCCTCGCGAACGTCCACACGTCCTTCTGCGTCGGCCCGCGTTCGATCGGCACATAGATGTGGAGGCCGCGCGATCCCGTTGTCTTGACCACCGGCTTCATCCCCAGCGAGACGAGTCCGTCGCGCACGACGAGCGCCGCGTCACGGACGTGGTCGAACGTCGCGCCCGGCGTCGGATCCAGATCGAAGTGCAGGACGTCGGGCCGATTCGTGTCGTCGCACGTGGCGTACCACGGATTGAGATCGATGCATCCGAGATTCACGATCCACATCAACGACGCGAGATCCTGCACCATCGGGAAGTCGATGATGTTCCCGGACCGATGTGCGATGCGGCACGTCTCGATCCAGTCCGGGCGCGGAGACGGCGCGCGCTTCATGAAGAAGCTCTTGCCGGTGATTCCGTTCGGGTATCGCTTCATGACCATCGCCCGATCGCGGAGGTGCCGAACGAGAACCGGCGCGATCGCGGCGTAGTAGCGCAGCACGTCACCCTTGGTGCGGCCTTCGTCCGGCCAGAAGACCTTGTCGAGATTGGTAAGGCCGACCGCCCTGCCCTCGATCTCGACCTCGGCGTCGCCGCGATCGGGGATGCTGACGTTAGGCGAGCGCTTCGGCATCAGCGTTGGCGCGCGAGTTTCGGCGGCCGGCGGCCGTGTCGCACCGCACCGGACACCGGCACGTACGCGAGCTCGCGCTCGGCGCGCGTGCTGCGCAGGAGGATGCCGCCGCGGCTCATGTCGCCGCGGCCGACGAACGTTTCGGGGAAAACGAGCCGCGCGCCGAACACCGTTAGGAGCGGGTCGACGTACTTGCCCGTTGCGATGCTTCCGAGCAGGACGACCTCGGCCGCGTCATCGAGCGCGGCCCGCACGCGCTCGGCGTCG
>Ga0209168_10000591_pt1 | contig 33430 bp, 26 predicted proteins | sample Coa_R1_FD_187156 | JGI IMG/M metagenome (GOLD analysis project Ga0209168, IMG submission 187156) | Surface soil microbial communities from Centralia Pennsylvania, which are recovering from an underground coalmine fire - Coalmine... | ecosystem: Environmental > Terrestrial > Soil > Unclassified ...
GGTGGCGACGGCGATTGGGTTGGATCCTGATCAGGTGAAGGTCAATGTCACGCTGATGGGCGGGGGATTTGGGCGGCGGCTCGAGCATGACTACGCGGTTGAAGCGGCGCTGGTGTCAAAGGCGATCAACGCACCCGTGAAAGTGGTGTGGACGCGCGAAGATGATATGAGATTTTCGACCTATCGTCCGGCGAGCATTCATCAGCTTTCGGCGACGCTGGATGGATCAGGATATGCGGTGGGACTCACGCATCGCATTATTGCGCCATCGATCAGCGGGCAGAAAGGTCAGTCAGTGCCGAACGGCGTAGATCCGGATCTGCCGGACGAGGCGGGGCCGGTGTATGGAGTTCCAAATTATCTGATCGAGTATGTGATGACGGAGACTCCGGTACCGCTGGGGTGGATGCGGTCGGTGTATGCGCTGCAAGCGGCGTTTGCGCTGGAGAGCTTCATCGATGAGTTGGCGGTGGCGGCGGGGAAAGATCCGCTGCAGTACCGGTTGCATCTGCTGGCGAAAGATCAAGACCTGCCGTATTTCACGACGACGTGGAAGACTTCGCGGATGCGCGGCGTGCTGCAACTCGCGGGCGAGAAGGCGGGATGGGACAAGCCTTTGCCTGCGGGACACTATCGCGGCGTGGCGTGCTTTGGGTGCTTCGCGTCGTACATGGCGGAGGTGGTGGAGATCAGCATGGAGAATGGCGCTCCGCGAGTGCATCGCGTGGTGGCGGTGGTGGATTGCGGGCAGGTGGTGAATCCCAGCATTCTCGAACAGCAGATCCAGGGCGGCATTGTGTACGGGTTGGCGAATGCGCTGCGGGCGAAGATCACGATTGAGAAGGGGCGCGTGGTACAGGGGAATTTTGATGACTACGCACCGCTGCGGATGGAAGAGACGCCGACGGTGGAGGTGTATGCGGTGCCGAGTCCAGAGGCGCCGACAGGGATTGGAGAGCCGTCGGTGCCGCCAATTGCTCCGGCGGTGTGTAACGCGATTTGTGCGGCGACCAAGAGGAGGATTCGGGCGCTGCCGATCTTGAGCTGAGTTTCGAGCGTCTCTCTAAGTTCGAAGCCAAAGTCCCATTTTCTTGCGCAGAAGGCGCGAGAAATCTCCACGCCTCACTGGCTCGCAGGCGTTACATCCGTAATCACAGCTGCTTTGAAGCTTTCCGCCACTGGCGCCCGCCAACGCTACGATGGATCGATGGCGCCAACACGCCAGGGGCACCCTCTATGTGGCGGATGGTCCGCGAGTGGACGATCGAGTTTCCTTCCCGAAGGATCACATTCCGGTCGGTGAGATATCGCCCGTGGGTTGGAATGGCGATTCTTTTCTTGATCAGTCTGCCCTTCACGCAAACGGGCAAGAGTATTCGTGACAGTTACGTCGCATACTCAGGGACTGTCGTTGATAAGGGATTCTCGTACGACATCCTGGCAGGAGAGTCCGATCCTTATCTCGTGATTCAAGATTTGCACGGCACCAGGACGAAGCGGTACGTGACGCTTTATACACACGCTATAACGGACATCGGCACCTACGTTGAAAAACAGCGAGGGTTCAAGAGGCCTCCCCGCAGTCGTGGCTGGCAGGATCCCCGCGACACTTCTTTGAAGCTGCCAGAACCTGTGAGTCGTCCGTAAGGTGCGGTTCTTTCCAGTCTTCTAAATTCTCCAACCAACTGAGATGACGCTGTGCAGCCACGTGGCATTCCCGAAAAATGTATGCTGTAGGCCGGAATTTTCTGGAGGTGAGGCTTGTTTCGTGCACGCGTTGTTTTCGTCCTTTTCTTCTTGTCGGTCTTATCTGCTTCTGTGCTGGCGCAGGCACAGATGGGCGTCGTTTCTTCGGTACCTGCGTCCCGACTGGCGCATCTGCGGCATGGCGTTAATCTGAGCGAATGGTTTGCGCAGGTTTACGACCCCAAGGGATATACCAAAGAGCATTTTGAAAGCTGGACTACTGCTGCGGACATTGCGCTGATCAAGTCGGCGGGATTTGATCATGTGCGGCTGAGCGTAAATCCGCAGCCGATGATGGACGCGGAGCGCCGGCAGAACGGAATGGCCGAATATTTTGGCTATCTGGATGCCGCAATGAAAATGATTCTCGATGCCGGTCTAGCGGTTGAGCTCGATATGCATCCGGATTCGGACTTCAAGGCGCGGCTGAATGACGACGACTTTGTGGAGCGCTTCGCGGAATTCTGGCGCACGGTGGCGAAACGTTATGCGTCTCCGCCGTGGGATTCGGAGCGCATATTCTTTGAGATTTTGAATGAGCCGGAAATGAAGGACCCGTATCGCTGGTATGGAGTGGAGGCGAAACTGGCTGCGGCGATCCGGCAAGCCGCGCCGGCCAATACGATTCTGGCGCCCGGGGCGAAGTGGGATGACGACTACGACATGGTGATGCTTGAGCCGCTACGCGATCCGAACGTGATCTACGTTTTTCACTTTTATGAGCCCCACATTTTTACGCACCAGGGCGCGAGCTGGGGAGCGTACTACTGGCATGGGCTGAAGAATCTGCACTATCCGTCGGATCCAAAGAATGCTGCGGAAGTAGCGGCCACAGTGCCGGAAGCTGTGCATCGGATCGACGTGATTCGTTACGGGCAAGATCATTGGGACGCGACGCGGATCGATGCGGAGATCAATCAGGCGGCAGATTGGGCTACGCGAAACGGCGTGCCGCTCGTGTGCAATGAATTTGGCGCGTATCGTTATGGCGTGAATCCGCAGGACCGGATCGCCTGGATCAAGGACACGCGCACAGCCCTCGAACGGCACAACATCGGTTGGGCGATGTGGGATTATTCCGGCAGCTTTTCGGTGGTGGTGAAGAAAGATGGGAAGAATGTTTTGGATCCCGATACGGTTCGGGCGTTGGGATTGAAGTAACGGAGCCGCCGGCAAGAACGACCACGGGGGCTGAAGCCCCATAAGATCTGGAGCGACTTTACGCGGCCCTTGAAGGGTCGCTCTGCCACGGTTGTGCCGGCGCCGGTGGTTCGGGCCTCCCGCCCCAATACGTTTCCGCACCGGCGTTTGGCGGGAATTGAATAGCAGATAGGGATGCTTAGATTGCGAGTGAGCATCGCTACCGCGCTGCTCTTTCTTCGCACTGCACGACAAGCTGATGCCGATTCGTGGGAGCGTTTCCTTATCTGGCGGTGTCTAAGGATTGGGGTTCTCTCCGTGCGTCAGGTTTCTCGGGCCACAGTCTGTGCATCACAACTGGCGAGGTCACGCCATGCTCGAAGCCGTCCGACTCACCAAACGATATTCGTCGCTTCCGGCGGTCCAAGACTTATCGTTCACGTTGCGTCCCGGAGAGATTCTGGGGTGCCTTGGTCCGAATGGATCGGGTAAGAGCACGACTGTGAAGATGCTCACTGGATTGCTGGAGCCAACGCGCGGAGTGGTGCGGTTTGAAGATCACAATATTCAGGATGATTTGGCGGAGTATCGAAAGCACTTGGGATACGTGCCCGAGGAAGCCCATCTGTACCCCTATCTGACGGGATGGGAGTATCTGGAGATGATCGGGACCCTGCGCGGGATGTCGCGGCCACTGATGGAGTCGAAGATTGATTCCCTGTTGGAGTTATTCTCGCTGCGCGCGGCGCGGCATGCGAGCATCGGAACATACTCGAAAGGGATGCGTCAACGGATATTGCTGATTGCCGCCATCATGCATGATCCGGACATTTTTATTTTTGATGAGCCTTTGTCCGGCCTCGATGTGACCTCCGCTTTGATCTTCAAGAATCTGGTGCAGGCGCTAGGCCGCGCTGGAAAACTGGTTTTCTATTGCTCGCATATGCTCGAAGTGGTGGAGAAAGTCTGCACCGATGTGCTCATCCTTCGCAAAGGCGTGGTGATCGCGCATGATTCGGTGGCGAATGTGGGAAAGATTCTGGGACAGTCGCTGGAGAATACGTTCCTGCATCTGGTCGATGACGTCGATACGATGCGCGTGGCGAGCGACATCGTCCAGGTAATGAGGGCGGCATGAGCGCTACCACCGCAGAAGGCCGTTGGGAGGAATATCGGGAGCGGCCTTTCTGGCGACTGGTCGAGCTTTTTGTGGAACGTATTTTTCGCGGTGGCGGAGACTCGGATACCGAAGGGCTCGACATTGGCGTTGGGCTGGTGCTTACGTTGCTTGCCATGCCGGGCGGGTTTGTCTCGGTGCTTCTGTTCGACAAATACGGATCCCTATTGCAATGGCTGCGTGGGCAATTCCACGTCGATACGTTGCTGATCGCCCTACCAGATGAATATTTCTTCATCGTGCTTTCGATGACGGTTACCGGGATGGTCGCCGTGTGGCGATGGGATGCCATTTTTCCGGATCGGCGCGATTACATGAATCTGGCGCATTTGCCGGTTTCGTCGCGAACGATTTTCCTTGCCAATCTGATGGCAGTGCTTTTGCTCGCAGGTTTAGCGGCCATCGACGTGAATGGCGCATCCTGCGTGCTGTTTCCGATGGTGGTGTCAGCGGCGCTGGGAACGCTTCCCTTCTTCGTAAAGTTCGGGCTGGTGCATGCTGCCGGAGTCCTCTTGGCAAGCGTCTTCGCTTTCTTCGCGGTGTTCACCATTCTTGGGCTGCTGATGGCGGTGCTGCCGCCGCGGGGGTTCCGGCGAGTATCGGCGTATTTTCGCGGGCTGGTCGTCGTCTATCTTGTGACGCTGCTGTGCACGAGTTTTGCAGTACCGAGTTCGTTGCAGCGGAGCGGGGCTCCGCCGGCGTGGACGTTCTTCATGCCGTCTTGCTGGTTTGTGAGTTTCTGCCAACTCCTGCGAGGAAAGGCCAACCCGGCGATGGTCGAATTGGCGCGGTTGGTCGTCCCCGGAGTTGTGGGCGTCATCTTGGTCGCATTCTGCACCTACGCCATTGCATATCGGCGTCACTTTATGCGAATCGGAGAACTGAGTGAGGGAGGGGGTATTGAGCACACTCCGCGAGCGTGGAGGCTGAGATTTCTCAGATGGATAATCCTCCGGACGCCGTTCCAATCGGCTTGTTTTGATTTTGCCTGGAAGACGATGGTGCGGAGCGAAGCGCACCGTCTGGTTTTGACTGGAGTTGGCGGATTGGCGCTGGTCCTGGCGTCGCAGGCAATGATGAATGCGGTTCAGGGTACGACGTCATGGCGGCAAGCCGCGTTGACGCCTGATGCATTATCGATCCCGTTTGTGATGACGTTCCTCCTGATTATTGGGATGCGGATTGCGTTTGAGATTCCGGTAGAGCTGCGGGCAAACTGGATTTTCCAGTTTCTGCTGGACGCGGACCGGCAGGAATGCGAACCGCTGGCGCGAAGAGTGATTCTGACGCCTATTTTGCCGTGGGTATTTGCCATCACATTCGTGCCTTATTTTTATTTCGAAGGCTGGGTTGTGGCTTCGCTTCATACTCTTCTGGTGCTGAGTTGGGCGGTTTTGCTGACGAATATTCTGCTGACCCGGTTTCGCAAGTTGCCGTTCACCTGCGGTCTGCCGGTGTTCAAGCAGCATTCGATCGTGATTCTTATTTCGTTCTGCTTCGGGTATTTGATTTATGCGGTCTCTACACCGGAGTTTGAGGCTTCAGCTTTGCATGCGCCTCTGCGCATGCTGAGTCTGGTGCCAGTAGCGGCTGTGGCGTGGTACATCCCGCGGTATCTGGGGAAGAATACGATTGAGTTGGAGCGGAAGCTAATTTTTGAGGAGACGGCGGTAAGGACCGTCGAGGGGTTAAGGCTAAGTGAGTGATGGCTGCGAGTTAGAAAGCGCCGAGCCACTTGACTGGGAAACGCGCGGCAAGAGCGTTGGCGAGGCATTCGTCCGCGGTAATCAGGTCCGCCTGAGCTTGGACAGCCAATGCGGCATACAGGCAGTCGTAGAGGCTCTGATCGTAAACGAAAGCGATCTTTAAAGCTTCTGTGAGTAGTGCTTGAGAGGAAACCGTCGTGAACTCGCGATCTGCAAAGTCGCGAGCAGCGTTTTCTGCGTCAGTCCGACTCCAGCGACCACGACGTGCTCCTCTCCACAGAACGTTGCCCAGCTCCGCCCAGAAGATGTCAGGAACGACGAAATCCAGTTCGCCATCCCGATAGCGTTTGAATAAGCGCAGAGATTCGCCCGTCAGCGGCTCATTCGATAAGGGGACGGCCCATTTCAGTGCAACGCTTGCATCCAAAACGAAGGTTGTCACCGCTCGCGATCCTCGTGAATCATCTCCTCAGTCGACGGGAAAGGCCCGGAAGTGAGAGGAGGCTTGGCGCGCAGTTCCGCGAGCCGATCGTAGAACTCTCGCCGGCGCTTGAGCTCTGCTTCGGTAGGAATGTTCTCCTTTAGAAGACCAATGATTTCAGCTGCGATCGATTTGCGATTTGCCTTTGCGCGCTTGCGCAGAGCTTTGTAAATATCGTCTGGAACGTTCTCAACATACAAAGTTGCCATAGGTAACTCCTATGGCAAGTCTAGCATCACCATGGGTCACAGGAACAGCTCATTTTCTTGACATTTCTGGGGTTGAACCTTTATCCTAAGTCTTGCTCCTTGCGGTACTTACGCCTCTTAGGCGTGCTTCCGCGGGCCTGGTTGATAAGTAGGCTGGCACGGTCGCCGCGGAGATTTCGCCATGTTCCTCGACATCAAAGATTTGGAACTTCATCCGCTGGAATTTGCGGAGGAGTTTCAGCCCGATGTCATCGACTTGGGAAGCGAGGGTCGTCTAGACGGACCACTCAAGGCTTCCGGGCGTGCCGAGGTGGTTGAGGAGCATCACGGTAAGCACGAGACAATCAAGGACATACGGCTGCGTGGCAAGCTGTCGGCGCAGCTGGAGTTGCAGTGCGCGCGATGCCTGGAGCCGTTGTCACAGGACATCAAGCGGGACTTCGAGTTGCTCTACCGTCCGCTGGGCGCGGACGCGGGACGCGATGAGCTGTCGGTGACCGATGCCGAGGCTGAGATCGGCTATTATCAAGGCGACGGAATTCTGTTGGAAGATGTGCTGCGCGAGCAAGTCCTGCTCGCGCTCCCGTTGAAAGTCACGTGCCGCGAGGACTGCAAGGGATTGTGTCCGCAGTGCGGCAAGAATTTGAATCAGGAACAGTGTTCGTGCTCGACGGAATTGGAAGATCCGCGCTGGGCGGCCTTGAAGGAAGTGCGGAGCCGGTTGGAACACTGAAAGAATGACTGCCCTGTCGCACAAGACGCAACGAGGACTGTGCACCCGCCTTCGGGCGTTATGAGAGGAATCGAATACCATGCCTAATCCGAAACGAAGACATTCACAGAAGCGGACGTCCACACGGCGTGCGCACGATGCTCTGAAGAGCCACAGCCTTTCCGAGTGTCCCAACTGCCACGAAAAGAAGATGCCCCACCGCGCTTGCCCGAAGTGCGGGTACTATAAGGGACGAGAAGTTCTCGACGTCGAAGAAGCCAGCTAACTGAAAAACCATGCCTAGCGTCGTTGCGCTGGATGCAATGGGGTCGGACCGCGCGCCCAAGCCGGAAGTCGAAGGCGCGATTCAGGCCGCGCGCCAATACGGCGTCCGCGTTCTGTTGATTGGGCCGGAGTCTGTCGTGAGGCCGGAGTTGGAGCGGCATCACGCGGCTTCGCGGCTCCCCATTGAGATCGTCCACGCCAGCGAATTCATCACCATGGAAGACAAGGTGGAGGCGATCCGCGCCAAGCGGGACAACTCCATGCGCGTGGGCCTGCGGCTGGTGCGCGAGGGCCGCGCGAGCGGCTTTGTGACGGCGGGCAATACCGGCGCAGCGATGGCGACGGCGAAGATTGTGCTCGGAGCGGTACCGGGAGTGGATCGTCCGGCGCTGGCCGCGGTCTTTCCGACGGCTCCGGGCAATCCCGCGATGTTGCTGGATGTCGGCGCAAATGTCGATTGCACCCCGAAAAATCTTGAACAGTTCGCGGTCATGGGAGACGTTTATTTCCGGGCAATGTATGGAAAAAGGCCTGGGTCCCCGGGACCTCGAGTCGGATTGCTTTCGATTGGTGAAGAAGAAACCAAAGGCAACGATCTGACGCGCGAGGCATTTCAATTGCTGAAGCAGCTACCCCTTAACTTTATTGGCAACGTGGAAGGACGCGACCTGTACAACGGACAGGTGGACGTCATTGTGGCCGACGGGTTCGTTGGGAATGTTGCCCTGAAAATTTCTGAGGGTGTGGCGAACCTGGTGCGGACGGCGCTCAAAGAATCACTGAAGGCCACAATCACGCGGCAGGTTGGTGCGCTGCTGTCACGAAGCGCATTTACGGACTTCAAGAAGCGGCTCGATCACACCGAATATGGAGGCGCTCCGCTCCTTGGCGTGCGGGGGGTGTGCATCATTACGCACGGGTCATCGAACGCGAACGCGATGAAGAATGCGGTGCGGGTCGCGGCGGAGTTCTCGCGCAGCGGCGTCAACGATTCAATCGAGCGCAGCCTGGCATCGTTGCATCCAGCTGCGGCAGAAGCAGTCACACATTCCGACTAAAATTTATCCTATGACAGACGGTAAGATCGCACTGATTTTCCCTGGCCAGGGCTCACAGGTCGTTGGCATGGGGAGGGACTTGGTCGAGAAGTATCCAGTGGCACGGCAGACGTTTGAAGAGGCCGATGAGGCGCTCGGGTACAAGATTTCGCAGCTTTGTTTTGAAGGACCGGAAGATCAGCTGCGGCTCACCGAGATTACGCAGCCCGCGATTCTGACGGCATCGATTGCGGTGCTGCGCGTGGTTGAGACACAGATCCCCAAGCCCGCTTTTTTGGCTGGCCATAGCTTGGGCGAGTATTCGGCGCACGTGGCGTCGGGAACATTCAGCTTTGCCGATGCGGTGCGAATCGTGCGGAATCGGGGGAAATATATGCAGGAGGCAGTGCCGGTCGGCGTCGGTACGATGGCGGCGATCCTGGGAATGGATCTGCAAAAGGTTACTGGCGTTTGTCAGGATGCGGCACAGGGCGAAGTCTGCTCCGCCGCGAATATCAATTCGCCCGATCAGATTGTGATTTCCGGGAATACGGCCGCTGTCGAGCGGGCGGCAAAGTTGGCGGATGAGCGCGGCGCCAAGCGTGCGAAACTGCTGCCGGTGAGCGCACCTTTCCATTGTTCACTGATGAAACCGGCACAAGATCGGCTGGAAGCCGATTTGAAAAAACTGAAGATGCAGAAGCCGGTGTATTCGGTGGCGTGTAACGTCGACGCCGAACTGGTGACGGATGATCTGCGGGCTCTGGATACGCTGGTGCGTCAGGTAACAGGATCGGTGAAGTGGGATCAGTGCATCCGGCTGCTGATTTCGCAGGGAGTCGAGACATTCATTGAAGTCGGGCCGGGCAAAGTTCTCTGCGGATTGATGCGGCAGATTGACCGGTCGAAGACGTGCTTGAACGTCGGAGACGAGGCCTCATTGGCGAAAACGGTGGACGCGATCTCCCAGGCCGCATAGAGATTTGCGAAAGCTAAGCGACGCCCGCGAGATGAGCGCAGCGCGCTAACACGGGCATCTATAAGCAGCCAGTAGTGGGCCCGCTTTTGCTTCGCACGTTGAATCTCGACGGTGACCGACAGGCCGATCTCAGCGTTCACGGTGGCCCGTACAAAGCTATGTACGGATATCCGTCCGAGCATTACCCGCTCTTGGGGTTCGTTCTGGGGAAGGTCGCGGCCCCAGGGAAGATTCATGCCCGGGAGTTCTTCGCGCCAGAGACCGGAGGCCTGTTCGAATCCGATCTCCACATCGGGGATCGCCTACGCATCGGCTCCGCCGTCCTCATGGCCCGCCAGCCGCGCGTGCCCTGCTACAAGCTGGTCGCCAAGTTTCAGCCGGACGACATGATCGACCTCTTTCTGCGCGGCGGCCGCAGCGGATTCCATTTTTCGGTGGAACAAGAGGGCGTCGTCGAGAACGGACAGGCCTTCGAGTTCCTGAGCCACGAGCCAGAAGCCATCACGATCGCCGAGATGAACCTCCTATTTGCTACCGACAAGTACAACCGCACGCTGGTGAAAAGAGCCCTCGCAACTTCCGCTCTGCCGGAAGACTGGCGTGATCATCTGGCGAAACGACTAACAAGAGCAGCCACCGTCGAGCGCTGAGTGATGTGGCGTGATTTGTAACCTCTCTATCCCCTTTGGTTGAGAAGTCCTAAGCGGTTCACCACAGAGGACACAGGGTGTCACAGAGGCTCGACGCTCGTTATGCCGTACAATGCCGCCAGCACATGATCCTCGACGCCCTTCACCGTCTCACCAACACAGCAGTCGCTGAGCAATCCCAATCGCTCACCCGCGCCGAAGCCCGCGCCGTCATGGCCGACGTCCTCGGCGGCAAGTGTACCGACGCCCAGATCGCCGCTCTCCTTATCGCCTTGCGCATGAAAGGCGAAACCGTCGAAGAAATTGTAGGCTTCGCCGAGGCCATCCGCGCCGCCGCAGCGCCTCTGCCCATCGACCGCAGCGGAATCGATCCACTCGCCGTCAGCGGTACTGGCCGCGATGCGCTGCTCGAAGAACCCGCCGCGGATTCCTCACTGATCGACACCAGTGGTACCGGCGGGGACGCCAGCGGCACCTTCAACATTTCGACCGCAACCGCGCTGGTCACCGCCGGAGCAGGCGTCCGCGTCGCCAAGCACGGCAATCGCAGCATCAGTTCCAAGTGCGGCTCGGCCGATGTCGTCGAGGCGCTCGGCGTGAACATCCAGCTTTCGCCCCAAGACGCGGCCCGCTGCCTGCGCGAAGTCGGCATCTGCTTTCTCTACGCGCCCAATCTGCATCCCGCCATGAAGCAGGTGCAAGGCGTACGCCGCGAACTGCGCATGCGCACCATGTTCAACTTGCTCGGCCCTCTCACCAATCCCGCTCGCGCCTCGGGCCAGGTCGTCGGTGTCTATTCGCTTGATCTGGTGGAGAAGCTGGCGGAAGCGTTAAGCATGCTGGGACTGCACCGCGCCCTGGTCGTCCACGGCCTCGATGGCCTCGACGAGATCACCATCACCGGTGTCACGCGGATTGCCGAAGCCCGCGCCGGTTCGGTACGATCCTATGAAGTCGAGCCAGAAGAATTTGGGATGAAGCGCGCAACGCTCCAGGAAATCGCTGGAGGCGACGCAAAGGAGAACGCCGAGATCATTCGAGCCATTCTGAATGGAGAGAAGTCTCCGCGCCGCGACGTAGTTCTGCTGAACGCCGCCGCCGCGCTGGTGGCCGCGGGCAAGGCCGATCACCTCTCCGCTGCAGTTCCGCTGGCGGCAAAGTCGATCGACTCCGGAGCCGCGGCGACAGCTCTGGATGCGTTACGAAGATTTACCTCGGCCCTTTAATCTGCCACCAGTCCCTCATTCGCTCTCTTGTAACGTAACCACCAAGTCTCGAGCGCCCACGGTGTTTGTGGCTTGTTCGGTTTTTGGAATGGAATGCTTCGGAGACTTCCCCTGAAAAGACCAGCGAACCGATTATTTGCAGCCTCACGAGTCGCTTTTTCGGATTTCGTAACAGATGAACAGTGTGCTGGGGGTCCGTCCTTTTCTCCTCTACCATTTGCCGCCAAATGCTGCTTGGCCCGATATTCCTTCCCCTGGGCTGGTAGCGTCGGATCCATTGGGGCAGTCAACCAAAAAACTCTTTGCATTGGAGTGGATAATGACCCTATCCGCGGCTCTTCGTCATCGTGTAACCTTCGTGCTCAGCGCTGTTCGAGTACTGCTTGTAGCTGGGGCAATCTGTTTGCTCACAGGCTGTGGTTCGCCTAGTAACACTAGCAGCAATGGAGGGAATGGATCGTCAGGTGCACCGAAAACCCTTGCTGTATGGTCTAACAGCAGCAATGGTGTCTCGTTCACGATGGTGGGTACCGATCCGAGCATTCCTGGAGCTGGTACAACGAATATCTCTGTGGAACTCATTCCTGTTAGCCTCAACTTTAGCGCTGTCAATCTTGTCATCTCGCCAACAGGCCCAGCTTGTGCCGATACCGTTCCAATCGTGGAACGCGTTGTCAATTCCCCAGTATTCGCCAGTAATCCTTGGACCGATGTCACCGGCAGCATTAACATCGGGAACGTACAATTTGGTGATGCTTTCCAACGAATGAACTTCTGGGCATTCGTTAGTAGTCAGTCTCCAAACTATCACGTAAATCTCCAGCCCGTTACAGTGGAAAACCCAATTAGCGTTGATGTCCCCCCGGGCATTGGAGCTACGCTAACCCCCAGTCCTACTTGCCCATCTCAAATGATCGGAGCCATACCCAGCAGCTTGATGGATTCGGCGGTTCAGAACGCGATTTCTACGATGAACATAACGCCAGATACATTGCCGATCTTTCTGACCTACGATATTTCGTTTGTACCGGAAAACTTTCTGGGCTATCACAATGTCCAAGGAGGGCAGAGCTACATTGTGGCGAGCTACATCGATGTAGGATTCACAGATCCAACCGTTGCAGCTTCTGACATTGCTGTCCTGACTCACGAAGTCGGAGAATGGCTCGACGACCCCTTGGTGTCAAACAACGTTCCGCCTTGGGGGGGATTCGGCATACAACCTACTTGTAGTCCTACGCTTGAGGTTGGTGATCCACTCAGCCGAAGTATCTTTTCCTTTCAAACAGCAGATTTCGATTATCACTTTCAGGAACTGGCCTTCGTGTGGTGGTTCACGCGAGACGTTCCCTCGCTCGCAGTCAATGGTCAATATTCTATGGCGGCTTCGTTCCCCAGCCCGGCTCCGCTCTGTCAGTAGAATCCGGGGACTACGACAGCCAACGGTTGTTTTTGGATACAATTTTCAGAGTCGGTAATGTGCAAAAAAGGGGGCGGTCGGTTTCGGTGGGCGTCACGTACATCAGTGCGCCATCGGCTGGAGCACACGTCCATGTGCTACCGTACTCCAACCTTCTCCCGGTACTGTGCCACCTGCACATCCCATCCGAGTTCCTTCGTCATCAAGTCCCGCAACTGCCCCGAAGCATCGGGCTCCCCATGCACCAAATAAGTCGTCGCCGGACGGTTTCGGAATGTTCGTAGCCACTGCAGCAGTTCCGGAGGATCGGCGTGATCGCTGAACTGCTCTAGCGCGGCTACCTGCGCTCGAATCGGCACATAATCGCCAAAAATCTTTACCTCATCCGCCTTGCTCTTGATGATGAATCCGCGCGTCCCGGGCGCCTGAAATCCGATGAACAGAACCAGATTCCTCGGATCCGGCAGCCGCTGCGCGAGATGGTGAAGAATGCGTCCGCCGGTCACCATGCCGCTCGACGAAATGATCACCGACGGCATCCGCGCGTCATTGATCTTCTTCGACTCTTCCGGCGTCGATGCAAACGTAAACCCGGGCCACGCCAGCGGAGAACCGTACTTGCGAATCATCTCCCGCGTCTCGTCGCTATACTCCTCATCGTGCTTCAAGAAAATCTCAACTGCCTTGATGGCCATCGGACTATCGCAGAAGACGGGCATGCGCGGAATCTGCCCCGACTCGATCAGGTGCTTCAGGATGAAAACGAATTTCTGCGTACGCTCAATCGCGAACGCAGGAACAATCACACTCCCACCGCGATTGGCCGCAGCGGTGATCAACTCCGCCAATTCGGGCATTGGATCTTCTTTCGGATGCATCCGGTTCCCGTACGTCGATTCCATCACAACGACATCGGCCGTTTCGCCTTCTTGAGGGCCGGAATGCACCACCTTCCCAGGCGCGACCGCATGATCGTGCACGCGCCCAATGTCTCCGGTAAAGAGCAGCCGCCGCGCCTGCCCATTCGCTTTGAGCGACACCTCGGCCATGCACGATCCCAGAATATGAGCCGCGCGCACAAAGCGAAACAAGATCTCGGGCGAGAGTTCGACCGTCTCGCCCACCTGCACCGGCTTGAAATATTGCAGCGAGTTCTGTGCCTCGTCGAATGTGTATAAAGGCAGCGCCGGATCGTGCTTCGACTTTTTGACCTTGTTATAGAAGCGCGCATCTTCTTCCTGCAGATGGCCGGAGTCAGGAAGGATGATGCCGCACAGATCGATGGTGGGCAGAGTCGCGTAAATCGGCCCGCGGAAGCCTTCTTTGACCAGCCGCGGAATCCATCCACAGTGATCAAGATGCGCGTGCGTCAGGATCACGGCGTCGATCGCTTTCGCCGGAATCGGTGTATCGCTCCAGTTGCGCTCGCGCCACTCTTTGGGCCCCTGAAAGAGCCCGCAGTCGATCAGGACCTGGAAACCGGTCTTGCCAGTGTGGTCTCCAGTATTAATGAGGTGTTTCGACCCGGTTACGGTGCCAGCAGCACCCAGGAATTGGATGTAGGCCAATGCGGTCTCCCTCGGAAGCACAACGACAAAACCTACCACAGAGGCACAGAGACGCGGAGCAGGAAACGAGAAAACAATCTAGAATCCGAGACTTTAAAATCAGAATCAGCGGATCGTTGCCTTCCGCTTTCTGACTTTCTCTATGCCTCCGTGACTCCGTGGTGAAAGGTCACTCCTGCGGTGCCGGAACTTTGAAGGTATTGTTCGTCGTATCGCTCTCAGGGACGCTACCGTCATTCACCAGAATCTCCTGCGGAAGGCCCGGCATTTCGACGCGCACCGTCGTCTTACTCTTCGCGCGAACTTCGATTCGCTTCCTGACTTCGCCATGAGCTGAAGTAACCACCACAGGAACTTCCGCGCCCGCCGTTCCCAGGTTCTCAAGCGTGATGGTCAGCGTGTACGCATCCGTCATCGTTTTTCGCGCGAACGCAGACTCGACACGGAAATCCGGAAGCTCATGATCGCGATAGACCCAGTCGTCGAAGAACCACTGAAGATCGCGCTGGGTCTGGGCCGAGACTAGCCGTGGCATGTACGAGGGATCTTTATCTTGCTCCGGTTTGTAGGACGCAATCGCCTTCTTCAGCACCGTATCGCCGAGCATGTCGCGCAACATCCACCAGACGCACATCGACTTGCTGCGATATAACTCCTCGTTGAAAGTGTTGATGAGCGAGCGACTTGCCTCGTTATCGGGTTTTTGGAGTGCCTCGGGCGACTCCAACGCCTTCAGCGCCGAGCGATGGGCTCCCATGTAATCCAAGGCTGCCTGTCGTCCTCGCTCCTGTTCCAGGTAAAGCGCTTGGGCGAAGTGAGCGAGACCCTCTTCGATCCAAACGCGTGGGGAGAAGAAGGACGCATGCGTTAATTGGTGCGCGGCCGCCAAGCCAACAACTTTAGACTCGCCGCCGAGAGGAGTGAACCGGAATGCTCCCGCTTCGAATGATGCCGCGTTCGCATCCGGCAGATCGGCAGTTACTGCCTTCTCGCGCTCCCGGCCAAACCAGTCGGTAACGAGAGGAGCAGCCTTCTCCGCTGCCTGGGCATAAGCCTCCGCCGCCGCGGCGTGAGTTCGCAGATTGTAGACCGTGATCGAGGAGCGATCGACTTGCCCATATTCCCCCACAACGAACGATGGAACGACGGCACCAAGAGATCGAAAATTGCAGTCGGCTTGTAGCAGCTGAGCTTCACCGCTCTCCTTGAGAACCAGAACACAAGACGGCTCATCTACGACCAGGTGCGCGGGCGCTGCTTCGCTGCCTCGCGAAACCTGAATCAACAGGTGGGCCGTCGCACCCAACTGCCGTGCCTTCCAACGCGCCAGCACCTCGAACAAACTGTCGCCCTCCGACAGATTCGCCACCTCCGTTGCAATCGGATACCACGCGACATACCCTGCCCCTCGCACCCCGGTAAAATCTGGCCCGATCTGATCCCAGTCCGTACTTTTCGCTGCATCCTCAGGAGCGCCGATCCGTGTGAGCCGAGACGCGTCGAGCACGATCACGCCTTCGTAGGCGATCTCCAAGTCGATGGTTGCGTGCGGCGCAATTTCCCGCGGCAGCGTGACGATCGCTTCCGACAGGCTTCCTGTGTGATCGATGTCCGAGGTGAACGGTTGCCGGACAAACTGCAGCGCAGCGTCTCCCGCTTTGATCGAGCGCCAGTCGAGCGAGGATGAGATTTGAAGGACCGCGACTTTCTGGGGGGCAGCAGTATCGTTGCGCAGCGTGATCCTGCCACGCACGCCCAGACGATGCTGCCCGGGCTCGACCTGAGCGTTCAGATCGTAGTTCGGGATGGAGAAGGCTTCACGGTCGAGAGAGAACGCATGCAACGCCGGACCACAAAGAACACAGAGGAACCACAGGGTGGTTCGGCAAGCTTTCCTGGAAACAGACTTCATTCTGTGTGGGATGCGCCTTCTTTCGTCCGACGCTGCCGGACGATCTCATAAAGTACAACGGCTGCCGCGACTGATACGTTCAGCGAAGGAACCTTGCCGAGCATGGGGATCGACACCAGGAAATCGCACTTGCGCTTGACGAGGTCGTGCAGGCCCTTACCTTCTCCACCAAGCACCACCGCACAATCCATGTTGTAGTCCAGGGCGTCGTAGGTTTTCGTGCCGCGCTCGTCGAGACCCACGGTCCATATGTTGCTCTCTTTGAGCTCTTCCACGGTGCGTGCAATGTTCGTGACCTTCGCAATCGGCAGATGTTCGCTTGCCCCTGCGGAGGCCTTGGTTACAGTTCCCGTGACCGCAGCTGCGCGCCGCTCCGGAATCACAATTCCATTCGCACCGGCCGCGTCGGCCGTGCGCAGAATCGCGCCCAGATTGTGCGGGTCTTCCACTCCATCGAGAACGACCAGAAGCGAATATTGGCCCCGCTTGGAGGCGATCACGTCGTTTAGATCGTTGTATTGCTTCGCCGATGTGACGGCGACGACTCCCTGATGCGCCGCGTTCCCAGCCAAGCGGTCGAGTTCGGTGCGCTGCAAGAATCGCACGGGCACGCCGATCTTGCGGCAATCTTCAATGAGCCGCTGCAATCGAATGTCGTGGCGCTCCTTCGCCATACCCACCCATTCGAACGCGCGCCCGCGCGCCCTCAGCGATTCGGTAACTGAATTGATGCCGTAGATGTAGTGCATGAACGATTAGTGTACAGGTTTGCGAACGCGGCGGGATGTCAGCATGAGTGGACCATATCATCCTGAGGAGGGCGACAGCCCTCCGAGGGACCCTACTAATGTTGGGCGCTAGCGATGCAATTGATCAGGTCTGCCACGCTGCGCGCATCTTTGTACTTTCCCGCTTGCTGCAAATATGGTGTACAACGACGTACGGTCCCTCGCGCCGGCTTCGCCACCGCTCAGGATGACAGATGGTCGATAATGTCCGCAGGTTCCGGCCGCTCCGTGTAATCCTCATTTGCCGACGCATACTGAATCGTCCCGTCCCGATCCACAATGAAGGTAGCCGGAATCGGCAATTCCCAACAGTCATCCCCATTCGTAAACGGCAGGTTCACAAATGCCCGCCGATACACCGCCTTTTGCGCCGCAGGCACGCGGTATGTCAGCCCAAACTGCCGAGCCACGTTGTTCCGGGCGTCGGAGAGAAGCGGAAAGCATAGCTTGTGCTGATCGTGCATAAAGTACGACTGCTTCACCGTCTGCGGAGAAATCGCCACCAGCGATGCTCCTGCGTGCAGGATGAAAGGATTTATCAGATTCATTGCCTCCATCTGTCCTACGCAAAACGGGCACCATCGCCCGCGGATGAAGCACAGCACCAGCCGCCCGGACGCCAGTAACTCTGCCGACCGAACGATCTTTCCGTCGTGGTCCGGCAATTCGAATTGTGGGGCCTTCGCACCGAGAGCCAGGGCTCTCGCAGCGATGCCTTGGGCCTTCAACTCTTTCACTGCCTTGGCGTGCACCGCCTGAGTCTCCGCGGGAACGTACTTCGCGATCAGTTCCTTGCGCTCGGCATAGATCTCCCGGAGCGGACGCGCATCCACTTTCGCCGACGACTCATCCAGCGATCGCCATTTCATTATTTAATGATGACATACCGGGCCCGTGTCGTTTGGCCGCGATCCGATGCGCCCTATGCTGAAATGAACCGCTGCAGGCGCACCGGGCCTTGAATTAGCCACGAGCGGCTGTCCCACAGGGTCGGACCCAAAAATTAATGCCCACTTCCGGTATGAAAACGTCGGAAGTGGGCGACTCGAATACAAAGATGTTGCAGACTAAGGAACTTCGATCAGCTGCATCTTGCCGTCTTTGGCGCGGTGCAGAACCATCACCTTTCCCTTGGGATCGCGGAAGATGAAGACGTCGCGGTCTTTGAAGTGAGCCTCTTTGATGGCTTCTTCAAGAGTCATGGGGCGCATGGCGACGGCTTCATCCGAGCGAACGATATGAACCTCGGTCGTCTTGGCTACCGCGGGATACTTATGAACCAGAACAGGAACCGCTGTCTTTTCCGATAGACCGACGGCGGCGGTGATTTCCTCCTGGTCCGAGTGACCATTCCATTTTTTGCTTTCTTCACTCTTGCGAGCGGAGCGCTTCTTGGCCTGCCAGCGGGTCTTGTGTTTGATCGCCTGCTTCTCGAGATGATCGAGAGCTTCGTTGACAGCGATTTTCATGTCCTTGGCTTGAGCGAGGCCGACCAGAGGCCCGTTGCGAGGATTGATCGTGATTTCAGCTTTATGGCGGTGTTTTTCGACGGCGAGGATAACCTTGGTTTCAAATCGATCGCCCAGGATTTTGCGGATTTTGGTGAGTCCGGTTTCAACTTCTTGGCGGATGGCGTTGGTAACTTCGTATTGTCTTCCGGTGTACTCCACGTTCATGAGCGCCCCTCCATAGTAATTCTCTGATTCGAGTTAAATCGGGCACTGCATTTACAGCGATTTTGTAATTGAGTAATTTTGTAATTGAAAGCCGGGCGGAGTGGCAGGAGTTTAATTACCCAATTGCCCGATTACACAATTACCAAATCTATTTTTTGACGCGGCGCTGGTGCGTGCTCGGGATGCGCATGTCTTCGCGGTATTTAGCTACCGTGCGGCGGGTCACCTGAATGCCTTGCGATTGCAGGATGCGGGTGATCTGCTCGTCGGTCAGCGGGCGAGCGGAATCTTCTTCCTCGATGAGCTTTTTGACGCGGCGCTTGAGGATGAGCAGCGACGTTCCGCCACCCTCCGGGCCTTGCACACTCTCGCTGAAGAAGTACCGCAGTTCGAATACGCCTTGTGGTGTATGGGCGTATTTGCTGGCCACGGCCCGGCTTACTGTCGAAGGATGCACGCCGATTTCTTCGGCCACCTCCTTGATCATCATGGGTTTGAGGAAGTCAATCCCTCGTTCCAAAAAGTCCTGCTGGCGCGCAACGATGGAATAGCAGACCTTGGTGATGGTCTGCTTGCGTTGCTCGATATTCTTGATGAGCTGAATGGCGCTCTTGTATCGCTCCTTGACGTAATCGCGCGTGTTCTTGTCGTTGGTGCCGTCGCGCGTGACGAGCTTCTTGTAGGCCGGATTGAGTCGAAGCTGCGGCAGATCCTCGTCGTTCATGATGACCAGCCACTCGTCCCCGTGCTTTACGAAAGCGACATCCGGTTCAATGAGGCGAGCCTGGACTTTGTTGTAGCGAAGTCCGGGACGAGGGTCGAGCGTGCGGATGTAATCGAGCGCAGCCTGCACCGCTTCGATAGGCCGGCCGATCGCTTTGCTGATTTCTTTGTGCTGCTTGTTCTGCACGCCGCGAAGGTGCTGGTCGACAACGGCGATCGCGTCTTGCAGGACTTGGACGGTACCGTTGCCGTTCTTATGCTGCTCCAACTGGACCTGGTGAAAGTGGAGCTGGTTTAGCAGGCATTGACGCAGATCGCGACAGCCGACACCGGGAGGATCCAGTTGCTGGACGACTTGCAAGGCTTCCTGCAGGTCGGCGGCACTGAAATTCGGCGTGTAAGTTGGCTTCGGCGCGATGGCCGGTTCCGGAGCAGGAGCGGCGGCAGCGCCGGCACCATCGCCATTGCTCGCAGAAAACGCCGGTTCAGTCGGCACCGCAATTTCGGCGGAGGAACTGTCTAGCTCAGGATCGGCCTGGGAGTCGGACGGGTCTGAGATCCCACCTGTAGTCGATAACTCTGCGGCATCCGCATGCTGCTCGGTGGCGGCGATGCCGAGGGCAGCCGCCTCACTAACAATGTTCTTGGCGGTCTCAGCGTCCGCTTCGGGGGTGGCCGGCGGTGCGACACCCAGCAGTTCATCGTCGCTCGCGATCAGGTAACCATCTTCGTTCAGGTTGCCGATAATGAGGTCGGCAGCTTCGCGGACCTCCGGACGCAGGCTCAAGGCACCAAGCTGCCAGGCAAGGTGGTCCGTCAGGTTCGATGGCTTCGACAGGAAGTTTTCAAACGAAGGCCGTTCGATGTCTTCCATCTCGCTATGGGTACGGTATCCAGGATCGAGATAATCCTGGAAGAAGGAACCGAAATCAATCTCTTCGAAGGGATCTTTCTTCTCGACAGCGGTGATGGGATTTTCTTCGTTGCTAGCAGCAGCAGCGCGTTCGCGGTCTTCTTCCTTCTTGCCGACTTCGTCGAGCAGGGGAACGGATTCTTCCAGCTCTTCGAGGACCGGATTCTCGACCATCTCGGTGTTGATCATGTCTTTGAGCTCGAGCTTGTTGAGCGCGAGAACAGAGACCATCTGCACCAGGCCGGGAGTAAGGATCTGGCGTTGCGAGAGCTTTACGCTAAGTTTGTGCTGTAACAGAACCATGAATTCGGCCGAGATCCTCTTAATCTGCTTTTGTCATGCCGAGCGCAGCGACGAGGAACCTGCTGTTTGCCGACGTGGGCAGGAAGCAGATTCCTGACCGGCAAAAACGCCGGTTCGGAATGACAACCAATTCAGTCCATTTCAAACTAGCGAGAAACTCTCGCCGAGATAAACCTTTCTTACTTCCGGATCACCGGCCAATTGGCCCGGTTCTCCGTGGCGGAAGATGCGACCGTCGTCGATGATGTACGCGCGATCGGTAACTGAGAGCGTTTCGCGCACATTGTGATCGGTGATCAGAACTCCGATGCCGCTGGCTCGCAGGCTGCTGATGATCTTCTGCAAGTCAAGCACGGCGATTGGGTCGATCCCGGAAAACGGTTCGTCCAGCAAAATGAACGTGGGGTTGATGCACAGGCAGCGGGCAATTTCCACGCGCCTGCGTTCTCCACCGGAAAGAGCGTAGCCGCGGTTCTGGCGGATGTGCTCAAGTCCCAGTTCATCAATAAACTTTTCCATCTTCTCGCGACGCTCGTGCCATGAGATGGGCTGAGCTTCCAATACCGCGAGGATGTTCTCTTCAACGGTTAACTTGCGAAAGACCGAAGCCTCTTGCGGGAGATAGCTGATGCCATACTGGCGGGCCCGAAGGTACATGGGAACGTCAGTGATATCCTGACCGTCATAAAGGACGCGGCCAGTGTCAGGAGGGATCAAGCCAACGATGGCATAGAAGGTGGTGGTCTTCCCAGCGCCGTTAGGTCCAAGTAATCCAACAACTTCGCCCTGTTGGACCTGCAGGCTAACCCCATTTACAACGCGTCGGCCCCGATACGACTTCCCGATTTCTTCGGTGGCCAAGGTACGCATTTATCTTGCCAATTATCGGGCAATCCGCGTTTGCGTTACCACAGGACTGCTTGCTTCGCCTTCTACGAGCACCCTATCATCGTGTCTAAAGAAAGTCAACGAAACGCCGGTAATCTTGCCCTGTTCGGCATCAAAAATGCAAGGCGGTCCGCCGGTCAGGACGAACTTATCGTCGGCGGCGATATAAACCAGCTTTTGGCCCTCGGCCCGGCGGTCCGGCTGCTGGATCAGGACGTTGCCATCAGCCACCATCCGGTCGAGTTGGCCAGGCGCGGCAACAGACGAGCTCGCAGAAGTCTGGCTCCTGGGCAGGAGATAAGCGTCCGCGGTCTTGGCCGACGCCGTAAACTCCGCGGCTTTGGCCAGCACTCCCCCTTCGTAGTGGACACGACGCTCTGAGTCCGCGTAGGTAACCAGGCTCGACGTGATGGTGATCGGGCTCAGGTCGGTCGGATCTTTAGCACTCTTTTGGGTGGATTGCGATTCATCCTTACTCGGCTGAACCTTATTTGGGTGGAACTTATTTGCCTGGAACAAGATTGTCTGCACTGGCTGGGCCGACGTACCTGCGGCGGTGACAAAGCGCCGGTCGCGCTCGAATTGAATGGATGGCGCCTCGATCACATTCGCGTCTTGCCAGAGACGCGCATTTCCTTTGTATAGAGCCGCTGCCGGAGCATTGTGGGCAATCATGATCTGCGAGGTGACGTGAATCGGGGAGGATGAAGCCAGCAGAGCTCCGTTCGGATCTTCTTTCACATCATTGTACGTACTCTTTACGTTACCGTCGGCCAAGGCATCTCCATTGCCGCGATTAATGCGAATCGTGTCGGCGGTCGTAGCCATTCCGCCCGTGGCAATGCGCGGATTCCCGGCCAAAGCCAGAATCTGGTTCGCAGGAGTGTACCGGGCGGCGTTCGCCCAGGCTTGCATCCGCTTTTCCGCGCCTTGGCTGTCGGCGTAAACCACATGACCCATTTGGGTCACCGAATCAATGCCGCCAGTCGGGAGAAAAATGGCGTCTACGGAGTCGCTGCTGCTGACACGGTCAGGCTGCCCCGGCGTAGAGTTTACGATGCGGGCATCTGGCGCTCCGTGAACATTCGCCAGCCGATTGCGTCCGTCGGACTGCACGAAGTCGGCAACGAACTTGCCTGCCGTCACCACAGTTCGCTGCGCCGATGAATTTGGAGAGGGCTGCTGATTGATGATGATCTGCGCCGCGCCTGAAGTTATGGCGCGTTGCAGGAGGTGTCCCCTGAGCACATCAAAGTCGATCGCCGGTGCCGTAAGATCGAAATCCTGCAGGCTGTTGGTGGTTTGCTGGGAGGGAACAATGGAATCTCCCTGGGTTTGAATCAGGTGCACGCCCTCGACGGCATGAACCTTTTTGACTACGTTCTGGCCTGCGAAATCGAGGATGACACGACCGGCATCCCCTTGGAGTGGATGTAGTCCGCCCTGTTCGAAGTGAACCTTCCCGCTGAGGCTTGCCGTGCGCAGCAGATCTTGGCCCGGGACAAAAAGAAACTCGGCCTGATCGGCGCGGCTGTGCATCAGTTGCGGAACAGCAGTCTGTGAGGCGGAATCAGTGTGTGCAGCGATTTTGGGGGATGCCTCTGAGCGCGCGCGAGATTCTGAACGGACATTGCCAGTCGCGACGACTCGGTCGACATGGTTCTCGGGACCCAAATAGAAGACGGCCTCATCGGCCTGCATGCTTCCCGATTCGCGGTCGAGGTGAGGCTGTTCCAGCACGATTTGCCGCGGATCGTTGGTAATGATGCCGTGCATAGCCTCGATCACGGCGGCTTCCGGTCCACTCAACTCGAGGTGAATCTGCGACGAGAGGATAAGCTGGTTGCTCTTTCCCTCGTACTTGATACCAACAGCCCATCCGGACGCTTGTGGAGAACGGAATTCGACGCGGGCATTGGTCGAAGCGTTCCCCGTATTCTTGTTAAAAACCAGATCCCGCGTTTTCAAGTGGAGCGGGTTCTTTAGTTCTTTTGGCATGGACTGATCAGGGCTCGAGAGTCCTGCCGGGTTGGCCACAAGGTCGATCTGGACGTCACCCATAGCGGTCACGTCGCCGGTCTTCTGGTTGTAGGCGAAGTCGTCTCCGGCGATCTGGTCGTAGCGTGAAGAGTCGCGGCCGTAGAGAACGATGTTGACGTTGTGCAATTCAGCGTTGCTGTTCAGCTTGAATTCTTTGACATCGCTGGCCTCGACAGTAAAGAGCGTGCGCTTGCCGTCAGATTTGGAAAACTGAAAGCCATGGGCAGTCTGCTTGATGTCATAGCCAATCTTGCTGGGGATCGACTTTAGGACGTTCGTGGCCCGGGAGCGTGCGTAGAAATACATTCCGGCGACCAGCAGTGTGATCAACACCGCTGTCGCGGCGAGCAGTCGGCGCAAACGGTAGACCTGGAGCGGCATCTGGTTTCAGTGTAGAACAGTTCGCCGCGGGCAGTATTCCGCTCTCAGTTTTGATACCTTTGACCTTCCCATGGAAATGGCACCCGCACATCCGTTGCTTGAATTTCAGAATATCCAGGTCATGCGTGGACAGAAGATCGCCCTCGACGGCTTCAGCCTGCGGATTGAGGCAGACGAGCACGTTGCGATTCTCGGTCCGAACGGCTGCGGGAAGTCAACACTGATCAAGACCATCACGCGGGAATGCTATCCAGTCGCGCGCGACGGGTCGTCGATGTCGATTATGGGAAAAGATTCGTGGGATGTATTCTCGCTGCGATCACACCTTGGAATCGTCTCGAACGATCTGATGCTTTCGTGCACAAGTGATGCTTGCGGCAGGGATGTCGTACTTTCGGGATTTTTCAGCAGCACGGCGATCTATCCAAACCATGCGGTTGATCCGGCGCAGCGGGAAATCGCCGAGTCCGCACTGGCTGAACTAAAGATTCCGCATCTGGCAGATCGGCCAGTCTGCGAAATGTCCTCGGGAGAAGCACGCCGGGTGCTGATTGCCCGGGCACTGGTTCATAAGCCGCGGGCACTGTTGTTTGATGAGCCCTGCAACTCACTGGATCTCGGTGCGCAGCAGAAAGTACGACAAACAATGAGCACATTGGCTAATGCCGGAACCGCCATTATTCTCGTGACGCATGAACTGCCCGACATTGTTCCGGAGGTACAACGCGTGGTGTTGATGAAGAACGGACGCGTGGTCGCCGATGGACCGAAAGAAGAAATCTTGCGAGTGGAGCAACTGACGGAGTTGTTCGGCGTCACGGTGAAGATGGAGCGGCGGGATGGGCGCTACCATTTGTGGTAGCGGGAACGTGCAGATCCTTCAGCGTGAGCTCCAATCCCCCGTACTCGGGATGGTCGTTGTGTCCGATGCAGAAGGCGACGTCGATCGTGTCGCCCGCCAGGAGTGGCGATTGCTGAAGACGCTCCGCCATGTGCCAGCCCAGGGCGTCAAAGGTGATCTTCGAGCGGAAGTCAGTTCTTGGTGAGGTGCCCTGGCTCTCAGCGACCGCGGCAGCTCGATCGCTGCGCCGGATCGCTGCTGCATCGGGGTGACAGCGCGGAGTGGCCAGGATTGCGGCTGCGGTGAGTTCTTCGGAATCCGCAGATTCCAGTTGCCGTTCGCCCGCCCTGAGTTTCAGCTTCACGTGTTTGTCTTTCAGGATCTTGGGAGGCGCGACGAGTTGTACTCTTCGGGCGGCAAAGACAGGTTCGGAATTTGCCATCCCGAACGGCTCCAGCAACTGCAGCGCGTGAAACAGTTCGGGCGTCACGTCGGTCAAATCCAATTCGCGATCGAACTCCAGCACAGGATCAAAATCGGCCGCCGTGAGCTTGGTGCGCGCAAACTGGTCGAGGCGCGCGCGCAACTCGGGCACATTCGCTGCCGGCATGGCAAAACCGCAAGCATGGGAATGTCCGCCGTAGCGGGTGAATAGAGTGCCGCAAGACTCGATTGCCTCCAGCAGATGGAAGGCGCGGATGGAGCGCCCCGAGCCAAACGCTTCATCGCCTTCACGTGAGATAACGACCGTGGGACGGTTGTAGCGCTCAACGATGCGTGTCGCCGTAATGCCGATGACCCCGCGATGCCATCCGTCGCCATCAACGACGATGCAATAGGCATCGCACAATGCAGACTCGGCGGCGAAGCGCTCGTCCACGGATCGCAGAATACGGCGTTCTTCTTCCTGACGGTCGGTATTAAGCTGGTCGAGCTTCGCGGCGAGCTCGCGGGCTCGTGCCGCGTCCTTCACGCTGAACAGTTCGATCACATCGCGAGCGATGTCCATGCGACCGGCAGCATTGATGCGCGGAGCGATGCGGAATCCAACTTCCCCCGAGGTCGGCGGACGATTGGCTGAGATATGCGCTGTTTCGAGCAGAGCCTTTAACCCTGGGTTGACGGCCCTTCGCAGGGCATCGAGCCCCAGAGAGGCAAAGACTCGGTTCTCGCCGGTCAGTGGAACAGCATCGGCGATCGTGGCGATGGCAACGACCTTCATGAACGAGAGCAGAAGTTTGTTCTGGTCTTTCGCGTCGAGGCGGCGCTGCATGAGTCCTTGCGCGAGTTTGAATGCCACTCCGGCCCCGCAGAGCTGTTTGCACGGGTAATCGCAGCCGTGCTGATTGGGATTGATAACGGCGTGGGCTTTCGGCACACCATCTGGACCGGGCAGGTGATGATCGGTAACGATCAGGTCGACGCCGAGACGCTGCGCGGTTTCCGCCGGACCAAAGGCGCGAATGCCCATATCGACGCTGATGATCAGGCGAATGCCGGCGGCAGCCGCGCGCTCGATCACATCGTCACGCATGTCATAGCCTTCGCGAATTCGATGCGGGACGTGGAAGTCGGCGGTGCCACCGCAAAGTTCAATCGCAGTCTTAAGGATGATTACGGCCATGGTGCCATCGACGTCGTAGTCGCCGTAGATCAGCATGGGCTCCTTGCGGTCGATGGCAGCGTTGAGACGATCCACAGCGGCTCGCAAGCCGGTCATCTGTTCGGGAGAATGCAGGTGGGAAAGCGACGGCTTCAGGAATCGTTGAGCTGATTCCGGGTCGGTAATTCCTCGGCGCACAAGCAAAGGAGCGAGGATGGAAGCGGTGCGCACGCTGACGGTGTCGCGAAATGCAGAGTCAGAGCGAAGAGACGCGGTCAGCGACGCTACGAGTTCCAGATTCGACGGCTTTTGAATCCACTGCATGCGGATGCTGCAGTGTACTCTAGAAGGGATTGTGCAGAGATGTTGGAAACGTGGCTGAGAGCTTTGCGCGCGGACGACCGAGGCACCGTCGCCCTATAAGCTCTCTATCGTTCCAAGCGCTGGCTGCTAGTTTTCTTCGTCCTGATCGGGCTCGTCCAGGGTGAGCCCGCCGAATTCGTCGGAGACTTCGAGCAGGTGCTGGTAGCGTTCGTACCACTCAGTGCTCACCTCGCAAAGGAACATGGATCCTTGAAAAGGCCAGCCCAGTTGCAGATATCCGATCTTGCCGACGTGGGCCCGCAGCCAGCGCGCATCTTCGACGTCGTCGCCATCCGTAAACTCAGAATTGGTGAGGCGTTCGACCATTTCGTCGAGTTCGGTACGCTCCAGGGTCCAGGAATGCATGGTCAGGAACGGCGCGCCAGCGGCCTTGGCCAGTTCGACAAAGTCCTTCCAGCCGTCGGGGTTGTCTCCCATATCCCACATGACACACTGAACTTCTTCGTAATCGACAAAGCCGTGGAAGCGGCGCATGCCGTGCCCTTCGATGAAGGCAATCATGTCGTCTTTTACTGTGGTGAGATCGTCTGGAATGGGAGACATAAAGATGCAAACAGCCGCAAACTTTTATTGTATGCTGTTCGCGCTCTCGGTGCCAGCGGAGCCGAATTCAGTGTGGGGTAGGAGCGGTCATCAAGCCGACGAACATCCGGTAAAACCTGTCCGTGTCTAGGTCGAGTTGAATTTCGATCTTCCTTGAATTCAGGTGTCGGCCGGCGTGCTCCGCCCAAGTCAGGGTATCGCCATAGGCCGGTCCGTGATCGATATCAGCCATCATGAAGCGGGTCTCGCTTTTCGTGATAATGCTGGGATCGATCCAGGCGGCTGCGGCGAGTTCGTCCCACATGATGTCGGCGCCCGGACTCAACATGGCAAACTTCGCCACGTAACGGGCAACGGGCGTTCCTGCGGCCCCGATCTGTTTCACCAACTCTGCCGTCATGTGGGTCTTCACCGAAATGTCGGTTGGAGTGCAGACGATCTTCTTCCAGGGAGCACGGAGTACGATCGCTGCGGCCTCAGGATCAAACCAGAAGTTGAATTCGTGCCGCGGATTATTCACGAACTCGGGATTGTCACTCTTCGGACTCAGGCTGCCGCCCATGAAGACCAACTCCTGCGCCAGTTCCGGAAATTGGGGATCGATTGAGATGGCGAGCGCGAGGTTCGTCATTGGTCCGCCTTCATAAATCGTCACTTCGCGCGGATACTTGCGCACCATACGGATCAGAAAGTGCGGCGCGTCTTCGTCAGAAGGCTTGGTCGTGGGCTGGCCCTCAGGCATTGGAGGGATGACTGAGGCTTCATGCCACCAGCGATCGTCCCAGGCGCCGGCATAGGCGACCTTACCATAGCGTTGCTGCCAAGCTTGCGCCTCGTCACGAGTGCGAACGAGCGGGTACTCGGCCCCGGGAACAACCGGAATGTCGGTGCGGCCGATAATTTCCAGCAAACGCAAGGTATGCGCGACTTCTTCGTCGCGCCATTGATCTCCGCTGACGACCGTGATGCCGAGCACTTCGACCTGCGGGGACTGGATCAACGCCAGCAACGTCTGCATATTGCTGCCACCCGGGCCGGAGCAGTCTTCGTTGATGATAATTTTGCGGCGAGGCTGCGCCAGAGCACCGGAGACGAGCAACATCAGCAGGGCAAGTCGGCACCAGCCGCGGAATGGCACGGGAACTCCTTCAGACAGAATAGGGCAGACCGGATGAAACCGATCTGCCCGGATTCAGCGCTCTTCTTCCAACCGGCCTAGAACCTCAGCTTCAGGGCAAACTGAATCAGGCGGGGATTATTTACCGTATTGCTGATGACGCCGAAACTAGACTGCGTGTTGATATCTTGCATTCCGCTGTTTCCGATACCAGGCAGGAAGAACTGCGGATGGTTGAACAGGTTGAAGAACTCAGCACGGAATTGCAGGTTCATACCCTCGCGGAAGGTGAACGGGAAGTCTTTGATAAGGGATAAATCAGTGTTCACGAAACGAGGACCGTACACGGGGGCGCGGGCCGCAGTGCCAAGCTCACCCAGAGGAGCCTTCACAAACGCACAGGGGTTAAACCAATTTTGTATCGTATGAATCTGCGACGGGGCGGTGCAGCTTGGATTTCCGGCCACCGGCCCGGCTTTGTTTGGGTCTCCTACCTGATTCGGACGCTGCAACGTAAAGCCGTTGTAAGAAAAGAATGTTCCGGACTCGTCGGCGCTATCAACTACATAAAGTGGGAATCCCGACGTAGCTCTCTCGATGAGATCTACCTGCCAGTTCCCCATAATGGCATTGGCCGCGCCATTCCAGTTACTGCCAAATTTTTTGCCTTTCCCGAAGGGCAGGTCGTAGAGGACGCTAGCTGTGAAACTGTTATTCAGGTTCAGCGAGGAGAGCCCCCAATCCAGCCTTGCTGTTCCGGGCAGCGGATAATAAATACCTCCGGGATTCGTGCCCAGACCATCAGGCATGCCGGTATCGAAAGTACGGGAGTAGGTATAGCCAAGCAGCGCGTACAATCCATGCCGCGTACTCTTCGTCTCTGCCTTCGCCTGGAATGAGTCGTACCGAGCGGCGCCAACACTATTGTTTGCGGCCACGATCTGAAATGGGAAGGCATAGGGGTAGTTTCCGAAGCCGCAGCCGAGGGTGTAACCGGATACAGCGTTCGGTTCTCCCGGGCAAGCACTGGGCTCGTTCAGGTTCTCATTGGACTGGCCTACGAGAATGTGTGCGCTGCGGGAGCCGGCATAACCCAGAGTTACAACCACGTTGCCGGGTATCTGACGCTCCACGTTCAGCGTGAACTGTTGGATGGCGCCTTGTCGGAAGTTCAGATTCTGGGACTGAATGGTCCCGGTGTAAGCACTCGGATTCACAGGCGCGTTATAAATAGCGCCGCCGGGAACGTTCAGTGCAGATGGCGTATTGGTTGGCAGAAGGAAGCCACCAGAAAGTGATCCCGCCGTGCTGCCGTAACCGAACAGGTAAGTTGGAGGATCGACCTCCGCGTAGTAAGGCGGATTCTGCCACAGTCCCTGTCCGCCCTGATTCCATGCGGAATCGTGGTAGATCGCATAGCCGGCGCGGATAGCGGTCTTATCGTTACCCATCGGCTTCCATGAGAGTCCGATTCGGGGCTCCAACGCTTTCTTGTCAAACTGGATGCCAACCCTGCCGTCTGTGGTAATGCAGGTTGTGCAGCCACTAATTGCAGGGCTGCCCTTCGGAACGTACCATTTCAGATTTTGAATATTAAAGTCCGCCTGGCGATTTTGCACTTCGGTTTCCGGTGTCGCCAGCGCCCAGGCAAGTCCAAGGTTCAAGGTGAGATTATTCGTGATGCGCCAGTCATCCTGAACGAAGGGCCGAATTAGTTTCCACCGGCGTCCTGTCGTTCCGCCGAGAAAAGTCTGATCGTGGGCTGCGAAAACTCCCATGCTACCCAAGAGCAGATCAGCGATGTTGTCACCGGTCGCAAGGCCGTTGTTCACGACGTAGCCGTCCTGAAACGCGTTGTTCCGTACGTTCATTTCTTCAGCACGATACGTAGCACCGAATCGGATGTTGTGTTTCCCGCGGATTACATCCAGCACGTCGGAAACGGAATAGACATTCGTGCCACCCTGGTACGGAGCGTATCCGCGATCACCGACGGACAAATAGGCGGACATCTGGAACGAGGTGAGCCCGCAGCTGATGCAGTCCTTGTTCGACTGGTTCAGGCTGGCGGGGTAGCCAGTCAAAGGACTGCACTTGGCTCCCAGATTAGCTCCTGGTATCCCGATCACCGCTGCCTCGCAGCTTCCGGTACCAAACGAAAGAATGTGGTTGAAGATGCGGTTGTAGCCGATATTGAGTTGATTGATGAGATTAGGCGAGAAGATGTGAGTTTCGGAAATAGCCACATTCCGGCCGTGGTTGTCGATGTATTGATTGCTGCCGAACGCGTTGGTTTCAGACCATGTAGGTGATCCACCAGGGACGAAGTTCGTCGCTTGGTCATAGCTGAAGCGGCCGAATGCGGAATCCTTGTTAGAAAAATTGTGATCAACCCGGATGTCCGCTGTGCCTTGATTCAATTTCCGCACGGGCTCGTTTACATAGTTATAGCCAGTTGCACTCGCATTGGGTGTGGGGTAAAGCTGAGCCACTTTCGCGCCAAGAGGGTTGATCAACGCTGCTGGGATGATGTTGCAGGCTTGGCCAGCCGGCTGGCTTCCATTCGCAAGATTAACGGGTTCCGGAGTTTTGGTGCCGGGAAGACACTGGAAGGAAGTACCGCCAAATGGGTTATTTAGCTGGACGCCAAGCGGATCGTTGCTGAAGTCATAATTACCAGCAGCATCTGGCGTCACCATGGAACTAGTCGGAACATATCCCGTGAACGGGATTCCGCGTCGCTGCATTTTGGCCTGATAGTCCACGAAGAAGAACGTCTTGTCTTTCTTGATCGGGCCACCGAACGATCCGCCGAATTGATTCAGATTGAACTTTTCAACAGAACTTGCGAAATAACTGCGCGCGTCGAGCTTCGTGTTGCGGAAGAATTCAAACAGAGAGCCGTGATACTGATTGGATCCTGACTTCGTCGTGACAAGAACTGTCGGACCGGCCCGCTCACCATACTCAGCTGAGTAGTTGTAAGTAAGAACTTTGAATTCCTGAATATCGTCGATGGACGAGAAGATTGCGATTCCACCTTCGTCAAGCTGGTTGTTGTCGTTGCCGTCGAGCAGCCAGTCTGTGCTCTGTTCGCGGGAGCCTCCGACTGAAAGCGAGAACGATCCGCGGGTCGCGGCCTCGCTGCTGGCTGCACTGGTGAAGAAACTCACCGGACTGGTCGAAGCCGTCGTGCCCGGAGTCAAAGTCGCGAGTTGCACAAAATTACGTCCGTTAAGCGGAAGTTCGGAAACTTCTTCAGACGTAATAACCTGCCCGAGGCTTGGGCTAGTGGTCTCCACAGCAACTTCAGTCGCATTCACTTCCACACTCGTGTTCACCGACGCTGGTTGGAGAGTGAAGTTCAGTTCGCGTTGTTCATCGACTTGCAGTCGAACTTCCTTCTGCTCGGCGGGACCGAAACCTTGCGCATCCACATGGATGGTGTAGAAACCAACTGGGAGCAATGGAACGATATAGTGTCCAGAATCGTCAGTCTTAACGTCCCGCGTCAACCCTGTGGCTTGGGATGTCACCTTGACGTTCGCTCCCGAAATGACCGCGCCCGCCTTGTCGGAAACTGTGCCGGAAAAACCAGCCGTAGCCTGACCTTGAAGAAACGGATTACACACGGCAACGAAAGCGAAACATAACACAACGCAGAGCATTCCCTTGCTCGACATTTTCTTTTCACCTTTCAGCGGCCGCCCCAAAGAAGACAGACCGTCCCCCTCCCCGTGAAGTGGAAGTCCGCTTAGACCGTAGACTGGGCTTATAAATTGCCTCTTGGCGGTTAGTCAAGAAGTTTCGGTTTGTGAATAACTTCGGGGGAATGAGCGTGATGTTTTTACGTGCGTTCCGACCACTCAGCATCGAAGCTCGACCGCTTGTAAAACGATTTTTGAGTTCCAATTCCCGCGGTCGAGAGGCCGGCATACAGATTCGCGCGCCGCACCGCTTCTTTTTCCGGCAAGCCTTCTCCGAGAAACACGGCGAAGCTTCCGATGAAAGCGTCCCCCGCACCGGTGCTGTCAACACTTTTGACAGCGAAGGGAGCGATGTGTTCGATATCACCCCGGCTGGCGAGCAGCGATCCATTCGCCCCAAGCGTGATGATCACGCGTTTGATTCCGCCGCTGATCAATTTCTCGGCGCACTTTTTGGCGTCGTCGACAGTTTTTACGGGCAAACCCGTGATGGTCTCAGCCTCACTTTCGTTGGGGACAAAGTAATCGAGATCCTTCAGTGCCGCTAAGTCGATTGGCTGCGCTGGCGCTGGATTCACGATGCAGCGAATTCCATGTTTCCGCGCGAATGCTACGGTGTAATAGACGGTTTCAATTGGAATCTCGAATTGCAGTACGATACAGTTGGCCGACTTGAGTACATCAGCCGCAGCATCGACGTCGGCGGGTTTCAATGCATCGTTTGCGCCTTTCACGACAAGGATCCGATTCTGGCCGCTGGGCTCGACAAAAATCGGAGCGACGCCGCTCGATAATCCTTCGACTTGTTTAACGTGGGTTGGATCAATCCCCTGCTTCCGAAAATTCTCGATTGTAGCCGGCCCGAACAGGTCGCTGCCAACGCGTGCCACCATGAAGACCTCAGCGCCGCAGAGACGCGCAGCAACCGCTTGATTTGCACCTTTGCCGCCGAATCCCAGGTCGAAGCTCTGTCCAAAGATCGTCTCCCCAGGTCGCGGAAACTGATTGGTGAATGTCGTGAGGTCGATGTTAGCGCTGCCGACTACCGCGATCCGAGGACGCTTAGCCATTCTGTCCGGTCCAGTTCGTAAGTTCGAAGAAGGCAGAGTCTACCACGGGCATGCCCATCGCGGTGCGACTACGGCTGTCTGCACAACTGGTTGGGCGAATTGTAGGTTGGCAAAAAGAGGAGTATTGTTACACGTCTTCCAAGGGAGAAGCATGTTCATACCGCCAAGTCTCACCATTGCGCTGTTCATGATGATTGTCAGCGCC
>Ga0209168_10000592_pt1 | contig 33359 bp, 26 predicted proteins | sample Coa_R1_FD_187156 | JGI IMG/M metagenome (GOLD analysis project Ga0209168, IMG submission 187156) | Surface soil microbial communities from Centralia Pennsylvania, which are recovering from an underground coalmine fire - Coalmine... | ecosystem: Environmental > Terrestrial > Soil > Unclassified ...
ACGCTCCAAAAAGCGTTTGCTCGCGTCGACTCCTTCCACCTTGAGTCCCATGCGGTCACGCAATAATTCGAGGGTCTCGCGAAATTCGTTCTTGCGAAGCAGCCCGGTGTCGACAAACACATTGGTCAGACGATCGCCGATCGCCTGATGCACCATGACGGCCGCCACGGCTGAATCGACTCCTCCGCTCAACGCGCATATCGCTCTCGCGTCGCCAACCTGCTTGCGAATCGATTCCACCGTCTCGGCAATAAATGCCGCGCCGCTCCAGAGCGGCCGCGCATGACAAATTTCAAAAACAAAATTGCGCAGGATTTCAGAGCCGCAGTCGGTATGCCGCACCTCAGGATGAAATTGCACTGCGTACAGTTTTCGCGCCGGATCCTCAGCGGCAGATACCGCATTCCCGGTTTCTCCGGTCATATGAAACCCTGCGGGGAGCGCTCGGACGTGATCGCCATGGCTATTCCAGATACGCAGCCGTTGTGGCAATCCAGCGAACAACGGCGAGCCGTTTTTCACGAGAAGTTCGGCACGTCCATACTCTCGCCGGTCCGCCCGCTCGACCTGCCCGCCCAGGACGTGCGTCATCCACTGCAATCCATAGCAGATTCCGAGCACGGGTACGCCCAGCGACAATACAGCCGTATCGCATGGCGGCGCTCCCGCGTCATACACGGAATTCGGTCCGCCCGAGAGCACGACGCCCGCAGGTTCATACTTCTGAATCTGTTCGATGCTTGTCGTGCAAGGCAGAATCGCGCTGAACACCTGCTGTTCGCGAATCCGCCGCGCAATCAGCTGGGTATACTGACCACCAAAATCAAGCACCACAATCCCGCCACGCTCACTCATCGTTTCCTCTTAGAACTTCATGGAGCCAAAACGTAAAAACGTTAAACGCATAACGCGTTGCAGCCATTCCATCACCGGCAGACGTTCGTAACTCCAATCCGGGTCTCTCCAAGTCGTCAGCCCACCGATAACCAGTCCCGCCAGGGACGAAACACCGTAGCCCACTGCGGAAGCGGTGGGACTGCGCCCTCGAGAATCACGCAGCCCCGTAGGGGCGGCACATGTCTGCCAAGTGCGGTTGCGCCATTCACCGAGCCATGACCACCAATTTTCAGATGCAGACATCTCAAATTTGAAATTTCAAATTTGAAATTTCTCAACACACCCTATGCACCGGCTGCCCTGCGCGAAACGCTTCCAGATTCGCCAGCGTCACTTCCAGAATCCGCACGAGCGCCTCGCGGCTATTGAATGCGTTATGCGGCGTGAAAACAACGTCTTCCCGTGAGAGCAGGACGCGATTGCGAACCGCCGTGCGTAACCGGTCCACGTCCACCGACTGCTGCAGCAATTGCTTTTCTTCCTTGATTAGCTCCTCGCCTTCGAGTACATCAAGCCCTGCGCCGCCCAGCCTCCCACTTTCGAGCGCACCAACGAGCGCGTCCGTATCCACCAGACCCCCGCGCGACGTATTGATGAGCAGCGCCCCGCGTTTCATGCGCGAAAATTGCGTCCGTCCAATCATATGATGCGTCTTGTCGGTCAGCGGACAATGCAGGGACACAATATCGCTTTCGGCCAACAATTGATCCATGCTCACATACGAAAAACCCAGCAGGTCGGCGAGAAAAGGCTCCATGCGCACATCATACGCCACGACGCGCATTCCAAATCCGCGCGCGATGCGAATCACGTGCAACCCGATATGCCCCACGCCGATCACGCCGATGGTCTTTCCCTGCAGGTCAAATCCCGTAAGTTCCGCCAGGTCCACGCGTCCGCTGCGAACCTGCACTACGGACTGATGCACCTTGCGCGACATCATTAACAGCAGGGCGATCGTGTGTTCCGCAACGGTATTTTCTCCGTACGATGGCACGTTGGACACCACGATTCCCCGGCTCGTGCAAGCATTGAGATCGATGTGGTCGAATCCTGTCGAGCGCGTGGCGATAAATTTCAGCTTTGGCAGCATTTCCAGAACTTGTGGTGTCAGCTGCGAATGGATGAATACGGAGAGCGCGTCAATATCCCGGGGCAAATTTTCTGGCTGGCCGCCGGCGCTTGGCGCAGATAAAGCCCCTGCGTCAAAATAAGACGTGTCGTGCGGCAATCTTTCAGTCAAATAACTACGCTCCCAGTCTTTGACTTCAAAAAAAGCGACACGCATTCTTCATCCAGTTACTAAATTAACTAGTTTATTCGGAACCACGATCACTTTTACTATGCGTTGCCCGTCCAGGAGCGTTGCAATCTTCGGGTCGGAAAGAACTTGTTTCTTGAGATCTTCTTCGGATAACCCGCTCTCAACTACGAGTTTTCCGCGAACGCGGCCCTTAATTTGCACAACGACTTCGACTTGATCCTCCGCCGCCAGTTCCGGAGAAAATTTCGGCCACGGCCTGTGCGCCAGTGTCTTCGTATGGCCCAGCATCTCCCAAAGTTCCTCGGACAGATGCGGCACCATAGGTGCCATCATTAAAATAAGAAGCTCAAACACTTCCCTGGCGACCGGCCACGAGATTCCTTCTTCCAGGGGCTCCGCGGCGTGAATTTCGTTGACCAGTTCCATTAGCAAGGCTATCGCGCTATTGAAATGCCAGCGCGTCTCGAAATCGTTGGACACACGCCGCAGCACCTGGTGCGCCTTTCGCAGCAGGGCTTTCTCTTTGGGCGTCATTGAATAATCCCGTCGGATCAGTGGGGGGATTCCGCGCAATTTTTCCGCATGGCGCGAAACCATCCGGTGCACACGCTGCAGGAATCGCGAACAGCCTTCAATCGCCTGCTCGCTCCATTCCAGATCCTTCTCCGGCGGCGCCGCGAACAGCGTATACAATCGCCCCGTATCGCAGCCGTACTTCTCCGCCATTTCTTCGGCCCCGACAACGTTTCCCTTGGACTTAGACATCGCCGTGCCGCCCTTCAGCACCAGCCCCTGCGTGAACAGCCTCTTCACCGGCTCGTCATGGTTTACCAGCCCCAGGTCGCGCATCACCTTGCAGAAAAATCGTGTGTACAGCAAATGCAGAATCGCATGCACGATTCCGCCGATGTACTGATCGACGGGCAACCAGTACCGCACCAGCGCTGGATCAAATGGCGCCTTGTCATTATGCGCGTCGGCGTAACGGTAGAAGTACCAGGAAGAATCGATGAACGTATCCATCGTGTCCGTCTCGCGCCGCGCCGGACCTCCGCACTTCGGACACTTCGCGTTCACGAATTCCGGCACGCTCGCGAGCGGCGATTGCCCCACTCCGGAAAATTTCGCCATCGGAGGCAGCACCACGGGCAAATCCGAGTCAGGTACCGGAACCATTCCACACTTGTCGCAGTACAACACCGGAATCGGCGTTCCCCAGTAACGTTGACGCGATATTCCCCAATCCTTCAGCCGGAAAATAATCTCGCCCTTGCCGAATCCGCGCGCCTCCGCATCCGCCGTCATTTTTTCGATGGCTTTTGCGGATTCCAGTCCCGTGTAGGGCCCCGAATTCGCTGACCTGCCATATTCCGTAAACGCCGCAGTGAGTGTTTCCGGCGTCAGTTCTTTCCCGGCGATCGGCTGCACCACAATCGGCTTCGGCAACCCATACTTCGTCGCAAATTCAAAATCGCGCTCGTCGTGCGCGGGAACGCACATCACCGCGCCGGTTCCATATTCCATCAAGACGAAATTTCCCACCCAGATTGGAATTCTTTCGCCGTTAAATGGATTGAACGCATAGCGCCCGACAAAAAATCCTTCCTTCTCCGCCGTGGCAATGTCAGCCGCGCGTGTCAGTCGCTGACGCAACCGCTGAATGTTTCCTTCGATTTCTTCTTGCCCCTTCACCCCGGCAACCAGTGTGCTCAGCAGCGGATGCTCCGGCGCCAGGATCAGCGCCGACACGCCGTAAATAGTATCGACGCGTGTGGTAAAAACCTCGATCGAAGCTTTTTCCAATCCATCAACCGCGAATCGCACCCGCGTTCCCTGCGATTTCCCGATCCAGTTCCGCTGCATCGTCTGCACGCGCTCGGGCCACGCGCTTTCCAGTTGATCCAGCGATTCGAGCAGCTGATCGGCATATTGCGTGATTCGCAGGAACCACTGCTCGATTTCCTTGGCCTCAACCAGAGTATCTTCATGACGCCAGCAGCACCCGTTCACGACCTGCTCGTTCGCCAGCACCGTCATGCACTTGGGACACCAGTTCACCCGGCTGCGTTTGCGGTAAGCGATTCCGCGTTCCAGCATGCGCAGAAAAAACCACTGGTTCCACTTGTAATATTCCGGCTCGCAAGTCGAAATCTCCCTGCGCCAGTCGTAGCTGAATCCGAACCGCTGGCACACGCGCTTGAACGATTCAATATTCGTGTTCGTCCATTCGCGCGGATGAATTCCCCGCTGAATGGCCGCATTTTCCGCGGGCAGTCCAAACGCGTCCCAACCCATCGGATGCAATACGTGAAATCCGCTCATGCGCTTGTAACGGGCAACAACGTCACCAATCGTATAGTTGCGCATGTGCCCCATGTGCATCGTCCCGGATGGGTACGGCAGCATTTCCAGCACATAGTATTTCGGCTTGGCAGGATCAGCATCGACCTCAAACGCCCGGTCAGCGTTCCAACGCGCCTGCCATTTCCGTTCAATCGCCTGTGGATCGTATTCCGTCACGCCGTTCCTACTCCCATTTAAGAAATATTTGAGATTGTGCAGCCGACGCAAAACTCAAGGCCCGTATCCAAATTGCGTTTCAAAATTTCAAATATCAAATTTCAAATCTCACTTCTCACTTCTTCCCACCGGAACGTTTCTTCCCTGCCACTTTCTTCCTCCGTGGACTCGCTGCCCTCTGTGTTGAAGTCTTCTTCTTTTTCCCGCGCACCATGGAAAACCCATCCACCGCGTCGGGCGCCTGCTTGGGATTTACACCAACCAACTCCCAAAGCGCACGCACATTGCGCCGGTCGTCTCCGGGCAAATCAATCGGCGTCTCAAGAATGAACGCCCGCCCCGCAAGTCCCTGCGGTCCCGGACCGAGCCGAGGGTGATTCAGGATTCTGCCAAACGCTTCGAGCCCGATTTTTCCGCGCCCAATGTGTTCGTGCCGGTCAACACGCGAGCCAAGCGGCGTCTTGGAATCGTTCACATGCAGCACGTACACTCGATCGAGCCCGACGGTGCGGTCCACCGACTCAAGCGTCCAGTCGAGGCCTTTTTCGCTAGTAATCTCATATCCAGCCTCAAACATGTGCGCCGTATCGAGGCAAACGCCCATCGGCAAATCGCATGTCTCGTCCAGAATCGCCTTGATCTCCTCGAAGCGCGCTCCCACCGCCGAGCCCATCCCCGAAGTATTCTCAATCAGAATTCGCAGGTCGCCGAGTTTCATTCCTCGCGCCGCCTGCCGCATTCCCTGCGCGATTTCCGAAATCGCCTGCGGAGTTTCGCTCCCCATGCAGCATCCCGGATGCGCCACCAAAAAATCCGCGCCAAGAGCAACCGCGCGCACGAGTTCATCGTGAAAGGCCTGGATCGAACGCGCTCGCATCACGCGATCGGGCGACGCGAGATTAATCAGGTAATTGTCGTGGATGACCAGCGGACCCAGGCTGAGTTCCGCACGCCGCGCGCGAAATCGAGCGGCATCCGCGTCCGCAATCCGCGTGCCCCCGCGCGGCCACATCCGAGGACTCGCGGAAAATATCTGTAGCGCGTTCGCTCCCAGCTTGGACGCGATATCAAGCGCTGCGGCAATGTCGCCCGCAATCGAAGTGTGGATGCCAATGCGGAAGCTGCCGTCCTGCCAGGAAGGCGGCTCAGGAATGGGCACCGGCTCGGGACGATACTCGTCACTAACATCATAAGCGAGTTCTGTCTTGTCGAGCGGTTCGGCCATTCCCTCTGCAATTCTCTCAATTGAGCGGTGACACTCATTCTAACGGATGCACGGCTCACCGGCAATCAAAACAGCCACTGAGTCACAAGAAACGCGGAGAAAAGAACGAAAAACCGCGGACGCACACGGATGCAGACATATAAACTCGCACAAGGAACGTTTTCAGCCTGGCTCGGGCCTTTATCCGCGTTCATCAGTGTGCATCCGTGGTTGCAAGAATTCCGTTTCTTTCCTCCGTGCCTCCGCGTCTCTGTGGCAAAATCACATGCTCGCATGATGCGCCGCCTCAACTATCGATTACTGATCGCTCTGCTGGTGATTACCGGTGCCGGCACGACCGAAATCGTGCGGGAGCGTCGTCCGTCTTTCCTGCGTCCGGATCTTCGTCTCTACGCCTATGTCGGCAACTCCAGCGATTCCACGGTTTCGGTTATCGACCTGATCCGTCTCGGTACAATTGCGACAATCCCAGTAGGGCCAACTCCGTCAGGGCTTCGCGCGCACCCTAAGCTCAATCAAATCTGGGGGGTTTCAGCAGAGGGAGGCTATGCCTTTGTAATCGATGCCCCAAGCGGCCGCGTCGTGTCCCGCATCGCTGTAGGCGCATCTCCATTCGCAGCGGATTTCTCGCCTGACGGCCGGCTCGCCTATGTCGCGGCCTCAGGCTCGTCTGCCCTCGTCGCTATTGATTGCCGCACCGGCCAGATTGTCGGGCGTGCACGCACCGGACGCCGCCCCTGGATCGCTCGCGTAACGCCGGACGGCAAGCAGGTTCTCGTTCCCAATCGCGACGATTCCACGCTTGAGATTTTCGACGCGGCCACGCTCGCGCATGAGGCCACGATCGGCGTTGCCAATCACCCGGAGCAAGTTGTGGTGCTCCCGGATAATTCCATGGCCTTCGTATCCGCCGCTGGTTCCAATGAGATTTCCGCGGTTGACCTTCGCAAGCGGACGTTGATCTCAAATCTGCGCCTGAGCGGTCCGCCCGCGGCTCTGCTTCTCAAACCGGATGGCGGCGAACTCTACGTAAGCATCCCGGATTCGCACGGCCTCGAAATCATCGATACCTGGAGGACCGAGATTTCCGACTCGATGCTGCTGGGTTCCGCTCCGTCCGACGGCACGATGACCCGCGATGCGTCTCTCGTCTTCGTTTCTGACGCGCTGGCCAACAGGGTCACTCCTGTTGCCATGTTTACCCGGCATCTGCTCTCCGCAATATCGACAGGCCGGCACCCCGGCCCCTCCGCTCTCGATCCCAGCGGCGACCTTCTCCTGGTCGTTAACGAAGATTCCAACGACGTAGCCGTCATCCGCGTCCGAACGCAAAGCCTGATCACCATGATCCCAGTAGGCTCGCACCCGAATTCCCTGGCGATTAAATTGTTTTGAGACACCAGTAGCACAGGCTTCAGTCTGTGTGCTTTTGTTTGAGTAGCGCGAGAGAAGACTACGTCCGTGGTGAGCGGTGTTCGGTGAAGGCGCTTATCAAATCTATAGAAATATTTCGGCGGGGCCGACACCGATGCCAGCCCCGCCGACGCTTACATCGCCTTAAATTTCTACTGCGCCGGTCGCTGCCCTGGTGCAGCCCCTGCGCCGCCCGCCGGAGGCGCACTCGGCAGCGGAGGCTGCAGCCCCAGCACCTTTACCATGGCCTGATACGCACACTGTTCATCAGCGTTCCCGCCGCCCACTCCCACTGCGCCAATCATCTGATCGTCCACCACGATCGGTAGTCCGCCCGGCACGAAATAGTAGGACAATCCCTCCGCCTTGCCGAGGTCCAACCTGATCAGCCGGCCATCTACATCTTTGAATCGCTGCGCGACGACTGCAGATGAAGTTCGCGCGTACAGCGCTGTCTTGGCCTTCATCAACCCCGTTTCCGCCCCGATCGGCAACACCCCATCCATCTGGTGCGAATCAACAATCTGACCTGTCGGCGAAAGGACAAATATGGCGATGGATTGATTTCCCGGCTGCGCCTTCTGCCATTCCACGCACGCGTCCACAATCGCCCTGGCGGTGTCAGCGTTAATGACCGCCTTCATTAACGTTCGCTTCGCCACTTCCGAAGACACCGTCACCTTGTTGAATGGCGCCGGAGTCCCGCCCTGGGCCCAACCCTTTACCGTGCCCAACAGCAGCGCCATCGCGATTACAGGAATTACAGCCAAACGAAACATCCCGGTTTCATTCCGCATATTGGTTTTTTCCTCTCATCGTCACGAAAGTTTTTTTTGCTCTTATAGCATCGTGCCAACATTCATTCCGGCACGCGGGACTCTACACCGCACGGCCTGCCTTCGCAAGTTCGTTCCTGTTACAGCGCTTGCCGCAGCTACCGCAAATAAATCAATTTGTATCGGACTTGTATCTGCAAGATATTTTGCGGAAGGCGTTGCAGCCAGAACTCGAAATCCCCGGCCTTGGTAATAAACGTTGTCGTCAGAAATGGCTTGTTCTGCCACGGAGTGTTTTCGGTCTTCTTGCCAGCATAGCCCGCACCAATTTTCCAGTGACTTTTAACCCTATACTCCAGCTTGGATCGTTCCAGTACATGCTGGACGATCGCCGTTGAAGTGAGTGGAGCGTAGGCGAAGTACGACGCTTCGCCTCCAAGCCTCGGCGTGATGTGAAACTGCATGATCGTCCACGGAACGAGCCAGCGGTCGTTGTGGGTGAACGGCCCCGTGGCTTGCTCATACAGTAGTTCTGCCGCGGCTGAGATGTGCTTGCCTTTTAGCACCTCATAGCCGCCACCCACAAAAAATTCGCGATAGTTATTGTGGCCGAAATCCACGTAGCCAATGTCGGGGTAAATCCACCTGCGCCGAACTTGAAAGACTTCCGCAAAGTGATAGTTATTGATTCCGCTCGCTTCGGCCTTTTCTCCCCAACGACCCATGACAATCGTTGCGGTCTTGTGTTCGGCGGCTGCTTGATCCTGCGCAAACGCGCCTCTCCCACAAGCGGCCAGCGCAACCAGAATGAGCAAGAGTCTCCTCATTGTGCACTTTTCTCACAGAACTCAATTGGGGAATGTCAGGCGGGCGCCATCATATCACTATCGTGACTCCCAGGAAGAGCCATCACGGTCTCGCTTGCGATATAACCTCCCTGATGTATAGTGTGAAGGACCTTTAAGGGCCTAAAATTCGGAAGTTTCATCATTATAGGGCCAAACAGACCCCTTGGGAGGGACTACTAATGAGCGGTATGTCCGAAAAAGAAAAGCATACAAAATCTGACGAGAAGACTGCTGTCACTCTGCCAGCTACCGTCGAAAAAATTCTACAACCGGCGAATCCTAAGAACCCCGAGTTGGCAGAGATTCACATTGATGGGGCTGACCCTCTTTACCGCGAAATCCGCGTCGAGAATAAGCTTAAGAATGAGGCTGGCGAAGAGGTTAAGCTAAAAAAGGGGTCCCATGTCGACGTGACCATTGAAGCCGATGCAAAGGCCACCGTTCCGAAGAGCTCCAAAGGATCAAGCTAAACCATCAAGAAGCACTTGAAGTGTGCAGAATTGATTTTTCCTACTCACTTCATCGTGCCGCTGTCGGCAGCGCAAACGCCGTGAACGTCAATCCCGCTGTGGTGACCACCCATTGCCGTCCATCCAGCATATACGTGACCGCCGCTGATCCCCAGACAGGCGCGCCAGTCTGAAATTTCCACAACTCTTTTCCGGTCGCCGCCTCGAATGCGTAGAAGTACCCGTCGTTGTCGCCGGTAAATAACAGCCCGGATGCCGTGGACATCAGGCCGCCGGTCAAATCTAAAGCAACACTTGAAGGATAAGGCCGATACTTGTGCTCCCAACGTCGCTGTCCGGTAGTTGGATCAATGGCTCGAAGCGCGGAAAATTGATCGTGCCCTTCGACGAGGCTTCTGCCCCCGCTCGGGACCCGCACACCCATGGCAATCGGCTCAGTAGGCTTAATTGCTTCCCATGTTGCGCAGGTTTCGTGAGCTGTGACAAAAAATAATCCCAGGTCCGGATCGAATGTAGGCGGCTGAAAGTTTGTACCACCGTGATTGTCGGGCAGGCATTTGTCCGCGCTGCCTTTGTTATCGAGGACGATTGGCCGTCCATCGGCGCCGATCTCTTTGGCCCAGTTCGATCCATCGATGAATGTTTTTCCGACCAGCAGCTTTCCTGTTTCGCGGTCGAGCGTGTAAAAGAATCCGTTCCGGTTCGCCACCATGATTACTTTGCGGAACTGGCCGCCAATCTTCATGTCGGCCTGCACAGGCACATGCGCCGAGTCCCAGTCGTGCACGTCGTGCGGAGTAAATTGAAAGTACCACTTTAGCTTGCCGGTGTCGGCATCGAGAGCAACGAGTGAGCAGGTATAAAGATTATCGCCATTACGATCGTCGCCGTAATAATCGGGATTCGGATTTCCCGTGCCGTAGAACACTAGGTTGAGCGCTGGGTCGTAACTGCCGGTTACCCAAACTGCTCCGCCACCGCGCTGCGCGACCTCAACATTCGGCCAGGAGTCGCTGCCAGGTTCGCCTGGCATGGGAATCGTGTTGAAGTGCCACAGCCGTTCGCCACTTTGCGCATCATACGCATCGATATATCCACGGCTTGAGAAGTCGCCGCCCGAGACTCCGATAATTACTTTGTCCTTTACGACCAGCGGCGCGGCCGTGATGGCATTGGCTTTCTTGAGGTCTCCGACTGCGACATCCCAGATCACAGCGCCAGTCTTGCGATCGAGAGCCACTAGATGCGCATCGAGCGTACCCATGTACAGCCGGTCGCCGAGAATGCCAAAGCCACGGTTTACCGGACCGCAACAAACCGACGCGGAAAAATTGGGAGGCAGTCTGCGCCGGTAATTCCAGAGCGGAATGCCCGTGCGGCCGTCAATTGCCCAAGCTTGGTTATTGTTCCCCGTTATGTAGAGAATTCCGTCCACGACCAGCGGTGTGTTCTCTATTCCACGTCCGAGCATGCCCGGAATGTCCGTCTGGAAGATCCACTGAGGCACAAGCCCCGCGACGTTCTGCGGCGTCAACTGCTTCAGCGGACTGTGCCGCTGGCCCGTGTAGTCGCCGGAAAAAGTCAGCCAGCGCGAGGGATTCTTCAAACCATCCAGCAGGTCTTGATTGGAGATCTTAGGCAGCGCTGGTTGCTGTTGCCCTGCAACTGTATGCGCGCCGAGCGCCAAAATAAAAACCGCAGAAATTATTCGACGGATCAGCATAGAATTTTCAAACCTTTCTCGGTTGAACAGGGCTCGGACTGTATTTTACGCTGAATGCCTCAAGTGGAGCATGAAGTCTCCGGATAGTACACTAAAATCGGCGGATTATTCAGCTAATGTTGAGTGACCAGCCGCAGTCGCAACGTGAACGCGCGCTGCTGTCCTCCCGCATAGGTCAAATAATTTGGCGCATCTATATTGTTCACCACCGAATTAGGATTTTTGTGCCCGGTGATGTTGACTCCAGTCACGCGCACGGCCCATTCGTGGCCCTGAAATCGAAATCGTTTTTCCAATCCGAGATTCAAGCTCAAATAATTTGGAAAACGAATTCGATTCGGTGCTCCAACCAATTGCTGCTGCTCGTTCAAGATGCTGAATGGGAATCCCGTGTGATATTCGAAAAATCCGCTGAGCAATAATCCCCATATCGGAATTGGCGTCCAGCCCGAGGACACTACGCGGTCCGGCGTGTCCCAGGGTAAGGGGCCCGGCTGCTGCCTCGCCAGAATCAGCACTCCCAGACTTGGGTCCAGAACTTCGTTTGAGCTCGCCTGCGAACGCGTGTAATCCACTTCGAGTTGCGCATTCTCGCCAAAAGAGTGCCGCAACCAAGCCTCCCCGGCGACATAGCGGTCCTGCCGATTATTATGTAGGACTAACGTGCCTCCCGCCGCCGGCTGGGTTTCCCATGCGAAGCCGTCGCGCGACTCGCGCAACAGATACGACACGCCGAAGAAAGTGCTCTTAAAAAATCTCTCCTGCCACTCCGCTGTTGTATTGTACGACCGCGGCTGCTGCAACTCGTTGAGCGGTGCGAAAAAAGCCGTTACCACAGGCGACCCCAGGGGAGCAGGCGTCGGGCACGGAACGGACGGGATACACGGCTGAGACGGCGCACTAAAAAATTGATCGGTGCGCAGCTGATCGTACGCTTGTCCCAACACCGCCAAATTCAATGACTGATAGTGCTTCCCCCAGGCCAATGTGAATTTCATTCTTCCGTCATCCGCGGGCACCCAATTCATGGCGATGCGAGGCTGAAAAACATTCTCATGGATGACGCGGTCCCAGTCCGTCCGCACTCCAACGGAAAAAATGACTGGCTTCCACGGTCTCCAGAGGTCTTGCGCATATCCGCCGAGCTGTGTATTCGCCAGGTCCAATACGGCGGGACCGCTGGTGCCATTGCGATTCGTAAATATCGCGCGATCGGACAAGCTCGTGTCAGCGCGCTGGAAATCAATCTCGCCGCGCGCCGCCTGCTGCGAAAAGTCCACGCCGTCGACGTTCCAGCCCGCAGACAGCGTATGTTGGCCCAACAAATCGAGCGCTCCAGACGTCACGTTGCCCACAAATTGCAATCGCCGCGATTGTTCCGTAAATGTTTGGAAATAGTTGCCCGAGGTGCCGGAGGGCGTCAGGATATAGGGGAGCGTGCCCTGCGGATTGCTCTTATCGCTCCCCGTATCGAATGCCGCGCCCACTTCAAAAAGCGTCCGGCCAATCCATATCTGGTCCATTAACGAGACAAAATAGCGTTGCGATCTATAGTTATTGGTGGTTGAGACCGGCGAGAACACACCCAAACCCTGGTGCGCGTCGGTCCAACGGTTCACCAGGAAGCTTCCTTGAAGGATGTTTCGCGAGGAAAGATTCACTTGGGCACGAAATAAATTGTCGCCTGCCCACTGCGTGTCGATATTCTGTCCAGAGGGCAGTTCTTTCAACAAAACAAAATTATGCTGAAGGCTCAAAGCGTCTGAAATCCACGCCTTGCCCCTTCTTATTGGCCCTGAAACAGCCGCGCGCGGGTACCAGTTCCCAAGGTGCACGCCCTGCTGAAAACTGACGTCGGGGACGAAATTTGTTGCGCCGAATCGCCACTTGTCATCTCCGGTTTGGGTGTTGAGCTCAAGGATGCCGGCACTGGCGTGCGCGTATTGAGCCCCATACCCTCCCGTATTGATTGTGACGCTTCGCACGGCATCCACATCGATTCGTGAAGTGTAATTTCCTGTGACCGGATCATTAATTTCAAAGCCATCAAGCAATACTTCAATTTGCGATTGTCTTGCTCCAGCAACGTGCACTCTGCCGTTCACGTCGGCAACCACCTGCGGCATTGTCGCCAGGTATTGCGAAAGGTCGTGGCTCGACGGCACTGGAACATTCAATATCTCATGTTGCACCAGAGACTCCTGGTGGCTGGTCGTGTCGGGATCGATCTGGACGGGCTCGGATTCAACTTCGACTTTTTCTTGAAGCTCAGTTTCATGATTCAGCGTCAGAGTAACCTCGTTGCTGCCCGGTGCGAGGTCAATCTCGCGATCCTCGATACGAAAAAATCCAGGTTTTGAAAGTGAAAGATGTACTTGAGATTCACTTAGGCTCCGGAGCTCGAATGTTCCGGCGGCGTCCGTATAGATGGTCTGAGTAATCTCGGTAGCCGAGCGCCGATTTACTTGCACGCGCGAAACCGGCTGGCCATTTTCGTCAATAACTTGCCCATGCAAATCGTACGAGGCGTTCTGCGGTCGGGCCTCAGTTCCCAAGGGGACCAAAAACAGGGCCGCCAAAAAAGCGCCGGCAACAATAACAAAGCGGGAGGGGCGCGATTTTATTGTTTTTGTTTTCATAACCGCAATATATGCGAACAAGTAACTGACTTTACCCTGAATATTTAATTCGAGGTAAAAGAAAATAACGTGTGGTTGAGGATGTAGGACACCCGGAAGACGCTAGAATTCATTTCGTCGGAAGGTTAATCCAATGGCCTATCGCAAAAATCATCGAAGCGCGCACATGTTCACGCGCTTCGATGATTGCTTACGCGAAGATCCTGAGGCAGTGAATTATTTCTTGCGAGAAAAAGAACGCTGCAAGAAAAATTCAGCCCGCTCAGTCGGCGCGCCGACTTGTTTTAATCTTCTGCAGCACGCTGACCGCGAAGCGATTCAAAAGAAGCCGCTATCGCTTCTTTCCTCCGTTCTTTTTTGCGGCGCGTTCTTCAATGACCGCTTGCGCCGCGGCCAGTCGTGCGATTGGCACCAGGAAAGGCGATGCGCTCACGTAATCCAATCCTACTCTGTGGCAGAATTTCACGCTCGCTGATTCCCCTCCATGCTCGCCGCAAATTCCGATCTTGAGTTTGGGCCTGGTCGCGCGCCCGCGCTCAATGCACCAGCGCATCAATTGCCCGACGCCATGTTGGTCAAGCGACTGGAAAGGGTCGTTCGCAAATATTCCCGCCTTCCTTTCGTCCACGTAGTCCGGAAGGAAACGGCCCGCATCATCGCGCGACAGCCCCATGCCCATCTGCGTCAGGTCATTGGTCCCAAACGAAAAGAATTCCGCAATCTCGGCAATCTCTCCTCCAAGGATTGCGGCCCTGGGAACCTCGATCATCGTGCCAACTGAATATTCAAGTTTTACTCCAGATTTCTTAATGATCTCTCCGGCGACTCGGTGTGTGGCGTCCGCCAGAATCTGAAGTTCTTTTTTATCCATGACGAGCGGATGCATGATCTCAGGAAATACTTTAACTCCTGATTTTTTGCATTCCACCGCAGCTTCAATAATTGCTTGAACCTGCATCTCAAGAATTTCTGGATAAGTAATGCACAGGCGGCAGCCTCGGTGTCCGAGCATCGGATTCGATTCATGTAATTGTTCAACGCGTCGCGCAACGACCTCGACATCGACGCCAATCTTCCTGGCCAGCTCTTCCTGCTTCTCGCGCTCGTGCGGCACAAATTCATGAAGCGGCGGATCGAGCAATCGAATCGTTACCGGATACCCGTCCATCGCCTTGAAGATGCCGATAAAGTCGCGCCTCTGATATGGCAAGAGTTTCGCCAGTGCCTTGCGCCTGGCTTCCTGAGAATCGGCAACGATCATTTCCTGAATGGCCAGCTGCCGGTCCACGCTCTTCTCGGGATGCTCGAAATCCTTAAAGAACATGTGCTCGGTACGCACAAGGCCGATTCCTTCCGCGCCCATCTCGCGAGCCTTCTTCGCGTCATGCGGAGTGTCGGCGTTAGTTCGGACGCCCAGCCGTCGAACGCCATCCGCCCAGCTCATCAGAATTGAAAACGCGTCGGGCAGTTTCGGAGTTGAAAGTTTTACTTCACCTTCGTATACCGCCCCTTCGTTCCCGTCGAGCGTCATCCATTCGCCCTCGCGAATCTTTCTGCCGTTCGCCGACGCTGTTTTGGTAGCGTAATCAATGTCCAGCTGTTCGCAGCCGACTACGCAGCACTTCCCCCAGCCGCGCGCGACGACCGCCGCGTGACTTGTCTTGCCTCCCGTCGCAGTGACGATGCCTTGTGCCACGAACATCCCGCCCACATCTTCAGGGCTGGTTTCGCGCCGCACGAGAATTACTTTTTCGCCCTTTGCGGCCATGTGCTCAGCTTCTTCCGCGCTAAATACGGCCTTCCCGACCGCTGCGCCAGGCACGGCGTTGATTCCCGTGGCCATCCTCCGTTTTGTCAGTTCAACTTTCGGGACCGATGGATCGATCACGGGATAGAAAAGCCGCTCAATATCCTCGGACTTGATGCGCTCCAAGGCCATTTCCTTGGTGATAAGCCCTTCCTTGGCCATATCCACGGCCATTTTGAACGTCGCGGTCGGCGTGCGCTTCCCAACGCGCGTCTGCAGCATGTAGAGCGTGCCTTCCTCGACCGTAAACTCCATGTCCTGCATGTCCCGGTAATGCTTCTCCAGGAGGGTGCGGACTTTTTCAAGCTGCTTATAGACTTTTGGCATCAGTCGCGCCATCTCAGTCAAGTGCATCGGCGTGCGGATTCCCGCAACCACGTCCTCACCCTGAGCGTTGATCAGAAAATCGCCGTAGAAAATTTTCTCGCCAGTCGATGGATCGCGGGTGAAGCAAACTCCGGTCCCGGAATTGTCCCCGTTATTTCCGAACACCATTTGCACGACGTTCACTGCCGTTCCGAGCAATCCAGTAATGCGCTCCACGCGCCGGTAGGTGACCGCCTTCTCGGCGTTCCACGATCCAAAAACTGCTCCTATCGCGCCCCAGAGTTGTTCTTCCGGATCTTCGGGAAAATCCTTCGATGTCCTCTTCTTAAAGTGTTCCTTGTACTCGCCGACAAGCTCGCGCCATCCGTCGGCGGGCACTTGGGTATCGTCCTTCACGCCCAGGCGCGTCTTCATGGCGCGCAGCTTTTCTTCAAGTTCTTCTTTAGGTAGGCCGATTACCACGGTTGAATACATCTGCACGAATCTTCGGTAGGCATCCCAGGCAAATCTGTCATTCTTTGTATTGCGCGCCAACGCTTCGACAGACTTGCTGTTAAGTCCGAGGTTCAGAATGGTCTCCATCATGCCCGGCATGGATCGGGCCGAGCCGGAGCGCACGCTGACGAGCAGCGGGTCCTTCGCGTCGCCGAGTTTCTTTTTGGTGACTTTCTCCAGGCGAGCGAGACTCTTCTTCACTTCGTCGCGTAGCGAGGACGGGTACTTTTTATCGTGTTTCAAGTAGTAGTCGCAACATTCCGTGGTGATCGTAAAGCCAGCCGGAACGGGCAGGCCGATAAGAGTCATTTCAGCGAGGCCGGCGCCCTTCCCGCCAAGCAATTCCTTCATCGAGCCGTCGCCTTCAGCCTTACCAGCGCCATAAGAATAAACGTATTTCACGTAGTGCCCCCTTGTTTTTGGCGAGCTCCGGGTTGAGCCCGCGCGATAATTAACTTTTTTTCAAGATAAACGCAGTCGGCCCGCCGACCAATTTCAATTCAAAGCTCTTCTTGCTAGGTGCTACGTCTTTTCTGCCGCTACAATTTCAGAGAAATCCGCGATTGTTGAAAATTGTGCCAGCAATTCGGAAAGAAGAGTTAGCCGGTTCTTGCGAATTTGCTCCTCTTCCGCCATTACCATAACTTCGTCAAAAAAATTGTCCACTGCCGGGCGCAGTTCGGCGATGTCATGCAAAGCATCTCGATACCGGCCTTCGCGCTTTCGCTGTTCGGATTGACGCGCAACCGAAGCAGCCTTCGAGTGTAGTTCCCGTTCCGCATCCTCCGTGAAAAGATCCGGGCGAATCGCGGACAGCTTCCAGCTCCCTTCAGGACCAGCCTTCTCCAGGATCTTTCTGATGCGTTTGAAGGAGACAGCCAGCGGCTCGAAGTTCTTCGTCTTGCGGATAGCCTTCACCGCTTCGGCTCGCCGCACCGCATCGACGAGGTCGTCAGCGCCGGCCGCGAGGGCAGCGTTAACTTCGTCGTAAGCAATGGTCCCGCGTTCCTTCAGCACGAAGCGGGCGCGCTCCAGAATAAAGTCCATTACCTGCTTCTCAACTTCTACTTGAACATTTATTTTTGGCGGCAAAGTGGCCAAGCCGCGAACGGCACGTGAGATGGCCAGCGAAAGTGAAAGTGGAAGCTTAGTTTCGATTAAGATTTTTACGATACCCATCGCGGCACGACGCAATGCGAAAGGATCACTTGAACCTGAGGGAATCAAGCCGATGGCAAAGCAGCCGACCAACGAGTCGAGTTTGTCAGCGAGCGCAACGGCCTGACCGCTAATGTTTCGTGGAATCGAATCGTCTAAGGCTAGAGGCTTGTAGTGATCATAAACTGCCCACACCACATCCTCAGGTTCTCCTTGAGATTTCGCGTATAGTCCTCCGACGATCCCTTGCAGTTCAGTGAACTCGCGGACCATGTCGGTAACCAGGTCACACTTGGCAAGCTCAGCTGCGCGGTCTGCCGAGGCCACACTGGCCAGCGGGATGCTGCTGGCAAACCACTGCTCCGCAATCCATCGTGCCATAGCACGAACTCGTTCAACCTTATCGCCATAACTTCCGAGCTTCGCCTGGAATGTGACCGCGGACAATTTTGGCAAGTAGTCGGCGAGTCGACATTTCTGATCGGTCTCCCAAAAGAAGCGCGCATCCGCAAACCGCGCGCGTAATACCCGCTCGTGCCCTGCTTGAATCAGGCCAGCCCGGTCCTTATCCAAATTAATGATTGCCAGGAAGTTCGGCGCCAGCGAGCCGTCCTTGCGTTCCAGAGCAAAGTATTTCTGGTGGTCGCGCATTACTGTGATCAGAATTTCGTCCGGCAGATCCAGAAAGTTTGCGTCGAACCCGCCCATAATCGCGGTCGGATATTCATTGAGGTAGGTGACCATGTCCATCAAGTGAGTGTCTACATGGACGCGAAGCCCTTTACTGGCGGCCAGTTGATGTAATTCAGTCTCGATCTTCTTCCGGCGGTCATCGGCACGCACGAGCACGTAGTTCGCTTTGAGCTTCTCCGAGTAATCCTTCACACCCGTTAGAGGTATCCTGGTCTTGCCCAGAAATCGGTGCCCTCGCGAGTATCTATCGCCAGTTGCGTCTCCTAACGTAAGCCGAAGAGTCTTGGAGCCGAGCAATGCTACGACCCAGCGGATGGGGCGAACAAAATGCAGGCCCGATGCCCCTGTCCAGTACATGGTTTTCGGCCAGGAGATTTCCTTGACCGCGCGTGGCAGAAACTCTTCGAGTATCTCCTTCGCCGACTTTCCCGGGATCACTCGCTTTGCTGTGAGGTATTCACCCTTGGCCGTCGACACCAGAGTGAGCTTGTCGACCGAGATACCTATTTTCTGAGCGAAGCTTTCTGCAGCCCTTGTGGGCTTGCCGGCGGCGTCAAACGAAACAGACTTGGGCGGACCCATCTCGTCCCTAATTTCGTCGGCCTGCTTGATCCGGATCGCGGAACAGGTAGCTGCCAATCGCCGAGGTGCGGCGAATGTTTCAACGCCTGCGCCTTCGAGCAGATTATAGGTAGTCAAATATTTTTCAAGTATTACTTTAAGCTCCCGAGCCGCGCCCGGGAGCATGCCAGCCGGGATTTCCTCGCATCCGATCTCAAATAAAAAGTCCGCAGTGGCGCCCCTCATTGTGTGACCTCGGGCGATCCGCCGGGAATTGACTGACTGGTCTGTTGCTCCAGGTATTCCGCCGCTACGCGGCAAGCAATCTGGCGGACACGTCCAATCAATTGAGCCCGCTCTGTTGTAGAAATCATTCCTCGCGAATCCAATAAATTGAACAGGTGGGAGCATTTGAGGCAATGATCGTAAACCGCCAGTAGCGGGAAGCGTTTCTTGGCCTTGTCGTCGGCCTTGCGATACTTCTCAAGGAGCTGCTTGGCCTCCTTTTCGTGGAGCTCGAATAGAGTGCGAGTAATAACGGGGTCGGCATATTCAAAATTGTAGGCGGAAAACTCCTGTTCCTCGAGCAGGCGCACCTGGCCATACGTGTGGTCGGCGGACCAGCGAACGTCATAGACGCTGTCAACGCCTTGCAGGTACGCACAGATGCGGTCCAAGCCATAGGTTAGTTCCACGGAAACGGGGTCGAGGTTCAATCCCCCGCTCTGCTGGAAGTAGGTGAACTGCGTGATCTCCAGGCCATCGAGCAGCACTTGCCAGCCCATTCCCCAAGCGCCCAGCGTGGGAGATTCCCAGTTGTCTTCCTCGAAGCGCACGTCATGTTCAGAGAGGCGTAGTCCAATCGCGGCGAGGCTTTTAAGGTAGAGGTCCTGCACATCGGCCGGCGAGGGCTTCAGGATGACTTGCAGCTGGTGGTGTTTGAAAAGCCGGTTGGGATTCTCGCCGTAGCGTCCGTCGGCGGGCCGACGAGACGGCTGCACATAAGCGACCTTATAGTCTCCGCCGCCCAGGACACGCAGGAACGTTTCGGGGTGCATCGTGCCTGCTCCAACTTCGACGTCATACGGCTGCTGGATGACGCACCCATAATCGCCCCAGTACTGTTGAAGCTGAAGGATGAGGTTTTGAAAAGTTGGACCTTTCAACTTCACAGGTGATTTTAGATGACCTTGTCGCCCAACCTTAAGTATGTCTTTAGTTTTTGAGTTGTTCACTTTTCCCGTCGCGAGCACGTGCGGTGCTCAAGTTTTACTTGCAATTTCACAATTGGCTGCTTAAATGTAACTTCAAATTGTTCGAGCGCTTCAGAATTCAAGTTGGTGGAAGTATCACTTTCGAATCCTCGAACAGAATAGTTTGATACTTAATGTCTTACATTAACTGCGTCATCGTCCTCTAGCCGCTTCAAGCATCTGTCGAACTGTCAGCTTTCGTTCCATATGTTGCTCTAATATATTTAATGCGTAACTTGAGATTTCTTGCGAGCCGGCCAATGGAGGATCGCCCTTCAACAATCGCTCGAGAGTCCCTGATAGCGCGGTGCGTCCGACCGAAAGCGCTACTTGAGATATCTGTTCGAGCTTTCTTCCATACTTAAAGGAAGATCTATTCTCCGCCTCACGGCATTTCTCACAAAAAAGTTCAGACGATCCCGGCGATACATATCCGGATCCTTGTTCAAGTGACTTCTCACATTGCGCACAGCGGTCTAGCGAACCGAGCCAGCCGCCGAGCCGCACCGTCCACAGGGAGAAATACGCGAGTATTGCCGGGGACGGTCCATTCGTTCGTATCGCTCTCGCCGCCAGCAGCAGCAGACGGAACTGTGGGTCGGCGACCTCGCGCTCTCCCAGAACGCCTTCCGTGATCTCGCTCAACAAGGCCAAATAGATGCCGGCCTGATAGTCGCTCTGCAAATCCAGGAAAGATTCGATCAGCTCACACTGGTTGATGCGAACTAGTTCTCTGCCCTCACGCTCGAAATACCAGACTCGAATATAGGAAAGCAACTCGAGAGTTGAACCAAAGCGGCTCTTAGGCAGCCTGGCACCGCGCGCAACGCCACGCAATTTCCCGAATTGGCGATCCAGCAGGCTGACCAGACGATCGCCTTCGCCTAGCGGATAACCGCGTAAAACGATCGCCTCAGACTCCTTGAGCGGCATTCATTCACTGGCGGGCATTTGCGACCACCCGCAACCATCTAACAAGTCCAAGTAGAACCCGATTTATGTCGACGCGCCGACAGTGAGTTTGCTCACGCGTGAAATTGCGCGAAGAAATCGGAACTTGGTTACTTACCATACCAGGAGCCGCTACGCAATTAAGAACCTGCGAAAAAGAAAATTGCTCGGCTTTTTTTTCGCGCGCACGAACCTGCTCGTCGGGTTTTGCTCCCCGAGCCGTTACGACTCGAGAAAGAAATTGCGGGCGTGGGTGCTTTGCGTTCCAAGGAAAGCATTGCTCACGAATTTCTCAGAATTCAAATTTGCCGACCAGTAAGTGCCAGAGATTCCTGCGATTGCAGGCTCTCCTGAAATATGTTTACATTCAAGCTTTAAGTCGAAAAATTATCAGACGCGGGGTTCTGTCCCTTTTTGCTTGCTCCTGCGCGTTTTTCTCGTAGAGTGTCTCGATGGATGACGCGCTTCCCATTGTGGACATCGCAGGCGTGGGCCTGAATGCCACGGACACAATCATTCGCCTGCCTTATTTCCCTGCTTTCAATTCAAAGGTGGAATTTCATAGCTCGGAAGTCCTCCCCGGCGGCCAGGTCGCCACGGCCATGACGGCGTGTTCTTCGTGGGGCCTGAAGGCGCGGTACGTGGGCAAAATTGGTGACGACTCATTCGCGTCGATACAGCAGGCCGAAATGGAGCGCGCCGGAGTCGAGTCTCATTGGATCGCTGTGCCGCAGTGTCAAAGCCAGTCCTCTTTCATCCTGGTTGACGAACGGAATGGGGAGCGGACGGTCCTGTGGAAGCGCGACCCGCGCCTTGAGCTTTTGCCCCGTGAGATACGTCGTGACTGGGTTGTGCGGTCGAGATTCCTTCACGTGGACGGCCACGACTGCGCTGGAGCTGCGACAGCGGCGCGGTGGGCCCGTGAGGCTTCTATTCCTGTTAGCGCTGATCTCGACAATCTGTATCCAGGAGTGGAAGCTTTACTTGAGAATGTGGATTACCTCATTTCTTCCCGCGAATTCCCGGCCCGGCTGACGGGTGAGGGGGATTTGTTCCTTTCCTTACCTGCACTCTTAAACCGGTTCGGATGCCAGCTCGCAGCGGCCACGCTCGGAGAGGACGGCGTCCTGGCATGGGATGGGTTGAAGTTTCATTACTCGCCGGCATTCGCGATTACGCCTGTCGACACGACCGGTGCCGGGGACATTTTTCACGCAGGATTCGCCTACGCGAAGATTCAGGGCTGGGACCTGCCCCGCACTCTTGAATTCAGCTGCGCCGCCGCAGGCCTGGCGTGTATGGCGCCGGGGGCGCGCGGGGGGATCGCGCCGATAGCTCGTATCGAGGAATTCATTCAAGAAGTTGACCGGCGAAGTGCTGCCTATTCTCAAGAACAACTTGAAGCAAGTGGGACCGCGCGATGATACCTCTTAAAGTTGAGTTGCTGCGGACGCGTGAGGCGGTGTGCAATGGATTCCTGATCATCGTCAATGTTGTTGTCTTTCTTTATGAGGTATCCCTGCCTCCGAGGGCTGGCCAAGCTCTCATCTATACTTTTGGCCTCATACCGTCGCATACAGGAATGTTGTTCGTGCCGAACGGAACCACTCTCAGCGAAGCATTTCTGCCAATGGTCACGAGCATGTTTCTTCACGGCGGGTGGATGCACCTTTTGGGGAACATGCTCTTTCTTTGGGTCTTTGGAGGGGCCGTAGAGGATGCGCTGGGCCATTTTCAATATCTCATCTTTTACTTCGTATGCGGCATCGGATCGGCGATTGTGCATACGATCTTCAATTGGGGTTCTACGGTTCCCACGGTTGGCGCGAGCGGCGCGATTTCGGGAGTGATGGGGGCGTTCATCGTGCTGTTCCCCAGCGCGCGGGTAGTTACACTCATTCCTGCATTGTTCCTCTTCTTCACGGTTCGCATCCCGGCATTTTTGATGCTCGGTTATTGGTTCTTTCTGCAGATCTTTAGCGGGTTGGCTTCGGTCGGACTGGGCGGACAGCAAGGCGGCGTCGCCTGGTGGGCGCACGTAGGCGGATTTCTGCTGGGAGCTGTCCTGGTGATTGGTAAAAAGTCTCGCTAGCCTAGCGAGCTATGCTCGATTTTTCGAGACGTACGCAGCAAGCCAATCTCCCGCTTCCCGTGTGCCGAGCGTTCCTCCCAGTTCTATTGTCGTGTTCTTTTCACGTACTGCAGTTCGGACCGCCTTGCGCAGCGCTTCGGCCTGAGGCTTCAGGTCCAAATGGTCCAGCATCATGGCGGATGCCAGGACTGCTCCGCAGGGATTGGCAAGATTCTTTCCGGCTATGGTCGGCGCGGATCCGTGAACCGGCTCGAAGAGAGAGACACGTCCCGGGTGGATATTTCCCGAGGGGGCGAGACCAAGGCCGCCGGCAAGTTGCGCCCCCAGATCGCTCAGAATGTCGCCAAACAGATTGCAAGTTACGATGACGCTGAATTGTCCGGGGTCGCGAACGACTTCCATCACGAGAGTGTCAATATAAAGGTGCCGGGACTCGATATCAGGGTATTCATCTTTTACTTTAGAAAAGACGCGCCGCCAGAGCTCGTGTCCGAAGGTGAGCGCATTCGATTTGTCGCTCATACAAACGCGGTTGAGTTGATGTTCGCGAGCATACTCGAAGGCATAGCGGATGATTCGCTCCACTCCCCTGCGTGTATTCACGTCCTCTTGCACAGCAACCTCGTGCGGAGTGCCGCGCTGAAACTGACCGCCCATGCCGACGTAGAGTCCCTCGGTATTCTCGCGAAGCACGACGAAATTAATATCGCGCGTGTCGCGATCGCGCAGCGGAGTCAAAGCCGCATCGATGAGTTCGACGGGACGTAGATTTACATAGAGGTCCAGCTTGGCCCGCAGGCCCAGCAAAATGTCAGCGGCATGTTTGTTTGAAGGCACGCGTGGGTCGCCCACGGCACCGAACAGAATGGCATCGAAATCGCTGCGGAACATTGAGACGGCATCTGGAGGCAAGGTGGTGCTGTCGCGGAGATAGCGCTCGGCGCCCCAATCGAATTCTGTGAACTCCAGTTTCGTTCTGCTGCCTGAGGTCGCTGCTTTCAGGACCTTCATGGCTTCGCGGATGACCTCGGGGCCGATTCCGTCGCCGGGAATGACCGCAATTCGCTTGGGGCCGGAGGCGTTGACACTGGAGTTTGACGGCACGCGCTCTACTCCTAACTGAGAAATTCTTTACGAGCAGTGAGTTTTTCGATGCGATCGAGTCGCGGAGTGTATCCGATGCCCGGTCCACTCGGGACGCGAATCGTTCCCTGCCGGGTGACTTCGACCTCCGGCTCAATCACGTCTTCGGTCCAGTAGCGACGGCTGGCGGTGACGTCGCCGGGAAGAGAAAAATTTGCCAGCGTTGACAGGGCGATATTGTGTGCGCGGCCAATTCCGGATTCAAGCATTCCGCCGCACCAGACGGGAATTTGTTTTGACTGGCAACGATCGTGGATTTGCTTCGCAGGAGTATATCCCCCGACGCGGCCGAGCTTGATGTTGATGATCCGGCAGGCGCCCAGTTCGATGGCTGCGCGGGTGTGCTCGTCAGTATGTATGCATTCGTCGAGACAGATCGGGGTGTCGAGTTTTCGCTGAAGCTCGGCGTGACTGTAGAGGTCATCCCAGCCTAGCGGTTGCTCAATCATCATGAGGTAGTAGGCTTCCAGCCGCTTCAGATGATGCCAATCTTCGAGTTGGTACGCGGAATTCGCGTCTACCATCAAACGAATGTTTGGAAAACGCTGGCGCAAGTGTTCGACTGGCTCGACATCCTTGCCTGGCTTAATCTTAATCTTTATGCGCTGATACCCTGCTGCCAGTTCGCGCTCGACGGTGGAAGTGAGTTCCTCAAGTGATTCTTTAATTCCAATCGAAACGCCGCAGGGGATTTCTTCGCGGGTTCCTCCCAAGAGTTTCCAGAGCGGCAGACCTTTCTGTTTCGCTTCAGCGTCCCAGATCGCCGATTCGATCGCGCCCTTGGCCATGTTGTGACCGCGAATGGGGGCAAGCAGGTTCCAGACCTCGGAGGCGAAATCAAATTTTCGATCTTTCAGGATGGGCCAAATGAAATCGCGTAGGATGTGCCAGGCAGTCTCCACGGTTTCTGGAGCGTAGAACGGTCCCTCTCCCGCGACCGACTCGCCCCAACCGCTGACGCCGTCTACTTTAGTTTCTACAAGCAGCATCCGTCGATTGGACACGCGGCCAAAGCTGGTTTCAAACGGTGTGACCAGGGGCATGCGGATTTCGCGTAGCGTTATTGAATCCAATATCATATTTACTGTGGGCTCCAAGTAGAGCCCACACCCGATCTACGCGGGCTCCAACTTGAGTCCGTCCTCGAACCCTTCCATAGCTCCAAAATATAGTCCACGCCCAATTCAGTAGGGGCGACAGCGGTAGCAGCATAGCCTTTCGCGAATGAACGAGTGAATTGAGATCGGATTTCGGCCTGGATTTGCGCGGCTTTTTCAGGACTTGCGGTTCTCAGGTCTTCCATGTCCGCCGGGACAGAAATCCGGGCGGCTTTTCTATCGAACTTCGGCGTTGAGCGCTTCCCTGTCAGGATGCGCACCACGCGTCGCGATTTGAGGCGCCATTCGGCAACCAGGCGATCGGTTGGAAGCGCCGCGTGCAATGGGCTGGTTGTGATTCCGTAGGCATCCGGCAGGTAACATCGGGCAATTGCGCCGAGGCGCATGAAGTTAAAGTAGGCATTTTTTGTGATGAGCGGATCGAAGGTCCATTCGACTAGCGAGATCCCACGCGCGAGAGCGTCGGCGCGCTGAAAAAGCTTGAGCTGCCGGCCGATGCCAAGATTGCGATGCGCGCCGCTTACTGCTGTCATGTGGGAATGGAGTAAGGGTTTTCCGTTCCGCCACCCGGCGATGGCCATCGTGAAGCCAACCAGATGATTGCCCTGGAATGCGCCAAGGACTTGCCCTCCCGTTTTCGAGGCCACCACAAATAAGGGGATGGGGACAACGTCGATGTCGGCCGACTTCCAGACTTCCCGCTCCAAACGAACGCAGGCTTCAAATTCCTCGATGCCGCGGCAATGCCTGATCCGAATCCCGTCACGGACGATTTCGTTGGAAGACGTGGACGATCGAGATTTGTTTCGAGGACCGGATTTCACAGTTTCGCTTCCTGCGCTTCTTCTTCGCGTGCATATTTCTTGGCGGATTCCCACAGGACCTCAAGTTCTTCTTTAGAGAACTGCGCGAGTCGCTGGCCGGAGCGGGCAGCCTCGTCTTCCATATGTTGAAACCGTGACTTGAACTTCAAGTTTGAATGTTTAAGTGCTACTTCAGGATCGAATCCGAGAAAGCGGGACAGATTGACGACTACGAATAACAGGTCGCCGACTTCTTCTTCGCGCCGGGATCGGTCGGACTCTGTGAGAGTAGTGCGAAGCTCGGAAGTTTCTTCAAGTAGTTTCGCAAATATCCCCTCGACATTTTCCCAATCAAAGCCGACCTGAGCGGCCTTCCGTGTCAATTGATAAGCTTCGATGAGCGCGGGGAGGCTGCGAGGAACGCCATCGAGTGCGGAAGGAAGAACCGGGGTCGCAGGAGTAGGATCCCGTTTTTCCTGCGCCTTTAGCTGCGCCCAATTCTTTAGGACCTGTTGAGGGGTGTCGGCCTTTACGGTTCCGAAAACGTGCGGGTGGCGGCGCACCATTTTTTCGTGGATGCCGGAAATCACGTCGGCGATGTCGAAGCGCCCCGCTTCCCTGGCGATGTCAGAATGAAACAGGATCTGGAGGAGGAGGTCGCCGAGTTCTTCGGTCAATTCGCTCGCGCCACCATGCTCTAGGGCATCGAGAACCTCGTAAGCTTCCTCAATTAGGTACGTCTTCAAGGTTTGATGGGTTTGTTCGCGGTCCCAGGGACACCCGCCAGGGGCTCGCAGGCGAGCCTGCAGCGCTACAAGGTCTTCGAACAGTTTGCCGGTTTGTCGGCGCGCAGACTCTTGGCGCTTGCGTTTGGCCGGCCTGGATTTTTTCTTTTTGGGTGGGCGTGGAGGCACTGTTCGGATCGGCTCCTCGGCGAAAGAAAAACTGTACGGCACGTGGCAGGAATTCACAACCGGAAAAGCGTTTGGCACTGCGCTATCGCGGTTTTTTAAATGTCAGAAAGTACTTGCAGGAGGTTAGGAAAGGCATTTTAAATTTGAAATCCGAAATTCAAATGAGACCGCGCGCATAAGCTTCTGGCGGATGTGGGATGCAGGGCTTGTGAGCTTGTGCGGCGCGGTGCTAAAATGCGTTCTGCTTATCTCTTTGCGAAGTATCCGAGGGAGAAACCGTTGTCCGAACCCAAGCATGATGACACTTTTAAGGTAGTCGATCGACGGCTGTTCACGCCGGAAGGCGAATTTCGCAAGGACGTTGCTGAGCAGCAGGATCGGGAGCACGAGTCGACATCGTCCGTGAGCGCGGCACAAGCGGCACGAAATGCGGTTCCCGCCAAGGATCCGATTGGCGCAGCAGCCAAGCCTGCACCTGCGAGTGTTCAACCTGCGGCGTCCACGGCCAAGCGTTCACCTGCGTTTGAAAATCTGGTTCGGTCGCTCGGACAGAATGCGGCCATGTTACTGGGCGGATATGCGGACCCGCGAACCGGGCAGCCAATGCTGGACCTGGAGGGCGCGCGCGAAATGATTGACATGCTGGATGCGCTGCGCGAAAAGACGATGGGAAATCTGGCGCCTGAGGAAGACACGCTGGTGCTCGATATTCTGGGCAATTTGAAACTTGCCTTTATGGAAATGACCAAGGCCGCGGCGGCAGCCGCTATGCCGCAGGAAAAAGCGAAATCTCGGCCGTAGGTAGGAATTTCACCGTCGGTAAAGGCTAAATCAAAGACACACAGGCTGTCCTTCGCTACCGTTCAGGATGAAAAGCCTGTGCTACTGCTTCCACTTGAAGCTTTAGAGCTACCACTTATTGAGGGTCCGCACTGCCCGCTCCTGCCGCAAATTCGGTTCTGGAATTGACGGTCTTGGGTTCCGGCACGTCCATGGGCGTACCAACGCTGACGTGCCATTGTCGCGTGTGCCGTTCCACGGATCCGCGCGATAACCGGATGCGCCCTTCCGTACTGCTGGTGCATCGTGGACAGACTGCCGTTATCGACACGACGCCGGACTTTCGTTTGCAGGCGCTGCGGGTGGGGCTGGAACGGCTGGATGCGATCCTCTTCACGCACGCCCATGCGGACCACATTCTGGGATTTGACGATATTCGCCCCTTCAACTTGCGACAGAAATCGGCGCTACCTGTTTACGCGTCACTGGAAACGATTGCGACGCTGAAACGCACATTCGCGTATGTATTTGATAGCGCTCCGGCGATCAGTACAATTCCGCAGGTGACCCTACATCCCGTCGATGGTCCATTTGAAGTGATCGGAACGCGCATTGTGCCCATTCCGGCCCGGCACGGCGATATTGGTGTGTTGGGATTCCGGTTTGGCTCCGCCGCCTATCTCACCGATTTCAGCGTGTTGCCGGAAACTTCCAAACCATTGCTGGCGGGGCTCGATGACCTGGTGCTGGACGCGTTGCGTGACGTGCCGCACCCGATGCACCAGACGGTCGAGCAGGCGCTGGAAGTGGTGCGTGAACTTCAGCCGCGGCGGGCATGGTTCACGCATATCGCGCACGAATTGCCGCACTCGGAAACGAATGAGCGATTGAAGGCCGCGGGATTTCCAAACGTAGCACTGGCTTATGATGGATTACATTTTGAGGTTCATGTCTGATGCCGCTCACGGTTCTACGTTCGCCGGAAGAATGGACAGCGCGGTTTGGCGCCGCAGGACGCACCGTTCTTTCGATTGGAAACTTCGATGGATTGCACCTTGGGCATCAAAAAATATTGCAAATGGTGCTGGCACGGGCTCGGGCTGCAACGCAAACCGCGGCGGCCGTTACGTTCGATCCACACCCGATGAAACTGCTGCGGCCGGATAATTCTCCGCGGATGATTCAAACACTACCGCAGCGACTTGCGGGGATCGAGCAGATCGGACTTGATGCCGCGCTTGTGCTGAGATTCGATCGAGAATTGTCTTTGTTATCGCCTGAGGAGTTCATATCGCGAATATTGATCGGGCGACTTAATGTTGCGGCGATTCTGGTGGGGGCGAATTTTTGTTTCGGACATCGCGGAGCAGGAAATGTGCGGCTGCTCGCGCAATTTGGAAAAGAACATGGGTTCGATGTTGAGACCATTTCGCCTGTCGAAGTTGCCGGAATTGTGGTGTCGAGCACCGCGGTGCGGACTGCGGTGTCAGAGGGACGAGTAAGCGAAGCTGTGTCATTGCTGGGGCGCCCGTTTTCGCTCACAGGAGAGATTCGGGCGGGTGCTGGGCGGGGCCGGACGATTTTATTTCCAACGCTGAATCTGGCCGCGGAGCAGGAGTTGTTGCCCAAGCTTGGGGTGTACGCAACCGAGGCTGTATTGCGGGGAAACATTTTTCAGGCGGTGACGAATGTTGGGACGCGGCCTACATTCGACGGGCGCGGCGTCACGGTGGAAAGCCATTTGTTCGGATTCGACGAACAGATTTCCAGTGGGGCGATGGAAGTTCGCTTTCATGCGCGGCTTCGGGATGAGAGGAAGTTTTCGGGGGCAGAAGAATTGAAGGCGCAGATTGCGCGCGATATTGTGGCGGCGCGGGAATATTTCGGGATGCACGACAGGAAATTTCAAATTTGAAATTGGAGAATGATGCTGCGACGCGGCTGACGAGCCTCTCTTACTTGCGGCAATTCTGACAGTAGCCGCCTACTTCTGTGCGGGTCATTGTGATCTCGATTCCGCAATCCTGCTCGATCTGTTTTTTTAATTTTTCGTAGAGTTGAGACTCGAATTCACGGACTTTTCCGCATTTCAGGCACGCTACGTGGATGTGGTCGCGAGGGCCATGGCTTTCGTAGAAGTGTTGGTCACCCCGGAGGTGCAGGAGATCGAGTTCGTCGATCAGGCCGTTGCGCTTGAGCAAATCGAGAGTGCGATAAACAGTGACACGATGAACGCGGGGATCGATTTTTTGCGCGCGTTCGAGGATGGCGCCGGCATCGAGATGGCGTTCGGCATTATCCATTACTTCAAGCAGAACTTTTCGCTGGCGCGTGAGGCGTACGCCGCGCTTTTCGAGGGCCGCCTGGAGACGTCCAGGGCGCTCGTGCGCGTTGATGCGTTCGCCGGCCGAGACTCGATGTGCGGTGGTCGTGGACATGGTGCGAAGTACTCGCTGGCTGAGTTGAGCCGCCAAAAGAAAAACCTTCAGCGGCTAAACCGTGCTGATTTTACGGCGTTTTTATCGTGGCTAAAGCCACGACCTACAAATTCCGAAACTGCCGAGCTGTGTTCGGACCATGCGGTTTGGTTTCGGTTCGATTTGGCTAGAACCAAAATCAAAAGCACACAGACTGAAGTCTGTGCTACTAAAGTCTGTGCTACTTAGCGGTGCGCCAGCCGCAAAACGTCATTGTACATAACGATTGCGAAAACCAACAAGAGGAAGACCATGCTGACCGTGACGAAGCGCTCTTTGACGCGAATGCTCAGGTCGCGGCGTATGGTGCCTTCTATGAAGAGGAGCAGGATGTGGCCTCCATCGAGCGGAGGGATGGGTAGAAGATTCAGGATGGCCAGGTTGATTCCGATCATGGCCATCAGCTTTAACAATTCGGACGCCCCTTGCCGGGCGGCCCGGCCCGATTCACGGGCAATCCCCAACGGACCTTCCAGCTGCTTGAGCGAAATGTTCCCGCGGAACAGCTCGACCACTACGAACGCAACCTGGCGGGCCATCATGGTGTTCATCGCGATGGATTCGGTAATTGCTTCGCGGAAAGGCAGGCGCCGCACGACCAGCTCGCCGACTTGAAGCCCTACACCGATCTGCCATTGCGGGACACCATTCTTGATGCCTACCTGCTGGGGACTGACCTGGATATGAATTATTTGGTCGCCGCGGCGAACTTCCAGATCAAGCGGCCCTCCCTGAGACTTTTCCACGAGAGAGGGAAATTCGGAGCCGCTCGCCAGAGGATTTCCGTTGACCTTCAGGACTTCGTCGCCCGGCTGCAAACCGCTGCGCTCGGCGGGCATTCCTGGCGTGACTGACCCGATGATGAGGCGATTCGGGGGATATCCGAACATGTCTTCGAGTGACTGGCTGATTGGAACGGTCGTAGAAACTTGCTGCCCTTTGCGGTCCACGACGAGCGAAAGCGAATGCCCAGGCAAGGTCGACTCCAACTCCTTCACTGCCTGGTCCCACGTGGGATCGCTGACGCCATTAATTTTGACGACGTGGTCGCCAGGAGCCAAGCCGGCCTTCTGTGCGGTCGAATCGGGCAAAACGCCGGCAAGGATCATTGCCTGGTCCAGATAGGCGGGTTCCTTGTTGCCGTGCATGTAGATGCCGGCGATGATCACGATTGAGAGGATTATGTTCATTGCCGGCCCGGCGACGGCAATGAGCGCCCGCTGCCATCTGGGCTTCGAGAGGAATTCGTCAGGGTCGCCTTTGCGTTCCTCGAGGGGATTGTCACCCGCCATTTTGACGTATCCACCGAGGGGCAATCCGCTGATGCGGTAATCGGTATCGCCGCGCTTGCGTCCCCAGAGTCTCGGGCCGAATCCGATGGAAAAAATTTCAACACGGACGCCAAAGGCCTTGGCGACGATAAAGTGTCCCCATTCATGAACGAGGACCATGATCCCCAGCACAACCGATACGGAAAGTATTGTTACGATAAGATCGGGCACATTCTTCTCCTGATTATTGCGGTTATAAGCTTCAGAGGCTAAAGCCCCGTTTCAGATTTCGTGAATGTCGCGGCTTGAAGCCGCGTCCCATAATGAGCAGCCCCGGCCGAAGCCACGCACGATCAACTCCGCTGTCAGCCACCCGAGTAGCCTGGCGACCGCGTCCACTGCTTCAGACAGTTGCCGCTCGAGCGGCACAGCGGTCCACTTCTTCGCGAGCCATCCGGCGGGCTTCAGAGTCTGCTGACAGAACGTCTGCGATCGCCGACATTTTGATTCTTGGCATACGATCCAGCACACGCTCAATGACTTCCGCGATCCCCATGAAAGATAGCCGTCGTTCAAGGAACGCCTCAACGGCCACCTCGTCCGCGGCGTTAAACGCGCAGGGGTAAGCGCCTTCTCTGCGTAATGCTTCGCGGGCCAGGCGCAAGCATGGAAACCGGCGGGTCGAAACCTTCTCAAAATCGAGGCGCCGCAGCTTGGTCCAGTCCAAGGCTACTTCATTGGATGCGGCCCGCTCCGGGTAGGTTAGCGCATATTGTATGGGCATGCGCATGTCTGTGGGGCCGAGTTGCGCCAAGATGGACCCGTCCACGTATTCGACCATGGAATGAATCGTGGACTGTGGATGCACGACGACATCGATCTGGTCCGGGCGCATGTCGAACAGCCAGCGCGCTTCGATCACTTCGAAACCCTTATTGACGAGCGTTGCCGAGTCGATCGTGATACGGCGGCCCATACGCCAGTTGGGGTGGGCGAGGGCTTGTTCGGGGGTGACTCGAGCTATTTCGGCTAGAGGCGTTTTCCGAAAAGGTCCGCCGGACGCGGTGAGGATCAAACGCTTGACTTCTTTTTGTTTGCCGGCGCGCAAGCATTGGTGGATCGCGTTGTGTTCGCTGTCAACGGGAAGTAATTCGACGTTTGCCAGGCGCGTCGCGGCCATAACGATTTCGCCAGCGGCGACCAGGACTTCCTTGTTTGATAACGCGACCTGCTTCCCTGCCTTGATTGCGGCATAGGTGGCTTCCAGACCAACGACCCCAACCGCGGCGGAAACTACGGTGACGGCGTCAGGATGAGTTGCTACAGCATTGAGGCCCGCGCTGCCGTGCTGGATTTCCGGGAGCTTGCTGATTCCAGCTGAGCGCAGGCTGGTCGCGAGATCTGTCGCCAGATCCGGAGTCGCGACCGAGACGAGTTCCGGGTGGTGGTGCGAAATTTGCTGCGAGAGTTCCTCGAGGTTATTTCCGGCGGCAAGAGCACAGACGGCAAAACGATCCGGCATGGATTCCACGACAGCGAGGGTTTGACGGCCGATGGAACCTGTCGAACCGAGAACAGAGATTTTTTTCAATACAAACGCCTCATTGAATCGACCGCAGATTATTGCCAGCTGCTACAGTGCACTCCCGCCTCTGACGCTTCGCGATTGCTCAAGGCAAACGCGCGGGTGCAAGGATGCAAAAGGCAAAAGACCCACTTAAATTCTTCGCATGACGAACCA